>Ga0316209_1000034_pt1 | contig 299325 bp, 222 predicted proteins | sample 6monopyrite_MG_FD_204945 | JGI IMG/M metagenome (GOLD analysis project Ga0316209, IMG submission 204945) | Microbial mat bacterial communities from mineral coupon in-situ incubated in ocean water Damariscotta River, Maine, United States -... | ecosystem: Environmental > Aquatic > Marine >... | reverse complement strand
AGCTCCCTCCGTCGCTCCAGTACACGAGGATGTCCGGCGCCACGATCGGCGCGGCGGCCTCGAGCTCGAGGACTGCGGTCGAACCGGACGGTTCCGCATAGACGCGCACGCGCACGGTCCCATCGCCAACCGTCCAGTTCATCTCCGGCCGAACGAGGTTTGCCTCGGTGAATAGAGCTTGGTCTTCGTGCTCGTCGGTCGGGCCCGGAGCCGCGTAGCTGGACGACTCCGGCCGACTCATGAGGGCCGCGCCGATTCCGATCGGCAGCAAGACGATCAGCGCGCCGACGCGCCGGAGGTGCGCCTTGCGAAGCGAACGATTCACGCCTCACCGCCTTCGCGCGGAACCGCCGCTCGGCGATGAGCGTTGCGCTCTTCGGGCGGTTCCGAAGAGTCCCCCATGAGGCGCACAAGCATGAGCGGCCAGAGCACGACGACTCCGGGAAAGATCAGAGCGCGAAAGCCCTTGGTCCCCTCGGCCGCGACCGGATCCACCCGACTCACACCCTTCAGTACGAAGGGAATCGCGAACAGAACTCCGATCGCCAGGTACAGACCGGCGATCAGGACCTTCCACTCGACGAGCTCTTGAATGTTCATTTCGCTCTCCTCTTCCCGTTCGGCCTATTGCCCGCCCGCGTACGCCACGCCGGTCAGCTCGGCAACCTCACGCTTCCAAGAGGTTAGGTCATCGGGACGGAACTCTGAAAGGTTCGCGTGGCCGCAAGCTCGAGCCACGACCTTCATCAGCTCGGTGGTCGCCTCGAAGTAGTTCGCGAGCTGCTGAGCTGACTTCTTCACGACCAAGCGCTGCCGCAGCTCGAGCTTCTGCGTCGCGATCCCGACCGGACAGTTGTTGGTGTGGCAGGCACGCATACCCAGGCAACCGATCGCCTGGAGAGCGGAGTTCGAAACCGCAATGCCGTCGGCGCCCAGCGCCATGGCCTTCACGAAGTCGGACTCGGTGCGCAAGCCGCCCGTCAGGATCAGAGTCACGTCGCTTTTGTTCTGCTTGTCGAGGAAGCGACGCGCGCGTCCGACGGCGGCGATCGACGGAACCGAGATGTTGTTCTTCAACACATTGGGAGCCGCGCCCGTTCCGCCGCCACGCCCATCGAGAATGATGTAGTCGACACCCGCGTTCAGCGCGAACTCGATATCGGCCTCGATGTGCTGCGCGGAGAGCTTGAATCCGATCGGGATGCCGCCGGTCGCCTCGCGCACCTCATCGCCGACACGCGCAAAGTCAGCCGGCGTGACGAGATCGGAGAAGCGCGAGGGGCTGATCGCCGACTGCCCCTCTTCGAGTCCACGGACCTCGGCGATCTTCGCGGACACCTTGTTCCCCGGTAGGTGACCGCCGGTTCCAGTCTTGGCGCCTTGCCCGCCCTTGAAGTGAAAAGCCTGACAGCGCTTCACCTTGTCGAGGCTCCAGCCGAACTTCGCGCTGGCCAGCTCGTAGAAGTAGCGCGAGTTGGCCGCTTGTTCTTCGGGCAACATTCCGCCCTCACCGGAACATATACCGGTACCCGCGAGCTCGGCACCCATCGCGAGCGCCACCTTGGACTCCTCGCTCAGCGCGCCGTAGCTCATGTCGCTGACGAACAGCGGAATCTTCAGGACGAGCGGCTTCTCCGCGCGTGGTCCGATGACCAGCTCGCTGCCGACTTCCTCTTCGTCGAGCAGGGGCCGCGTCGCGAGCTGTGCCGTCAGGACCTGCAAGCCATCCCAGGTCGGCAGCTCGGTCGACCCGACGCCCATCGCGGACACGACTCCGTGGTGCCCGACCTTCGAGAGCCCATCGCGAGCGAGCTGCTGGATGTAGTTCGTGTGCGGCTCGTCGGGAGTCCCGGTCCCGTCGGCGTACAGCCCCAGGTAAGAGTCGCGGTTGATGGGCTGGGGGTTCTGCTTTTCCCAGGCGGCAATCTCGGACTCGTTCACCAACACGGCATCGGCCGTCTCATCGATCCAAGCCTCGAACTTGGGGAGCACTTCGGAGTTGTTGTACTCGCTGATTCCGGTGTCGAGGCGGTAGTCCCAGTTGTGCAAACCGCAGTTCAGGTTGTCGCCCTGGACATGCCCGTCCGAGAGCAGCGCTCCTCGGTGGAGACAGCGACCGTAGAGCACGGTGACCGAGTCGCCATAGCGAACAACGACCAGATCGACGTTGGCGACGAGCGCGTAGGCAGGCTCGCGATCTTTCAGCTCGCTCCACTTGGCGACTTGAAAGGCGGACTCGGAAGAGACTGTCATGGGATTGCGGGGCTGAGTGGGTGTGATCAATAAAAGGCAGGCACATCCTATGCTTGGAAGATGTGCCTGCCCGTGGAAGGAGGTTTGGAACTACTGTGTGCGGGATCGACTGCCGGATCCGTCCTGCTTTCCGAGATAGCTCTCGGGAGCTTCGACGAACGCCTCGCGGTTGGCGCGGTTGGCGAAACGGTATTCCATGTCGCCGATTCTCGTGGTGATGATGGGCAGTCCGGATTGGGCTTCACTTCCCTTTCGAACAGTCGTCGGGTCGAGGCCGTTCAACCCGAGCTTGGCATTCTTCGCGCGCGCTCGAACCGGATGCTCTCGACCGAGCAGCTTGCCCCACGCCATCGTCGCGAGAGGCTCGAGCTTGCCCTCCCCCTTCTTCAACCACGACTTGCGCGTGTCGGCGAACAAGCCGTCATAGAAGACGAGTAAGTGCCCCTTCTCGATCAGGAAGGACTCGGGATCAACCTCGACCTTCTCTCCCTTCGCCATCGCGAAGGCGCACCACCCGCCGTAGGCAGGCTCGAACTTCTCGGGGTCCTCGAGAAAGAGCTCCCGATTCTTCTTGGAGTGAAAGCGATAGGTGGCGCCGCGAATCGTCACGAACAGCTGCTTGCTGCCTTCGACCGCGAGGGAACCACCTTCGGGAAAGTAGGCCACCGGATCGTAGCCATCGAGCGCGAGCCCGGAGCTGTGTAGGTTGAGTTGCTCCAGCGGTGCCCCGCTGCGCTGAGCCCGGGTTTCGGAGCTGAACAAAACGGCCATCAGGACGATGGCGAGGAGCGGCTTGGAAACAGACACGATCGACGCGCGCGCCGATAGGGCAATACTCGATTCCATAACGAGATCTCCGGGATGGGAACTCGGCTCGACCTGGCTGGGTCCAGGACCAGCAGCTCAGGCGAAACCGATGAGCCGCGAGTACCCGCCCTCACCGAAGAGTGTGACGCACAAGGCTCACCGAATTCTCGATGAACCTGGCGAACAGGCCTTAGCGCTGGATGACGGACCGCGCGCGCAGGCCGTCGTCCTCGAAGGTCAGCCCGAAGTCCAGACTCGTGAGCTGGCGCAAGGCCAACGGAATTTCGCCACCCTCCCGGGCCTTCATGGGCGATCCGCCGGTCGACGACTCCATCGTCTGGAGATCGCGACTCCACGAGTACTCGCCTTCGAGGGGGCAGATGAGCCGCGTGAACCAGACCGCTTCGTGAACCTCGAGCGGATCGCGATCCGGATAGAGCCGCTTCCACTCGTTGAGAATTGGCAGGTTCGACCAGGACCGTCGCCTCAGCTCCGTGCGCAGCTCGACACCATCCCAGAGCGGGAGCAGCGTGCGAAATCCCTCCGAGCTGATCTTCAGCGACGTGCTCTTGCCCAGCCAGTCCCCTGGCTCGGCGACCTCGACGTCTGGATCCTTCCGCGCTTGATACCGATCGATGGCGCGGTGGATCACCGCCTCGCTGAGCGAGAGCGTCAGGCCGGTGGGCAAGGCGACGTAGTGGATGCGCAGGTCCTCCAGCTCGTCGGTCGCGAAATCCTCCGAAGCTCCGACACTGACGTAGGTCTGGCCACTGTGCTCGCGGTTCTGCCAGTCCGCCGTACCGGGTGCGGCCTGATCGGCATAGCCGCGCAACGACGTCAAGAAGCCCACGAGAAGAAGTGGCTTCGCGACTTCGATGTGCAGACCGACAGGTAGCTTCCAGAGGTGCTCCTCCAGGTACTGATCGCTGTCTTCGGCCGCGAGCATCTCGCCCCACAGCTCATCCTCGTCGGCGTAGAGCGCTGCCGATTCGCCGATCCAGCTGAAGGGATCCTCCACCTCCGGCATGAACATCCCCGCCATCCCGCGTCCCATGTTGAAGGTCTGGCCCTGCGTCGAGAGCGCGATCACATAGTGAAAGAGCGTCTCGGAGTGAGGGTCGCCAGAGCTGGCCTCGAGCTGCACGTCTCCGGTCAGGTCGATCAGCCGCGAGTACTCGGTCTGCTCGATCAGGGGCATGACCGTGAGGTCGAACCCCAGGCGTTCGGGCGTCAACTGGAACTGCAGCGCGATCGGATCGAAGAAGGTGCGCCACTCGCGTTGGTAGCGCCGCTTGAAGCGCGTGTAGGCCGACTTCTCCGCCCGCGTCGCGAGCTCCAGCTCCAGCTCGAGGATCGGAGTCTGGAAAGCCAGGTCGCCGTAGATGGCGGAGTGCGCGCCGTGCTCGTTGACACTCAGCTCCCCCAGCTGTGTGTAGGGCTCGCCGACCTCGGGGAGCACCGCGTCCTCGCCGCGCACGAGCGCAGGCATCAGCTCCGCCTGAACTCCGGCGAGCAGAGCCGAAGCGCGCAGTCGCCGGGCTGCGCCGATGCGCCAACGCGGCGAACACCAACGCCGAATGGTCGCGTCGGTCAACATCAAGAAGGCTCCCTCGTCATCCGCACCGCGCGGGTAGCGGTCGCGGAAGAAGCGGTACTCGGGGGATGCGGAGAGAGCGGGCAGAGAACCAGCCTGCGCCTGGAGAATGCGCTCGAGCTGCACGAGCGAGTTGGAGATGATGACCGTCGTACCGAGCTGGACGGCGTAGGAGCTCAGCTCGCGGCTCTCCGTACGAACGCCCGAACACTTCGCTCCCGCATCCGGCGCCAGACCCAACTCCGCGGCCAGCGTTTCGTGGTCGAAAAGGACCGCCGCCGGAGTCCCGGTCGCCGCCACACTCTGGTTGGCCGTGATCGCCGTGAAGAAAGCCACGGCATCCTTGCAGTCGAACAGGAGCGCCACATCCGTTCCCGTTCGCAGGTAGGGATCCGAGCCGGTGAGCGCCACGCTCTCCACGACGGCTGCTCCGAGCGCACGCGTGATCGGGTTCAGCGCGAGGCACAGCTGGCGCTCGTAGCGCTCGCGAGTCCGCGCATCCTCTGCTCGCGGATCCACGAGTCGCAGGAGCAGAGCCCCCGTGTCGATGCTCTCGTCGAGCACGTCGACCATGGCCTCGAAGCTCGGAAAGAAGACTCCATGTTGGTCGCTCGGCACCCACGCGGCGAGTGCATCGAGCTCGGGCTCCAGCCCCTTCACGCGCTCCGTCCAGTCGAACTCGCGCACGTCGATGCCCTCGAGCTCCGCGATCGGAACCTTGAGCTCGCCGCCATCGGTAGTCACCCAGACCCGATCGAGCTGCAAGTTCTCCGAGACCGCGCGTCCGCCAGTGAACACGTCGTAGGTCTCATCGAGCTCGCCGATCCGCTGACGGAGCGGGACGTCTTGCTCCGCCGCTGCCTCTTCGCCCAGCTCCTTCAGAGCTTGCTGCTCCTGGTGTCGGAACCACGCTGAACCCGCACGACCCGTCTCACGTAGCGCAGCGTAGTGTTCGGCCTTCGCGCGATAGAACTGCGCGCGAGCGCCCCCCACGATGTGCTCGGTTCCGAGCGTGAAGCCGTAGATCAAGAGCGCACCTTCACCGCGGCTCGCGATATAGATCCGACCTTTGATCGACTCCGCTCGCGGGGCTCGAACGGTGATCACGGAACGCGTAAGCGCTTCGTCGGCCCCCATCGAGAAGTCCTGAATGCGGTCGTCCAAGATCCAGGCCTCACCTTCTCCTTCCAGGCGCGCGAACATGTCTCTGCGCGGATTGACCCACTGCTGAGTGATTCGCTCGGATCCGACCTCCAACTCATCGAAGAGGTCGAGGTCGGCGAGGCTCGCGGAGTAGAAGTCCACTTCGGCCTCCGTGTCTTGAGCCCACGCCGCTCGCGAGAGCAGAGCGAAGAGAACAACGAGCCAGGTCCGAGTGAGAGTGCGCGCGTGCATGGTGGATCTCGCGGGAGAGTCGATCGGTCCGAATCGGAAGACGGCGAGCATTCGCGTCACTCCGAACTTCGGGAGGAAGCCCCGCGATTCTGACCGCTCCGAGGACCGGTCACAACTCGCCCGAGTGCGCAGGCCGAGTGACGAGGCGCTAGTTCGCGGCGTCGCCGGCCTTCGAGGCGGCCGCCATGCGCCCCTTCAGCTCACCCAGTGCCGCGAACAGTGCCGGCTCGCGATCGAGGCCATCCCAGACCGGCGCGTCTCCGCGCTCCTCTCCATTCTCGGCGGGCAGCGGCGTTGCAGCGTCGGTCGGCAGGTCGACGAGGAGTGCGAGCACCGTCTCGACGTTGGCCGCGTTGCCGGAACCGATGGCTCGGTCGGCGAGTTCGGTCAGGTCGCGGAGGCGAACCGCGCCAAGCTCGTTGCGCCAAGCCGGTCGCTTGACCAGCCCGAGGAGCACGGCGAAGGCTTCGACATCCGCGGCTGTCTTCTCGCTCTCGAGGGCGACCTGCACGAGCAGCGAGGCGAGCGTTCGAAGGTCCGAGAGCTCGAGCACGTGGCTGAGCTTCGGGTTGCCGTGCAGGACACTGAAGTCGTCCAGCGCGCTCGACGTGTAGCCGCGGGCCAGAGTGAAGCGCGCGCGGTCGCGTCGGATGCGCGCCTCGAAGAACATCTCCGAGCTCAGCTCCGCAGCACGCAGTGCGGTGGTGAACTGCTCGAGAGCTTCCTTCTCGCGCTGACTGTTACCGAGCACAACCAGGTCGCTCAAGAAGAGCGCCCGTGTGTGCGTCCGCTCGGTCTCCGACATCGTGGCGCCAGGGACGACCGCGGGCAGATGAAACTCGACCAGGCGATTCAGGAACTGCGGCCCATCCTGGAGCGCGTCTTGAAGCAGGACTCCGGAGGCGCGCACGGTGCGGGCCCAGGCAACGAGCTGACCCTGGTTCTCCGGACTCAGCGCGCGCGCCTGCGATTCTTCCAGGTCCGCGACGAGCTGCAAGCAGCGCAGAAGCCGCGCCAACCGACTGCCACTGTCATCGACCTTGGCCAGACGGTGCGCACTCTCCATGACCGAGACGGGATCGCCCGCCGACAGGAGTGCGAGCGTGTCGGCCAGCTCCGCGACACGAGTCGAGGCTCCCATCGCCAGCTCGTCGAACGAGGCGCTGGCCAGGAGCGGCGCGAGCAGCTCGCGCCCGCCGTACTTGCGGAGCAACGCGAGCAGCTGGCTCTTCAGCTCCTTGATCGGCTCCTCTTCCAAGCGCTCGACGACGCTCGCCAGGTCCGTGTTGCGCATGTACGGCTCGAAACCCTTCGAGCCCAAGAAGGAGAGCGAGCGCCGGCGCAGGTCCGCATCGGGATCCTCGAGGAAGTCGAAGAGCCGCTCGACGACGCGCACGGCGTTTCCGCCGAGCTCTTCCGTCAGCGACGCCAGAGTCCCGAGGACGACGTACTTCAGACCCGAACGCGTGGCCTCATCGTCGAGGACACCGAGCAGGAGCTGGACGTCGCCGGCCAGCGCAACGCGAGAGAGCGTCTCCGCCGCGCGGCGACGGACACCATCGGGGACCCGCGGGCTCGCCAGCAGATCGAGCAGGGGCAGCCGCGCCTCGGCGCCACGAACCCAGGCGCCATCCTCGATCTCACTCTCGGCCGCCACGGCCTCCACTCGCGAGAGCAGCGCCTCGAGGGCGGCCAGCACACCGGAAGTCACGTCGGCATCGCCGTGCGGATCGGCAGCGACGCGGCGCAGGACGTTGGCAAGGTTGCGCTCGGCAGCTCGAAGGTTGAGCTCCGGTCGTCCCGGACCCTCGAACCACGGAAGGCGGGAGAGTCCGCTCGCCAGGGTAGCGAGGAACGCCCCCGGTGCTTCGCCGGAGCGCGTGAGCAGGAAGCCGCGCAGGTTGGCAACGGGCGCGGCGTCGGGAGTCAGCCCGGTGCTGAGCACGAGGAGTGCCTCCAGCTCGGAGTGGAAGGCGTGCGGGGAGGCCTCTTTGCTGAGCGCCGTTCGCAGGGCGACTCGCAGGCGGACCGCATCGGCTCCGGGCTCTGCGGCGATGATCGCGAGCACGCGCGCGGCTGCTCGTCGAACCTCGGGACTCGCGTCGGTGAGCGCCAGGATCGCTCGCTCCACGTCGCCCGCGATCAGCTCCGTCTGGATGCTGAGCGTCCGTGCTTCGCGGTCGCGCAGGAGCTGGAGCAGATAGCGAGTGCCCGGGCTGGGCTCGAAAGGTCTCTTGAACTCGACGTCGGCCGCGGGGCGAGAACCGTACAGGCGCGTGAGGGCCCGCGAAGCGGCCAGCTGAATGGAAGCGGATGAGCTCGGAGCCAGCCCGGCCACGAGCTGCTCGTCGAACTCATACAGGCCGAGCTCCCCCACGACCCCGGCGGCAGCCGTCCAGATTCCGCCGCCGACGGCACGGCTCTCCAGGATCGAGCGCAGGGCGACGACCCAGCTCTCACGAGTCTCGGAGACCGTTCCGAATTCTGCGGCCAGGAGTTCGAGCGCGGCCGCTCGTTCCCGTTCGCGCTCGCGAGCGCGAGTCGCGGTCAAGCCGGGCGGAACGTCTCGTCCGGCGCGCAAGAAGAGCCCGATATCCGGTAGACCGAAGTCCGCACTTTGTGTGCGAGAAGGCTGAACGGCCTCGACTTCTGCCGTTTCGTCCTCGGTAGAAGCGGGCGTTTCCTGGGCGGAGTTCGAGACGGTCGCAAGAACGAGGAGGCAAGCCAGCGCGTGAACCGAACGAAAACCCAGGTGCATAAAGAGAAATCCTATCAACCGAGAGAGGGCAAAGCACGACGGCGCTTCACATCGCGAGCTCTCGAATACGGAGCTCTTATCGTCCGGTCGAGCGGTCGTTCCGAAGCTCGGCTTCGATCAGCCCCGTATCGATGAGGCTGACGATCGCCGCCGGCGCTCGGTCTCCGGTCTCGACCACCAGCGCCGCGAGGCTGCGGTAGAGCGGGTCGCGGAGCGCGAGCAGGTCTTCGAGTTCGAGCGGTCTCCCCGCTCTCATCAAGGTCGGGCGCAAGGTCTCGTCGGCTTCGGCCCGCGCTCGCAGGACGGCGGGCGGAGCGGTCAAGTAGACCGTGAAGGCACGGCGACCGAGGAGCTCGCGCGAGAGCGGGTTCGTCACCGCCCCACCACCGGTCGCAATTACGGCGTCCTCCGCCGAGTCGAGCAGGGCGACGAGCGTGCGCCACTCGAGCTGGCGGAAGGCGGGCTCCCCGAGCTCGGCGAGCAGGTCACCGGCCGAGCGGCCGTCACCGAACCGGCGGGCCAGCTCCAGGTCCGAGTCGAAGAAGGGCCGAGCCCGTCGCTCGGCCAGGAGCTTGCCCGCGCTGCTCTTGCCGGAGCACCGCAGCCCGACGAGCGCGATCGGCAACTTCAGGAGTCCTCCCCGAGCGCGGTCTCGAAGGCCGCGCGCAGAAGGCCAGAGTCCGGCTCGGTCTGTGTGAACTTGTGGAACTGCTCGCGCGCCTGGCGGACGAACCACTCGCCGCCGGGAATCGCCGTGCAGTTGCGCGAGCGCGCGCTCATCAAGAGCGGTGTTCGGATCGGCCGGTAGACCGCGTCGAGGACCAGGGTCTCCTCGCGAATCCACTCTGCTGGAATGGGGCTCTCGTTCGGGTGCGCCAGCGAACCGACCGGTGTCGCGTGCACCAGCGCATCGTAGGGCGTCGCCCGTATATCCTCCCACTTCACCCAGGCACCGCCCAGCTCCTTCGCCAGCGCCTCCGCCTTGGCCGCGTCCCGACCCGCAAACGTGAACCGGCCGCCGAGTGCGAACGCCGCACAAGCTGCGGCGCGCGCCGCTCCACCGGTGCCGAGAATCAGGGTGTGCATGTTCGCCATCATGAGCGGCTTGTTCAGCCGATCGGCGTGGTGCCGGAAGCCCGCGCCGAGGGTCTCCTCGACCGCGCTCGCGTCCGTGTTCGCGCCGCGCCAGTGATTGCCGTCGCGCAACAGGGTGTTGACCGCGCTGGCGCTCTTCGCCGCACCGTCGTTCGTGCGCGCCACGCGAAAGGCGTCCTCCTTGAAGGGCGCGGTGACCGAGAATCCGCGAAAGTTCTCGTGCGTGACCTGCTCCATGAAGGCGTCGAAGTTGTCCGGCTCGAAGGTCACGTAGACCGCATCCAGCTTGGCCGCCTTCAGGGTCATGCCGTGGACGCGCGGCGAGTAGCTGTGCTTGGCCGGATTCCCGACCACGCCGAAGATCGCGGTCTCCTGCGAGAGGCCACCCGGCGGGAAGAAGGCCAGGAGGTCGCTGACCGTCAGCTGGCCCGGCGCCGTCGCGACGTTCTCCAGATCGCCGTCGATGATGGCGGGCGCGGCGTATGTGAAGGGCGAGCCGAGGATCGGTGCCAGGACACGCGTGAAGGTGCCCGCTGCGCCGGAGCAGAATCCGATCAGTCCGCCGCCGACTTCGCCGACGAAGTTCAGCATGCGCAGCGCTTCCTCCGTCGACCTCGCCTCGCCGACGAGCTTGATCAGGTCGCCCTCGTAGAGCACGTCGCGCACCTCTTCGAGGAACTTCGGCAGGTCCTCTGGAACGCCGGTGATGTCGTGGCGCGAGACGATGCGGTGACACTTGCCCGCGACCTCCCCCAGCTCGAGCGAGAGGTACCACGGAATGTCGACGAAGCCCGCGCCCGCTTCGGCGGCCGTGTGCAGGAGCTCGAGCAGCTCGCCGTCGGTGCCTTCGAACTCGCCATAAGCGTCGGCGCGATTGCACGCGACGATGACGGGCTTCTTCGCCGCGACCATGAACTCGCGCAGCTTGTCGAGTCCCGGGTTACCGATCGTGTCGAGCCGAATCTCGATCACGTCGGCGAGTGCAGCCTGCCGCAGCGCTCGCGCGGCCAGCGCATCGAAGTCCGAGCCCTTGTGTGAGACGACAACTGCCATGAGGAATGCCTAGACGTTTTCCGGACCGCTCGAGAGCAGCACCGCGAGTTGATCGAGAGTCTCCGAGTCCGTGCCGCCGCGTCGGCGCACGAGCTCGAGCATGGCGAGCGAGAGCTCGCGGTACAGCTCTTCCGTTCGAACGAGCGCTCCGCTCTCCGCGCCGTCCATGCCGAGGTCGGCCAGAGCCGCCAAGTGACCTGCGACCGTCGCGCTGTCGCCGCGATGAACAGGTCCGGTGAGCACATCCTGAGCCTGCCCCACCTTCAGGTTGCGCACCGTAGACTCGAGCAGCCCCATGAGCGCCGCTCGCGCAACGGTTCCATCGCCACCCACCGCGCCCGCGAGCATGCGCTCGGCAGCATCGAAGGTGGCGACCACTCCGCCCGCGAGCAAGCTGGCCGCACCGTGATAGAGCGCGCGCGCCGACTCGTGCTGCGCGAGCTCGAAGGGCACTCCTCCGAGCGCCGTCGCCAGCTCGTGGGCTCGCGCTCGCGCCCGCTCATCCCCGCCCAGCGCAAAGTGTGCGCCCGCGAAGGGTGACTGCCCCTGGCCACCCGGCCTGACTCCGTTCGTCAACGAGATCAGCGGATGCAGGCAGCCCGTCGAGAAGCCGATCTCGCCGAGCGGCTCGAAGACATCGGTGCTCGCGAAGCCGGAGAGATGCAGTGCGACCGCGTCCGCATCCACGGCTGGCTCCAAGGCGGCGACCCTCGTCGCCAGCTCCCCGATCGAGTCGTCCACCACGCAGAACAGAACCAGATCAGCCCCCGAGCACGAGTCCGAGAGATCCCCGAGAGCGCGAACCTCCAGACGCCTGCCCGCGCGCGTGCCGCAGACCTCCCGCAGCTCGTCCCGAAACTCCACCGCCGAGTCTTCGACCCGAGCCCAGACGCGCAGCGACCGAACCAGCCCACCGCCGACGAGCGCCCTCGCCAGGGCACGCCCAACAGCGCCGATGCCGAGCACCGCAACATCGAGCTCTCTGAGGTCTTGCCCACTCACGCTGGGATTCTAGCCCAGGTCGAGGGCCAAGCGACCGGTGCATTCACCCAAGCTGGGGAGATTCGCAGCCCCGCTGATAGGCGCTCTCTAAGGCTCGCGTCGATCCAAAATAAAGCCGTGGATTCGAGTGGTGCAACCGAGCTCATCCGCGAGGTCGAGCGCGAGGTTGCGAAGCTCGAAAGCGCGCAGCATTCCGGTCGTGGACTCCAGGCGAGTCGGCAGAAGCGCAGCGATGCGGGCGGCGGGGATCTCCTCCCGTGACGAGATCAGGAGCACAGTGCCCTCGGACTCTCCCGAAGGCAGCGACTCGAGCCCGCTGAGGTCGACGCGAATGATCTTGTCCTCCCCTGCCCCGAGTGGCCCGGCTCGCTCGGCCCCGAGGTCCACCGTTCGGAAGACGCCGTGAGCATCGACGAGCTGGATGTGGAGAAAGGCCGGTTCCGTCGCCACGACCTCGACCAGCAAGGCTTCGGGCCGCTCGAACTCTTCCGGCGTCGAGCGCGTCGATGACGCGAGCTCGCGTCCGTCGAGGTCGAGCAGAGCGAGCTGGCACTCCGCCTGTCCGAAGTCGTCCTGTTGCCAGGGCTTGGTCACCAGGAGAGTCACGGCTGCCGCAACCGCCAGAGCTCCGGTGAGGAGCCGGAGCTTGGTCGATCGGCGACGGCCTCCGAGCGCATCCCGCTCGAGTTCGCCGTGCAGACTGGCGGCGGCTCCTCCGGAGAGCGCACTCGCCTCGCGAAGTCGTTCCCCCCGCTCGCGAAGCAGCTGCTCGAGGTCTCGCTCGTTCATGCCTGCCCTCCCTTCTGCTCCATGCACGCGGCCAGTGCGCGCAGTGCCTTCTGTCGCAGAACGTTTACCTGGCTCTTCGAGCAGCCGAGGATCTCGGCCACCTCGCGCTCGGTCGGAGCGTCGGCCGAGTACAGGAGCTCCGTAACTTCGAGCAGGCTTTCCTCGAGCCCACTGATGCACTCCTCCAACGAACGGAGCTCATCGCGCGCGTCGACGAGCGAGTCGGTGGTCTGTTCGCCAGGTAGCTCATCAGTCGAGGGTCTGCTGTTCACTTCTTCATCCCTCTCCGAGTTCGCGAGTTCACTCTCCGGCCGCGGATGCCTCGCCTGTGACTCGAGCAAGCGCGCGTGCTCGCGCCGACAGATCGTGCGCATCCAGGCCAAGAACTCGGAGAGCGAAGTACCGCGGTAATCGGACCTACCCTTCCAGACCCGTAACAGGACGGCTTGCCCACAGTCATCTCGAAGATTCGATCGGACGCCGAGCGCACGTTGAAAGGTGGCCAGCTTGTGGAGCAGCGCCGGCCAGGCCCGATCGAAGACCGCCCAGGCATCCGCGCCGGAGCCCGAGAGCGCTCCCTGGGCCAACTCGCGTAGCGCATCGTCTGCCTCGGTCCCCATCTGGCGACAAGCTTAGCCTCTCCATCGCCGACACGCGGCACCCGCGCTCCGCTTCCCGGCTCGTATCTGCTCCAGCCGATTTTCGGAAAAAGCGTGGGCAAGCACCGGCCCGAACGGTCCTCCATCTCGACCCGCACCACCCCGAGTGCGAACTCAAGAGGAGACGCCCCATGCTATCGATGAAAAGCTTAGTACACGTTCCCGCCACACTCGGCATCTGTGCGGGTCTCGCCTTCGCAACCGACACGAGCACCGCGCCGAACGCGAGCCACGTCTGGGGGGACTTCAATGGCGACTCCTTCCCCGACCTGTTCCTCCCGGGCGTGAACGCACCCGGCCGTCTACTCGCCAATCAAGGCGACGGAAGCTTTCGCGACGTGACCGAGGAGGTCGGGCTCGACCCGGCCTTGGTTGGCATTCAAGCGTCGTGGTCGGACTTCGACAGCGACGGCGATTTGGACCTCCTGGTGCTCTCCGGGGACGCGCCGGCCCAGCTGTTCGAGAACGAGAGCGGCACCTTCCGGAACGCGACCGAGAACGCCGGGCTGCTCCACATCGGGGTAGATCGCTCGGCAGAGTGGACTGACTTCGACGGTGATGGGAGGCCCGACCTCTTGCTCGCTCAGGAGGACCGAGTGCTGCTCTATAACGGCGGGCGCGGACAACGGTTCGAGCTCGTCGAGCTGGTTGGAGAGGGCCCGCCAGTGAGTGCCACTTCGGCCCTTGGCTCGACGAGTGTCGTGTTCAGCGCACCCTCGACCCCGACCGCACTGGATCCCGGGTCGGTGCAGCCGGATCAAGGCGACAGCCCGAGCGCAGACGCTCGCGAGCTCGATCGCCTGGACGACGCTCACCTGCCGGCCGGCACACGCAAGAGCCTCCCTCCTCCGCCTTCCGTCGGCGCCAGCGCACCTCCGGTCATCAACCCGAACCCCTTCAGTCCGACGCGCGGCTCCGCGAAGTTTCCGGTCTGCGCCAACTCTCTCCACGATGAAGCCGGGATAGGCTGCGTCTCCGCATCGACCGTTCCAACCGACGGCATGCTCTACCCGCTCAGCCGGAACCTCTTCGTCGCGAAGGACGGAGACGTCGGCGTGGGCACCTACTCTCCTCGCGGGGATCTGCACGTCGCCGGCGACAGCACGGGGCTGGCGGTCATCTCTCCGACCGGGCTCGCGGCCGACGAGTCCTCCGAGCTGCTCCTCTCGAGCAACTCCTCCGCCACTAGCGGCTTTCGCTTCGTCAACACCCTCGACGGCGGCTTGCGCTTCATGCGCATCCGCGGCGTCAACTTCTTGAACGACCCCTACGTCAGCATCATGAGCGGGTTCGGCTACTTCGGATTGAACGTGGACGTGCCGCTCTACCGCCTGCACGCCTTCGAGGAGTCCATGAAGCCGCAGGTCGTCGCGGACGGCGGCAAGGGGCAGGCCGAGATGCGCATCATCGCGGACAGCGACGGGCTCGGCGGGACTCGACAGGCGCAACTGAGCTTCCAGCAATACGACAGCATCGTCGGTCGCGTCGGCTATTTCGACGGAGTGGGCGGGATGCAGGTCACGAACGAGAATAGTGGCGCCCGGCTCGAGCTCACGCCCACTGGCGATATCCAGGTCGAAGACCGCGACGGTGGCGTGCGTTTCATCGCGAACGGTGGCGCCGGCGATGCGGAGGTCCTCATCCAGGCGGGCGTCAATACCGGCGGCGAGGCTTACCAGCCGCGGCTGACGCTGACGCAGATCAACGGAGTCGTCCGAGGCCAGCTCGGCTTCTTCAACTCGACCAACGACCTGACGCTCTCCAATCAGTTCGGTTCGTCCAACTTGATCCTGACCGCCACCGGCGAGGTTCACTCGCGCAACAACGTCGGCGCTTCGACCTTCGTCATCGATGCCGAGGATGGCGGCGGCAGTGCGCTGCGCATGTATCGCGACGACGGCGTCGAGACGGTCTCGATCGCGTCGAACGTCGGTGCGACCGACGCGGGCTACCTGCGCGTCCGCGACGCGGCCGGACTCAACGCGATCATCCTTGACGGACAGTCCGGCAAGGTCACGACGCGCGTGCTCACCGTCACCGGCGGAGCCGACGTCGCCGAGCCCTTCGAGATCTCGGGTGGAGAGGTTCTGCCGGGTATGGTCGTCTCGATCGACTCGACGAAGCCGGGTGAGCTGCGACTCTCAACGAGTGCCTACGATCGAACGGTTGCCGGAATCGTCAGCGGCGCGGGAGGCATCGAGCCCGGTCTGATGCTCTCCCAGGAGGGAACCATCGCGGACGGCCAGCATCCCGTCGCACTCTCCGGTCGCGTGTACTGCCTCGCCGACACGTCGAATGGAGCGATTCAGCCGGGCGACATGCTGACCAGCTCGGCCCTGCGCGGCCACGCGATGAAGGCCACCGATGCAGACCGCGCCTTCGGAGCGGTGATCGGCAAGGCGATGACGGCGCTCGAGGACGGAACGGGCCTGGTGCTCGTACTGGTCAACCTCCAGTGATCTCCATGCGAGGGAGCGCGGACTCCGCTAGAGTGAAGCGAGCGTGAAGTCGATCCTCACCGCCCACTCTGTCCGCGCGCTCGCGATCCTCGTTGCGCTGGCTGGCTCGACGCCGGCCAGCACACTCTCGGCGCGGCATGACGAGACCGCGCACGAGCTCGCTGCCTTGTTCGACTTGCTCGAGGCGCCCGGGATACCCGAGCTACTCGAGCTGAGCGGTGAGGTCCCGACACTGGAGCAGCTGCTCGAGCCTCGCGAGCCTGACGCGGCACCCGTCCAGTTCACACCGCTCGCGCTCCAGCCGTACGAGAGCCTGGCCCAGCGCAGACAGCTCGACGAAGCTCTTCGGCTCGCGCTGACGGACGCTTTCACCAGCATCGAAGCGCAAGGCACGACGAACGTCGAGCTTGCGACGTGTCTGTTCGCGCTCGGAAACATCCTCGAAGCTCGCGGCGATTTGCCCGCGGCGGAGCGCGCCTTTCGCTCCGCGATCGTCGTGCTGCGCGATCTGTTCGGTCCCATCCACCCGGAGCTCGCCACCTCTTGGATCCGACTCGGCGCCGCGCGAATGGTCGCGGGTGACTTCCGCCAAGCCGGCCTGTGCGCGCGCATGGGCATGGGCATCCAGCGGCGCACCAAGCCCGACGGCGATCAGTGGCTTCCCAGCGGTCTCCACAACCTCGGCATGGTCCACGGCGCGCAGGGAGACCTGGCGCAGGCCGAACAGCTGCTCGAGGCGGCGCTCGTCGAGTGGAACAAGCACGCGGAACACTCCGCCCCGAGACTCGCCGGTACAGCCTTCGAGCTCGGCCGGGTCCTGCGCATGAGCGGAGAGCTCGAACGCGCCGAGGAGTACTTGCGCGAAGCTCTCGACACGCGCCTTCGCGTCCTGCCACCCGGGCATCCCGCGATTCCGCAGAGCGTGGCCGGGCTGGCCGCGGTCCGCCGAGACCGCGGCGACCTGCGTGAAGCCGAGGCGCTGTTTCGCGATGCGCTCGCGCGATTCCGATCCGCGCTCGGACCGAATCATCCACAGGTCGCCATCGCCACGAGCGACCTGGGACTCTTGCTCGCGGATCGCGGTGAGCTGGAGGAGTCCGAGCAGCTCTTGCGGGAAGCCATCCGAAGCTTCCGCGCACTTCGCATCGAGTCGCTGCTCGCGACGGCGGTCAACAACCTCGGTCACATCCAGGCTCTGCTCGGAGACAAGGCGGCCGCGGAAGAGCTGTTCGGCGAAGCGGTCGCGCTCTATGGGCGCCTCTTTGGTCCGAACGATTCGCGCGTGGCCGTCGCGACGGCGAGCCTCTCGACGCTCTTGCTCGAACGCAGCGAGCTGGAGGGCGCGGAGCGCTTCGCGCGCAAGGCGCTCGAGATTGCCGAGGTCTCGACGGGTCCCAAGAGCACACTGGTCGCCGACATCGCGACGGGACTCGCGGGTATCCTGTTGCAGCGCGGCCAGCTCGACGAGGCGGCCGAGTACGCGGAGCGCGCGGTCGAGCTGCACGCGCGGCTCTCCCCCACCACCGATCCGACCTTCGCCGGCGCACGCTCACGGCTCGGTTCGATTCGACTCGACCAGGGCAAGTACGAGGAGGCCGGTGCGCTGCTGCGCGAGGCTCTCGATCAGCTCGAGTGGTTGCGCGAGCGAGTCGCCGGCGCCGAACGCGAACGCGCGCTCTTCGCCGGGCGCTTCAAGCTTGGCGATCTGGCGGTCGAGCTGATCTCCGCCGAGCTCGGGGCCGGCCGTGTTGAAGCGGCCCTCGACGTGGCCGAGCGGCGCTCGGGGCGCGCACTGCTCGATCTGGTGTTGCGCGTAAACCGGGGGACGCTCGCGCAAGCGGAGGAGAGCGAGGACTCGCAGCAGCTCGCGCGAGCGCTCGAAGCGGAAGAGGCGGCGCGCAGAAGGCTGCTGGACGAAGAGGCGGCCTTTCGGAGAGCGGCCTCTCGCGACGAAGCGCTCGAGCGCATCGAGAACGCACGCCTCGACCTGCGTCGCGCCGAGACCCAGCTCTTGGCGGAGCTTGCCGAGGCGGGCCCGGACCCGAGGCCCAGCTCCGCGAGTGAACTGAGCGCAAGCCTGGAGGCGGGCGAGCTGCTCCTGTACGTGGTCTGGTCGAAGCTCGGCGTCCTGGTCCTGACCATTGCGCCGGGCGAACAGCCGTTCGTCGGAAGCACGGTCGCGCTGACCCAGGGAGAGATCGAGGAGCTCGGGCTCGAAGCCAGCTCGTTGAGCAGAAGGCTCGCGCAGGCTCCCGATCGACGCGAGGATGAGTCGAAGAGGAGCGAGCTCGACGCGGAGTTCCGCGACCTCGGTGCTCGTCTGTTCACCGAACCGATCGCCCGTGAGCTCGCGCGTGCACGTCGCGTGATCGTCGTCGCCGACGGTCCGCTCGTCGGGCTGCCCTTCGACCGACTGATTGGCGAGCGCGTCGAGTCGGAGTCTCCGCCGCTGCGCGTCAGTTATGCGCCCTCGGGAACGATGTACCTCCGGCTGCGCGCCGCGGGAGCCAGGGAGGCCAGCGCGTACGCCGCGGGCAGCCTGATCGTCGGCGACCCGAGCTTCGGTGACCGCGTCGTGACGAAGCAGAGTGCGGCTGGCGGGAGCCCTCTCGACAATGTCCGGCTCTGGGGCTCGAGCCTGCAAGCGCTCCCGGGAACGCGCGTCGAGGCGGAGCGCGTCGCAGCGGTCCTCGGCGCGAGCGACCTCGAGACGAAGCTCTTGCTCGGAGAACACGCGACGCTCGGTCGAGTCGAAGCCGAACTGCACGAGGCCCGCGTACTCCACCTCGCCACGCACGGCCTGGCGGGAAGCCCTGCTCGCCCCTACGACGCGAGCCTCGCACTGGCCGCACCGGAGGAAGTCACGACCGACGACTTCGGCTTCCTGACGCTCGATCACATGTTGCGCCGGTGGCGCGGGAAGCTCGCGAACTGCGAGCTGGTCGTCCTCTCGGCCTGCGACACCAGTCGCGGCACACGCATCGGCGACAGCCTCATGGCTCTGCCGTGGGGCTTCTTCCACGCTGGCGCTCCCACCGTCATCGCCAGCCTGTGGCGAGTCGATGACGCGGCCGCCGCGCTCTTGATGCAGCGCTTCTACGAGAACTGGACCGGCAGCGAGGGCGCGCCCATGCCGATCGGCGACGCCCTCGACGAGGCCAAGTCGTGGCTGCGCACGGCGAGTCGACGAGCGCTGCGCGTCTATGGATCGGAGCTCCTCGCCAGCGGTGCGAGCCGCGAGCCCGGCTCGGAGAAGCTCGAGGGCACAGCGATTCTCCCGGAGACCCTGACGCCCTACGCGGATCCCTACTACTGGGCCGGTTTCGTGCTCTTCGGCGACCCGGACTGACCGAGTTTCTCCATTTTCCGTGGGCAGGCCCATGCGCGCGCGGTCCCCATGGAGAGCAGCGCCGACCGGCCTGCACAGGGTTCAATCCCGACAGGGTCCCAAGCCGGATCGAGAGGAGCTCCCCATGAAGTCGTTGACCGTTCTCGTCGTGCTCGCGTTCGCTTCCCAGAACGCAGCCCTCCACGCACAGCAGATCTCGCCCGACTTGCAGCAGTCCGTGAGGGCCAGAGCCCAGCGAACGACCCTTCCCATCGACTCGCACCTGTATCAGTTCGCGCTCGCGCTCGATCAGCCGAACGCATCGCTCGCCCAGCTCGCCGAGCGCTGCGAGGTACGGAGTCGCGCCGATGGCTGGATCAAGCTCGAGGTCGTCGGCCGCGCCGGCGGTCCGCCGATTCCGCGCCACGTCGTCGAGTCCGTCGGCGGTCGCGTCCATCTCTCCTGGAGGGAGCGCACGAACCTCTGGATTCCGGCCGACCGCCTGCTCGACCTGGCGCGCGCGCTGCCGAAGGGCTACTTCGTCGAGGACTCCGCCGCGCGGCTCGAGGTCCAGGACCACTCGGGCGAGGAGCACACCGGATCGGACACCTACCTCGCCGGCGGCGCTTCCGGAGGCGGCATCAGCGTCGCCGTCATCGACATCGGCTTCAAGGACCTGACCAGCGCGCAGCTCAGCGGCTGGGTTCCCGTGATCCAACCCTGGCGCAAGATCGACTTCACTGGCGAGGGCTTCGAGGCTGGCGACAGTAACCACGGGAACTTCGTCTTGCAGGTCGTCTCCGACCACGCGCCGGGCGCTCAGCTGTGGGCCTATCGCATCAGCGACCTGACCGAGTTCGGCCTGGCCTGCGCGGACGCCGCCGCGAACGGAATCGATATCGTCAACATCTCGCTCGGCTACTTCGGGACGGGCTGGGATGACGACACCGGATCGGCCTGCGCCGGCGTGCAGCAAATCTGTGATGCCGGCGGGCTCGTCTTCTGCTCGTCGGGCAACTACGCCGACACGCACTGGCAGGGAGTCTTCGATGATGATGGCGGCACGTCGGTCTACCACGACTGGGCCAAGGACGACGAGCTGCTCGGTGTGTTCATCAACGAGGGCGAGACCCTGGGGATTTCGCTGGCCTGGGATCCGTCGGGCGGCTCCGACTACGACCTGATCCTGTGGGACAACCCTCCGATCGACGCAGTCGCCGTCAGCACCAACGCGGGCACCACCCGCGAGTCCATCAGCTATCCCAACCCGGTCGCGGGAGTCGCGCTGCGCTTCATCTCCGTCGAGAAGATCAGCGGCCCCGATGTCGAGATGGAGCTGATCTGTACGCCGAGCGTCGGGCAGAAGATCTCGCTGGAGTACAAGGTGGCACGAGGGTCGACCGTCTCACCCAGCAATACCTCCGACGACAACATGGTCGTCGTCGGTGCAGTGCAGTGGGACGACTATGCCTCGGCGCCGGGTACCTCCGGCATCTCGACCTACTACAGCAGCCAGGGCCCTTCGAACGGCGGCCTGCAGGTCCCGCACCTCGTCGCGCCGACCGGCACCGACGTCAGCGGCGGTGGCACCTTCATCGGAACCAGCTGCTCGGCGCCGAACGCCGCGGGAACGGCAGCCGCACTCTGGTCGAGCGCGCCCTACCTCTCCCCGGCGGGACTCAAGCACTTGCTCGTGCGCCAGGCCGAGCTCGTCAAGGACTGGGGCCCGGCCGGCTACGACACCGAGTTCGGTTGGGGCGGCATCTGGCTGCACCCTTGGGCCAATGACACGGTCTGGGTCGACCGCCAGTCGCCCGCCATCTTCCAGCTCCCCGCGCTCCCCTATTCGCGCATCGCGCCGGCCCAGGCCTTCGCGACCGCCGGCGGCCGCCTGCTGCTCCTCGGCGGCAACTTCCCCGAGCCGGTCACGCTGAACAAGCAGCTGGACGTCGAGACCGTCGCGCCGGTTGCGAACCTGGGCGAGTAGGTCCGACGAATCGGGCAGGATGTCGGGCGATTCGCCGTCGCCCCTCAAGTTCGCCAACTCGGATATCGATGAGCCCTCAAGAGGCTCTCCGTGAAACCGCTCCGCACACTCGTCCTTGCTCTCGCCGCTGCGCTCGCGCTCCTCGTCATCGGGGCCGTCGGCTACGAGCACTCGGTGAGCTCGCGCATGGACCGACTGCTCGCTTCGAAAGGCTTGCCGGCGAATGCCCGTCGCCTGCCAGCCGATCCGAGCCTGCTCTCCCGCCTCGAGGAGCTCGGTCGACAGCTGGACTCGGCCGTCGGAGCCCCCGGCGACACGCTTCCCGATGGAGGTGTTCCCGGAGCTCCGTGGCAGTGGAAACCCGAGCAAGCCGCTTCGCTCGACGCGCTCGTCGTAGATGCAGAGCGAGTTCTCGCGGAGCTCGAGGCCTTCCTTGCGAGTCCAGAGGTTCAAGTGATCCTCGAGAGCTCAAACTCCTTCATCGGAAGGGAAGCCGTGGCGCCGAAGCTAATGCGCCTGAGGCATTGGACCAACGTCCTCTCGGGTTGTGCACTGGCGAGTGCCAGGCGAGGTGAAACGGAAGTCGCGGCCAAGTACCTTCGCAATGCCTGCGAGCTCACGCGTCTCGTCGACGACCGCTCGACGATCGGAATCATGATCTGCCAAGGGGTCTTAAGCATCACGTTCGACGCGGCCTCCCGAATCATCACGCAGTTCCCGGGCTCGGCAGCATCCGTTCGCGCCTCGATCGATCCCTTCCTGAAGGACCATGCGAAGGAAGGCGAAGCGAAACGGGCCTTCCTGTCTGAGCTGCGACAGTTCTTCGAGCAAGTGCGAGAGGCACGCAGCTCAACGACCTTCTCGAAACGAATCGCTGCGGCTCGGGATATCTCCCCGCTCTTGGAAAGCATGGAGCTCCTCGCCCGGCACGACTTCGATCCACCGCCTTCAGATCCGCACCATCAACTGGATAGCCAAATCGGTATCTTGGCCAGCCTAGTGAAGTCAGAAGAGGAGTTTCGTCGTCGTACCACCCTCCTTCGCATCGCCCTCGCGCTGTGCGTCACCAGAGAACGAACGGGTGACTGGCCGGACGACTTGCAGCAACTCGCGCCGCTCCTCGGGCGTATCGTCCCCCTCGATCCCAACCTCGACCAGCCATGGTCCTACGAGGTCCAATCGGAGAAGCTGGTGCTTACGCTCGCCGACCCGATCCGCACCCCCAAAGTGGATACAGCGTCGCCGTACCTCCTCTGCGAGTTTCGCTGGCAGATGCGCGAGGAGCGCTAGGCCCTCCGCTACCTGAAGTTTCCCGGCTCTGGCTGGATATTCGATCCAGGAACCGGAGATGCTCCTGGGCGGTGAGTTGAACTCAAGAATGACCGCAACACGCTGAGATTCGCGACCCGGTAAGCTGGCGTGAATGTGCGCTCCACGTCGGAACTTCATCTGAGAGGAGTTTTGTCCAGACCGCAAAACTCGTTCGCGCCCCGTTCCGGTAGTCTGGACACCTGCAAGGAGCGTGCGTACTCCGCACCAACGAGGTGGTTTGATGTTGAGCGAAATTGGATTCTTCTCTGCATTGGCGGTCTCAGCTCCCCAGCTCTTCAATCCACCGCCCGTCAACCCGATGACCTTCGTGTCGGGTTCGGGAGAATACGATCTCCACGTGGATCCCGGTGATCGGTCGGGGAAGGGCCCGGCGCAATACGTGATGCGGCGTGGAACCGAGATTGCCTGGGAGAAGGAGCTCCCCTTCACCCTGGTCAACCTGGTGATCTCCGAGGAAGGGCGTGTCGCTGGGTTTGCTAGGGACGAAAGCGCCATCCAAACCTTTGCGCTCGGGCCGACCGGCGAAATCGTCGGTTCCGATTCCCTCAAGAAGACAGGTATCAGCGGACCACACTGGGTAAAGACCCAGCGCGCTCGTGCGACCTTACTCGACGAGGACCAGGGCCAGTTCACCATCGTAGTCATCGATCAGGTGCCTCACCCTCGAACCGAGTATCGGAGAGTCTTCGATCTCCGCGATTGCACACTGGTACAGGAGTACCAGCCGACAACGAAGCTGCCAGAGCACGACCGCCACGGACAAGGCGTCGAAACGGATCCAGCTACAAACGCCGGCGCCACCATCGCTTCTTCCAACTTGCCCGTTGTCGAACTCGAAGAACTAACACCAGTAGAACTCCAGTATGTGCCGATGCGCCTCGGCGAGAGCGCCGAACAGTCTGATACCGACGGCGCAAAGGCCACCAGAGGAACTCGATCGAAAGAACAGCGTACCGATGGCAGCCTCTCATTCCGACCTGGTTCGGTCGGAGTCGGACCTCGTGGTCATGTCTACATACAGGACCTTCAAACCGCCAGCGTGTACGCCTTCGATCGCGAAGGTGTTCACAGAAGGACCGCAGGTGCAGATAGTGAAGATGCGAGTTTCACAACCCCGATAGGCAATCTTGCGATCGCTCCGGGCGGAGACATTTACGTCGAGCGCCGGAGGCATGCGTACCGTATCGATTGCCTTCACTTCGATCGGAACGGAAAGCGAGTGGGGATCGTCGATCCAGGTGCTTTCCCGCTCTCCTTCGTTCCCGGTAAGAATCAGTTCTGGGGTTGGGACGATCACGACCTCATCCTCATGAAGACTTCAGGCGAGGAGTTGCGGCGACTCGAACGACGACCAGAAGACCGGCACTGGCTCGTGCGATCGGGAAAGCCCGCGGTCGCGCCCGATGGTCGCCTTGTCATCTTGAATGAAGGGCTGGCCTACTTCGGGCCCGACGGAGAACCGCTCGCGACGATTCCTTTGCCCGCCGACGCCGGCCCGCGTGTTGCGTTCTCGGGACGCTGGGCGGTCGTGTTCGAGCACGTCGCTCGTGCGCTCATGGTCGACTTCGTCGACGAATCGATCTTTCGTTTTGAGCCGCCCAATACTCCCGATGGATCGTCCTGGTTCTGGGCCGTCTCTCCAAAAGCGGACGAACTCTGGATGGTCGAACGTTACAACACCTCATGGCGGCGCTTTCGATTGCCGAATTGACTTCCGTCCCGGTCGTGAGAACCGACTATCGATTCAGATACCGTTCAGCCGGGCAGACTCTCTCGGAGCAGTCGCTCGAGTAGCGCACCTCCGCGCTCGTCGCGCGGGTCTTCCAAGAATTTGACTGCTAGCTGCGCGTCCTCCTCGCCCTTGTCCTGCGCCAGCTTCGCGATGCCGCTAATACGCTCGACTCGAATGCGGAAGGCGTGGATGCCGGGCATGAAGTTATCGACTCGCGTGTCGAAGGGGTCCAGCTCGAAACTCTGTCGGCTGCCCCCGAACGTCTCGGTGGACTCGATCAGCAGCTCCCGCCGATCGTGGTCGTTCGCCATCACATCGACGACACCGTCGCCCTGAACGGAGACGTACAGCCAGCCCGGAAGCTGGGAGTCGGGATACAGGTCGGGCGAGGCGTAGGCGTCGGGACCTCGAAAATGAAAGGAGACCTTCTGTCGGAAGTCGAGCAGCTTCGCATGCTCGTTGTTGGCATCGATGTGGCCCACGAGCTGGAGTTGCTCCTCTCCCTCGACGACGAGAAGCGGCACCAGCGTGATCGTCGCCTTCCCGGCCGAGCCCGAGACCAGAGTCGCCAGCGGCCAGGTCCGCATGACCTCGCACAGAGTCTCCCGACTGTGGATTCGAAAGGGATGAAGCGGTTAGCGGTCGTTCACTCGTGGTCTCGATTCTAGAGCTTCAACTCTTCGCCTTGAGTCGCTCGAGAGCTTCCTCGCCCAGCGGGCGCGGCTCCTTGATGCGAAGGCTCTCGGCCCACTCCTTCTGGAAGTCGCGGTCGTACTTCCTGTGGATGGCGGCGCTGATCAGGAGCGCGAGCAGCGCACCGACGCTCGCGAGCAACATGTCCTTGTGCGCGTCCCAGATGTCGCCTTGCGTTCCGAGATAGGCCTGGCCGAGGTCGCCGCCGAAGACTTCTGCGGCGGCCCACTCGACCAGCTCGTACAGCATCGACGAGGACATGATCACGTTGAGCGGAAGGAAGTAGCCCCAGAAGCCGCGCGTGTTCGCGACGCGCACGAAGAGCTCGCGGAAGGGATAGGCGAGCAAGAGTCCGTAGGCGAAGTGCACCAGTCGGTCGTAGTGGTTGCGCTCCAGGCCGAGACGCGACGACAGCGTGGCGCCCGTCAAGCTCTCGAACCACTGGTCGTAAGGCACCTCGGCGTAGGTGTAGTGCGAGCCGAGCTCGTGCATCAGGAGGAACGCGAAGATCAGAACGTACGAGACCTTCGAGAGCGGCATGCGCCGGTAGGTCGTGACCAGGACGATCAGCCCCACGACCGTCAGCACGTTCTCGAGCAGCCAGTCATCGCGGTGCAGCGGCGCGATGCCGAGCAGGATCGCGTAGACCAGGAAGATGACGAGCAGTGTGAGCGGTAGGCGCATGGGAAGGAGCCAGAGCGGCCGGGTAGGTTAGCGCGCGGCTTGCGCACGATGAAAGGAAGAGTTCTCTTGCTCACTCACATGGAATCGCAGCGGACCTGATCCCCCACTCGCTATCATCTCGACCCGCATGACGTACTCGAACTCACGCGCGGATCTTCGGCTGGCGATCTATCGCCAACTGGCTGCGACCGGCGAGGTTCATACGCCCGCTTCACTGGCCGCCGAATTCGAAATCAGCCCCACGGAGGCTGCCGCAGAGTTGAAGCTGCTTGCCAGCGAGGACGACGCGATCGTGCTCCTACCGGACAGCCCCTACATCTGGATGGCCGAACCCTTCTCCGCCGTCGCGACGGACTACAAGGTGACCGCGAAGGACGGCCGGCACTGGTTCGGAAACTGCATCTGGGATGCCTTGGCGATCGGTGCACTGCTCGACACGGAGACAGAAGTGGAGACGCGGTGTCCCTTCTCCAACGAAGCCCTCACTCTCTCGACGAACGCGGGTGAGCTCTCCGGGTCCACGTCTGCCGTCGTTCAATTCGCTGTGCCGGCCCGCGACTGGTGGAAGAGCATCGGATTTAGCTGAGCGACCATGCAGCTCTTCCGGTCGGAAGTGGACGTTCAGGCTTGGTCCGAGTGCACGGGCCAGCCCATCGGCGCCTGCTTCGAACTGGCCAAGCTCTGGACCCTGGCACGAACCTGGTACGACGATCGACTCGATCTCGACTGGCGCCGCCGGAACATTGCCGAGCGACAAGCACTCCTCACCGCCGCCGGGTTGACCGGCCCGTTCTGGGAGCTCGGCTAGCGCCCGAACTCGATGCGATGAACGACTCGACTGCCGCTTAGGCTCTGCGTCTCGAGGTCGAAGTCGCCACCGATCACACGCAGCTCTGGACGAGTGGGGTGTTCGAAGTGGAGGCCCTCGGGAGTGGAGCTGAGCGCGAGCGCGAGCCGGCCATCTCCATCCGTCGTTCCGACGAGCACGCCGTCGGCGTAGACCATGGCCCCTTCGATCGGCGCCTTGCCGCTCGCGCTCTCCAGTTCGACGAGCAATCGCGCTCCCCAGCCCGGCTGCAGCTCCACCCAGATCTCGGCGGAGCCGGCACCCTCCGGAAAATTGGACTCGTCACCCCAGATCGGTTGAAAGCCGTCTGCTCGCACACACCAGTCGAGCGAGACATCTTCGGGAATCCTTCCGATCTCGAAGGCCTTGCCGAAGGACTGGCGCTTGCTGCCCTGGTCGTCGTTGCGATGACTGTAGGCCAGCTCGATGTAGTCGGGCTCGGGTTCGCCCGGAGCGACGCCCACGTGAATCGTGAAGTCGCGCAGCAGAGCCCGGTCGAGGCAAGTCAAGACGAGCTCTTCGACGGGAGCATCGAGGACGAGCGGAGCATCGGCCCAGGTGCGCCGGTCTTTCCAGCCGTAGATGCGCAGCTCGTACTGCGCTGGCGGCAACTGCTCAAACGCGAAGGGCGCGTGATACTCACCGCCCTGCTCTTGCCACTCGTCGATGATGATCGATCGAGAGAAAGCTCCGTCGAGAGCGAGCAAGAAGAGCGTCACTGTCTCCGTGTAGGTGCCCGTCTCGCTGCGCAGCTCGCCGCGCACAAAAGCCTCGGTCGGGCGGGACTCGAGCACGACCGTCTGGAGGATCGTCTCACCGCTGAGAACCTCATACTCCTTTCGCCAGGGCAGGCCATTCACGGCGGTGACCTCGAGCGCATAGCTGCCCGGAGCGACAGCTCCGAGCACGAAGCGCGACGAGTCCGAGTCCCCATCGGCGCTGAAGAGCGCCACCGATCCGCTCTCGGAGTTCGCGAGCTTGACGACGGGGCGGTCGGGCATTGCACCATTCGTGGTCGCGACGTGCACCTCGAACTTCGCCCTCGCCTCGAGCTCGATTTCGATCGATTCGCGATGAAGCCCGTTGCCTGGGTCGACCACTTGCTCACCGAACCAGAGCCCGTCCTCGCTCTCCAGCCGGATGCGCCAGGGGCCATCCTTCGTCGACAATCGATTCCCCGCTGGCTGGAAGCGCACCCAGAGTTCACTCGATGCGTGTCCGGTGCGCCGCAGAGGCGTCGAAGTCCAAAAATTGTTCTCGTCGTCACGTCCGGAGTAGAAGTCCGGGCCCGAAAGACTCGCGGTGAACTCGGCTTCCAGACTCTCGGCGGGCCCACTCAAGCGCAGGAGGTACGTCGGTCCGACTTCGACCTCGATGGACACGGGCATATCGCGCTCGAGCTGCAGACTGCCCCGGTGGGGTTCGCAATAGATGAACGAGTCGATCGCGCCCATCCACCACTCCAGGCTGACCCCTTCGCGATCGACGACGACGTACTCGTACTGATCGCTCGCGTACTCCCGCTGGCTCTCGAAGAGACCGGCTTCATCGGAGCGCATGCGCTCGAGCAGCACCTCTCCGCGATAGAGGTCGACCGCGAAGTCGGGGACGGGCGTCCCGTCTTCGATGTCGAGGATTCGTCCGCCGAGAAGTGCGACGGCTTCTCCTGTGGATGCCGTTCGAGCGACCGGCTCTCGGTTCTCGGAGCTCGCGCCTGTCGTGCGTGGCTCCTCCAGGACCGGAGCGGAGCTGGCCGGGGAAGAGTGATCGACGCTGGAGAGCGAGGCGGGCTCCTGCGCCCCGACCGCCTCGACTTCTGGAGTTGCGGGAGAACCGATCGTTCCGCGAATCAAGAGAGTGCCGACGACGACGGCTGCGAGAGGGAGCGCCAACTTGGTCAAGACTTGCATGGCGAGCAGCGGGGTTAGGACCGAGATCGTTGTCCAGGTGCCGCGCGCCGTCTCATCGACGGCGAGCGGAACCAGGGCCAGACACCACGACCGTCGATCACTCTCCTCCGCATCGAGCTTGGCGCGCAGCTCGTCGAGCCCGCGTTTCAGCTGGCTGCGGACCGTCGCCGAGGGAACCTGGTTGCGCTGCGCAATCTGCGCGGGCGACAGGTCCTCGAAGAATCGGAGCAGGAGAACCGAACGGTAGGGATCCCGGAGCTCCATCACCGCGTTCGCGAGCCGGCGGTGCATTTCGCCGCGCTGCAGCAGCTCGTCGCCGCCGGGCAGTTCGCTCTCGTCGGACTCGGAAGCACGCGCGCGAGCTTGCTCGCGATCGGCCTTCCGAGCCCTCCCCCGCGCCAAGAAGCTGGCGCGACGGCGAACGACCCGAGCGAGCCAGGGCTCGAGTGCACGATCGGCGCGCGGCTTCTGCTCGAGGGCGGCGACGAAAGCGTCCTGGACCAGGTCGTCCGCGGCCGCTGCGTCGCGAACCAGCCGCAAAGCCAGCCCGCGTACCCAACCGGCGTGCGCGAAGAGCTCGTCGCTCGAGAATGCTTCGTTGGAACTCATGGGATTCGGAAGTCCTCTTGCCGCGAGAGTCGCAGCGTTGCAGATCTTTTCGAAATCTCCGCTAACACTTTTGGATGTCGCCCTGCGCTGCCGCCCGTGCATTCCAGCATCTCGAGTCGCCTCGCGGTGCACTTCGTGTGACGACCTGTACGCGAACGAACTCGGTGTGACCTAAGGCTGGCGCTCAAAGGTCTTAGCGCGAGTCGGAGTGCGGACTACCCGACTAGTTCGAGACGCAGCGAACTAACAGTCTGCGTCCGTCGCGCGTTTAGAGATCACGCAAGCTCACAACTCGTCCCATTTCCCCGACCGCCATGAACAAGTCGTTCTCGCCGCTCGTATTCCTCGCCCTCACCGCAACCCTCTCGTGTGGAGGAACGAAGCTGCCAAGCGAAGAGGCGGGCACTTCGATTACGGAGCAACCGAAGACGGTCGCCAGCGCGCGGGGCACACTCGAGTGGGAGCCGGAGACGTCGACGCGTGCCGCGATGTCTCAGAGTGCTACTCGGGAACTCGATGCTCTCGGTTATTCGGGCGGTGAATCGCCCGACACGAGAGCTGCCCAGTCTTCATCGAGAACGGGCAACCTCGCGCGTCGCGAAGGCAACCCGCTCCTCTCGAACGTCATCTTCGAGGTGCAGGGTCCGCTCAACGGTCCGACCTTGGGATTCCTGGCGAACCAGTACTACCTCTCCTCCACGATCGAGTGGGGCGCGTTGAGCGTGGGATCCGCCGGCGCTCACTTGCAGGCCGCAGCCCAAGAGTGGGCAGAGACGTACTGGGCACACGCGAGCACGCCCGCGAAAGCCGGGAAGCCGAGCGCCAGCAAATCGAAGGCGACAACCTGGAAGCCGGCGACCTCCGCGGTCAACGCGACTCAGCTCAGCATTGGCGACAACGACGAGCTGCCGCTGCAGGGCATCGAGGCCACCGTGTGGGTCGATGGCTTCCGAGCCCGCGTCCTCCTGGACTGCATCTACGAGAACGATCGCCCCCAGCAGCTCGAGGGCAAGTTCAAGCTGCGGCTCCCCGAGGGTGCCAAGCCCTACTACCTGGCGTTCGGTGAAGAGACTCCTTGGCGTGCACGGAATCGGAAGGTCAGCGATCGCTCGCTCTCCACCGGGCCCGAACCGGAGTCCGTCCTGGACGACCGCGAGGATCGCTGGCGCGGTGCACGGGAAGCGCGCATGGTTCCGCGCAAGCAGGCGGCGCGCGCCTACCAGAACACGAGGCGGCGAGCGGTCGATCCCGCGCTGATGGAGTGGACCGGCGCGGGGATCTTTCAGGCGCGCGTCTTCCCGTTGCTTCCCGAGACCAGCCACCGCGTCGTCGTCGGCTATGAAGTCGACCTGGTCGCCGTGGCCGGGAGTCCCGGCGAGTACGAGCTCGCGCTCTCCTTGCCGGACGACCTACCGGCTCTCTCCATGGACCTGCACGTCCTTGCCCCACGGACGACCGAGGTCAGTATCGAGCCGAGCGCTCAGGCGCAGTCGACCGGCGTTCGCCGCAGCTACTCCTACTCGAATACCGACAGCCGCGAGTTCAAGGTTCGCGTGCCCGGACTGACTCGCGCGGCGCTCACATCGCCGGACGATGGTGGCTTCTTCGCGATGGACCTCACTCCGGAGCTCGAGTCCGCTCCCATCAAGAGCTCACCCGCCGCCGTCTTCCTGGTCGACACCTCGCTCTCTTCCGCCGACGGACGCTATCCCATCTGGCTCGACCTGATGGAGTCCATTCTCGAGCAGAACAGCGACTCGATCGAGGAGTTTGCCGTCCTGTTCTTCGACGTCGCGCCGCGCTGGTGGCGGGCGGAAGCAACCACGAACACGAGTTCAGCTCGCGAAGCGCTGCGGGAGTACGCGGAGTCCCTGGCGCTCGAGGGAGCGTCGGACTTGGGAGCGGCGCTCTCCGAAGCCCACGACCCGAGCTGGCTCCCCCGCGGTTGGAGTGGCGAGCGCGACCTGTTCCTGCTCTCGGATGGAGACTCGAACTGGGGAGCGAGCGACGTGGACCTCTTCGTCGCGGACGCGCGAGGAGGACAAGCGGGTTCGATCTACGCGTACACCACGGGCCTTGCGGGAACCAGCGTCCGCACGCTCGCCAAGCTCACTCGCCAATCGGGCGGCGCGATGTACAGCGTGAACGGTGCGTCGGCGATCGCGTCGGCGGCTATGGCGCACACCTCCGTTCCGTGGCGCATCGAAGGCGTGCGTGCCCCGGACACGTCGGACCTCCTGCTGCGAGGCTTGCCGACCGCGATCTTCCCCGGCCAGAGCTTGCGCGTCGTCGGACGCGGAGTTCCGGCGCCCGGCAGCGCGCTGGAGCTGGAGCTCAGCCGGGACGGAGTGCGCAAGACGCTCCGCTTCGAGATCGAGCACGCACTCGAGACTACGCTCGCGGTTCGCGCCTACGGAGTGGTGGCGACCGATCAACTCGAGGAGCTCGGCGCTCCGCTTCGCGATGTCGCCGCGGCCTACGCGACGCGCTTCCGCGTTCCGGGCAAGAGCTGCTCGCTGTTGATGCTCGAGAGCAATGCCGATTACGCGAATCAAGGCATCATCGCCGACCCCGAGGCGCTCGAGCGGAGCTCCGCGTGGCCCGCCGCGGAAGTCGTGAGTGCGCGCGATGCGAGTGGTGGTCGTGGACCGTCCCCCGCTCAACGTCTGATCGATCAGGCCACCCCCCTGGTGGAACTGTCGCACATCCCGGCGCTCGACGAAGAGCTCATCGCGCGGCTGCGCGCGTTGCCCGACGAAGCGCTCGTGATCGGAACAGAGCGCGTGGCCTTCGAGTCACTGCTCGCGAGCTCCGTGAGTTCGGACATCAAGGCCGCGCTGGCCACCCGTTTCCCCGACTACCAGCTCATCCGCGACGAGTCCGCGCGACGCGCCGAGGAGCTCGCTCTGGGCGACGCCGTCCGACTGGCTTCGAGCCTGGTCGAGCTCAACCCCGGCGATGCCCTGTTCGTTCGCGACGTCGCCCAGACGCTCATGCAGTGGGGCCTGTTCGGTCACGCCTATCACCTGCATCAACGCGTGATGGAGCTGCGCCCCCACGAGCCCGACAGCATCCTCTCGCTGGCGCGCTGTGCCGCGGAAGCTGGCCAGGCCGACCTGGCGATGTTCTGGTTCACCGTCGTCGTCCGGGGCGAGTGGGCGGCACGCGCCGGCGAGATCAACCGCGTCGCCGCCTTCGAAGCGAGCAACCTCCTGCGGAAGCTCGACCGCGAGGGCCGCGTCCTCGAGCTCACCGCTCCGCTGGTCGCCTCCCGAGAGGAGCTCATCCAGCTCGTCGGTCTCGAGCAAGCCGACCTGGCCGTCGTGATCCAGTGGAATACGAACGCCACCGACATCGACCTCCACGTCCGTGAACCGCGCGGCGGTCACTGCTACTACGGCAACCGATCGACCCGGCTCGGCGGCAGCATGTCCCAAGACGTAACGCAGGGCTTCGGACCGGAGCTGTACATCATGAAGACCGCTCCTGCCGGGAACTACGAGTTCTTCGTGCAGTACTTCGCGGGCAACCAGAACCGCACGCAGGTTCAGTCGCGAGTACTCGCCACGGTCTACCAGGACTGGGGTACCGAGAACGAAGTAACCGCGCGGCGCCAAATCGAGCTCGACGTCGTCAAGGAGGAGAAGAGCATTGCCAAGCTGTCGCTCGGCGTCGCCCCGACCGTACTGACGCGAGCTGTAGGCGTCTCGCGCTAGGAAGCGCTAGCTGCTACACGTCGGCTTCGACCTGGTCGTAGTACTCGTAGTCGAGGTCGTCGAAGGTCGTGGCCACGTAGCCGGCCTCCGTCGAACGCTCCTTCTCGGCTTGGTAGGCGACGACGACACGGCCCTGGACATAGTCGCGGGCCTCTTGGTTGATCGGGTGCGCGATGTCCGCGTAGAGGCGCGGGCGTCCGCGCTCGTCCATGCGTCCGCGCATCTCGCGCAGCTTTCCCCCGCAGTCGTTGCAGAAGCGCGAGCGCAGGTGGTTCTTGCCCCCACAGGATGGACAGCGGTCGCAGAGCTTCCTACTGGGCATCGCCACGAACAGCCCGTGTGCGCCTTCGATGATCTTGAGATCACGAATGACGAGGGTCTGGTCGATCGTGATGCTGGCAAACGCGCGGAGCTTGTCAGCCTTGTCGCGGATCAGCTTGATGCGGATCTCTGTCAGTTCCATGGTGCAGTCTCGCGAATGGATTGGCGGCGCTGACGGAGCGAGGCAGAGCCAAGCTCGGGTTCGCGGCTCGAGGAGCACGCGAGGCGCGGCCGGAGAGTTCTACTCGCGCGCGGGCCAGTGGCCCGGGAGCTGGCTGGCTCCCCTGCCGAGCGGCTTGGCCACCCAGGTACCGCGAACTTCGAGACCCGATTGGCTAGCGGCACGTACGAGCCCCTGGAGAGAAGCACGTGCTTCCTCCTGGTTTCGATACAAGCCGAAGTAGGTCGAGCCGGATCCACTGAGTAGGTAGTGTTGGGCGCCATTCTGGTCGAGGAGGTTGCGCCAGGCGCCGAGCGCGGGAATCGCACTCTGCGCTGCCGCCTCGAGTCGGTTGAAGAGTCCGAGTCGAGCCTCCGCCTCGGGGCAGAAAAACAGCCGTTCAGGGACGCTAGGTAGTACGGCTCCCTCGCTCAAGGCTCTTGTCAACGCGCCAAACACTTCGCCGGTGGGCACTCGGAGGTCGGGTGCAAGCAACGCAAAACACCAAGACGGATCGATCGGTTCGAGTGCCTGAACCAGCTCTCCGCGTCCTTTACACCGGGCGAAGCCCGTCATCGCGGCATCGTGGAAGAAGACGCAATCCGATCCCAAGTCGGCGAGCCACGCGCGGAGCTCTCCACCTTGCCAACCCTTTCCAAGCAGAATAGCCGTGCCCAAGCACGCCGCTGCAGCGTCGGAACTCCCTCCTCCGAGGCCTGCTTGCGATGGAATTTTCTTCGAGAGGCTAAGATTTATTCCCGTGCTCGCCGGCACCGTGCCGCGTTCGAGCGCATCCGCCAAGACCCGTGCGGATGCGCTCACAGCGAGGTTTCGCTCGTCCGACGGGATGTCATCGCTCGCGTACTCGCCGGAGAGCGCGAGGTGCACGCCGGGAGTGCTGCACAGCTCGAGCTCGAGCTCGTCCGCCAGGTCGAGTGCGACCATGAGAGTGTCGAGCTCGTGAAAGCCATCCTCCCGCCTGCCCTCGACCTCCAGGTACGGATTGACCTTCGCGGGAGCGAGCATCCGGACGAGGTTGCCGGGCACCGGGTCGGCTCGCTCGGTCATTCGGCCGGCTCGCCGGGAGCTGCGCCATCCAGCGCCAGGTTGTCGATCAGCCTCGCAGCGCCGAGGTCGGCCGCGACCAGCGCGCGCGCCGTAGTCAGCTCCCCCACGAGCGGCCCCCGCTCCCACTTCGAGGGGTCGCGCAGCTCGACATACTCCACGGAGAGCTGCGGACTCGAGAGCTCGTCGCGAATGAGAGCGACGAGCCTCTCCGCGTTTCGCTCCCCGCCTTGCCACGCGCGCCGCGCAGTGAACAGACCGCGCGACAGGGAGGTCGCGACCTCGCGCTCTTCATCCGTGAGGCGCGCGTTGCGCGAGGAGTAGGCCAGTCCCGAGTCGTCGCGAAAGGTCGGCACGATGCGAATTTCCGGAGAGCCGAGCGCGCGCGCCAGGTCTTCGACCACGAGAGTCTGCTGGTAGTCCTTCTCCCCGAAGTAGGCGTGCGTCGGCCGGATTAGCTCGAACAGCCGCGAGACGATGGTGGCCACGCCTTCGAAGTGACCGCTGCGGTGCTCGCCTTCCAAGCCGAGCGCGCGAGGCCCGGGATCGACTTCGCGAATCCGATCGGTTCGGCTCGGGTCGCCATCCATCTCCGGGAAGAACTGAACCAGCTCTCCGGTGAAGAGGACATCGCAGCCCGCACTCGCGAGGAGCGCGGCGTCTCGATCGAGGGTGCGTGGATAGCTCTCGAAGTCCTGTGCTTCCCCGAACTGGAGCGGGTTCACGAAGACACTCACGCAGGTCCGGTCGTTCTCGCGGACGGACTCCTTGACGAGCTGCAGGTGGCCGTCGTGCAGCGCGCCCATGGTCGGGATGAACCCGATGCTCTCTCCACTCTGCCGACACTCTTCGGCCCACTTCGCCGCTGCGTTCGGCTCTGTAAAGGTCCGAGTCAAGACGTGGAAGCTCCACTCGCTGGCTGCTGAATCCACGCGGTCTCCAAACTCTCGAAGGCCTCCGCTTCGGTCGCGATCGAGCGCTTGGTGCCGGGGTGGCGCAGCTCCGGCGCAACCTCGGCGAGCGGAAGCATGACGAACGAACGCTCGAGCATGCGCGGATGCGGAACGGTCAGCCTCGCGCTCTCGAGCCGCTCGTCGCCGTACAACAGCAGATCGAGATCGAGCGTGCGCGCTCCGTTCTTCCCCTCCAGCTCGCGATCGCGCCCGTGGTCGCGCTCGATCTCGAGCAACACGTCGAGCAGCTCTTCCGCCGCGAGTGTCGTGTGACCAACCAACGCGGCATTCAGGTAGTCGCCCTGCCCCGGCTCCCCGCCGACGGCCGGGTTCTCCAAGAACGGAGAGAGCGCATCCACTTCGAAGTCCGCGCGCTCGGCCAACCGCTTGCTCGCGCTATTCAAGGTCGCACTTCGATCGCCTCGGTTGCTTCCGAGCCCGAGAGCCACATACACCATTCGGCCCGCATCCATACCGCTCACGACGATTCGGCGGCGGCTCTCCTTCGAGCCCGCAGCGACCGAACGATCCCGATCGTCCAGAACGAGTTGAAGATCAAGAAGAGCGCGGGCACCGGAGCCAGGAAGAGCGCGAACAGACCGAACACGATCAGGACCAGGGTGATGAACTGGCTGCGGTCGCTGGTCAGGTTCGAGACCAAATGCGCGTAGCGAATCCTGCTCACCATCAAGAGCCCCAAGACCAGGAGCAGGGTCGTGAGGACGACGGGCAACCACCCGAGTATCGGTGTCCAGTCGATGTCTTGCATCCAACCCATCAGTCGACCGAAGGGCGTCCGCGTTCCTTCGGTGACCTCGAGCTCGGGACGACGCAACACGAGGTAGAGCCACATCGTCGAGGTCAGTGCTCCGGCCGCCGCAGGTGAGGGCAGCCCACTGAACTCGGAGTGAGACTCCTCGTCGGTGTCGGTCTCCAGGTTGAAGCGGGCCAGACGCAGGAGCGCCATCAGAGCAAAGGCTGCCGCCGCCATGAAGTGGAGCCGCGGCGAACCGACGTAGTTCAAGAGCGGGCTCTCGTGCTCGATCAAGACCTTCGCCAGGATCGCTGGCGCCACGCCGAAGGTGATCAGGTCCGAGAAGGAGTCGAGCTGAGCGCCGAACTCACTCGCGGTCTTGGTCATGCGAGCCAGCTTCCCGTCCATGGCGTCGAAGACCATGGCCAGGAAGATCAGCGAGCAGGCCGTATCCATCTTGGCGTAGAAGATGACGGGCGACTGGCCGGTCGCGGCCAGGGCGTCGATCGCTTTCGAGATCGCCAGCAGGCCGCAGGACGCGTTGGCCAGTGTGACCAGGTTCGGGAGTAGTGAGATGCGCTTCACGAGCCCAACAAAATAGGACATGGAGGGCTCGCGGCGCCACCATGCGGGGTGCCTTGCCAGCCCCCGGCTCCAGCCGAGAGGGCGGGCCTAAGCTGTTCAGCTTCAGAACTTTACGGCGCCTGCTCGAGCTCGAGAGAGGGCCTCTCGATTCCCAGTGCAGAGCGCGCGGCACCGAGCTTGGGCTCGCGGGCGCGCGACCGCGAGCGAACGACGCTCCCCGCCCGGTGGGCGCTCGACGTGCATTAATAAGGTCTCCGAACCCAGCTTCCCCCCTTCTAGGGGGTTTGGAGAAGGCGTCTGGAGGAGTAGGCTCACCCCCATGAGCGAGATCATGGATGTCCACGGACGTGAGATCCTCGACTCTCGGGGCAACCCGACGGTCGAGGTCGAAGTCACGCTGGAGAGCGGCGCGTTCGGCAGAGCAGCGGTTCCCTCGGGTGCCAGTACCGGCATCTACGAGGCCCACGAGCTGCGCGACGGCGAGGGCCGCTATGGCGGCAAGGGCGTCCTCAAGGCGGTCGAGAGCGTCAATACCGAGATTGCTCAGAACCTGGTGGGTTTCGATGGCACGGATCAGGCAGCGGTCGACCGCGCCATGATCGAGCTCGACGGAACCGAGAACAAACAACGCCTGGGAGCCAACGCGATCCTGGGCGTCTCGCTGGCCCTGGCGCGCGCCGTCGCGGAGGAGACCGACCTGCCGCTCTACCGCTACGTCGGCGGCGCGGGTGCCAACGTCCTGCCCGTCCCGATGATGAACATCCTCAACGGCGGTGAGCACGCGGACAACAACGTCGACATCCAGGAGTTCATGATCATGCCCTTCGGAGCCACGCGCTTCTCCGAAGGCCTGCGCATGGGCACCGAGGTCTTTCACGCGCTCAAGTCGGTGCTGCGCGAGCGCGGGCTCGTGACGGCGGTCGGTGACGAAGGCGGCTTCGCTCCCAACCTGGCTTCGAACGAAGAGGCCATCGAGCTGATCCTCTCGGCCGTCGACAAGACCGGCCTGCAAGCCGGACGCGACGTGCGCATCGCGCTCGACGCCGCTTCCTCCGAGTTCTTGAAGGACGGCGCCTACTACGTCGACGGCAAGGCACACACCCCCTCCGAGCTGGTCGGCCTGTACGCGGACTGGGTCGAGAAGTACCCGATCTTCAGCATCGAAGACGGGCTCGACCAAGACGACTGGGCCGGTTGGACCGAGATGACCGAGCGCCTCGGCAACAAGGTGCAGATCGTCGGCGACGACCTGTTCGTCACCAACACCAAGCGTCTGCAGACCGGCATCGACAAGCAGGCGGGCAACTCGATCCTGATCAAGGTCAACCAGATTGGCACGCTGACCGAGACGCTCGACACGATTGCGCTCGCGCATCGCTCGGGCTTCACCTGCGTCATGAGCCATCGCTCCGGCGAGACGGAAGACTCGACCATTGCGGACCTCGCCGTCGCCAGCAACACGGGCCAGATCAAGACCGGCGCGCCGTGTCGCTCCGATCGCGTGGCCAAGTACAACCAGCTGCTCCGCATCGAAGAGGAGCTCGGCGAGAGCGCCATCTACGGTGCGCGCGTAATCGCCGACTAATCGAGATGAGCTCCTCCCTCTCAGTCCTGTTCCGGCTCCCCCGTTCGGTGATCGAATGGGCGCCCGTTTGGGCTCCTCTGGCCATCTCGACGCAAATCGTGCTGCTCGGTCTGCGCCCGGCACTGCAAGAGGAGCGCCGGCTCGAGCGCGAAGAAGCGATCCTGGAACAGCGCTACGCCGAGCTCAGCCAAGAGCGCCTGGAGTTGGATCTCCGACTCGAAGCACAGCGCGATCCGCTCTTCCTCGAACGCGAGCGACGGGCGCTGCTCGATCCCAACTCGCCGATTCGCTAGCCCACATTATTCATGACCACGCGGACTAAACACCACGAACGGCCGGCTACGCCAGCCTTTCGGCCCCTACTGGTGTTTTGCGAACACTGGCTTCCTCGACGAGCTTACAAGCTCGACTGCGGGGCCAGCGCCCGCAAAACACCAGTAGGAACCGAATCGAGGCGTTTCCTCTCGCGGCTCATGAATAATGCGAGCTAGTCGGGTGCATCCGCACCCGATGCGTACGGCAGTACGAGCCACTCGACGCACCGTCTGGAGCGCGCTCTTCGGACTGCTCCTCGTCGCGCTTCCGACGGGGGGACAGGCGCTCTCCAGTTCGGAAGGCTCGCTCAACAACGACGTCTTCCTGCCGACCTCGCCGCAAGCCGCGGAGCTGCTCGAACGCGGCGATACATCGATCGGCGAGGCCGCGACCGTTCAAGAACGACTGATCGCTTTCGAGGCTTGGCGGAGCGTGCTCACCGCGAGCCAGGCCGGCGACTCGATCGAGGTCAGCGAGCGCGAGACGCTCGGTGTCGAGGTTGCGGTCGAGCGCCGACTCTTCGCGCTGTCGAGGGAACACCGAATCGAGTGGACCGAGCGCTTCGACGAGCTTGCGCGAGAGGAGCTGAAGGCCGCCGGTCAGAGCGCGCGCAGCCTCACCGGGGTCGCGCGCCGCAATCCGGGAACGACGGCGGCGGTTCACGCCAGCCTTCGCCTAGCAGACCTCGAGCTCGAGCGGGGCGCCGCGCTGGAGTGCGTCGGGTGGTGTCGCCGAGCGCTGCGTCACCTCGAGCTCGCCACGCCCTCCCTCGAGAGCGACGAAGGTGCCACGCTCCGACGCGCGATCGACGCGCGGCAGCAGATCGCACAGCACTTGCTCGCACCAGGCGCCGTCGCCGAAGGAGCCGAGCGAACGCCCGAGCCCTGGCAGCACGCGACTCGGCTCGAGTACCTCTCCCGCATCGACTTCGAGACTTCCGTCTCGATTCCCAACCCGCTCAGCGTCGTCGATCCGGGCCCTCCCACCGGCCTGCGCCCCGGACTCGCCGTCCTGGGCGATGGCCGAATCGCGATTCAGTCCGCCGCGCGCGTCACGATCGTCAAGCCGACCGGCTCCTCGATCGAGAGCTCGTTCGAACCGACGCTCCTCCTGCCCAACTCACTCTGGGTCATCCCGCCACGCTCGCGGCGCGGTGACAACGGAGCCTGGCCTCTGATTCCCGCAGTCGGCGGAGACCAACTGATCATCGTGCATGGCCGACCGACGCGGCCCGGTCGCAACAACGCACTGATCTCGCTCCGCCCGCCGGCACCTCGATCGAGCCTGGGCGTTCCGGCGGTTGCGCTCCCCGAGCTCAGCTGGGCCATCGTCGGCGCGACGCGTGTCGACAGTAACCAGCGTCTCCATCCCGAGCCGAAGCTGGAGGAGCTCGGGGATGCCGCCTTCGAAGCCGGACCGGTCGTCGTCGGGACTCGCGTGTTCGCCACGCTGCGACAGACCGAAGGAGAGGTTCGCGCCTGGCTCGCCTGCTTCGAGCTCGCGACGGGCGAGTGCCTCTGGACCAGACTGCTCGCGCAGGGCACGGCCTTTCAACCGGGCATCGAGAGCTTCGGCGCGCGGCGGCCGGCCATCCCCGCCCTCCCGCTCATCGCTGCGGGCACCAGGCTATTCATCGGAACGAACCTGGGCGCGGGGCTCGCGCTCGACGCCCTCGACGGTCGCCTTCTGTGGGGGTTCAAGAACCGACGCCGCGCAGTCGGTGACGAGGTCTGGAGTGGCAACTGGGCTCCCAGTATTGCCGCGAGCTCCGGCGCGATCGGCACCGTGCTCTGGGCGCCGCTCGACTCCAACCACGAGTACCGGCTCTCCCTGGAGCCTGAAGCGGGCCCCCTCGTGGGTCCACCGCGCCCGATCGGTGAAGCTCTGGCGTTGATCGGAGGAGACGAGGATCACTCGATCGTGCTCTCTCTCGCCGGTTCGCGACGGGTCGTCTCCAGTCGCCGTAACACGGATGGAGCGCGCTTCGACTCGCCCTATCTCGGCCGCGAGGAGAACTTCCGAGGAGCCGGAGCCATCTCGAAGGACCGCGTCGTCTTCTCTTCCGATAGGGGGCTCTACCTACTGGATCGAACACGCGAGCTGTACCTCTTGGACTATGTGCCCTTTCCGAGCACGCCGCTGCCCCTGGGCGGCGAGGTGATGGCCCGCGGCTCGAACGTGTTCGTGCTCAGTGAGGCCAGCCTGTGGACCTTTTCCGCTCGCTGAGCAGACCGGCTCCCTTGCGCTCCGATCGGAGTGCACGACCCCGGGCGCAGAGGATCCCCTGGAAAGCGCCGAAAACGCACCTACACCGGAACCTGAGCGCCGTAGTGACCCATAGCAGCTCCTCCCCTATTCGTTCAGTTTGTGTGAACGAGAACGTCCCTAGCCGGAGAAGCCGGATTTCGGAAAGTGCGAGTTCATTTCCGGTGCTAACGCGGGGAAGCCAGAACTCCGACACTTACTATAGGACGATCGAATCGCGACCCGGCGGCCACCCCGAGCCCGGGCACCCCAAGTCGAAGTTCGACACGCACCCCTCCCTCTTCGAAGCCCGCGCGCAGGCTCACCTCCAGCTTCACTCATTCACGCCCTCCAAAGCACGCGGCCCAGGTCGTGTGCCCGGACACTGATCCACGAGATTGACCACTATGGCCGACGAATCCAACGCCGCTCTCACTCGCCTCCAAGAGTCTCACGCCAAGATGAAGGCGGAGCTCCAACGAGTGATCGTTGGGCAAGACGACGTGATTCACCAGCTCTTGATCGCCGTCCTGACTCGCGGTCACTGCCTGCTGGTCGGCGTCCCCGGACTGGCGAAGACGCTCCTGATCGCCAGCCTCGGCAAGACGCTCAACCTGAGCTTCAACCGCGTCCAGTTCACGCCCGACCTGATGCCCGGCGACATCACCGGAACGGACGTGCTCTACATCGATCCCGAGACCGGTGAGCGAAGCTTCAAGTTTGCGCCCGGTCCGATCTTCTCGAACCTGATTCTGGCCGACGAGATCAACCGGACTCCGCCGAAGACTCAGGCCGCGCTGCTGGAGTCGATGGTCGAGCGCCAGGTCACCATCGGAGGCACGAGCCACGGTCTGCCCGATCCGTTCTTCGTCCTGGCGACGCAGAACCCGATCGAACAAGAGGGCACCTATCCCCTCCCCGAAGCGCAGCTCGATCGCTTCATGTTCATGGTCAACGTGCCCTATCCGAGTAAGGACGAAGAGCTCGAGATCCTGCGTCGCACGACGATCGGAACGATGGCGGAGCTCAACCACATCCTCGATGGCGACGCGCTGCTCGAGATGCAGAACACCGTTCGATCGGTTCCGGTCTCCGATCACATCTTCGAGTACGCGCTCGCGCTCACGCGCGGCACTCGAGTTCGTTCCGACGAGCCCCTCGAGTTCCTGCGCGAGTGGGTCACCTGGGGCGCCGGTCCGCGCGCGAGTCAGTTCCTGATTCTCGGCGCGAAGGCACACGCCGCGATCGCCGGTCGCAACCACGTCTCGATCGAAGACGTGAAGGCCGTCGCTCACCCCGTGTTGCGACACCGCATCCTGACGAACTTCTCGGCGGCCGCCGAAGGCATCACGCCCGACCACATCGTCGACCGTCTTCTCGACGAGGTCGATCCGGCTTCGAAGGTTGCTGCGGGCGTCCCGGGCGTCAAGTCGATCGCCTGATCCCGTGGCGGAAACATCCAAGGTTCGGGCGTTCGATCCGGCGCTCCTAGACCGACTGTCGGGCCTCTCCCTCGTGGCTCGAACGGTGGTCGAGGGCTACATGGCCGGTCAGCACCGCTCTCCCCACCGCGGCAGCTCGGTGGAGTTCGCGCAGCATCGCGAGTACGTGCACGGCGACGAGATGCGCCACGTGGACTGGAAGATCTTCGCGAAGTCCGACCGGCTGGTCGTAAAGGAGTTCGTCGAGGAGACCAACTTCGACTGTCACCTGCTCGTGGACGCGAGCGAGTCGATGGCCTTCCAGTCCGGCAGCTGGAGCAAGTTCGACTATGCGCGTTGGTGTGCGGCTTCCCTCGCTCACCTGGTCTTGTCGCAGCGCGACGCCTCCGGCCTGGTCGTCTTCGACGAGAAGGCTCGAACCAAGGTGCCGCCCGGCAACGGTCCCGCGCAACGCGCCGACATGTTTCGTCTGCTCGAGGAGGCGAAGCCGGGAGGCAAGACGAGCCTCGGCGATGTCCTGACCTGGCTCTCCACTCGCCTGCCGAGGCGCGGCATCATCGTCGTGCTCTCCGACTTCTTCGATGAGCCCGCCAAGATCGTCGAGGGACTGCGCCGGCTCTCGTTCGCCGGACACGAGCCGGTCCTCCTGCAGATCCTCGATCCGCAAGAGTTGAAGTTCGATTTCTCGGGCCTTCACCGCCTCGACGGACTCGAAGGTGGCGGCAACGTCAAGATCGACGCGCGCGCCATTCGCCAGGCCTATCTCGACGAGCTGGCCGCTCACCACGCCACGCTAGAGAAGCACACGCGCTCGCTCTCGATCGACTTCGTTCAGATGTCCACCGACACCGGTCTGGATGTCGCGCTCTCCACTTACCTCTCACACCGGTCCGCGCGTGCACGCGGAGGAGCGCGGTCCTGATGGGTTGGATCGAAGGATTCGGAAACCAGGCCCTGGCCGTCGGCGCACTGCTCGCGGCGGTGCCGCTCCTGATTCACATCTTCAACCGCCAGCGCCACGCGCCGATGCCGTGGGCCGGGATGCAGTTCGTGATGGCCGCCTACAAGAAGACGCGCCGTCGTTCGCAGTTCGAGAACCTGCTGCTCTTGCTCCTGCGCATGACCGTGATCGCGTTGCTCGCGCTGGCGCTCTCGCGTCCATTCACGAGCAGCGACAACCCGCTCGCCAAGCTCACCGAAGAACGGCGCAACCTGATCGTCGTCCTCGACACCTCCGCCTCGACCGGCTATCGCAAGGATATCGAGACGGTCTTCGAGCGCATGGTCGATCGCGCGCGCGAGATGGTCTCGAAGCTCGAGAGCGACCGCGGCGATCGCGTGCGTCTGATGACGGCGTCCGCTTCCCCGCAGCTGCTCTCCTGGCGCTCGCCGGAGGATGCGCTGTCGCTCCTCACGACTCTGACCGAGCCGAGTGATGAAGCGCTCGATCTGCAGGCGGCCTTCACCGAGGTACAGCGATTCGCGGAGGAGGATGCGGCGGGAACCGAGAGCAGCACGATCGAGGTGCGCCTCCTGACCGACTATCAACGCCGGAGCTTCGATCGGCTCCAGCGGGAGACAGGTGAGACCAAAGCCGCTCGGGCCGAGAGCGAGCCGAGTGCCGAAGACCTTGCCGTGAACTTCGCGCAGCCGCTCGACCGCCTGGCCGAGCTGGGCATCCAGGTCCTCGTCGAGGACCTGGGACCGGCGCTGCCCGTGCCTTCGAACCTGGGCGTCCGCGACCTGCGAGTCGTCGGCGCGATGGTCGGACCGGGCCAGCCGACCGAGCTCGGTGTGGCCGTCGTCAACCACGGAGCCAAGCTCGCGGCCGGTGTGCGTCTGGCGCTCTTCGTCGATGGAGAGCGACAGCCCAGTCGCCAGATCGAAGTGTCCGCACGCAGCGAGGTCGAAGAGGTCTTCTCGGTCGTCTTCAAGGACAGCGGCTATCACGTCGTCGAGGCCAAGCTCGACGGAGACAGCCTGCCCATCGACGACACGCGCTCGCAGCTCATCTTCGTTCCCCCACCGATTCGAGTCGTGATCGTCAACGGCGATCCGAAGGGCGAGATCGACGAGGACGAGACCGGCTACCTGAATGCCATCCTCGCTCCGCTGAGTGAAGGCGGCTTCGAGTCCGAGTTCGCGCCCTTCGAGCCCATCGAGGTGGGCCCCGAACGGCTGGGCTTCGACGACCTCGACCTCGGAACCTTCGACGTGGCCTTCCTCGCCAACCTCGAGAGCATTCCCGCGCGGGTTGTCGAGAAGCTCGAGAGCTTCGTCTCCGAAGGCGGCTCGCTGATTCTCAGCCTGGGCGATCGCGTCATCCCCGAGGGCTACAACGCGCGCCTCTGGCGTCCCGACGGCAGCGGGCTCCTGCCCGTCGAGCTGTTGCGCCGAGTCGAGGTGCGCGATCGTCGCGAGGGCTACTTCCGCGCGGCGACGATCGACGGCGAGCACCCCGTCCTGCGCTTCTTCAACGACGATCGCTGGCGGCCGCTCTTCTGCGAGGTGCCGATCTACGCGTTCATCTCTTCGACGCCGCTCGAAGACGCGCGTGTCTTGGCTCGCCTCGATGACGACGCCGAGAGCCCGCTCTTGATCGAGCGCGCCTATGACCGCGGTCGCGTCTACCTGTGGACCACGACCATCGACAAGGACTGGAACCGCCTGCCGGAATCTCCGCGCAGCCTGATTCCGTTCGTCCACGAGCTGCTGCGCGATGCGGGACAGTCGCGTGCACCGGCGCGCAGCATCGACGTCGGGCAAGTCATCTCGCTCGAGGTCGATCAGTTCCCGCGCAACCCGAAGGTCTATCGGCCGGACGGAACCAGTCGTGATCTCGACGGCGATGCGGTCGAGCTCGGACGCGGGCAGTGGCTCTTGCCCGAGCTGCCCGTCGGCGACAAGGCCGGGCTGTGGCGAGTCGAGCTCGAGAACGAGACGCTCTCCTACTCCGTGCAGTTCGATTCACTCGAGGGCGACCTGGAACGTTTGACCCCGGACGAGCTGGCCGCCATCCACCCCGCGCTCGTCCCGCTCACGCCTTCGAGCTCCGACTCGTCCGACGGTGATGACGAGCGCAACCGATCCGGAGAGCTCTGGCGTGGGTTCGCGCGCTTCTGCCTCGCGGCTCTGATCCTGGAGTCACTCTGGGCCAGCTTCATCGGAAGGCGCCGGAGGTGGCAGTCATGATGTCTCCCCTCGGCTTGCTCGCACTTCAAGCGGATCCGAACGCACAGACCGGTATGAGCGAGAGCTTCCGACTGCAAGAAGCTCCCGAGGCCTGGGTGATCGTGCTGGTCATCGTGCCCGCCTTGTTCCTGATCGCCTGGTTCAGCTATCGCAAGGAGCCCATTTCGGCGGCCGCACGCCTGACGCTCAGCTTGTTGCGCTTCGGCGCGCTGCTGATCCTCTCGCTAATCCTGTGTCGCCCGGTCATGATCGAGCGCCGCGAAGAAGTGCACCCGGCGGAGGTGGTCGTTCTCGTGGACGACTCCGCCAGCATGCAACGCAGTGAGGCCTACAACGGCGACGCGCCTGCGCGCGCGGCCGTGCAACAACTGACCGGCAGCATCGACGGCGAGTCCATGCGTCTCGATCTGGCCAAGGCGAGCTTGAACAAGCTGCTCTTGCCCGAGCTCGAGAAGCGCGGCTACGACACGCGCCTGTACCGGTTCTCCGACACCGCCACGCCGATGCTCAGGACGGATGAGCTGGTGGGCGCCGGACACTCGACCAATTTGGGCGACGCGCTCACGCAAGTGCTCGCCTCCCACCGCGGGCGTTCCATCACGGATGTGATCATTGTCTCGGACGGCCGCTCGAACGGCGGCATGCCCGCCCTCGATGCAGCGCGAGCGGCGAGCTCCGCTGGCCTTCCGCTACACACGCTCGTACTCGGAGACACACGCCCCGAGCTGAACGCGGTCGTCGAGCTCATCGAGGCTCCGCAGAGTGCGCTCGAAGGCGACGAGCTCGCCATCACCGTTCGCGTCACGGGGCGCGGCACTTCGGAGGGCAAGGTCCAGGTCGTTCTCGAAGAGGTTATCGACGAGTCGGGCACGACGCGTCTGATCGCCGAAGAGGACGTGGCTCTCTCCGAGCGCGGGGAGCGCGTCGTTCTGGTTGCCCCGCCCGGTCGCGCGATCTACGGCACCGACAAGCGCAGGTTCCGCGTCTACCTCCCGCCGCTCACCGGCGAGACTCTGCTCGACGACAACGAGCGCGAGATCACCGTCCCCGTCTCACCGGAGAAGATTCGCGTGCTGTACGTCGAGGGCTACCCGCGCTGGGAGTACCGACGCCTCGCGCTCGATCTCTTGAAGCGCGCGGACGAGAACATCGACTTCCAGTGCTACCTCCTCTCGGCGACACCGGACTTTCCGCAGGAGAGTTCGGAGGGACTGCCGCCACTGACGGAGATTCCGACCGGGCGACGCACGCTGCTGGACAACTACGACGTGATCATCCTGGGCGACATCAACCCGAGCGAGATCTCTCCCGATCCGGAACGCTCGGTCGAGTTCGTCGAGTCCCTGCGCGAGTTCGTCAAGGGCGGCGGCGGACTGCTGTTCCAGGCGGGCGAGTTCGACAACCCGCGGACCTTCGCGCTCGACAACACGCTCCGCGAGCTGATGCCGGTCTCACTGGATGCGACGACCGTGCACGGTTTCGAAGGCGACACGAACAATCCCTTCCACCCGACGCTCGAGGATCCCGGCAACCCGCACGAGATCGTCCGACTGCACGCCGATCCCGCGGTCAACCGCAGCCTGTGGGAAGACGAGGGCGGCCTGGCCGGCTTCTTCTGGTACTCGCCGGTCACGCGCGCGAAGCCCGGCGCTCAAGTTCTCCTGAGACACCCGACCGATACCGGCACGAACCAGGAGCGCTACCCGCTCCTGGTCGCCGGCTACTATCCGGCCGGACGAACGCTCTTCATGGGTATCGACTCCACCTGGCGTTGGTACTGGCGCTACGGCAAGCGCTACCACGAGCGCTACTGGCGCAACGCGATTCGCTGGCTGGCACTCGGCCGCCTGAAGAGTGGCGATCGTCGCTATCGGATCGAAGTGCCGCGCAACAGCTTCAACCTCGACGAGCGCATCACCATCGAGGGCCGCGCTCTCGATGAGGACTATCGACCGAGCCAGCGCTCGGAGCTGGACGGCGCGTGGACCGGACCGGACGGCGAGGACCACGAGATCACGCTCACTCAAGTGCCCGGTCGTCCGGGACTCTTCCGCTCCTCCTTCCAACCGGAGCGCCCGGGTCCGCACCAGGCGCGTATCGATGTAGACGGCAAGCGCGTCTCCAGTACAGAGTTCGAGGTGGTGCTCCCCTCTCGCGAGAACACCAACCCCGCGCCGGATCCAGAGACCCTGGCCGCGCTGTCGACGATGACCGGTGGAGTTGCGGTGAACATCACCGAGCTCGCCAGCCTCGTCGAACAGTTCCCCGGCGGTGAAGAGCGGCGCGAGCCGATCTCCTCCAGGCTGCGCGATGCGTGGGACAATTGGGGAACCATGTTGGCGGCGCTCGTCCTGCTCTCCATCGAGTGGATCCTCCGCAAACGATTCGAATTGGTCTGAGCCAGCACCTCACGAACCACTCTTCCGATGCGTCTCCGCATGAACTAAAGAACCCTCACTGCCTTCTGGAATGATTCCTCTCTCCCGCTTCACACGATCTGCACCTACCGCGATGTTCGCGCTCCTCCTCGGAGCGTCTGCCTCTGCCGTCGGTCCGCTCGTGATGCAAGCCGAGCTGGACGATCAGGAGACACACCTGTTTGCGATTCGAGACACGCGCGATGCGCGCGCTCTGATGGAGCGCGCGGAAAAGCACCTCGGCGCGAAGCGCTGGACGGAGGCGATCCTCACCCTGCAAGAGTTGATCGAGTCTCATCGCGGTGATGTCTTGCCCGCGCGCATGGAGGATGACGAGGGACGGCTCTCGACCTACGCCTTCCACACCGGCGCTGGTGCGTGGGCAACCGCGAAGCTGATGGAGCTTCCGCCCAGGGCTCGCGAACAGTATCGCGAGCGCTACAGCAAGGCCGCCGAAGCCGCGCTCTCGTCGGCGCAGGCATCCGGCGATCGACGCTCACTGATCGAGGTTGCGGAGCGCTGGCCACTGACGGACTCGGCGGAGACTGCGCTGTGGACGCTCGGCGACCTCGAGTTCGAGCTGGGCAGCTTGACGGATGCAGAGAATGCCTGGAGCCGCGCGAGCAGGTACTCGGAGTCGGCCCGCAAGGAGCTCGGCGCGGGCGCGCTCGAGCGTCTTCGCCTCGCACGGGAGTGGCGCGAAGCCACGGATCCGAGCGACGCGATCCTGATCCCCACGACCGGCCTTCGGCTGACCGGCTCGGGTGAAGGCAAGGGCCCCGTGCCCGAAGAGTCGGCGGAACCCTGGACCTATCGCTTGCCGCGCTCGCCCTTCCGGACCAAGCGACTCGTCAACAACATCTATCCGATCTACGCCGAAGACCAGGTCTTCATCTCGAACAGCATGCAGGTCGTCGCGCTCGACGCGTACACCGGCGAGCTGAACTGGCAGTCGGAGGAGCAGCGCGGTTGGGATGCCAGCAAGCGCGCCGACCTGGTCAAGGGCATCGACCCGCGCGAGACCATGATCGCACCGGCGGTCTCCGGCTCGATCGTGATCGCTCCCATTCAAGTGCCCTACTCGCGACTCGGCTACGCGACCTTCCAGGGCATTCGGATTACGACGCCGATTCCCGAGCGCCGCCTCTTCGCGTTCGACCGCACGACGGGCACGCCGCTCTGGGACCACAGCCCCCCGATCACCTGGGAGGGCGACACCGGGAGCTTCTCGCAGAACATGAGCCTGGCCGGACCGCCTGCGACGACGGGCACGCGCGTCATCGTGCCGTGCTACTTGATGCAAGGGCGCGTCGACTTCCACGTCGCCTGCTACGACATCTCGACGGGCGAACGCCTGTGGTCCACGCAGCTGATCAGTGGTCAGCGCGGGCTCAACATGTTTGGAAGGCACGAGCGCGAGTTCTGCGCACCGCCCATCCGGATCGAAGGCGATCGCGCGATCGTGCTCACGCAGCTCGGAACGGTGGCTGCACTCGACATCTACACCGGACAGATTCTGTGGCAGTCCCTGTACGAGCAGATCCCGCTGCCCAGGAATAGCAACTTCAGCTCGAAGCGACGCTCTCAACACTGGCGCAACACCGCACCGGTGGTCGCCGACGACGCCGTGCTGGTCACACCGATCGACTCGGAGTACATGGTCGCGTTCGACATCGAGCACGGCACGGCGCTGTGGTCCTACCCCTACTCGCTGTTCAACGAGGACAGCGGCCGCGACAGCTCCAGCATCCTCGACACGATGCTCGGCGCGGACGACAACACGGTCTTCTTGGGTGGCGGGCGCATCGCCGCCTTCCACAGCCCGGCGGGACTGGCCGCCATGTCGACGGAGTCGCGGCTGACCCCGACCTGGTCCTTCTCCGTGGACCCGGCCGATGGCTCGCGGGGATCGCCGCGCGCGATCTTGGGTCGCGACAGCATCGTGCTCTCCGGTCGCCGGGGACGCGTCGCCATCGACAAGCTCACCGGAGCCGAGCGCCAGGACGGCTCGGTGCCGTGGATTCAGGAGCAGGTTCGCGAGAGCACGGTCGGCAACCTCTTCCTGGGAGAGGGCATGCTGTTCACCTCGAACGGAGAAGAAGTCACGGGCTTGTTCGACTGGAACATCCTCGAGGTGCGTGCGATGCAGCGCATCGAGGAAGACCCGCGCGACATCGCGGCGATCCTGACTCTCGCGCAGGTGCGCGAGCAGCACGGCGAGATGCTCTATCAGATGGGCAACGCTCGCGAGTCGATCGCGCGGCTCCGGGAAGCGCGGGAGCTCTTGACCCTGAACCTCGAGCATCCGACTCACAGCCAGGCCGTCGCGGCGCGCATGCACACGATTCTGAGGACCGCCGCACTGGCGCACGAGAGCCTGGCGGAGACGACGGTGGCTCTCGATCTCTTGGGAGACGCGCTCTCCTACGCTCCCGGCTCCGATGACGTGCGCGACACGCTCTTGCAGCGCGAGTCGCTCTTGCGCGGACGCGATCCGCTGCTCTGGCTGGAGACGCTCGACGAGCTGGAGCGTCGCTGCACCGCGAAGAGTATGCCCCGCGACGCCTGGGCTGCTCTGATCGATGAGCCCGCGGGCGGAGTCAGGCTGGGACTCACGCGCTTCGAGTTCAGTGACCTCGAGAGCGACTTGCCGGTTGGCCTGTGGGTCTACCTGATGCGCGCACTCTCTTTCCACAAGGTTGGCGACACGATTCGCGAGCTCGAGGAGCTGCACTCCTGCCTCGCTCGCTACGAGACCTACGTGCTCACTCCGGAGCTGACGACTCGTGAGCTCGCTCGCGACTGGATCGACGGAATCCTCGAGACGAACGGCCGCCAGGTCTACGCGCGCTTCGAAGACCGAGCGCAGGCGATGCTCGAGCTCGCCATGGCCTCCATCGTCGATATCGACCTCTCGGCCAGCTCGGGCCCGCCGGCCAATGTCTCCGTCCGTGATATGGAGCTGGTCCGGAAGCACTACCCGCACTCGGAAGCCGCGCGTACGGCCAGCGACCTCCTGCTCGACTTTGCGTACACGGAGGGCGATGCCGATCGCGTCGCGCGCCTGGTCGCCGACTCGATCTCCGACGAACTTCACCCGACCGAGGACGATGCGCGGCGCTTGCTGCTCATGGCGGAGGCCCTGGGACGAGCGGGCAACCTGGACTTCCAGCTCGGCCTGACCACCGTACTCGCCGATGAGTTCCCGAACCTCTCGGCGAGCTCCGAAACGAGAGGCGCGACGGTCTCCGATCGACTCGCCGAGCTGCCCGTTCCGCTCACCCTGTCCGAGCTGGACGAGAGCGTCACCTTCGAGCCCAGCCTGTTTTCGGAGGGGCTCGTTCAAGGTCAGATCTTCTCGATCGGAATGCTGCCTCCCGGCACGAGCGCGGACGAGCCGTTGCCGCAGCTGCGCCACGCGCTGCTGCGCGAAGCGGGCGGGACCGTGTACCTGGATGTGCGCAACGCCACTAACCCCGCTCAGAGTTCACTGCTCGTTGGCCTCGCCGGAATGCACGACGCGCGACACTTCCGCACAGCACTGACCTCCAAGCTCGTGATTGTCTCCAACGGTCGGAAGCTGATGGTCCGCGACGCCGAATCGGGCATTCAGGCCTGGCCGTCCTGGAAAGCTCCGCGCGGCTGGCGCCTCAACGAGCTCGCTGTCTCGGGTGGAGTCCTGATCTGCTTGATCGAGTCCGATAAGAGCGACTTCCGCGCGCTCGCCTACGACGTGCATGGCGGTCGCGAGCTCTGGCAAGTCAATCTCGAGAAGTCGCAGACCTGGCGCGCCCCCATCATCACCAACGGGCGCGCGATCTTCCTGACGCAAAGTCAGACCTGGCAGAACGACTCCGAAGCGCGTGTCGTCGATCTGTATCGCGGGACCACGCTCTCCGAGCTCGACCTCGGCATCAAGCTCTCGGCGGACACCTGCCAGTCCGCCTTCGTGCGAGATGGAATTTTGGTCGTGGCCGGCTTCCACATGGCGAGCCTTCCCGAGCGCAATCAGATCACCGGGTACGACATCGAGCGCGGGCGCAAGGCCTGGAGCTACGAGCTACGCGACGGTCGAGAGCTCGAGGCGATGGTCCAGTTCCAGGGTGCGACTTATGTCGTCGTGTCGCCCGGCGACAACGGACTCGGCGGCTCGATCATGCAGCTCGAGACGCGGCTCGGCGCAGTTCGTCCCGTCATGCAGCTTCGGCTGGAAGACCGCATCCTGATTCCCGATCGACCGCGCGGCGCACCCGTCGGACCGATTCAGCTCAGGACGCCCTACCTGTTTTTCTACAGCGTGTTCGCGGGCCGAACGACAACGCCGGTCACCGCTGTCCACCTGCCCTTCGGCAAGCGCTGGGTTTGTTCGCTTCGCATCCCGATCGACGAGCTCTATGACGTTGGAATGAGCTTCCCGGCCGTCTCCGAGACGACCGTCGCCATCGCTTACACGAAGAAAACGGCGAACTATCTCGCGGGCGATACCTTCCTCACGCTCATTGACCGCGAGACCGGCACGAAACGCGGCGACTATGTCCTTTCGAGGACCCTCGGAAACGCCGATGATCTTGAATTGATCGGCTTGAACGATGCGCTGTTCATCATGAGTAGCAACAGCCACATTCGAGACCAGGAATACCCCATGGAGATTTGGGAGTCACGGCGATGATGAAGTTCAACCTGCGAGTACTCGCCACGCTTTCCCTTTCCGCAGCGCTCCTCATCGGTGGAGCCCGCGACAGCTCGGCACAGGCCGGAGGAATTGGCTCGCCGCACTCCGTGACGGTCACGCCCGAACAGGACGCCGCCGTCAAGGCGGGGCTGGAGTGGCTCGCAAACAACCAGAACGAAGACGGAAGCTGGACGGCGTCGATCGGCTACAAGCTGAACACCGACTACGAGTACACCAAGCGGGCCGGGCACGTCGGTGTGACCTCGCTCGCGTGCATCGCCTTCTTGGCGGGCGGCTACCTCCCCGGACGCGGAACCTACGGTCGCGCCGTCGAGCGCGGACTGGACTTCGTGCTCTCCTGCACGAAGGAAGACGGCTACATCACGTGGAGCGACACGCGCATGTACAGCCATGCCTTCGCGACGCTCTTCCTGGCCGAGATCTACGGCATGACCCACCGCGAGGATGTCCGGCAGAAGCTGCAGAAGGCCGTGGACATCATCGTCTCCTGCCAGAACGCGGAAGGCGGATGGCGCTACGAGCCCTTCGCTCCGGAGTCCGACATGTCGATCGTCGTCTGTCAGGTGCTCGCCTTGCGCGCCGCTCGCAACATCGGCATCCGCGTCCCCAAGTCCACGGTCGATCGCGCCGCGCAGTACGTGGTCGACTCCGCGATCACCCGCGACGACGTGTCGATGCGTTTCCGACGAAACATGTTCCGTGACGACGCGGGCGCCTTCCACTACCAGAAGGGCTCGAACTCCCGCTCGTCCTTCCCTCTGACCGCTGCCGGAGTCACCGCGCTCCACGGCGTCGGCATCTACTCCGACGAAGCGATTCAAGATGGCCTGCGCTACCTGATGCGCAACCTCGACTCCTTCAACGAGTACTACGGACAGCACGAGGACGGCCACTACTTCTTCTGGTACGGCCACTACTACGGAGTGCAGGCCATGTACACGGCGGGAAGCTCCCAGTGGGAGACCTACTTCGAGAAGGTGCGTGAGCTCCTCCTCGACCTCCAAAACTCCTCGGGCTCCTTCCCCAACCGCACCGGTCCCGGCGAAGCCTTCAGCACCGCCATGGGCGTCCTGATCCTCGAGATCCCTTACCGCTTCCTTCCGATCTTCCAGCGCTAATGGACTCACCTCTCACCAAGACACCCGCCCTCGAGCGCGCACTCCTTCGACTTCGGTCGAGGATCCGGGGCCTTGTCTTCGTCCACGGAATCGGAACGGTCCTGGCGGTCTCCTCCGTCTGGCTCGTGTTCGCCTTCCTGGCCGACTGGGGCCTCCACGTCCCCCGCGCCGTTCGACTGCTGCACTCCGCCGTCGTCATCCTGCTGCCGGCCTACTTCGTGTGGCGCGAGCTGATCCGCCCGCTACGCAAGATCCCCGATCGTCCCGGCCTGGCGCTGCTGCTCGAGCGAGAGGATCCGAACCTGGATGAGCTCCTGGTCAGCGCGACCGAGTTCCAGCTCGAGACGGGTACGCCGAGCGGAGACCCCGCTCTGATCGCCGACGTCTGCCGCGAAGCCGAGACTCGCGTTCCGTCACTCTCGACCAGGTCGATCCTCGATCCCGGCGCGCCCGCGCTGCGCATGTTCGCCGGCCTGACTTGTGTCGCGATCACGATGACTCTGTTCATCAAGATCCCCGAGCACGCCGGCATCTTCTTCGACCGCTTGCTCGGACGCCAGGTTGCCTGGCCGCAGCGCACCAAGCTCGACATCGAGTTCCCCGGCCTGGCAGATGTGACTCGCACGGACGAGTGGATCGATGTCCGCCTCGCTCACGGCAGTGATGTCCCCGTCCTGATTCGCGCGCTCGGCATCGCTCCCGAAGAAGTCAGCCTGAGAGTCGGCGACGGGAGCGAAGTCTTCCTGCCGCAGGGCAACTCCTCCATCTATCGCCACGTCTTTCCCGCGCTCACGCACAACCTCGAGTTCAGCTTCGTCGGCGGCGATGACCAGGCCGGCAGCCCCGTCGTTCGCTTGACCGTACTCCAGCCGCCGGACATCGAGGGCATCGCGGTTCGAACCACGCCGCCCGCCTACACCGGCCTGCCCGAACGCATCGAGTTCAATCGCGATGTCGAAGCACTGGTCGGATCAGAGGTGGAGGTCTTCATGCTGCCGACGCCTGCCGATGCGACCGGCGTCGCGCGGCTGCTGCCGGAGAACCGCACCCTCGAGCTGGTCCCCACCGACTATCCCCTCGCGCCCTCCGAGACACTCGACGCAGACGGTGAAGTTCGAACGCCGAAACCCGGTCTTCGCTTTCGCTTCGAGGCCGAGCGCAGTGTGCGCTTCCGCTTCGAGCTCACCGATGACTCCGGCCTGACCAACCCGGACCCCGGCCTCTACGCGGTCTCGGTGATCGAAGACACCCCGCCGACCGTTCAGCTCCACGCTCCCAGCCGCACCGACGTCGAGACGGTTGCCGGCGGTGCCATTCCGCTGCGCGTCATCGCGAACGACGACTTCGGTCTGGTCTCGCTCTCCTGGCACGTGACCGAGTCACGCGACGAGGCCAACGCGCACCGCGGAGACCTCGAGCTCGAACCGCTCATCGGAGCAGAGCCGACGGCACCCGGCACCCCGGTTACCGCTGCGCGCGCGAACGCGCTGTTCGACATCTCCGCGCTCGCGGGTCCCGAGGGAGCCACGAATGGCTCGACCTACAACCTCGAAGTGCAGGCAACGGACAACCGTCAGCCCGAGCCCGGCCTGGGCACCTCGACCAGTGTTCGCATTCGAGTCGTCTCCACCGATGAGCTCATGCGACGCGTTCGCGATCGCCTGGCGCGTGTCCGTACGCAAGCCAACCAGCTCGCCGAGCTGCAGACCGAGAAGCGCCAGCGCGTCCAGGAATTGCTCGAAGGACTCGCGACGGATGACCTCCTGGAGGCCGGCGACCGACGCGAGCTCTCGAGTGCGCTCAATGGACAGCGGCTCGTGCGCGGCGATGCCAACTCGCTGACCCAGGAGCTCGCCGCCGTCGTCGAGACGATTCTCTACGCGGGGCTCGACGATCAAGCCGGTCCCCTGCTCATTGCACTGCACACGCGCATGCAAGCGGCCTCCAATCGCAGCTTCCAGACGGAGATCTGGCGCACGCTGGTCGACGACTACAACCGCGGACAGCTGGGAGCCGCGGGGCTCGCTGGCAACCTCACCGGAATCCTCGGGGTAGCTCTCGCGATCAGCGAAGACCACACGCCCGGCGCCAGCGACGCGCTGGAGCGCGCGCAGGATACGACCGACGCCAGCACGCTCCACGCCGAGCTCGAGACCGCACAACGCGAACAAGGCCAAGCGCTCGCGCGTGTCGAAGATTTGTTGGAGCGCCTGTCCGAGTGGGACAGCTTCCAGTCCGTGCTCCTCCTGACGCGTGACATCTTGGAACGTCAGAGCAACCTGCGGCAGCGCACTCAAAGATTCGCAACCGAGAAGTGACATGCTACTCCCCCTCCTCCTACTGCTGACTCTCGCCTCCCCCGCCGCGCGCGTGCAGAGCGACGATGCCCTCACGAGCCGAGAGCTCGCGGGGATCTCGGACGAACAAGCTCTGCTCTCCAGACAGCTCGGGCGCTTGCGCCAGACGATGGAAGTCCTCGCGCTGCGCCTCGAAGCCGAGGGCCGCACCCAGGCCGTCAAGCTCCTGCGCGAAGGCCTCGAGCTGCTCAACGACCGCCCCGAGTCCGCGCAAGCGCTGACTCTCGAAGAGTCGATGGAGGATGCGCGCGAGCGCATGCAGAACGGCCAAATCGTCCAGTCGATCGAGCGCCAGGCGCGCGTGATCGAAGGCCTGGAGGGCCTGCTCTCGATCCTGATGGAGCGCGGCAACCTCGACAACATCGAGGAGGAGATCGATCGCATCCGCGCGATGAAGGCGGCCATCGAGTCGGTCAGCTCGAGGCAAGCCGACAACCAGGAGAGGACCGAAGAGCTGCGCGAGGACAGTACCAACGAGGCGCAGCGCCAGCTCGAGGCGAGTATCGAACAGGCCATGCAGAAGCAGCGCGAGCTGCTGGAGGCCACCGAACAGGCCGGACGCGAGACCGGCGCGCTCGAGCTCGAGCAGCTGGAAGAAGCGATTCGCGCACTGCGCGCAGACCTCGAGAAGGACCAAGCCGTGACGGAGGCCTGGAGGCCTTCCGACGAGGCTCAGCTGAACGCGGTTGCGGGAACCCTCGATCGGGCGCGGCGAGCGGAAGCTCGTGCAAAACGTCTCGACGAAGCCGCGGAGTTCTTGAGCGCCAACGCGGGTGCGGCGGGACCGAGCGCTTCGCCGGAAGAGACCGAGAAGGCGCTCACCGAGCTGGAGGCGCGAACGGAGCGCGCGGAACGCCACGCTCGAGCATCCAGTGACGAGACCGCCGAGGAAGTCGCTCAGGCGATGAACGCGGCCCTGGAAGCCATGCGGGCCGCCAGCGGAGAGTCGGGCGAAGAGCAGGCCACCGAGCAGGTCTCGGAAGTCAGTGCCGGGTTGCGGCAGTCGGCGGCGAGCCAGCGGCAGACTGCGGGCGAGCGGCGCCGCGAAGCGCTCGATGAGCTGAGCGAGCTAGCCGAGTCCGAGACGGTCGGCGGACTGGTCGCTCGGGATGTCAGTCGAGCACTCGAAGAAGCGGAAGCAGCGGCGGCCGACGATGGCAATCCCGCGCGCTCTCGAGCGGCGAAGAAGACGAACGAGGCTGTGCAGGCTCTGCGTCAGGGGCTCGAAGAGCTCAAGCGCATGTCCGAGAACATCGCGGGTTCGCAGGAGACACTCGCCGAAGCTGCGAAGCGCGTGGAGCGCGGCGTCGAGACACTCGAGGCGAGCGACTCGGCGGAGGGTCGCGAGGCTCGCGACCAGCTGAACGAGGCTGCGGAAGCCATGCGCGAGGCCGCCGCGGAGGCGCGCGCAAGCCGTCCGATCCCGGCGCGACAGGCGATGGAACAAGCGGAAGCCGCTCTCGAGCAAGCCGGCCAAGCGCTCACCGAAGCGCGCGAGAGTGCCGACGTTGCCGGAGCGCGTGCGCGCGCCGAAGCCCAGCGCGAGCTCGCGAGCAGCGTGAACCAGATGCAGTCGCAGGCCGGTGAGGGGAGCATGAGCCCCGAGGCGCAGGCCGCGACGGAAGAGGCGCTCGAGGAAGCGGAGCAGGCGATGGAAGAAGCCGCCGAGCAGCTCGAGTCCAACCGAGGAGCGGCCGCCGCCGAAGCACAGCGGGAGGCGCAGCGCGCTCTCTCCAAGGCTCAGCAGTCCGCACGGGACGGCGTCCAGCCGAACACCGAGGAGCAGCGCGAGCGCGCCGAGGAGCAGGCGCGCGAACAAGAAGCGATCCAGGAGGAGATCCTGCAGCTGGCCACGCGCGAAGACGAGAAGCGCAACCCCGAGGCGACGGAGAAGCTGCAGCAGGCGGCACAGTCGGCGGAGGAAGCGGGTGAACAGCTCGAGCAGGGTGAATTGAACGAGGCGGAGCAGTCCGAGGAGGATGTTCAGAAGGAGCTCGATCAGGCACTCAAGAAGCTCGAGGAAGAGGAGGAGAAGTACGAGAAGCTCCGCCAGGAGGAGCTGCTCTTCCGAATCATGGAGGAGGTGCGCATGGCGCAGGAGACGCACACGCTCCAGATGACCGCGACCCGCGAAGTCGACGAGCTGATCACCGACCGCGATCGCCCGAGCCGAGCGCAGAAGATTCGACTCCGCAAGATCGCTCGCGAAGAGGAGGCCATCGGCGGGAGGCTCGCCGAGCTCGCCAAGGCCCTCGACGAAGAGCAGAGCGTGGTCTTCTCGGAGCTCTTGAAGCAGGCCAGCTCGGACCTCGGTGACATCGCGGTCAACCTCGGCGCGACCGGCGACTACGACACCGGCATTCGCACACAGTCTCTGCAGCAAGACGTTCAGGTCGCGTTGGAGTGGCTCTTCGAAGCGCTGCAACGAGAGCAGGAGCGTCGCGAAGAGGAGGCCAAGCAGGAGGGCGAACAGCAGGAGGAACAGGGGGATCAGCAAGGCGAAGGCCAGAGCGAGAACCGCCTGGTTCCGGACGCTGCCGAGCTGAAGCTCTTGCGACGGATGGAGGTCGACATCCAGGCCTCGGTCGAACGCTTGCTCGTGCTCTACCCCGAGCTCTCGGAAGAAGACCCGAGCGAGATCAACCCGCTCATTCTCGAGGACATCAATCGGCTCGCGCTCAAGCACGAACGCACCAGCGAGCTGTTCACTCTGTTCCGCTCTCGACTGGGCCTGCCGGATCCCGGTGAAGCGCCCGCCGAGGAAGAGGAGTAAGCCATGAAGAACAACAACCACATCCTGCGATTCCTTGCGGTGCTCGCGCTGCTCTCCTTCGGTGCGAGCGCAGCGAACGCTCAAGAGCCCGAGCAGCCGCCGCACCCGAGTGAACTCGACGCACAGAGCGATGTGCAGCAAGAGGTCCAGGAGCTCTTCGCCAAGGTCGAGCGCAGCCTCAGGCGCATCGACCAGATCCTCTTCGACGCCGCCGCTGGCGACATCCCTCTCGAGCTGCCGGAAGAGAGCGGCCTCGCCGACCTCTTGCGCAAGACTCAGAAAGCCAGCCAGAGCGCGGTCAACGACATCGACAAGATCCTGGAGATCTCGCAGCGATCACAGAAGTCCAACCAGGGTCCGCCGAATCCCTCCGACAGTCCGCCGCCGCCCGGCGACAGCCCACTGGACAAACAGCGCGACGGCACGCCGCAACAGCAGGAGCAGACTCCGGAGGCGCCGGAGCCCTCCCAGTCGAAGCCGGAACAGCCCGAGCCGAAGGACAGCGGTCAGGACGAGCCGGAGGAGTCCGAGAACTCGGAGAACGAAGCGCAGAAGCCCGCCGAGCCGGGCGCTCCTGTCGGTGTGAATCAAGATGGCGAGCGTTGGGGTGAGCTTCCCCCGCGAGTGCGAGAGATCTTCCGCAGCCAAGGCGGCGGTGATCTCCCGACTCAGTACCGCGACTGGATCGACTCCTACTACCGTCGCTTGAACAAGCGTCCCTAGCAGCCCATGCCCCCCGTCGCCTCCTCTGCACTCTCCCTGATCGCCATCCTGGCGATCGGCACCGTACCGAGTGCGACGACGCTCGCTCCGGATTCCGAGGCGAGCCTCGAGTCCATCGACGATGACTCCAAGTCTCGCGCGACCGGTGCGGGAGGCGACGCCACTGCGCTCCTCGGCTCTCCTCGAGACCGCGCCGTCTCGGACGCCGTGCAGAGCGGGCTGGCCTGGCTCGTCCAGGGTCAGGCCAAGAACCTCGACGGCTCGATGGCCGTTGGAGCGCGCGATCAGACGCCGGTCCCGATCGCTGCGACGGCACTCGGCGCCCTCGCGCTCATGGCCGGCGGCAACAGCTACGACCGTGGCAAGTACGGAGCCGAAGTCGCGCGCGCGATCAACTACCTGCTGGCCCACTGCAACCTGGACCCGAACCACGAAGCGTTCGGCTACATCGGTCGTGAAGGAGCGCCCGAAGCCGTCCGCATGCACAGCCACGGCTTCGCAACCCTCGCTCTGGCCGAGGCCTTCAGCACCTCCCACAGGAGTGCCAACGGAAGACAACTACGCCTGGCGCTGGAAGCAGCCGTTCGCCGAATCGAGCGGAGCCAGGGTCGCGAAGGCGGCTGGTTCTACAACCCGGTTCGCAACACGCGCCACGAAGGCTCTGTCACGATCTGCCTCGTGCAAGCCCTGCGCGCTGCACGCGATGCCGGAATTCGCGTCGATCCCAATGTCGTCAAGCGCGCCGAAGAGTACGTCGTCAAGTCCCAGCGAGAGAACGGACTCTTCGCCTACGAGATCTACAAGCCCGACGCGCACACGAGTGTCGCTCTCACCGCGGCGGGCGTCGCCACGCTCTACTCGGTCGGCGAGTACGCGGGCAAGGTCGTCGAGCGAGGCATGACCGCCATCTGGCGAGAGCTCGACCTGCGCGAAGCGGGCGAGGGCAAGCAGCCGCGCTTCCCCTACTACGAGCGCCTCTACCTCTCCGAAGCCATGTGGCAACACGGTGAGCTGGAGCACTTCGAGCGCTGGTCCCAGCTCGAGTTTCCGCGAGTGCTCGCGGACCAGGAGTCGGACGGACGCTGGGTCGATGGTCGCTATGGCGACTCCTATGCGACCGCGATCAACTGCTTGGTTCTCAGCATGAAGCAAGAGCTCCTTCCGATCTTCCAGCGCTAGGCGGTCAAGCTAGGCGGTCAAGCTAGGCAGTCAGGCTCGGCAGTCAGGCTCGGCAGTCAGGCTCGGCAGTCAGGCTAAGCGGTCAGGCTAAGCGGTCAGGCTAAGCGGTCAGGCTAAGCGGTCGCGCTCGCCGGGCCGTAGGCGCCGAGCGTCAGCTCCTGAAACCCGAGCGCCCGGAGCCGCTCTGCGATTTCCGACCTGAGAGCGCGCGCAGTCCCGAGCTCATCCGCTCCGACTTCGACGCGCGCCAAGCTGCCGTGGTTTCGAACCCGTAAGACCCGCAGGCCGAGCTCGGACAGCGCCGCTTCTGCGAGCTCCACTCGCTCGAGCCGCTCTCGCGAGACTTCGGTTCCGACTGGAATGCGCGACGCCAGGCAGGCCGACGCGGGCTTCTCGGCCACGGGCAACCCGTGCGTGCGCGCGTACTCACGCACGTCCAGCTTCGAGAATCCACACTCGCGGAGCGGAGCCACGACGCCGCGCTCTCGCGCCGCCTTCGCTCCGGGCCTGTGATCGTTCAGGTCGTCGGTGATCTCTCCGAAGGCGAGCGCGTCGAGCTCCAGCTCGCTGGCCACGAGCTCCATCGCTACGAAGAGAGCGCTCTTGCAGTAGAAACAGCGATCGCCCCGGTTCGAGATGTAGTCCGGATCCTCGAGCTCGGCGGTCTCGACGACCCGGAGCCGTGCGCCCATCTTGGCCGCGAGGCTCTTGGCCTCGCGTAGCTCGGCACGCGGCAGTGAAGGCGAGTCCGCGATGATGCCGACAGCTCGATCACCGAGCGCAGCCGTTGCCGCATGCAAGAGGACGCTCGAGTCCACGCCTCCGGAGAACGCCACGCCGACACTACCGAGCTCTCGCAAGGTTGCCGCCAGCTTCTCGTGACGCAAATGCAGCTCCACTACTCCGCGCTCCATGCCTTCACGAGGAAGCGCCACTCACACACAGGTGATCTCGCGGCCCTGCATGAAGATCTTGCGTCGATGGCGCCCGGGAGGAACGGTCTCGCCGGGCAGGACCAGGCACTCCTCCAGTTGCGCGAGCGCGCTGACGTGAGCATCGGCCATGACGACCACCGAGTTCAGCTCGGCATCCGCGTCTACCGTCGCCGACTCGGCGATCCAGTTGTCGTGCCCCGCACTCTTCATGACGTGCAGGTTGATGTCGAGCAGGTCTCTACCGGTCGAGAGGTTGAGGTCGTTCTCGACAACGAGAGCGGGAACAACTCCCGCGCCCTGGTCGACGAAGATCTGGACCGACTCGGTCAGCTCGTACTCATCACGAAAGGCCGTGCGCGGCGTCCGGCGAATCGCATCGAAGATCGAGTTGTCGAACAGATACAGCCCGCAGCCCTTGAGGTCGGTGGTGGGGTTGAGCGGCTTCTCGATCACGCGTTCGACGAAGCCCGCATCGTCGAGCGTCACGGTGAAGTTCTTGCGAATCGCATCGATGTCCGACTCTCGCTTGACCGCGAGGACGCCCCCCACTCCTTCAGGCTCGAAGAGCTCGATCATCGTCGAGAGGTCGCTCGTCTCGAAGAAGATGTCGCCGAGGAAGAGCAGGAAGGGACGATCGATGTAGGGCGTGAGCTGTGCGACGGCGTGCGCAATACCGAGCATCTCTTGCTGCTCGACATAGGTGATGTTGACGCCGTGGGCGCTGCCGTTCCCGAGCTCATTGACGACGTGGTGACCGAGGTGGCCGATGACAATCACGATGTCGCGGATTCCGAGCCCGCGCATCTCTTGGATCTGCCAGACGAGCAGCGGCTTGTCGAGAATCGGCAGGAGCGGCTTGGGAAGATGCTCGCTGAGCGGCTGAATTCGCGTCCCCTTGCCCGCTGCGAGGATCACGCCCTGGAAAGCTGAGCTCTTCTCTTTCATGGTGATGGAAACTAACTGGGATCCCCGGCAGTAGCAACGCGGCGGAGCCTCGAGAGGATCCGCCGCGCCTGAATCTTGAAGCCTGTCCGAGCCTAGAAGGCGCTGCCGTCGTTGAGGGCCACCCAGAGGTGCGGGGTCGAGGGCGAGACCATCAAGAGGTCAGGCAGGTTGTCTCCGTTGAGGTCCGCGAAGGCCGAAGTCGTGATCCTGTTCGGGGCCGGGAACTGCTCACCAGCGGGCGGAAGGATCGTCGGGAACTCTCCCGTTCCATCACCGAGGGCGAGCACGAGCTGGCCATCTCCGAGCGGAACGATCAAGTCCAGATGCGTATCCAGATTGACGTCGAAGATCTCGAGCGTTCCCATGCGGAAGCCGAGCTTCAGGCGCTGAAGGGTGAAGGAAAAGTCGCCGTTGTTCTCGAGAACCAGGAGCTCGTCGGACAGAACCTGCGGTTGCGAAGCGGCCAGGTCGAGCAAGCCGTCCTCGTTGAAATCGCCGCCTTGCAGAACGGTCGAGAGGTTCGGGAGGAGCTGCTCTCTCTGAAAGATCAGGTTGCCCGCTCCATCACCTGCGTAGATCAGGAGGCGAGTATCCGTACCATCCTGTTCGCCGGTCAGAACCGCCACATCGAGGTTGCCGTCCATGTTCCAATCTCCGATATGCGGAACGAGGGGCCGAGCGGGAGCCACGACTGCGCCCCGAGCCGTGAAGGTTCCGTCGCCGCCACCGATCAAGACCTGAATCGTGTTGTCCGCGGAGTTCGCCACGACCACGTCCAAGCTGCCATTGCCCGTCAGGTCACCGGCATCGAAGCCGAGCGGCTCGGAGCCGATCGTGGTCGAGTCCGCCGGAAGCGGTGAGCTGAGCGGGAGGACACCATTGTTGCGAATCAGGCTGAAGGTGCCGGCACTGTTCACAGTCGTCGCGACGTCAGGCTGTCCATCTTCGTTGAAGTCGCGAATCTGGAGGTAGCCGGGAACCTCGACGGCAGAGGGGTCGAGCGGCACTTGCCCCATGTTGATGAAGGTGCCATCACCCACACCCTTCATGAAGACAACCTTGTTCTGGAACTGGTCGATGCTGACAACGTCGAGGATCCCATCGCCGTCCATATCAACGGGGCGCACGAACTGCGGCTCATCCCCGATCGGGAAGCCCTTGGCAGCACGGAAAGTACCTGTGCTATCCCCGTGCAAGATCGAGACGTCGCCCTTGTTGGAGCAGAAGAGGTCGAGGTCCGGATCTTCACCGAAGACGCCGACAGCAACTGCGCGCGGAAGGTTGCCGACGTTGTAGACATCGAGAGCCCCGAACGTGGCTTGAGCGGTAGCCAGGCGGACTCCGATCGCGTTCTCTTCGATCAAGGCAGCGGCCACATCTTTGATGCCGTCAGCATTGAGGTCCACGAACAGGATCGAGGAGGTGATTCCGGTGAAGGGAATCTCGACCGCACCCTGGAGTCCGGTCAGGCTCCCGAGGAAGTACAGCGCCCGATTGCTCTCGACTTGAGCCGCGCTCAGGTCGTCGATGGAGTCGCCGTTGATATCACCGGCGTTGCGGATCAGAGGATAGTTCGCAACAGGAGTCAGAATAGACGGGGCAGCGAAACCACCGATGCCGTCCGAGATGTGCATGGCGATGCGGTCGGGGTTGCTGCCGTCGAAGCTCGCCTCGCCGACGACGAGGTCATTGATCGTGTCCCCGTTCGCGTCGATGACGGCCATGGAGATCGGGCCGAAGCTACCGATGACACTGGCCGGGAAGCTACCGAGCTTGGTCAGCACGTTGGGTGCCGTCAGCTCGAAGCGCGCGATCTCGGATTCACCGGGCAGCGCAACGAAGAGGTTCTCACGGACCGAGCCGGCCAGGACCCCCGAGCGTAGTGCGACCGGGTCGCTCGCAAGGCTGAAGCTGGAGTCTTGAGCGAAAGAGCCGTCGCCGGCGCCGCGGTAGACCGTCAGCGAAGCCTGGCCGCCGCTCGCTCCAATGCAGATGACCGCGATGTCTCGGTTACCGTCGCCGTCGTAGTCCGCGATGTGAAGATCCCAGGGCGAGCTCGGGGTGCTCAGCTTGAACAGCGGAGTGAAGCTCCCGTTGGGGTTTCCAAGCGCGGCACTGATGGTCTTGTCGAAGAACTCGATCTCGACGATGTCGTCGATGCCGTCTCCGTTCAGGTCCACGACCTCGGCATCCATCACGTTCCCCGTGTCGTTCAGGTTCACGTCCTGGCGTAGCGAGAACGCCGGGCTGAACGTGCTGAGGACCCCGCGGTCTTCCCCATTGCCGCTTCCGCTGCAGGATGCGGCAAAGACGCTGAAGCCGAAGATGGCAGTAATGAGTTTGAAGTGAGTGATTTTCATGTCGAGCCTTACTGGTGCGGTGCTAGTTGGTGCGAGGGGTCCGATGTTGGCTGCCCATTGAGGCAGTGGTGGTGAGCCGTCTCGCTGGGCCGAACTCCATCCCCCGATGGTTGTTTTTGGCCCTCGCAGAAAAGCTACCCCGCGTTCCCTGGCCGGTCGGAGCTTTGATTTATTGATCCGGAGCCAGCCGGTTAGGGCGATCCAGACCCACGCGCAGAGACCGCAAAAGCGCGTTATCCTGGGATTCAGACAGACTTACGTCGTCGCGAAAAGCTTTCGCGACGACGTAAGTCGACACGCTCGTTCCACGGAAAAGATTCAAGTGGACAGCCCCCGCCGCCGCACACTCCCCGCGATCCGGAAAGGAATTCCGCGTCCGCTACTCGGCTAAGTAGAGCCGGAGCTTCTTCACGTAGCCCGCCGAGCTGGCGCGGATGGACGCGAGCTCCGCGTCGCTGACCTCGCGAACGATCTTTGCTGGAACCCCCGCGACGAGGGTTCGCGGCGGCACCACGAAGTTCTCCCGCACGACTGCGCCCGCCGCAACGATCGACTCGTCGCCGATCTTCGAGCCGCTCAGTAGCACCGAGCCCATTCCGATCAGGCAACGATCTCCGACCTCGGCACCGTGCAGCACACAGCGATGCCCGATCGTGACTTCCTCGCCGATCACGTTGGGGACGCCGATGTCTGAGTGGATCATCGTCAAGTCCTGCACGTTCGTCCGCGCGCCGATCTTCAGCTTCGCATCGTCCCCACGAATGACACACCCGAACCAGATGCCGACATCCTCTGCCAGCTCGACGTCGCCGGTGACAATGGCGTTCTCGGCGCGATAGGCACCATCCTCGATCGGAACGAACAGACCTCGTGACGGATACTGGCTCATTGGCTCTAGAGGAGGGATGCGGGGCTGGCGGAGTCGGCGATTAGAAAGACCGTCGCGTTGTTCAGTGCATGCACGAGCCAGGCCGCGGACAGTCGACGCGTGCGGAGCATGACGGCGCCGATCGCCAGGCTCAGGACGAACACGGGAAGGAAGAAGGCCGGGCCGTGCAAGAGCGCGAAGAGGACGGAGGTCGCCACCACTCCCCCGCGGTCCGACAGGTTCTGAACCAAGAGCGGCTGCAGGAAGCCTCGGAAGAGGACCTCCTCCAGAAAGGGCTGAATCGCGATGGCGATCAGGAGGCCGAAGAAGACCTCACTCCCCTCGAGGCTCTGGATGGTCAGCATGACGTCTTGGGGAACGGACGCTTCGCCGAAGAACTCGAGGATGCTTGGCCACAGGAGTCCGACGCCGAGGAGAACCGGCAGAATGAAGACGAAGGCGACGACTGCGGCCACGAGAGCGCGCAGATCACGGCCGGCGGGAAGACCAAGAGCTCGCCAGCCAATCACCTCGCAGCGCTTCGCATACCCGACAGCCACCAGACACGGGAAGCCGAGGATGAGCATTTGCATCGCGAGCTGTCCGAGGGGATTGGCTTCGCCCGGTTCCGTCCAACCAAGCAGCCCCATCCACACGCCGACCAGGAACATCACCAGCACGCCAGCCAGGATGACCCTCGCGACGTGCGAGAAGCCCCAGCGCGCGAAGAAGACTCGACGCTCGGGAACCAGAGTCCGGATCAGGTAGTTCGCGACAGGCAGCAGCGCGATGCCCGCGGCTGCGAGCAAGAGGCCGACCCACGGAACCTCGGCGCCGGGGCCGAGGGAGAAAGACTCACTCTCCGGCAAAGCCCTGGTCGGAACTCGGTCCCGCTCCCTCGATGGTTCCTGTCGTCGGCGAGGAGGCCGTCGCGTACAGCTTCTTGGGGATGCGACCGGCGAGATAGGCCTGGCGCCCAGCGCGCGTTGCATCGCGCATAGCCGCAGCCATGCGCAGCGGGTCCTTCGCGAGCGCAATGCCCGAGTTCAGGAGGACGCCTTCGACGCCCAGCTCCATCGCAACGGCAACATCGCTCGCCGTCCCCACTCCCGCGTCGACGATCACCGGAACGTCGACCAGCTCGCGAATGATGCGAATGCTGTTCGGGTTGAGGACGCCCTGGCCCGAACCGATCGGCGAGCCGGCCGGCATCACGCTCGAGACGCCGAGGTCCGCGAGGTGGACAGCGAGGCGCGGATCGTCGGAGGTGTAGACCAAGACCTGGAAGCCGTCGTCGACGAGCGACTTGGCCGCCTCGAGTGTCCCGATCGGATCGGGCAGCAGAGTCTTCTCGTCGCCGAGCACCTCGAGCTTGACGAGGTTCGTGTCGAGCAGCTCGCGCGACAGTTGCGCGGTCCGAATGGCGGAGTCCGCGTCGAAGCAACCCGCCGTATTCGGGAGCAGCGTGTACTTGTCGCGGTCGATATAGTCGAGCAACGACTCGCCCTTCGACGCATCGAGGTTCACGCGGCGAACCGCCACCGTGACGCACTCGGTTCCAGAGAGCTCGAGCGCCGTACGCATCTGCTCGAAGGTCTCGTACTTGCCGGTCCCGACGAAGAGTCGAGAGTTGAAGCTGTGATCCCCCAGTCGCAGGGGCTCGTCGGTCGGATCGTTCGGTTTCACGTGATTTCGGGTTCTTGCAGTCGAGGGAGGGAGCGTGTGTGCGGGAGTCGTCTCTCAGCCGCCGCCGACGAGCGTCACGATCTCGACTCGGTCGCCTTCTGTCAGGCGCGTCTCGTCGTGGTCCTTGCGGACGATCAGCTTGCGGTTCAGTTCCAGCGCCACGCGAACAGAGTCCAGCTTCAAGTCGACCAAGAGCTCGGAGAGCGTCGCGCCCTCCCTGACCTCTTGTGCCTTGCCGTTGACTTGGACTTGCATCGAGTGGACGGAGCTCAGTCGAGACGCAGAAAGGCGCACTTCAGGTATGCCGTCTCGGGGAGATTGAGGCGCTGCGGGTGATCCGGCGACGCGCCCTGATAGTGCTCGAGCCAGCCCGTGCGACCCGCATCGCGGACGGCTGCCGCGAGGTGTCCCTGGAACTCGTCGCGCCGGACGGCATAGGAGCACGACGAGGAGACCATGCGGCCTTCGCTCTCGGTCAGCACGGCCGCACGCAGGTTGAGCTCGCGGTAGCCGCGTCCCGCCCCCTGCGCCTCGCGTTTGTTGCGAGCAAAAGCGGGCGGATCGACCATCACCAAGCCGAACTTCTCGCCCGCGGTCGCGCGCTTGCGCAGGTCGGTCATCGCGTCGACCTTCTCGACCGTGACGCGATCCTCGACTCCATTGAGCTTGGCGTTCGTGAGCAAGCGTTGGATCGAGCTCGCCGATTGTTCGAGGCAGACCACGGTTTCAGCGCCAGCCAGTGCGGCGCGAATTCCGAACAAACCGTCGTAGGCGAAGGCGTCGAGCGCGCGCACACCTTCCGCGTGTTTGGCGGCGAGCAGACGATTCTCGCGCTGATCCAGGTAGTGCCCGGTCTTGTGCCCGTGGATCACGTCGACCTCGTAGTGAAGGTCGCCTTCTCTCACGAGCACGCCCTCGCGCGGCGTCCCCTCGATCCACTCGACATGCTTCTCCAAGTTTTCGAGCTTGCGAACGCCGGTATCGGATCGGTCGAGCACGGCCGTAATCGGAATCTCGAGCACCTCGCGCACCAGCCCGAGCAAGAAGTCGCGCATGCGATCGGAGCCCTGACAGCCGCTCTGCACGACGAGGACGTCGGCATAACGATCCAGTACGAAACCGGGAACGCCGTCCGCATCGCCAGCGAGTAAGCGGCATGCGCCCTCGGAATCGAGGTAACCCGCTCGCTCACGCGCCCGAATCGCTTTGGAGACGACCCCCAACCAGAATTCGCGATTGGGCTGCTCCGTCCCGCGCGAGACCATGCGGACACAGATCTTGGAGTGGGTACTGAAGAGCCCCCAACCGAGCGGGCGCATGTCCGGCGCATGGACGGGAACCAGCTCCCCCGCCTCGCCTTCGCCGGCCGCCACATCGTCGCCGTAGATCCAGGGATGTCCCCCTTCGACCCAACGCCGACCTTTTCCCGATAGCACTACCTTACCCATGTGCGGATTGTAGTCATCAGATCCAGCGGGGATGTCCGGGTCGGCCCTCTTTCTGGAAAGAAGGCCTCGGGACTTTGATTGGCGTCCCGAGTGTGATGAGGTCCCCCGTCGAATGCAGCTGGCCAAGGCAAACAAGGAACCGAGCGCGCGCGGCAAGAAGCGGCTCCCCGGTGCAACCGGTCCCAAGCGAGTTCTGCTCCTGACCCCGCGCCTCTCGAATACCAGCGCCGGACGCATGTGTTGCGACCTCGCACTCGGCCTGGATCCGGAGCGCTTTCAGCCCGTCGTGTGTTGCTACGCGAGCTGGGGTGAGTTGGCGCGCGAGCTCGAAGATGCCGGCGTCGAGATCTTCATTCTCCGCCGACGCCCCGGGCTCGACCTGTTCTACATGTTCGCGCTGGCCCGCGAGATGCGTGAGCGGCGGATCGACATGGTACACAGCCTCAACGCTCGAAAGGCCTACGTCGTCGGCGTCCTGTCCGGCCTGCTGGCGGGCGTCTCCCAGGGGGTCGCCAGCTTCCACGATCGCCCCGCCACCAAGAATCCACTGCTCTCGCGCGCCGGCCGCCTGTGCGGCGAGGTCGTCGGCCGCGTCGTGGTCAGCTCGAAGGCCGTCCGCGACTCGCTGCTCGAGGAGCGCTGGATTCCGCCCGGCAAGGCCGTCGTGATCCACGACGGCGTGAACCCGAAGCGCTTCCACCAGCCGGGGCAGCGCGAGGACGCGCGCGAGCACTGGGGCTTCGAACCCACCGATCGCGTCATCGGGAGTGTCATCTCGAGGCACGACCACGTCGGACTCGAGCGGCTCTTGAAGACCGTCCTGATCATGAAGGAGGCGCGCGCCGACGTGCGCTTCTTGATCTCGGGCGTGCAGGGTGAGGACGACTCCCACACGACCTTCCTCGGCTCGCACTCCGACAGTCCGGCCTTCTTCGCCGCGCTCGATCACCTCGTCCTGCCCCAGGCAGACCGGGTCGTCCCGCTGACCTTGCTCGAGGCCTTGATCTCCGAAGTGCCCGTGACGGCTGCCCGCCGGGAGAACGATCCCGACTCCGCGCCGGCGGGTCCCTGGGCCTTCGCGCAACGCACCGCGCCCACCGCCCAAGCCCTCGCCACCGGAGTACTCGCCCTGCTCGACGACGCGCGCGAGGCGGCCACACTGACCTCCGCCGGCAGTGTGTGTGCTCGCGAGAGCTACTCGATCGAGAGCCACCTGGCGGAAATGCAGGCCCTCTACGACTCGCTGAACTGACGCGCTAAGGAATGCGGACGAGCTCCTGGAAGCGCTCGAGTCCGCGCAGCGACGCAAGATCCGGATCGTCGCTGGCCCACTGCTTCTGCCGCTCGCGAGTTCCGCGGCTCTGCTGATTCTCCTCGAAGTCGCGCTGCAAGAACTCGAGCGCGAGCTCGGGCTCCCCCATCAGCGCATAGGTGCAGGCCATGTTGTAGTAGAGCGGCGGAGCGGGCGAGACCTCGCGCAGCTGCACACGCGCCTCCTCCATCCGACCGGACCGAGCGCGATAGCAAGCGAGCAGCGCGCGCATGAAGTCACTCTGGTTGATCTCGAAGGCGCGCTCGAAGTAGGCCAGCGCCTTCTCGGCGGCACCCATGCGAACGTTGGCGTTCACGGCCAGGCTGACCAGGCAGTCCGCCAGCCGAAGCTCCATGCGCGTGATGTAGTCGTCGTAAGCCTGGACGAGCTCGTGCTCCTGGTTCTCCTCGGCCGTCGCTCGGTCCTTCTTCAGCTGCTTGACGAGCGTCTCGAGCTCGTCCAATACTCCGAGCAGCGTCTCCTCGGCATCCTCAGGTCGATCCTCTTCGGTATAGCTCGACGCGACGACTAGCTCGATCTCCGACTCGAGCGCCGGGTAGATCTGCCCGGTCTGGCGCAGGTCGTCGAGCATGCGCTCGGCCAGCTCGCGCGTCTCGATCGGACGCCCTTCCAGCCGCAGGTCGCGCGCCAACGAGAGTGCCAGCTGCGAGGGGTTGCGCTCGCGCGCGAGGTAGGCGAAAGCCTCTTCGCGCGTCTGGCCCTGCTCCATCGCATCCATGGCCTTGCGCATGTTCTGGCCGATCATCTGCGCGCGAATCAGCATCTGCCTCTGCTCGCGAAGACTCCCCTCCCCCTTCGACGCTCTCAAATCCAGACGCCTTTGAAGTGCGCGCTGGTACTCGAGGAGAAGCGCAAAGCGTTCGGGATCTTCGAGCGGATCGACGAGGCTTTCGAGCGTTCCCTCCTTGAGTCCGGCGCGGGGCTCGAGAGCGAGCGGTTCGAATCCGGGCATCTCGGTCGGGGCGACCGTCGCGACGGCTCGTCCTAGGGAGCGCATGACTTCCAGCGCGCGCTCCCGGGGCAAATCCGGATTGATCGGGTTGTCGTAGAGCAGCCGACGCGGACCGAGCTCGTGGTCGAGGATCGCGTCGAAGTCGCAGGGGAACTCGACGCCGAGCCGAGTCGAGCTGAGCTGGGCGATCAGGAGCCGCTGGTGCGCCCGCCTCAGCGTCTCGAGGACGAGCAGGTCGTCCGGCTGCTTGCCCGAGAGCAAGAGCGAGACGGCGCGCATCAGCTCGACCATCGCGCCGAGGTGCGCGTAGTCGGTGGCCTCCTTTGCGCGCAGGTCCGAGGACTTGGCTTCCTCCGGCAGGAGATCGACCCGCGCCTGGCTGAGCGCATCGACGACGTCCAGCGCTCGAGCGAGATGGGGCTCCGAAAGATCCGGTCGCCCGCTCGCCGCGAGTGCAACCGCCTCGAGATAGTGACCGAAGAAACGAAAGCGCAGCGCCTCGCGACCCGACTTCGATTTGGCCCAGGCCTGCACGCGCTGCGCGGACTCGAGCGCTCGTCCGGGTTCCGATGTGTAGCGCAGCGCCAGAACGGCTCGCCGCTTCTCGAGGTCGCGAATGTTCCAGCCCGCCTCCTCGAGTGCGTCGTAGATCACGGCGCAGCGACTCGGGTCGATGTTCTGCGCGATGCGCGAGACCAAGTTCTCGAGACCGACGCGCGCGGCAAGGCGAACGCGGTCATCCACGTGCCGCGCCAGCACGACGATCGGCGAGATGTCGGAGAGCACTTCGCCGGCCGTCGGCTCGTCGGCGAGCAGCCAGCCGTAGGAGGAGATCAGATTGCTGAGGACATCGGCCGGCGGCTCGAGCTGGTCACCGGCGAGCGCGCGCACCCGTCGCAGAATGGCCGCTCGACCGACCGCTGTATTCGCCAGAGCCTGTGCGGCTTGGGCGCGATAGTCCTCGGGCAGCTCGTCGACCAGTCGGTCGAGCTCTCGTCCCGCGCCGGGGTGTCGGAACGAAGCGAGCGATGTGATCGCCGCTTCGATCAGCTGTGGATCGGAGTCGGTCTGCGCAAGCTCGCCCAAGACGCGCGCGCGCTCATCTCCATGAGCATCCGCAAGGTCCGCGCGCGCCAGGAACTCGAGCAGCGAGCGGCGCACCTCTCCGTCGGCCTCCCCCGCCGACAACCACTCGATGGCACCGGGGATGCTCTCCACCTCGCCGACCCGGACGAGCAGGAGGGCGCGCGCCCGACGAGCGAGCAGGCCGGCCCGGTCGACGTCGACGGTCGCGGCGAGCGCGGCGGCTGGCCCGAGGTCGACCAGGCTGGCGTAGGCCGAGGAGCGAGCCTCGCTCGACTCGGACTCCAGCCGGGCCAACTCGTCCGGGATGGAGACGCTGGCAGCTCCAGCTTGCGGGGTCCGGGGTCCGGCGTCGGAGACCGAGACCACAAAGCAACTTGCTACGACGAGCACGGCCAGGAGCCTCCCCACACGGCGGCGGGTCCCCGTTCGAAGCTGGAGTTCAGAGCTCAGGCCATTCATTGGAAGCAGTCTGGGTCGCGACTCCTCGGGGGCTACCGAGGGAGTCAGGAGGACTCGGGTTCCGAGTCCTCGGCACGTGGAAGGCGGTACTCGAAGGCTCGCCGCGTCAGTCCGATTTGACGCGCTGCAGCGCTTAAATTGCCCCGATGTTCGGCCAAAGCGGCCTGGATCATCGCTTTTTCGAGACTCTCGAGGTCGAGCCCGTGGGCCAGAGCTCGGGTGGCCAGCTCTTCGGCGACGCCCGCCGTCGCCTGGTCCAGAAAATCGAACTCCTCGGGCAGGACCGGGTCCGTCCCCGGAGCGCCGGTTCCGTTCGCGCCAAGCACGGTCACCCGCTCGATGGCGTTCTCCAGCTCGCGCACGTTTCCGGGCCAGGGGTGTTCCGCCAGCCGGGCGAGCGCCTCGGAGGAGAGCGGCCGTGGTTCGACGCCCAGCCGCTGGGCGACGCTCCCGGAGAGCTCGAGCACCAGATTCGGGAGGTCCTCGAGGTGCGCGCGGAGCGGCGGGACCTCGAGCGGCACCACGGCCAGGCGGTAGTACAGATCGCTGCGCACCTGGCCTTCGGCGACCCGCGCCTCGAGATCGTTGGCGCTGGTGGCGATGATTCGGACGTCTACGGGGATGGAAGCCTCGGCGCCGAGCGGCTCGACGACCCGCTCCTGGAGGACTCGCAGGAGGGTGACTTGAGCTTCGAGCGGAAGCAGAGCGATCTCGTCGAGGATCAGCGTGCCCCCCTCGGCTCGGCGAAAGAACCCCTTCCGGGCGCGGTCCGCGCCGGTGAAGGCACCGCGCTCGTGGCCGAAGAGCTCGGCCTCGATCAGCGAGGGCGAGATGGCCGCCAGGTTGACCGCCACCAGCGGCTCGTCCCGACGAGCGCTGTTCCCGTGGATTCGCTCCGCGGCGAAGCCCTTGCCACTCCCGCTCTCCCCCAAGAGGAGCACCGTCGCCTCTGTCTCGGCGACCCGGTCGAGTCGTGCTAGGAACTCCCTATAGAGTTCGCTCGGTCGGGAGGGCTTGGAATCGGGAGAGGTCATCGGCGGTTTGGTGCGCCGAAGCTACCACGGCGCGGCCCAATCCCCACATCCAGGGTCGGAGCTGTGAGCCTCTGCCGTCGGCTCCAGCCAAAATCATCGCGGGGATTAGGGTCTCCTGCCCCCCTGGATGTAGATATGCGGCGCCACTTGGTTTCTAATGGGGGCTTACACGCGACGCCATGAGTGCGGTGAGTAGGGCTCCCTACGAACCTTCAACCCCCGGTGGTTGGCAATCCGAGAGGATGGCTCTGAGCTCGTCCGCGGTGAGATTCAATCTCGCTGCGGCGGGTTGTTTCGTGTCCAACCAGAACAACGATCTGCACCCCGTACCCGCCCCCCCACTAGCGCAATGAACAAGGAAGACCTACTCCGAATGGTCGATGTGATCCACCGAGACAAGGATATCTCGGTGGAGGTCATTTTCGATGCGCTGGAGCAAGCCATTGCGGCCGCGATCCGCAAACGTATCGGTGCGGGAGACGACCTCGAGGTCCGGCTCGACCGCAAGACGGGCGAAGTCGAAGTCGAGGACGACGAGGGCGAGTACGAGTTCGAGCTCGACCAGCTCGGTCGTATCGCAGCCCAGACCTTCAAGCAGTCCTTCCTCCAGAAGCTGCGCGAAGCAGAACGCGACGTGCTCTACGACGAGTTCGAGATGCGCGTCGGCAGCCTGGTCAACGGAACCGTCCAACGTTTCGACGGCGACAACCTCGTCGTCAACCTGGGCAAGACCGAGGCCTACCTACCCCGCGACGAGCGCGTCCGCGGTGAGACCTTTTCTCCTGGCGACCGCATCCGGGCCATCGTGCTCGAGGTCTCCAAGGATGGACCGCGGATTCGAATCACCGTCAGTCGCGCGCACCCCGACCTGGTTCGCCGACTGTTCGACCTCGAGGTTCCCGAGATCGCCGACTCGATCATCGAGATCAAGCGCGTCGTTCGCGAGCCGGGCTATCGCACAAAGATGGCCGTGATCTCGCAGGATCCCAAGATTGACTGCATCGGCGCTTGCGTCGGTGTACGTGGCTCTCGCATCAAGGCCGTCATCGACGAGCTGCGAGGAGAGCGCATTGACATTATTCGTTGGAGCGATTCCCTCGAGACTCTGATCATGAACGGTCTGAAGCCGGCCGTGATCAATCTCGACAACATCTACGCCGACATCGACACCCACTCCTCCGTCGTCATCGTGGACGAGGACCAACAGTCCCTTGCCATCGGCAAGAAGGGCCAGAACGTCCGCCTCGCGAGCCGGCTGTGCGGTTGGGATATCGATATCAAGACGCGCGCCGAGTTCGAAGCCGAGGAGTTCGGCAGCCCCACGGAAGACGGGGACCTGCAGGAGCTCGAAGAGGGCAGCGTAACTGATAGCGCAGCAGCCGATGGCGCAGCAGCCGCTGAGTCGGACGCGGGCGACCAATCAGAGAGTGTGGTGTCCGAAGACACCGAGGGAGCTGAGCTCGCTGAAGACGGCGGTGCGACCAAGAGCACATCCGAAGCGGGCGAAGCTGAAGCTGGTGTCGAAGAGAAGTCCGCTTCCGTTCCTGCCTCGGGCTCCGAGGCGAGAACAGACAGCTGATCGCACCCGAACGAAATCGTCCTTTCGAAGTCCTGATCACTACAAAGCACACCTGGGTGAGAAGACCGCACTTCTCCCCCGACCAACGAGTTAGAGAGCCTTTCGCACGTGAGTAAGACCCGAGTCTACGACCTCGCCAAACAGTACGGCATGTCCGGCCAGGACCTGGCCGCGAAGCTTCGTGACTTGGGCTTTGGCCACATCAAGAGTCACATGAGCGCCCTTACGGATTTCGAGGTAATCGAAATCCAAGGCCGTCTCGAAGCCTATGGCATCGTCGGCGAGAGCAAGCCCGAATCCACCGAGGAGAAGCACGGTGGGCTCGTCATCAAGCGGAAGAAGAAAAAGAAGGTCGCGGAACCCGAGGTCGCTACCGAGGCCCCCACTCCCGCGCCCATTCTCGACGAGCCGGAAGCCGCTCCCACCGGGGAAGTGGTCGCCGCCGAAGAGCCGGCGGGTCCGGAAGCCGAGGCTCCTGCCGAAGTCGAAAGCCCGGCAGCCGTCGAAGCCTCCGCACCGGATGCGAATGCCAAGTCGCCCGAGCCCGAAGCCGCCGCTCCCGTCGTGGAGGCCGAAGCGCCCGAGCCCGAAGTGAGCGAACCGGTCGCGAGCGAAGAGCCCGAACAAGTCGAGGCCGTTGAAGCCTCCGCCGACCAGCCCGCTGAAGCCGCTGCCGAGACCGCCGCAGCCGAAGACGCTCCCGTCGCAGAGGGGGAAGACCCGGCCAAGGCCGCTTCCAAGCGCCGGCCCGGCAAGGTCGTGGGCTTCATCGACCTCTCGAAGATCCAACCTCGCCAGGCTGCCGATCGGCCGCAGTCACGCCGCCTCAGCTCGAGCGACGACGTCACTCCGAACGTCCAGCCCACGATGGGCCGCGACCGCAAGTCCGCACTGCAGCGCGGTGACCACGGAACGCGTGGTGCCCTGACCGCAGCCCAGCTGCGCGAGCGCGAAGCCAGCCGCTTCCTTCGTCGGCGTCCGGCCGCCGGACGCGGTGGTGGCGGACGTGGTGGTGCCGGCGGACAGCGCGGTCCGCGCGCAGCCGGTTCGCCCTTCGCCGACCTCTCCGTCAATGTCGACGAGCCGGTCACGATCAAGAAGCTCGCCGAGGCTCTCGCCGTCAAGGGCAACGATCTCTTGAAGGTCGCCTGGAAAGAGCTCGGCTTCGGCACGGTCAACATCAACTCGCTGCTCGACCACGACACGGCGACTCTGCTTGCGAACGAGTTCGAAGTCGAGCTGCACATCACGAAGACCGTGGAGGCGGAAGAGCGCCTGCTCACCAAGCTCTCCGATCGTCGCGAGTCGGTCTCCGACGAGAACCTGGCCACGCGGCCGCCCAGCGTCTGCTTCCTCGGCCACGTCGACCACGGCAAGACCACGCTCGTCGATGGCATTCGCAACTCGCGCATCACGGGGGGTGAAGCCGGCGGCATTACGCAGCACATCGGCGCCTACCAGGTCACCACCGAACACGGTCACACCCTGTGCATCCTCGACACGCCCGGCCACGCGGCCTTCACGGCCATGCGTGCCCGCGGTGCTCAGTCTGTGGATATCGCCGTGCTGGTCGTCGCTGCCGACGACGGTGTCATGCCTCAGACCGAGGAGGCGATCCAGCACGCCAAAGCTGCCGGGACGCCGATCGTTGTCGCGCTCAACAAGATGGACAAGCCGGAAGCCAACGCGGAGCGCGTGAAGACGCAGCTCTCGGGCCTCGGCCTCCAGCCGGAAGACTGGGGCGGCGAGACCGCCGTGATGGAAGTCTCCGCGCTCGACGGGACGGGTGTCGAGGAGCTTCTCGAACGTCTGTTCCTGGAGAGTGAAGTCCTCGAGCTCACCTGTCACATGGACGGTGCGGCTGCCGGAGTGGTTCTCGAAGCCGAGATCAACAAGGGCAAGGGCATGATCGCCCACCTGATCGTGCAGGACGGAACGCTCAATCGCGGCGATGTCATCCTCGCCGGCAAGGGCTACGGCAAGGTGCGCTCGATCACGAACGACCGCGGCAAAGTGATCAAGACCGCTGGTCCGGGCATGCCGGTCGAAGTGACCGGGCTCAACGAGCTCCCGAACATCGGCGACAAGTTCCACGTCGTGGACAGCCTCGACCAAGCCAAGGAAGTGGCCTCCGAACGTGGAACCAAGCTGCGCATGGTCGAGCTGACCGAGCGCCGTCAGGTGACGAGCATCAACGTCCTCGAGGCCGTCGCCGAGCAGGACATCGACTCGATCAACCTCGTTTTGCGCGGAGATGTCCAGGGCTCGATCGAGGTGCTCAAGCAGCAGCTCTCCGATCTCGCACACGACGAGGTGCGGGTCAACTTGATCCTGACCGGCGTCGGTGAAGTGGTCGAGAGTGATATCGACCTGGCCGCGACGTCCAGAGCCACCGTGCTCGCCTTCCACGTTGGTGTCAGCACGAAGGCCCGCAAGGCCGCCGAGCGCCACCACGTCGAGATTCGCAACTTCAACATCATCTACGAGCTGCTCGACTACGTTCACAAGCGGATGGAGTCTTCGCTCGCTCCCGAGTTCAACGAAGAGATCACCGGCCACGCCGAGATCCGTCGGGTGTTCCCGTCTTCGCGCTTCGGCGCCATCGCTGGCTCCATGGTCCTCGACGGGACCATCGGTCGCGATAACAAGTGTCGTCTGCTTCGCGACGGCACCGTGGTTCACACCGGCGCGCTCTCCGGATTGCGCCGCGAGAAGGACGACGCCAAGAAGGTCCGCGAGGGCTTCGAGTGCGGAATCCTGATCAAGGACTACAACGACATCAAGGTCGGCGACGTGATCGAGACCTTCAAGATCGTCGAGTCGCGCCGACTGCTCGAGATCTAGGTAGCTGGCCCATTCGCGCGGCTGGCGTCTCCATGAAGTGATTCGCCGGCGCTCCACCGCACCGGCCCCCCATGACACTCATCCTCGACGATGGCTAACGATCGGACCATTGCGCGACTCGAAGCGCGCATCAAGGAGCGCGCGGCGCATGCAATCGAGTTCGAGCTCAACGATCCGCGCAGTGCCTTCATCACCATCACGCGCTGTCAGCTCGCGCGCGACCTGGCGACGGTCAAGATCTTCTACTCCGTGCTCGGCACCGAAGCGGACAAGAACAAGACCGCTCGCATGCTCGAATCGGCGGGCGGCTTCATTCAACGCCAGGTGGCTCGTGTCCTGAACACGCGCGTCACGCCTCGCATCAGCTGGTTCTACGACGACACGATCGAGAAGATCGATCGCATGGACCACCTGCTCAACGAAGCCTTCAAGGCGGACCGCGAAGTGAATCCTCACGCTCACGAAGGCTGGACCCCGGACGAACCCGACGAGCCTGTCGAGACCTCGGACGAGGAGTTCGAGACGCCCGAGTAGAGCCGGCCTCCCCCGCTGGCGGCGGCTCGTCCCGGCCAAGCCCAGTTGCGCTAGCGAGACGGCGCCCCTTGAAGAACTCGAGCCGCGGGCCTCCCGCTTGCGTTCCGATTCGCCAAGTGCGAGGCTCTTCGAAAGCCTGAAGGAGGGACGAATCGATGCAGGATCGGAAGTCGCCCGGTGTGGAGCACCGGCTGCTCGAGAGCATGGCCGGGACCTGGGACGCCGACGCGACCATGGTGCTCGAGCAGGGCAGCCAACCCGTTCAATCCAGCGCTGTCTCGGAGAACGCCATGATCATGGGCGGCCGCTATCTCCAGTTTCACTTCACCGTGAATGGAGCGAACGAGCTGTTCCACGGAATGGGCTTGCTCGGCTACGACCGCGTGTCGAAGTGCTACCAGAACTTCTGGATCGACGACTCGAACACGCGCATGGCCTACATCGGCCGAGGGCAGTTCGATGAAGCGAAGCAGGAGCTGACCCTGCTAGCGACCATCGAACAACCGGATGGAGGTCGCGTCGAGCTGCGCGAGGTCTACACCTACCTGACCCCGAATCACTTCGTGCTCGAGATGTTCCACGACCACGGTGAAGGCGAGTACCGCTCGATGCACATCGACTACACGCGACCTGCCGGGCAGCCCCTGTCGCCTCGAGAGAGCTAAGAGCTCGCGGTTCGCTTCCAGGTCACGCCACCAGCGGAGTCTTCGAGAGTAATGCCGAGCGCGAGCAGCTCGTCGCGCAGTCGATCCGCCTCGGCCCAGTCCTTGCCATCGCGAGCGGCCGTTCGCGCCGCCACGAGTCGCTCGACGTCGGCAACGAAACCTCCATCGAGTTCCTCGGTCTCGAACTCGAGGACGCCCAGGACGCCGTCGACTCGCTTCAGAAAGGCCAGTGCCTCTTCCGAGCTCTGCTTGCCGAGCGGCTCCTTCTCGATGGCCGAGCGTAGCTCGAACAGCGCGGCGATCGCCTGCGGCATGGCGAGGTCATCGTTCAGCGCCGACTCGAACTTCTCGCGCGTCTTCTGCAGCGTCTCGCTGTCGCGATCCGAAGACTCCACGCCCGAATCGGCACTCTCCTGAAGTCGCTGCACGAGGTCGTCGAGCTTTCCGAGCGCCGACTGCGACTCCTTGAGGATCTCCCAGGTGAAGTTGAGTGGCTGGCGGTAGTGACCGCGGATGAGGCAGTAGCGCAGCGCCCGAATGCTGAAGCCCCGCTCTTGAATGTCATCGAGCGTGTAGACGTTGCCCAGGCTCTTGGACATCTTGCCGCCGTCCACCTGGAGGAACTTCGCGTGCATCCAGTAGCTGGCAAAGGTCTTGCCCGTAAACGCTTCGCTCTGGGCAATCTCGCACTCGTGGTGCGGGAAGACGTTGTCCTCTCCCCCGGTGTGGATATCGATCTGGTCGCCCAGGTGCTTGCGCGCCATGGCGGAGCACTCGATGTGCCAGCCCGGAAAGCCATCGGGGCCGAGCACGGTGTCCCACTTCATCAGGTGGTTCGGATCACTCTTCCAGAGCGCGAAGTCTGCCGGGTGCTTCTTCTCCGGGTTGACCTCGATGCGCGCCCCCGCTTCGAGGTCATCGATGCGGTTGCCGGAGAGCTCGCCGTAGCGCTCGAACTTGCTCACGTCGAAATAGACGTTCCCATCGACCTGATAGGCGTAGCCGGTCTCGATCAGCGCCTGCACGATCTCGAGCATCTCGGGGATGTGGTCCGTCGCGCGCGGATAGCTCTCCGCCTCCGCGAAGCCGAGCGTCTTCAGATCCTCGAGGAAAGCCTGCGCGTAGCCTTCGGAGATCTGCTTCGGGTCGCTCTGCTCTCGACGAGCCTGAGCCTCGATCTTGTCTTCACCCTCGTCGGCGTCGTGCAGCAAATGCCCGACGTCCGTGATGTTCATGATCTGGTGAACCTCGTAGCCGATGTACTCCAGCCACCGCCTTAAAACGTCCGCGAAGAGAAACGAGCGAAAGTTCCCGATATGCTGGCGGTTGTAGACCGTCGGGCCGCAGTTGTACATGCGTACGACTCCGTTCTCGATCGTCTTGAACGTTTCTTTGGCGTGACTTCTCGTGTTGTAGACGACGAAGGTCAAAACTCTGTCCCCGGGCAAAGTGAAGTGCAAAAATGCCGCCTCTTCAGACGGCGCGCGCGCAATTATAAAGACCCCTAGTGACTGGCCATACACCCAGACTGGATCGAGTTCGGATCCTTGGACGCGGCGCTACCTCCAGTGTAGAGCTCGCGACGCTCCAGTCTGCCTTTGGCGAATGGCCGAAGGGTGCCGAGGTCGCCGTGAAGAGCCTGCTGCCCGAGCTTCGAAGGGATGACCGCGCCAAGAGCGCTCTGGCCGAAGAGGCCCGTGCGCTCGACGATGCACAGCACCCCTCACTCGTCCGCGCCCTCTTCAGTGGCGAGGGTGAGAGCGGGAGCTTCTTGGCTCTCGAGTATGTGCCCGGAAAGGACCTCGACGAGCTCTTGGCGGAGTCGGGTCCGCTTCCCGAGCCAAGGGTCCGGTCGATCGCCAGTCAGCTGGCCGGTGCGATTGCCGCCCTGCACGCCTCGGGCCGAGTCCACGGTGATCTCAAGCCGGAGAACGTTCGGCTGAACGATGCCGGTCGTGCCGTGCTGATCGACCTCGGCTTCTCGCGTCGGTACGCCTCCAAGACCGAGGAGGCGCACAGCACTCAACGCGCGGGCAGCCTGCTGTATCTCTCTCCCGAGACAGCGCGCGGCGCGAGCCCCTCGCCCTCCTCCGACATCTTCGCATTCGGCGTCCTCTTGTACCTGCTCGCGACCGGAGAGCATCCCTTCATCGAGTCGGAAGACGGCAGCTCACACCTTCGCTCCGGCGCCGACCCGCTCCTCCTTCGACTCACCGACCTGCACCGCGACGGCCTCCAACCGCCCTCCGCCCTGGTCGTCGAGCTCTCGCCCTTCTTCGACGGACTGATGGAGAGGATCCTGTCGCCCTATCCCGGCATGCGCCCGCGAGCCGCCGAGCTCGCGCCGCTCTTCGAGCAAGGAGAGTCTCACTCCTGGTGGCGCGATCGTGTGGCGCGCAGCGAACAAGGTCAGGGAGCGACCGACCAACCGCGCACGCACCTGACTCCGCTCGTCGGGAGAACCGAGGTGCTCGAGGAGCTGGAGGGCGCGCATGCGTCGCTTCGTTCTCCCACCGAAGATCAACCCGGCTCCGGCGCGGTCGTCTGGCTCTCCGCTCCCGCTGGCAGTGGAAAGTCGCGGCTCGTCACGGAGCTGGCCGCGAGAGCGCGCCACGCGAGCAACCCGCCGATCTATCTCTACGGCCGCGCGTCGGAGCGAAGGGAGTCTCGGCCGCTCGGAACGCTGCTCTCACTCCTGCGTCGCTGGCTACAGCTTCCGCCCGGCGACAGTATCGGACCGCGCGGAATCGCGAGGCTCGCCCGGACCGTCACTCCGCGAGCGGCCGAGGCCTTCTCGATTGCACTCGGCCCTGGCGGCGGCGAGCTCGCGCCGGCACTCCCCACGGCTCTCGTCGAGTGGATCAAGGTGCTGGCCGGCTCGCGGCGCATGATCCTCTTCATCGATGACCTGCACCACGCCGGCGAGTCGACGCTCTCCACGCTGGGCGAGCTGGCGCGCGAGCTCCTCTCGACCGAAGTGCTCCTGGTCCTCGGCCTCCGCGGTGAGGACGAGCCGGCCTCGCCCGCAGCGCTCTCTCGGCTCAAGGCCCGCATCGACGAGCTCGCCCAGAGGTCCAAGCCGCTGCCGCTGTTCGAGATTGCGTTTGGTCCGCTCGAGCCGGAGGCCGTCGATGACCTGGTCGCGCAACGCTTCCACCCCTCCGTTCCGCGCGAGCGGCTCGCTCGAACCCTGTGGGAGCGCAGCCTGGGCAGCCCCGGGCTCATCTCCGAACTGCTGCGTGGTCTGGAAGCGCGCGGCGATGCAGGTCCGATCAGCCCGAGTGACTCGCGTTGGGGCTTGAGCGTGGACCCGGAGTCCCTGCCCTATCCCAAGTCGTTGAAGCGCGCGATCTCGGATCGCTACAACCAACTCGGGCCGAGCGAGAAGGCCTGGCTCGATCGTCTGTCCGTGATCGGCGGTCGCTTCGCCGCAGACTTCGTCGCGTCGGCCTTCCCCGGCACGAAGGCGGGCGAGCTCGAACAGGCGCTCGTCGAGCTGAGCTCCGCGGACTGGCTGACACCCGTCGCCGATCGCTACCGCTTCTCCCGGCCCGCGCTGCGCGAAGCGATCTACAACGGACTCGGACAAGCCGACCGTGAGCAGATTCACTCGGCGGTCGCCGACGCTCTCGCCGCCCAGGATGGCGGCAACAATTGGGAGACGACCTTCCACCGCGCGCACCATCTCCGCCAAGCGGACCGCGGAGATGCGCTGCTTGAACTCCTGACGCCACTGATCCCGAGCATTCCGAAGAGCGGCCAGCCGGAGCGTGTCCTCGCTCTGGCGGAGTGGGCGCTCGAGGTCTCGCACAACCAGCCGAGCACCTCCCCCGCCGAGCTGATGGACCTGTACGAGATCGCCGTGGATGCGGCCAACCGGCTGGGACGTCGCGACCTCGAGCGCAAGCTGCTGGACCACATGATCGAGCTCGACCTCGATCTGGAGAGCGACCCGATGCTAGCGGCGCGTGTGTACCTGGCGCACGGACGCTTCTCTCTGGGAACCGGGCAGATGGGGCTGGCGCGCGGCTGGCTCTCCAATGCCGTTCGGTTCGCGCGGGAGGCCGAATCCACTGAGCTCCTGTGCGACGGGCTTCGCAGACTCGCGATCCTGCACGGTTTCTCCGGTGACTTCGAAACCGCGCGCGAGATGGCGGAAGAGGCGCTCGAGTGTGCCACCGATCCCAGGCGTCGCGCCTTCTCTTCACTGGCTCGAGCGCAGATCGCCGTCATCGAGAACCGCATCTCGGATGCACTCGAGGATGTCGCGCGAACGCGCGCGGAGCTCGCGGAGATCGAAGTGGATGGACTGGAAGGAGCGCATGCTGCGGTCGACATGATGCGCGCACGAATCTCGCGGTCGGTCGGTCGGCACGGCCGCTCGTTGGCGGCGGCTAGCCGCGCCGTTCAGCGTGCGAAGCGCTCGGGCGATCGGCGACTGGAAGTGGAAGCGATGGCACGCCTCGGTGGACTCGAGATCGATCTGGGACGATTCGAGGCCGCGGAGGAGCGGCTCCGTGACGCGCGCTCGCTCGCCCTCGAGATCGAGGACAAGGGTGGCCACGCCTTGGTCGAGATGTGGCTCGGCATTCTGTTCTGGGAGCTCGACCACCCCGAGGCCGAGTACACGTTGGAGCGAACCGTGGAGCTCGCGTCCGAGATCGGGCACCACCGACTGCACGCACTCGCACTCGCCGTTCTCGCGCGGCAGCGGAGCTCACTCGGCAACCACGAAGCCGCGCTCGCTCTCGCCCGAGAGGGTGCCGAGCTGCTCGAGCGCTACGGTGCCGAGCTCACCGATCGCATCGTGATCTTCGGGACGCTGGCGCTTGCCGAAGGACTCGCTGGGAACGAGAGCCTCTCGCGCAGCCTGGCCAGGAAGCTGCGTCGGCGCGTTCGACGCGAGAGCCGCACGCTCGAAAACGAGGAGCTGCGCACATCACAGCGGGAGTACGCCGAGGGCTTGGTGACGGCCACTCTCTCATCGGAAGGGCCGCTCTATCCTCCGATTCGGGTGGACGAGTAGAGGGCGCCCGCGGAGGCTGGCGGCCGGACCCACGGGTCGCCGCTCCAGATTTCGGGAGGGAATCGCGCGAAAAATCGAGCCTGTGGCTTGCGCCCCCGGAGTAGAGCGGTAACCTCCCCCCTTATTGAGATTGATTCTCAATATCGAAAAGCCATGTCCCCCACCTCTCTCCCCTCCAACCGTTCCACAGGCCGCCCGGGTATCGCCCTGGCCTGCCTGCTGGGCGCCCTGGCCCTGGGAGCGCTCTCGCCCGAGCCCACCCGGGGCGGCTCGCGGGTCGAGCGCCAGCTGGGGATGATGGGCACGGCGCTCACCGTCTCGGTCGAGCATGAGGATCGCCGGCAGGCCCTGCTCTCGAGCGAGGCCGCAGTCGTCGAGCTGGAGCGCGTGGAATCGCGGCTCTCGACCTGGAGAGAGACGAGCGAGCTCTCGCGGCTCAACCGAGCACCGGTCGGCGAGCGCGTCTCCCTGACTCCCGAGCTGCACGGCGAGCTCACTCGCGCGCGCGAGTTCTGGGAGCTGACCGATGGCGCTTTCGATCCCACGGTGGGTTCCACGTTGCGAGCCTGGGCGATTCGTGAAGGCGGCCAACTTCCAACGCCTTCCGAGCGCAGCGCCGCCGTGGTCACGGCCAGCTTCGACTCACTGCGCTTGAGTGAACACGCCGAGGCGAGCGCTCCACAGCCGTGGGCCGAACGCCTCGCCGAAAACCTTCGACTCGAAGAGGGCGGCTTCGGAAAAGGCATCGGCCTCGACCGGGCGAAGGCAGCACTGCTTGCGAGCGGAGCCCACTCCGCTCGACTCGACCTCGGCGGGCAGGTCCTGGTCTACGGGCGAACCGAGGAGATCCTGCTGGCCGATCCTCGCGATCGAAGTGTCGCGCTGCTCTCCGTCTCGCTCAGCTCTGGCTCGATCGCGACCTCGGGAAACTCCGAGCGCAGCGTGGAGATCGAAGGCCAGCGCGTCTCGCATATCTTCCATCCGCGCACCGGCGAGCCGGTCGCCGACTTCGGAAGCCTGACGGTCATCGCGAGCGACGCCTTCACGGCCGACGCGCTCTCGACCGGCCTGTACGTCCTCGGCCCGAAGCGTGCGCTCGAACTCGTGCACACACTGGACGGCGTCGAGCTCATCATTCTCGACACTCGTAACTCAACCCTGCACGCGACCCTCACCGAGGGATTGCGTGGCCGGGTGACCCTCTTGGACCCCGCGATCGAAGTCGCGTGGGCTTTCTAGAGCTGCGGTACCGCTCCAACTGCTGAACCGCCGCCCCAACCCCTCTGCTCCAACCTGAGAGAACCAACGTGAACACTCGGACGATCCCATCCCTCTCGAAATCGCTGCTCCCCCTTGCGCTGGCAACGCTGCTAGCCGGTACGACAGCGGCCAAGACGAACGGCGAGCCCGACGAGAGCGCAGATGACGAAGCTCGCTTCGAGGCGCTCGAATCGAAGGTCGACATCCTCACCGAAGAGATCCTGCGGCTGCAAGGCGGCGACCTCTCGGGGCCCCTCGGCCACTCCCACTCCGGTCTGGGCCGAGCGGCCTCGCGCGTCTTCGGCTCCAGTGGTGGACTCTCCCTCGGCGGTTACGGCGAGGGGCTCTACCAGAACTTCCGCTCCGGAAGCGCCACGGACGAGACGGACTTTCTCCGCGCCATCCTGTATGTCGGCTACAAGTTCGACGCGAACTGGGTGTTCAACTCCGAGATCGAGATCGAGCACGCCGACTCGATCTTCATCGAGTTCGCCGCACTCGACTACCTCTACGAGGAGGCCCTGAACTTCCGCGCGGGCACCCTCTTGATCCCGATGGGCTTCTTGAACGAGCAGCACGAGCCGACCTCGTTCTATCCTGTTCGTCGAACCGACATCGAGACCTTCATACTGCCGAGCACCTGGCGAGAGAATGGCATCGGCGTCTATGGCGAGACCGACACCATCGCCTACCGCGCCTACGTCGTGAATGGTTTCGACGGCCAGGACTTTCGCCCGATGGACGGTCTCCGAGCCGGACGACAGAAGGCCAGCCAGGCCAAGGCGAACGACCTCGCCGGTGTCGTGCGACTGGACTTTACTGGCCTCGACTGGATCACCGTCGGTGGCTCCTACTATATCGGCCACTCAGCACAGGATGTCGACGGCATCAACGGTAAGGTCTCGATCATGGAGGCCCACGCCGAGGTCAACTTGGGTGGCTTCCGCGGTCGCGCACTCTGGGCGAACGCCGATGTGGACGACGTCGTCGCTCTCCGGACCGCGGGCCTCGGCGCTGCGCCGGCGATCGGAGACGTGATCGGTCGGAACCTCCAAGGTGGCTACCTCGAGGGCAGCTTCGACGTCTTCTCGCTTACCGAACGCGACGACCAGCTGACGCCCTTCCTGCGCTACGAGTCCTACGACCTCCAGCGCGATATGCCGAGTGGCTTCACGGCCACCGGTATGTTCGACGTCCGCGTGACCACGGTGGGGCTCGCCTATCAACCGAACGCCAACCTGATCCTCAAAGCGGACTTCCAGAACTACGACTCGCTCGATCACAGTCGCGCAAATCAGTTCAACCTCGGCATGGGCTACATCTTCTAGACTCCCACGATGCGCGCACTCCTGGTACTCACTCTCTTCCTCGGTCTGACGCCGTTTGCAGTCGCGGCCACGACCCTGGAGGACTCGAAGTTTCTCTCCTTGGCGGAAGCGCTGGAGCTCGCGTTCCCGGAGTGCGAGTTCCAGCGCGAGAGTGTGTTCCTGACGAAGGAACAGGTGGTGAAGGCCGAAAAACTCGCGGGAGGCAAGATCGAGTCGCGCCTCCTGCTCCGCTTCACCGCGACACGAAAGAAGGCGGGCGAGGAGCCGAAGCTCGCTGGTTGGGCCTATGTGGACACGCACAAGGTTCGGGCCAAGCGCGAGACCCTACTCATCCTGGTCAACCCCGATGACAGCATTCGACGGATCGAGGTGCTCGCCTTCGCCGAGCCACTCGAGTACTTGCCGAGAGCCAACTGGTACGCGCAGTTCCTGGACAAGAAGTTGGACAAGGACCTGCGCATCAAGCGCGACATCAAGAACGTGTCGGGCGCGACGCTCACGGCGGATGCGACGACGCGCTCTGTCCGCAGAGTGCTCTCGGTTCACCAGATCACGCTCCGGCCCGACCGTGACAAGGAAGAGAAGACCGACAAGTGACCGGTCCCGAACGCGCCCTCCACCACGCCTCGAATGTCCTCGTCGCGGGGACCGGTCTGGTCTACGCGTGGATGATCTACCTGGTCACTCCAGAGGATCCGTTCGCGCTCGCCAACCACCCCTGGCAGCCCGAGCTCCAGTCCGCGCACATCCTCTTCGCGCCCCTGGTCGTCTTCGCCGTCGGCTATTCGTGGCAGAGCCACGTCTGGATGCGGCTCCGCTTTCGCTTCCCGCACAAGCGGCGCACCGGCCTGTGCCTCTTCGCCCTGTTCCTGCCGATGGTGGTCTCGGGCTACGGCCTCCAGGTCGCCGTCAATGAGACCGTGCACGCCACCTGGCTCTGGATGCACTGGATCAGCTCGGGACTCTGGATCCTCTTCTATCTGATCCACTGGATGCTGCCGGGTCCGCAGCTCGAAGGCACCGACCTCTGCTTTCCGGACGACGACTAGTGGCGTACGACGGCTTGGCCGTCGCGGGTCTCCGCGCCTGAGCCGAAGATCCGCTCGAGGAACCAGCCGGCCAGGTGCAGCGGAGTGCCGCGCTGGTGCTGAACCTGAATGCCGCGCCAGTAGGCCTTCCAGCACTTGCGGTCCGGATCGTAGCCGCGCATGAAGTGCGCGTAGTCGGCGAGACTGAGGAAGGGCTTGCCGCGCTTCTCGCGCCGCTGCACGGATCGGAAGAGCCGGCGAATGTTCTTCTGTCGCTCGCCATCCGACAGGTTCTCGACGAACACGGAGCGATCGAGGTCGAGCACCCAGGGTTCCGGGATCGCGTTCGCGAGCGCGTCGTGACGCACGAGCAGGTTTCGCGGGTTGAGGTCAGAGTGTAAGAAGCCGACGCGGTGCATCGAGCGCACCATGGCTCCGGCTGCTCGAAGGAGTCGCACCCTCGCTGCGGGGCCGACCAGGCCCTCGCGCAACTGCTCGAGGACCTCACCGAAATCGAGTGCGGAGGAGATGCGACGCGAGATCAGCTCGAGGCGCCAGCCCGGTGTGAACGCCCCGATCGCGCCTGAGCTCCCCCATCGAATCGCGCGCGCCCCGACGACTTGTGGAGTTCGAATTCCACTGCGAGCCAGCGAGTCGGCGAGGATCAGCTCACGAAAGGGACGCTCGGCATCGAGAGAGGTGCGTGGGAAGAACCAGCGGAACAACCCGCCCCGGTTGTAGCGGCGTACGACGAAGCGCTCGCCATCGAGCTCCATCTGGTAGAGCGGCTTCCGCCCCGAGAGGTTGGAGATCTCGAGCGGGCCATCCTGGTCGGGACCGAACCCCGCCTCGTGCGCCGCCTGCGCGATGTCGACCGAGAGCGCGAGAATCCCTCGCGGGGATTCGTCGACGAAGTACCCGTTTGGAAGTCCTTCCAGGATCGGGAGCGAGGCCATGACTTCAGCGTACCCGGAATCGGACGCGAGTTCGCGTGCCGACTCCTCTGAAACGAGGACGGCCGGGCGATTGCCCGGCCGCGTATTGGTCTCCTACAAGCCTGCGCCGAAGCTCGACGGCGGCTCGTTCGAGGACGTCTCCGGCTCCGGCGGCCGCGACTCGGTCTCAGGCTTGGGCTCCGGCTTCGGCTCGGGCTTCGGTGCGCGCGCGCGCTTCGGCTTGGGCTTGGACTCCTCGGACTTGGGCTGCTCGGGTTCTGAACCGAAGACTCCCAAACCGAATCCTCCCGTCGAGGGCTTGGTCGACGGAGCATCCGTCGCACGTGCCGCGGGCTTCACGGAGTCGCTGTCCGAACGCGGCTCGCGTTTCGGTCGCTCCGGGCGAGACTCGCTGCTGCGGCCGCCGCGTTCGCGCGGGGGACGTGCCTCACCGCGTGAGCTCTGTCCACGTCCACGTCCGCGTCCGCGATCGCCGTTCGAACTCGAACGCTCGCGACTCTCGGAATGCTCCTCACGGGGCGCTCGCTCTTCGCGCGGTTCTTCATCGCGGCTCGGACGACGACCGCGTGAGTTGCCTCCTCTTCCGCGCGAATCGCCGCCACGTCCGCGGGAGTCTCCGCCACGTCCGCGCCCGCCGCGACGGTTGCCGCCGCGCCCGCGCTCGTTGCGTTCGGCGGGATCGGTTCCGTCCGTGTGGACCGGACCGACCTCGAGCAGGCTCGTCGGAATCTCTTCCGCGAGGAAGAGCGACTTGCGATCGTAGAAGTTGATTCCGTCTTCCCATCCGTCGAGTGCGTAGATGGTGATGACGTTGTACTCGACTGCAGAGCGTCGGCCCGTCTCCATCGCATCCTCTGCGGTCAACGCGAGGTGCAAGAAACGGCGGCGCCCACTGCGCAGACCATGCTCGACTGCACGCTCGGCTTCACGCGCCGGCAACCCGACGTAGAGCAGCTCGGGCGGTTGCGCAGGCTCGCCGGGCTCGACTGCAATCGAGTGCCCGTAGAGAGCGCGGATGCGCCCCTTTACGATTTCGTAGCGGGGCCGATTTCCCTCCTCGATCGCCTGGGTCAGGTCCTCGACTTCGAGGTCCTCGTCGACGCGTTCAGAGAGAGCGTCGAGGACGTCCTCTATGTCGGCATAGCCAAAGGCGTCGACTTCCAGATCGAATTGCTCCGGTTGGTGGCGGAGCATGAAGGCCAGGAGGCGCGTGACGCGCTCGGTGAGACTTTGATTCATCGCGCGGAGATTCTAAAGCGCGAGTGCGCGTCCCGCGAGAGTTAGCCCATGGCTTCGGAGAGCCAACTGCCCCAGACCGATAAAAAAACGGGCTCCGAAAAAACCCCGACCCCGAGCAGCCCCAGGCCCGCGAGGACCAGCTTGCGCCTCGAGTCGCCGAGCTCCCGCAGGGGAAGCAGCGGGCGGCGGTCCGCCAAGACCGCTGTCAGCGAGAGCAGACCGAGGAAGCCGAGGGCTCGATGCGGTGGAGTTCCGACCACGCACGCCCACGCGGGCTCCAGTGAGATCGCCTCGCTTGCGAACCACCCCACGGCGGCTCCGATCCCGGAGACCAGGAAGGCGAGCCCAGCCAGGCTGAGGAGCCCGACACTGAATCGGGCCACGACCAGGACCAGGAGACTGACGCCGAGGTTGATCAGCACCGCTGCTCCCACCGAGCCGGGCGGCTCGCCCTGGATCCAGGGCAACATCTGGCCGTCTCGGAAGCCGAGGGCTCCCGGACTGGCCGTCGCGATTTCCGAGAAGCTTCCCTCGAGGACGGAGCCCGCGACTCCGGCTCCGACGGCCGTCAGCCACCCCACGGAGACCAGCGCGGCCAGGAGGGTCCGCTGGCGGAAGACGAGCCCCAGGTAGAGAGGTGCGAAGAGGGCCAGGGCCAGGAGAGTGCCCGCCAACGGAATTCCCGACTTGGCACCGATCGCCGAGCCCAGGAAGCCCGCGAAGATGGCGATCGGCCAGGCGATCTCGGCCTCCTGCCAGCGCGGGGCCGGGGCGGACTCCAGCACGACTCCGGGCACGGTCTCTGCGATCGGGTCGTTCGCAGCTGCCCCAGCCAGCTCCGCTTCCTTCGGCTTCTCCTCGATCGGAGGCAGGACCTCGTCCCACTCCAGTGGCTTCGGATCTGGCTTCTCCGAAGGCCCTGCCTTTTCGCCGGGCTCCACGTCACTCACTCTCGCCGGTCAGTGTGGGTCCGATCTCACCCTCCGTCCGTGCGATGACCGCGGAGGCACAGCTGTCGGACCAGACGTTCACAACGGTTCGCAACATGTCGAGCGGACGGTCCACGGCGAGCAAGAGCGCAGCCCCCTCGAGCGGCAGTCCGAGCGCGGCCAGGATCGTGAGCATCATGACGAGCCCTGCGGATGGAATCCCGGCGGCGCCGATGCTCGCCAGGAGAGCCATCAAGACGATCATGCCCTGCATGCCCAGCGTCAGAACGAAGTCCGAGCTGCTGGCGTAGTACTGCGCGAGGAAGATCACGCCAATGCACTCGTACAGAGCCGTGCCATCCATGTTGATGGTCGCGCCGAGGGGCAGCGTGAAGGACGTCACCTTGTTGCTGACCTTGCCGCGCTTCTCGACGGTCTCCATCGTGACCGGCAGGGTCATCGAGGAAGAGCTCGTGCTGAATGCGGTCATCAGCGCGGGCGAGACGGCCTTGAACCAGCGAACGGGCGAGATTCCGCCGACGAACTTCAGGATCAGCGGGAGGGTTACGCAGGAGTGCAAGACCAGCGCGAGCGTCACGGTCCCCATATAGACGAGGAGCGGCTCGAAAGCGACGAAGCCCGTCTTGGCGACGACGCGGATCATGAGCGCGAAGACTCCATAGGGCAGGAGCGCGAGCACGCCCTGCGCCATCTTGAGCATGACCTCGAAGGCGCTCTCGAAGAACTGCGTCATGCGCTCGCGGTGCGGAGACGGTGCTTGCGTGATGAAGAAGCCGAACAGGAGCGCGAAGAAGATGACCTGCAGCATCGCGCTGTTGCTTCCGAAGGCCTCGAAGATGTTCTGCGGGATCATGCGCTTCAGCACATCGATGAAGCTGGCCTCCGGCGCGAGCGCGTCCGAGTCCAGGTGCATCAGGCCGAGCGTCGCGCCGTCGCCGGGGCGAATCATGTTGACCAGAGTTTGCCCCATCAGAATCGCGAGCAGGCTGGTCCCGACGTAGTAGGTCGCCGTCTTGATTCCCATTCGGCGCAGGTCGGCCATCTGCCCGACGCTCGTCACCCCGGTGATGATGGAGGTCAGGATGATCGGAACGATCAACATCTTCAGCAGCGCCATGAAGATGTCGGCAATGAAGTCGAACGGGGACAGCCACTTGGCTCGCGGCGAAGTGGGGTCCATCGCGAGAGCGACGGGCAAGAACTGAGAGTCACTGGTCTGGAGCCAGAGCATCTCTCCGTTCTCCGCGCCCTCGAGGACTCGCTCGAAGTCCGCGCCGCTCCCAATCTCGACCTTCTTCTCGTCGATCGAGCCGCGCCCACGGATGGCCGCCACCACCTCGGTCCCCTTGGCAATCTTCTTGGTCGGCCCGCCGGTACTCGTCAGGACGATCCCGCCCTCGACTTCGACCCAGCTCGCGCCCGTCCAGGCCGGAGCCGCGAGCGTGGCCTGCATCACCATCCCGGCGATCACCCCCGCGAGCATCCACAAGAGAACCTTCCAGTGAAACTTCATGCGTAGACCCTAGCGGCGGCCCACCTCCAGAGCCACCGCGCTCTATCCGGCCTACTGAAACTGGGCTTGCAGATCGGTTATTGTCTGAAAGCGGCGTGCCGCCCGTGAGTCGAGCTGCTCGGCACCACTCTCGAACGCGACACAGCCTGCCCCACAGCATGGACACCCTGCCCCTCCGAACTCAGCACGGAAGATGGACGCCACATGAGTGACGTGCATGCGGAGAGCAGTTCGGAGCCGGCTCCGCCTTCCCAATCGGGTGAGCCCACGCCCCCGAAGCGCCTGCTCGAGGTTCTCGGCAAGCTCGCGCTCTCGCTCCTCGTCACGCTCCTCCTGTTGGTCATCGCCGAAGGAACCGCGAGCTTCATTTGGCTCGCGCGAGATCTCGACGAGTCCGGCGTCACCCTCGCCGAGCACAGGCACACGCGCTTCGACCCGCTGCTCGGCTGGATCAACGAGCCGAGCGTCTCCATCCCGGACATGTACGGGCCCGGCCTTCCGCTGCACATCAACTCGCAGGGCTTCCGCGCGACGCGCGACTACTCCACCGAGGTTCCGAACGGTCGCCTGCGAATCCTCTGCAGCGGCGACTCCTTCACGCTCGGCTACGGCGTCGGTGACCAGCAGACCTGGGCGAGTCAACTCGAGCAGCTGGAGCCGAAGCTCGAGACGGTCAACATGGGCCAGGGCGGCTACGGCGTGGACCAGGCCTACCTGTGGTACGCCCGAGACGGCGCGAAGCTCGAGCACGACGTCCAGCTCTTCGCGTTCATTACCGGCGACTTCCTGCGCGCTCGACGCGCGCTCAACTACGGCCTGCCCAAGCCGGTCCTCGCGCTGAACGACGGCGAGCTCGAGCCCCGCGGCGTGCCGCTCTCGCGCCTGCCCTTCCTGTTCCCCTACTTCGTCCACAACCGCAAGCGCTTCTCGGAGCTGAACATCTTGCGCCTCGTCAACGACACCGATGCGAAGAGCGCGCAGGCGCGCGGGATCGCGATGACGGAGGAGCAGCTGCGCGAGGTCTGTGTCGCGATGTTCCGCGAGCTGAAGCGCATCAACGAAGAGCGCGGCAGCCAGCTGATCGCCGTGCATCTGCCGGGAGAGAAGGACGTCAAGAACGAGAACACGAAGAGCTGGGTGAGCTTTCTCGACAAAGAACTGAGTGCGCTCGAGATCCCCTACTTCAACCTGGTCGAGGACCTCGGCGAGGTGAAGCCAACCGCTGTCCGCAAGCTCTTCCTCCAGGAGGAACAGGTCGACTTTCCCGGCGCAGCGGGCCACTTCACCGACGCCGGAAACGAGTGGGCCGCGGAACGAGTCCTCGAGCGCCTGATGAACCTGCCGACCTTCAGCGCGGAGCTCGCCACTCGCTAGCGAGTCCGATCCGATGCGCCCTCACGAGTCCTCGTCCGCCGGACGCTCCCGCCTCCCTCTCGGGTTCGCGATCGGCGTCCTCTCCCTGTCGTTCGTAGCGGGCTGCAGTCAGGCACCCGCACCGCCCGAAGCGGCGACGACCGAAGGCGAGCCCACGGCCATTCGGTGGTGGTCCAGGCCCGATCGCGCCGCACTCGAACCGCGCGCGACGGTCGACGATCAAGGTCGCGTCTGGTCGATCTGGATTCAGCACAGCTCGAAGGGCGTGAGCTTGCAGCTGGCGTGCGCCACGGGAACGACCCAGCCCGCAATCCTCTCGATGCCGGTCGAAACGAACTGGGTCGCCGCTCCCGACCTCACACCGTTTCAAGACGGAGTGTTATGTGTCTGGGAAGCGGGCAGTGACTCCGGCGAAGTTCGAAAGCTGAGTGCTCGAACGGCGACACTGAGCGGGAACGAGATTCAGCTCGGAGCCGCGGAGCTTCCACTCTCCTCGCCTGCCCTCACGCCGCGTGTCTGTCGCACTGGGCCCGACCGGGTCGAGCTGATCTGTGTCTCCGCGGAGGATCCCTTGGCCGACCTTCAGCTGTTCCACCTCGTGCGAACGAACGGCACCTGGAGTGACGGTCGAGCCGTTCTCGAATCGGAGGGCGACAGTTGGGCGCCTGCACTCGCGGCAGATGAGCGCGGTCGGCTCCATGTCGTTTGGGACTCCTTCGACGGAGACAGGTTCAGCGTCGAGTACGCGATTCTGGTGGCCGGTGTGGAGGATGAGCGACACGCGCTGAAGAGCGGAGCCGGCTATCAAGCTCACCCCTCGATCGCACTCACGGATTCGGGTGCGGCTTGGATCGCGTGGGAAGAAGCGGCACAGTTCGGACAGCTCGGCGGACTGCGCTACGAGCGCAGCCTCGGGCTCGCGCGTGTCGAAGAAGGCCAGATCCGTTGGGCGACGAGACAGAGCTTGCCCGACGAGCTTCTGCGCTCCGACTTCCCGCAAATTGCCTGGAGTCCGAGCGGGCTGTTGATCACGACGCGCGGGCTCGGCCCTTCCTTCGCCGCCTCCGCGCGCAAGCTGAACGCAGCCGCCGGCGAGGATCCGGAGCGCGAGCACACGAACTTCCGCAAGCCCAAGGCGCGTTCGCGCGTCTACACCGATCAACGCGCGCTCTTCTACGCCACCTGGTGGACGCGGCTCCTCTCCTTCGATGAAGCGGGCCGAGCTTGGCTCGTCGAGCTACCACAGACCGAGGGCGACAACCTCGCGACCGAGTCGCTCGTCATGACCGACGCCGGCCCGACGCTGGTCTTCGCGACGGACCTGCGCAGCACCCGCGAGCCGAGACCGAATCCCTTCGAGGCATCGATCGAGAGCCTCTGGCGCGTGGGCTCCATCGAGCTTCCCCCCGCAACTGGGTTCCCCGAGCTGTCCGACGAGCCGCCCGTCACGGCGTCGCTCGCGCTCGAGACCACGCCCGTTCGCGAGCTGCGCAGGAACCTCGAGGCGCGCGAAGGCGAAGCGACCGTCTACTTCGGCGACCTCCACCGCCACACGCACCTGTCCCGCTGCGCCGGTTCCAAGGACGGCATCACGACCGACGTCTATCGCTACGCGCGCGGACCTGGCGGGCTCGACTTCGTCGCGATTACCGACCACTTCCAACACCTACAGCCCTGGTCCTTCTGGCGCAACCAACGCGACGTCGTTCGCTTTCATGCGCCCGGCCGCCTGGTCGCCTTCTCCGGAGTCGAGCGCGCCAGCAAAGAGCGCGGACACCGCAACGACATCTACCTCGATGGTAGCGCGCAGGGTTACGAGCCAAAGGTCTGGAACAACTTCCCCGAACGCGGCACTCGCTGGACCTCGCCCTCCGTGGACAACACGATCTCGATTCCTCACATGATGGGTCGAAGCGAGAGCCCATGGCGTTGGAATTGGATGCGCACCGACCTGCACCGTGTCTTCGAGCTCTACCAAGGTGCGCGCGGCTCCTACGAAGGTCCGGAACTGCCGCTCGTCGCGACGGACTACGATGTCCCCGAAGCGGGTGTCGGAGCGGGACTCGCGCGCGGCAACCAGTTCGGTTTCATCGCGGCCTCCGACCACGGCTCGACGGCCTGTGGTCTCGCCGGAGTCTCGGCGCCCGAGCTCAGCCGCGCAGCGATCTTCGCCGCGATTCAAGCGCGCCAGACCTTCGCCGCGACCGATTTCGCGCGCGTCGAGTCCACACTCGGTTCGCTTCGAGGAGGAGAGGCCGGAACCGTCCCGTCCGGGGCTCCCCTCAGCGTGCGCGCACGCGGTGCCGCGCCCGTGGCCACCATCGAGGTATTCAAGAATGGCGCGCCCTGGCGGAGAGCGGGCGGAGAAACCGGAACAGCCGAGCTAGTCGTCCTCACGTTGCGCCGCTACGGACCGTATCCCGACAAGCCCATGCACGTCCGCCTCACGAACGCCGAACTCGGCTCCTGGAAGGTTCGGCGGAGAGGCGAACTCAACGCGGTGATCCAGCGAACCACTCAACACTCGATGTCCGTCGTCAAAGGTCAGTCCGTGATGGATCTCGTGTTCGAGGTGAAGCCGGACAGCGCCGACCCGACAATCGAGTTCGAGGTCGGAACCGACACCACCTCTCTCGCACTCGCCGAACTCCCGCTCGGTCGAACCGTCCGACTCGGCAAGGGCTTCGAGCGCGATCAGCTCTGGCGCATCGGCCCCTCGCTCGGACTGGCCGACTACGCCGGCGAGTTCGCGGACCCGGACCGCAAGCCCGGTGACAGCTACTACGCGCGCGTCGTCTTCGAAGACGGCAACGTGGTCTGGTCGAGCCCCATCTTCGTCGAAGGAACGGAAGACCGATGACACGCGCGAGCTTCTTCAACCTGTGCTTGGGGCTCGGGCTCCTGACCGCGGCCTTCGCGGCGAACTGTGGGACCGAGGAGCCTTCGCGCGAACCGAGCGCTTCCGTGCAGCAGCCCGCGACTGAGAACGCTGCCGCGGCCGACTGGCTGACGAGCGCATCGCGCGTCTCCGTCGAGCCCAGCAGCGTGATCGATTCGAGCGGCAGGCAGTGGGTCGCCTTCCTCGAGTTCGAAGCCGGCGCGGGGAAGCCCCGAGTTGCCGTGGTCGTGGGTGTGCGACAAGAGGACGGACAGCTCCGGGAGCACTACCGCTCTTCCGCAAGCTTGAAGGAGCCCGCTCAGCCCGCGCTGGCACGGCTCGGCGAAGACATCTACCTCGTCTACGAAGGCGTACGCGATTCGGGGCGCGGGCTCTTCGGTCGTCGACTCTCCACCGCGCCAACCGACAGCACGATCGACACCGAGGTTCGGATCGCCTCCGGCTACGCGCTCTTCCCCTCTCTCCAGGAGACCTCGCCGGGCAACCTCGAGCTGGTCTATCAAGCCCTGTTCGGCAAGAGCTACGAGATCCGCCACACGCACCGGAATCCCGACAACACTTGGTCGGAGCCGGAGCGAATTTTCGCTGCGCCGGGCGACTACTGGCGACCGCGCACGGCAGCGCGCGGAGACGGAGCGTTGCACGTCGTCTGCGACTCCTTCAATGGCGATCGCTTCACCGTGAGCTACGCGCGCTTGAAGGCGAACGAGGAGCCGCTCGTCCTCACCGTCGCGGACTCGGCGGGCTATCAAGGCTTCCCATCGATCGCGCTCGACGCCGAGGACCGAGCCTGGATCGCCTGGGAGCAAGCGCGTCAGTTCGGTGAGATCGGCGGCCTGCGCGCGAACCGCGAGCTCAAGCTGGCGGCCGTTGACGGCGGCACCCTCTTCGATGTACCGGACTCCGAATTCGAGAGCGGCGAACGCGCCGACTTTCCGAACCTGGTCTGCGGACCGAGCGGTCTCCTGGTCACGTCCCGCATCACCGGCGAGAGCTTCGTGCCGAAGTACGCGACGGAGTATGCGGGCTTCTACACGACCTGGTTCACGCGCGTCCTCAGCTTCGACGCCGCGGGGAGAGCGCACGCCTCCGTTCTGGCTGCGACCGACGGCGATGGTGAAGCGACCGGCGCTCTGATCCCGTCGGCGAACGGAGACGAGATCCTCAGCGTCTTTGCCGCCGACCTGCGCAGCCAACAACAACCCAAGCCCGCCGCCTTCGAAGCACCGATCGAGACGAACTGGCGCATCGGCGTCCTCGCGCTCCCCGCGCCGACCGGCTTCCCGAAGCTCGTCGAGCGCCAGCCGACCCCCGCTCCCTACGTGCCACCGCGTGCGCCGAGCGACTCCACCGACGACGAGCCGCGTCCCTACTACGGCGACCTGCACCGCCACACCCAGCTCTCGCGCTGCCAGGGCACGCTGGATGGCACCGGCGTCGACGCGATCCGCTACGCACGCGGTCCGGGCAAGCTCGACTTCCTCTCCATCACCGACCACTACCAACACCTCACGCCCTGGAGTCACTGGCGCTCGTTGCGCGAGGTCGAGCGTTTTCACGCGCCCGGCAGCCTGGTGACTTTTGCCGGTGTAGAGCGAGCGATGCGCGAGCGCGCGCACGTCAACGAGATCTACCAGGAGCCCGCCGAAGTGCCGCGCGTCCTCGAGGCCTTTCACCGCGACCCAGATGCGAAGGGGCCCGTGTCCGTCGAGCACACCGTCGCGATTCCGCACATGATGGGCATGAAGGCCGCGCCCTTCCCGTGGAAGTACTTCCGCAAGGACCTGAACCGAGTGCTCGAAGTCTTCCAGGGGCTGCGCGGCTCCTACGAAGGCGCGGGGCTCCCCTTCGAGGCGATGAACCGCGAGATCGACAGCTCGTCCATCTCGGCCGGCATCAAGCGCGGCCTGCACTTCGGTCTGATCGCCGCTTCCGATCACCGCGCCAGCTCGACCGCCTATGCCGGCGTCTGGGCCGAGGAGCTCACGCGCGAGTCGATCTTTCGCGCCATGCGCGCGCGCCGAACGTTCGGTTCGAGCTCGCAGGTCGCCGCCGATCTCACACTCGGTTCGCTCTCCATGGGTGAAGAGGGACCGGCGTCCCGGGCTGCCGATCTCGTCGTGAGCGTGAAGAGCGACCAGCCGCTCGCGACCATCGAGGTCATCAAGAACGGTGAGCTGTTCGAGCGGCGCGACGGAGGAGCCAAGAACGAGCTGGTCGTGATCTCGTGCCGGCGCTACCAGGCACTCGGGACGGATCCCGCGGACGAGCTCGACGTGCGCGTGCGCGGCGGCCGGATCCTGTACGCGACCGAGCGCATGAGCGGCCGCACCGGCGGAGACCTGCGACAGGAGGGCGCGGCCAAGGTCACACTGACGAAGGACATCCCCTGGATCGACTTCGTGCTCGACATCGAGGTCGATCCTGGCGATTCGGACGGGCCGGTGATCGAGCTGCGACTGGGCGAGCTCTACGACTCGGTCGCGCTCTACGACATTCCGCTCGGACGCTCGATCAAGCACGCGACCAACCTCGTTCGCGAGTCCATCTGGAGAATCGGGTCCCCGCTACAGAGCACTCCGTCTCCCGGGATTCGGTTCACCTATCCGATCGAAGACCCCGAGCGAGCCGCGGGCGACTCCTACTACGCGCGGCTCGTCTTCGCCGACGGCAACGTCGTCTGGACGAGTCCGATTCGGGTCACGAGTGTCGAGGACTAGCAGCCCGTGGCAAAACTCATTCACCCCATGAACGGCGTCCTTGCGGCCAGGTCGGCACCCGAGAGCCTCGCTGAATCTACGGATTCGACTGCGTTCTCGGGCACCAACCCGACCGAAATGCCGCTGCTCATGCGGCAAAGCACTTTCACCACGGACTGCTAGCATGCGCCGACCCGCCTCACTCCTGCGCGCTCCGATGCTCGCGCTCGGCCTGGCCGCGCTGCTCACCTCCGCGATTCTCGTCGCTCCACGGACCGCGGAGAAGCCGACCTGGGTCAGCGGCGCCAAGCGCGCCGCCTTCGAGCCGACGGCGTGCGCGGACGAAGACGGTCGACTGTGGGCTCTGTGGATCTCGTCGAACCGCGCCGTGGAGACGAGCGCACGCATCGACGGTGTCTGCATGATTCGCGGCGGAGTCGTCGCCGAGGTTGCCATCGAAGATGCCGGGCTATTCCCGGCGGCGCCCCAGGTCACCGCATGGAACAACGGCGTCTACGTCGTGTGGGAAGCGGGCGGCGATGGAGAGCGGCAGCTGTTCGGTCGCGAGCTCGGCCTCGGCCTGGCGAGTGACTCCGTGGTCGTCGGAGAGCTGGAGGTTCTGCCGACGGGTGAGAACGCGCCGCTCGTGCCACAGCTGGTCACTCGCGAAGACTCGCTCTACCTCGTGTACCAAGGTCTGAATGGAACGGGCTATGACCTGTTCGGAATGTCGCGCGAGAGTGCGGGCTGGTCGAAGAGCCACGCGCTAACCTCCAGTGACGTGGACGAGTGGAACCCGCGGCTCGCCGTCGATGGCGCGAACGACCTGCACCTCGCCTGGGACTTCTTCGACGGGGCGAGCTTCGATGTGGCCTACTCGCGAATCGAAGCGGACCAACTCGTAGACCCGGTGATCGTTGCGGGTGGCGCGGAGTATCAGGGCTATCCCGAGCTGAGCGTGGACAGCGATGGCGCGGCCTGGCTCGCGTGGGAGAGCGCGGATCAGTTCGGCGAGCACGGCGGGTTGCGCGCGGAGCGCGCGCTCGGGTTGGCCAAGCTGACGCGAAGCGAGAACGAAGCTGGCGTTCGCGCGACCACCGCCGAGTACCTGGAGCACGAGACGCTCTCCACGCAGATCGACCAGCGCGCCTTCGCACGTCCCCTCCTCACCGAGACGGGACTCCTGCTCTCCTACCTCGCCCCGGTGCGCGCGGATCGCAAGCGCGACCACCTGTTCACGTCGTGGATGACCTCGCTCGTCGAGTTCGGAGCCGACGGGCCGCGCGAGCGGAGAATCCCGATGACCGATGGCGGCTCGGATCCGGACTCGGTGCTCGTCGAGGATGTGCACGGCGGCAAGTGGCTCATCTTCGCTGCCGATCGCCGTCGCGACAACTTCAACAAGGTCACTGCCTGGAGCGACTCGATCGAGCGCCGCCCGCGAGTCGCCGTCCTGCAACTGAATGTCGAGACCGGCTCTCCGAAGCTGAGCGAGAGCGTCACTCTCGAGTCGAAGCCCGCGCTCTCGAAGAGCACCGCGAACGAGCCTGCCAAATCCGCCGTCTACTTCGGGGACCTGCACCGCCACACGCACCTCTCGCGCTGCTCGGGTTCGAAGGACGGGACCCTGCTCGACACCTACCGCTACGCGCGCGGTCCGGGCAACCTCGACTTCGTCGCGATCACCGATCACTTCCAACACATGAAGCCCTGGTCGTGGTATCGCTCCAAGCGCGATGCCATTCGCTATCACGCACCGGGCAGCCTGGTCGTGCTCTCCGGTGTCGAGCGAGTTCGTGCGAAGCGCGGCCACTACAACGACATCTACTGCGATCCGGCCGAAGTGCCTTTCGATATCGACGGCTGGATGCGACCGCCCGCGCGCTCGGCACCCGCGCCGCCGGAACACGTGATCTCGATCCCGCACATGATGGCGGTCGACGACGGCACCGGCTTCGATTGGGACGAGTTCAACGAGGACCGCACGCGCCTGTTCGAGATCTACCAGGGCAAGCGCGGCTCCTACGAAGGCAAGGGCCTCCCCTACGAGGCGGATGACGGCGTGGAGGAAGAGGTCGCGTTGGCGCGCGGCTTCGAGCGCGGAGCTCACTTCGGACTCGTCGCGGCTTCCGACCACGTCTCCAGCTCGACCTCGTTCGCCGGGCTGCACGCGACGGAGCTCACGCGCGACGCAATCTTCGACGCGCTGCGCGAGCGGCGCTGTTTCGCGGCGACCGTCGCTCGCCCGCTCGACGCCAGCTTGGGCTCGCTGCGAATGGGGGAGGCGGGCGACCACGGAGCCGAGGGGATCTTCGCTGTGCAGCTCGAGGGCGACTCCGCGAATGGCGTGGCCTACGTCGAGCTGGTCAAGAATGGATTTACCGAGCAACGCGCGGCGGGAACAGGCGATCTGGAGAGCTGGATCGTCTCGCTTCGGCGTGTGCCGCTCACAAGTCGCGGCGAGATGACCGTCGTGATCGAGGGTGGTCGAGTGGAGAGCGCGTCGCCGCGGCGTCCCGGGTCGCCGGGAATCCAGATCCTCTCCAGGGACGACCGGAGTGTTCGCTTTCGTCGGACCGACTTCATCCTGATCGACCTGGGCTTGAGTGTCCGGTGGGACTCGAACGCCGAAGCGCAGAGCCTGATCTTCAAGGCCGGCGATGTCGAGATACGGCTGCCGCGAGCCGAGCTCGAGCTCGGAAGATCGCGCTTGCTCGTCGAGAGCGGCCTCCGAGTTCAGACCTGGCGGCAGGGAGCCTCACTTGCGGTCGAGGACGGAGAGGTGCGCTTCAAGCTCGACGCCAAGGTGGGCGATAGCTACTACGCGCGCGTGGCCTGGACGGATGGCAACCTGGCCTGGACCAGCCCGATACGAATCAGGCCTGACGGAGAACAAGAGTGAGCAGCGTGTGCGTCGACAGTTTGGATCGCTCTCCCGGCGTGTGGATTCGCCGAGCCGCGATGCTCGCGAGCCTCGCGCTCCTCTCCGCGTGTGAGTCGGAGAGCTCGCCCGAGTTCCCGCTCCCGAAGGACCGCTCGAACTGGAACCTGGTCGTGCTCCTCCTGGACGCGCTGCCCGCCACGGGCGTCGGTGCCTGGGGCTATCCGCTCGACGTGACGCCGAACCTCGATGCGCTCGCCGAAGAGAGCGTGCGCTTCGACCAGGCCTACGCGGGTGCGTCGTACACACTGGCCTCGGTCTCTTCGATGTTCACGGGACTCTCGCCGGAAGGTCATGGTGTCGTCGGACTCTCGACGAACGTCCTGGGCGCGAGGCACAAGACCCTCGCCGAAGCGTTCCGCGATCGCGGCTTCGCGACCGGAGGGTTCAGCTCGAATCCCCACATCACCCGGGAGGGAGGCTTCCACCAGGGCTTCGACGAGTTCCGCCACTACGGTCGCGACAAGCTCGGCTACCACGGCATCTCGCAGGCACTGCAAGACGAGTCGGTCGAGTGGTGGTTGGCGCACGAGGGTGAGCGCCGACTGCTCTACGTGCATGTGCTCCCGCCCCACCAGCCCTACGATGCCGCCGAGCCGCACGCGAGCCTGTTCGGCGCCGACAAGACCGAGCGCGAGCTCGGCTTCACCGAGTACCTGGTCAAGGCGGACAAGGAAGGGACTGTGGAGCGCGGGAGCCAGCTGGCGCGCGACATTCGGGCGCGGTACGACGCCGGCGTTCACCAGGCCGACGAGTTCCTGGGCAGGTTCATCGAGACGTTGCGTTTGTCGCCGGGTGGAGAGGAGACGGTCTTCTGCGTCGTCTCCGATCACGGGGAGGCGTTCGCGGAACACGGGCGGCTGCTCCACGGCTCGACCGTGTTCAATGAGATGACGCACGTCCCGCTCGTGCTGTCGTGGCCGGGTGTGGAAGCCACGGTTGTGGAAGAGATTGTCAGTACGGTGAATCTCGCACCGACCTTGTGCGAGCTGTTCGACATGCCCTTCGAGCGTGGCGAGTCTTTTCTGCCGGCGGTTTGGACGGAGTATGTGTCGCCGCCCGTGTTGTCACGCAGTGTGGGGAACGCCCCGGTCTGGGCGCTTCGTACGGAGCGCTGGACCTTTCAGCGGCAGGCCACCAACTCGATTCGGTTGCTCTACGATCGCGAGAAGGATCGCGGCGAGACCGTGGAGTTGTTGGCGGCGGGAGAGGATCTAGAGGTAGAGAAGCACGCGAAGCGGCTTGCGAAGATTTTGCGCCGGGAGCTGATTGAGCAGCGTGCGTTGAGTAAGGGGATTCGACCGGGGCGGGATGATACGCATAGTGCGGAGGTGGAGGATCTTGGGTATGTGGGTGAGGAGTATGAAGGGGAGGCGGAGGAGGAGGAGGAGGAGGAGTGAGAGGGATTGGGTGAAGAGGGATTGCGGGAGTGGCAGTGCGGGGTTTCGGAGTGGAAAGGGGCGGATCGGCGTGCAGAGCAGGGGGAGTGGAGAGGACGAAGAAGGCTTAAACGGGGGTGGTTTGGAGTTTGCGGGGGTTGAGGAGCGAGGGAGGAAGTTAAGGGGGCTGGAGGGTGAGGAGAGGAGAGTGCGCGCGTTGGCGGGTTGGTCGCTGTGCGTGGACGGGCTCGCAGCGGAATGCGGACGCGATCGAAGGGTGGCACATATTTGCCCATGTGCACTCGGATGCGAATTTCCGATTAGATGCATTTATCGGCACTTATTCGCCAATTAGATCACTTTAGGATAGTGACTTTCCCGAGCTATGGACCTATAGATGGCATGGACATCAAGCTCGCTGAACGCTCTGGCAGATCTGACTTCACTCGCATTACGGCGAAGCAGTTTCGACGAATCTCTCGACTCCAGAACGGGAATGAGAACAGCTCGGCTTCTCGGAAGCGCTCGGCTTCTTGCTTGGGGGAGATGAAGAGTCACGCGGTGTTGCAAAGGGAACGCGAGGCGCTTCACTCGACGGAACGGCTCAGGACGAAGTCGGGGCGGGTTCCTCATCAGGTTCGGCCCTCGATCGAGAACTCGAGTGGAGTGCACATCACTTGGAAGCTGCGGGATGCAATTCCTTCGCTTCGGCAGAAGCGTGTGATGGTCGAGTTCGAGCGCTGTTTTCGGGCGGCTAAAGAGCGCTTTGGCTTGAGGCTCTACGCCTACACCGTGATGAGCAATCACCTGCACCTGATGGTTACGGCTGACGATGACACCTCTCTTCGCCGTGGCTTGCAGGGCTTGGGCATTCGTTTGGCAAAGGCGGTCAATCGGCTCTTTGCTCGGACAGGAAAGGTCTTTCGCGATCGCTTTCATGCGCGCGCTACCTTTGGGTTCCAGGCGATCAAGCACGCTGTCCGCTATGCACTTCAAAACGCACGCAAGCACGGCCTGGCGATTCCCGAGAATCGCTGGGACCCATTCTCTTCTGGACGCTTCAACACCCGGCACGACGACCGTGTTCGAGACGTGCACACTTCGCGCTGGCCCGTCGTTCTTCCCGAGCCCTTCTATCCGATCGGCCACGCCCTACGCCAAATTCACCCCGGCGAGTTCCCCGGCTCCCGACACCACGCCTCCCCCGTGCTCCTCTCATCCCTCAGACAATAAGTGCCGCCAATCCCGCCACTCCCTCGCCAACCCCCAGCCTCTCTAACTCCCCCGCCCCCACACTCAGCCGCTCTCACCTCCCCCGCCCACCCCAATCTCCCCCGCAACCTCGAACCCACCCCGTTTAAGCCTTCTTCGTCCTCCCCACTCCCCCTGCTCTGCACTTCGACCCGCACCCCTTCACCTCCGCAGCCCCGCACTGCCACCCCCGCAATCCCTCTCCCACCCCGCGCTCTCTCCCTGGCGCGGTAGCGCCTACCCGCATCAAGTCCCCGCGACTCTCCCGCCCCGCCGCTAGTAGCGCGCGAGCGCCACGTCGACCTCGATCGCCCAGCGATCGATGCCGCCCGTCAGGTTGGTGACGTTGGTGAAGTCGCTCTGCTCGAGGAAGCTGGCCACGCTCGCGCTGCGCATGCCGTGGTGGCACATGCAGACGATCGGGGCGTCGGGGTCGAGCTCGCTGATTCGGGCGGTGATCTCGCCCATCGGGATGTGAGTGGTGCCATCGACGCTGGCGATGGCGAGCTCTTCGTGCTCACGCACGTCCAGGAGGATGAAGGACTCTCCGGCGCCTCTGCGCTCGGAGAACTCGGCGGGTGTCATCTCCTTCATGACTAGATGCCCTCGATGTCAAGCGGAGCCAGGTCCATCTCCGGCGGGACCGGAACGCCGAGGACGTCGAGAGCGGTCGGCGCAATGTGGAGCAGGTTCGGTCCGCCTTCGGGCAGGTTCACTTTGCGGTTGCAGAAGAAGAGGCCGCGTACGTGGTCGCGTGCGACCGACGGGTGTCCGCCCGACCAGGGCGAGGTGTTGTCGGTGTAGGTCGCTCCGGAGATGACGTTGCCGTAGTCGTCTTCCTCGAGACGCAGGCCGCCGCCGGTCGTGGTCCAGGCAACGCGATAGCCGGGTGCGAAGCCGAGGACCATGTCCGCCCCGATCTCCATGTAGTCGCCGGAGTGCTCCTCGGAGAGGATGTAGCTCTCGAGGACAGTCTTCTCACCGGTCTCTTCGTCTACCGCTTCGAGGAGCTTCGCCTGCATCTCCTTGAGGAGAGCGAGCTTGTCTTCGGGGGCGACAATGCCGAGATCGGGACCGCCCTTCTGGACCACGACACCGTTGACGGTCTTGGCGGTGTTGTCGCCAATCTCGTTGATGTAGATGAAGCCGAGGCCGAGCGCGTAGGCGCGCGTCTTGGACCAGTCGACGGCCTTGAAGCTGCTCCGGTCCTTCTTGGTCGCGGAGTCCTTCAAGACCATGTAGCCGTTGTCGATCAACCAGTTGTTGACGCTGACCTGGCGACGGAAGGTCTGGAAGCCGTGGTCGGCACACAGGAGCAGCGTGTCGCCCTCCTTCAAGAACTCATCCATGACGCGGCCGACGATGCGGTCCGCCTGGCGGTAGATCTCCGGGATGGCTTCCTTGAGCGTGATCTCCTTGCCGAAGAAGGTCACCTTGCGGTTGGCCTCCTCTTCGTCGTAAAGCGGGTGCTGCTCGTCGTAGTACTGATACATCATGTGCTGCACGCGATCGGGCGTGCTGAACACACTCATCAGCATCCGCCAGTCGCCGCGCGCGAGCTGGGCGTAGGTCACGCGCTCGCGCCACTTCATCGTGAACTCGATGTCCTCGAGCAGAGTCTCCGAAGTGATCTCGCCGTCCTTGAAGGGCATCGTCGTGCACGCCCAACCGTAGGTCTCGAAGGTTCCGTGTGAGGTGTCGACGAGCTCTTTCGAGAAGCCGTGCGGCTGGCTGATGGACTGCCAGAAGGGCGGCGCCTCGGGATCGAGGTCGAGCGTGTTGATGAACAGCTTGAACTTGCCTTCGAGCGAGACGAGCTTGCAGCGCGTGACGGCGCGGACCTTGAGCAGAGGGTTGAGCACGAAGTTCAGGCGATAGAACTCGGACCACTCTCCGACCTTGAGCACCTGCTCGTGGCCGTCCATGGTGATCGCCGCCGTGTCCGCGCTGCGCTTCTCGATCACGAGCGGAACGGAGATGCGCTTGCTCTTGTACTCGTCGTACTCCTCGTCGAGCTTGTCTTCGAGAGCGTTCAGCTCCAGCGAGCGCGGGTAGGAGAGCTTGGGCTCCTTGCGCTCTTCCTTGATATCGGCGAGCTGCTTCTCGATGCGATTGGTGTTCCAGAAGTCGAGCGGTCCGTAGAGCTCGGTCTCGATCTTGTCGTCCGCCCAGTCCACGCGGTAGATCAGGCCTGCGGTCGAGGTCTTCTTGTACTTGGGCGGACGGTCGCTGTACTCCTCGTCATCGGTGTAGATGAACCAGGTGCCGATACCGCCGCGCGCGTCCGGGACTCCGAGCCCCGCCATCACGCGGACGCCGTCGGGCGCGGGCATGTCGAAGGCCTGCGCGGCCTCCAGCACGATGCTCTTCACACCCGCGTCACCCGCGTAGTCCCAGAAGTTGCGCGTGACGTTGACGTTGGTCGTGCGCTTGAACTCCGACGGCATGAAGCCGCGAGCCGTGACGCCGGCGTACGCGCCCAGGCCTCCGAGAATCAGAGCGAGCGGGAGTGCGACCATGATCTTCAGTCGCAGCAAACCTGCGAAGACGATCAGGAAGACGACCAGCACGGCACCGCCGGAGACTGCACCCATCATGCCCGGGTCCCACTGCGGAAGCGGGACGTTCTCGAACTCCTCGAGCTCGCGCTTGTCCGAGATATCGATGAATCCGAAGTCAGCGCGGGGAACTCCCTTGCTGCTGAAGACGCGCTTCATGAAGCCCGAGACGGCGTTCTTGCCCGGGTTCTGTCCGGTGTTGAGGCTCGCCCAGGAGGTCGGCGACTCGTTGGGGACCGAGGTCCCGAGGCGGGCGAAGGTGCCCTGGTCGCGCAGGCGGCGCATGTTGACGAGGTCTCCCGCGTCCATCATCTCTTCGACCGTCCGGCCGTCACCGCCGTCGAAGCCGAGCACGATCAGCCGACCGTCGGAGCCTTGGACTGCCGGACTTGCGGCGGCCGAGTCGCTGGTCAGACCGACGGAGAGAAGGGCGAGGACCGGCAAGCCGAGCAGAGCGGTGCGCAGTCGAACGAGAGGGGCGAAACGATTCGTCACGATTAACTTCATCGGGGGGGGTGCTATCGCAGCGGACAGAGGTGCTATCGCAGCGGGAACGGGCCGGGTAGGATTCGCGCCCTCTAGCAGGGAGGCGCAGATGTGTAAGAGACTGTCAATTCAGGGCTTGGATGAGCCCAAAAGTACCCGGGTGAGGGCGCAGCGTAGGCGGGGTGACCGCGATATGTCAATTCCGACGATTGCGCGTGCCTCGGACCTACGCGACTCGGAGAAGGCCGTTGGTGCGAACCGCACTCCTCTCGCTCGCTCCCCCCTCTCCCGCTCCCCCCTTCAGGACCACCCTCGGGCCGGCGCCGCGAGCTGGGTTCTCGTGCTCCTCGCCGCCCTGATGGTTGCCGGGCTCGCCACTTTCGCCTTCATGAGCTCCAGCGAGCTCGACGCCAGCACGACCGAGCCCGCGCCAGACTCCAGCGAGAGCTCAGCCGCGCCGACTCCGGGCGGCCCGAGCCAGCGCACCTCGGAGAGCGTCATCCACCGCCGAAGCCTCGCCGAGAGCGGCCGGGTTCGCGGGACCCTGAGCCTGCCGAGAGGTGTGCAGCCTCCTGCCGAGTGGGAGCTGGTTCTCGAACCGTCGCTGTTTCACCAGCGCGGGGAGGCCGAAGAGCGGCGCTTGCTCTTCACGGGCGCCGAGCTCGAATTCGATGTGCAAGGCCTGAACTTCGGTGGCTATGACGTGCGCCCGATCGCCGAAGGCATGAACGCACTCGCCGTTCCCCTCGAGCTCTCGCCCGAAGCCGCCGAGGTCGTCGTCAACCTCGTGTTGACCCCCGCCGGCAGTCTGCGCGGTACACTTCAATACGCCGACGGCAGCCCGGTCGAGGGAGTCCTGGTGCGCGTGGATCGAACACTAGAGCGAGCGTCCGACCTGATCGTCTCGCGCAGCACCTTCACCGGTGTGGCCGGCAACTTCTCGTTCGACTACCTGCCCGACGGCGCGTACGAGTTGCGCTATGGAGACGAGTTCAATCCGATCCTCCGACCGGAGCGATTGATGGTCGTCGCTCCCTCTCTGCACCTGCCGCCGCGAACCCTGGTGGGCCTGGGAGAGCTCACCGTCGAGGTGTTCGACGCCGCCGGGAATCCCGTGCCCGACGTCGCGATCTTCGGCTCCGGAAAACAGGGCGGCACGATCGATCACTTCACCGGCCCCGACGGTCGCTGTCGCGTGCTGGGCCTGCCCGCCGGTCACTACAGGATTCGCACCGAGCACCCCGGCTTCCCGAGCCAGGGCGAAGTCTTCCAGCTGGAAGCCTCGCAGAGATTCGCCGTGCGAATCACGCTGGTCGAGTGATGTCCCTCCGCTCGTCCGGTATCTCGACGAACCAGGCGCGTGGAAGAGAGCACGACACGAGCCTGAAGGCGCCGCACCGTGAGTAGTCGCAAGGCAGAGGTCCTCCGACTCGCCTGGCCGGCGGTCGGCTCGTACATCCTCCACAACGCCTACCGGATCAACGACCAGTTCTGGATCCAAGGACTCGGACCGAGCGCTCAGGCGGCGATCGGCACCTCGTTCTTCGTCATCATCATGAACTTCGCGGCGATCTTCCTCGCTGCGGGCGGCACGCTCTCGCTGGTTGCACGCGCGACGGGAGCCGGCGACAAGGAGGGAGCCCACTCGGTCACCCGCCACGCGATTCTGTTCGGCATCAGCATCGCGCTGGTCCTCGGTGGAATCGGAGCGACCTTCACCGAAGAGATCGTCTCGGTGCTGGGGCTCCCACCCGACGCGGCTGCGTTCGCGGTCGAGTATCTGGGTACGCTCTACCTCTACCTGGCCCCCATCGCGCTGGTCCCCGTCCTCGACAACGCCTTCATCGGACGCGGACTGACCAAGATTCCGCTCGTGCTCGACTTCGCGGCGATCGGCATCAACTACTTCCTGAACCCGATCATGATCTACGGCGGGAGCGCCGTTGCCGAAATGAAGATCGGCGGCATTGCGCCGATCGGCGCCGGGCTCGCCGACACGATCGCCAACGGTGTCGGCGTGGAGGCCATGGGTATGCGCGGTGCAGCGCTCGCCACTTGCCTCTCGCGAACCGTCACCATTCTGGCCGGACTTGCCATCCTCAAGTTCGGCATGGGCATGAGCCTCTTCGGATCTCTGCGGCCCAAGCTCTCGCGCATCTTCGCCATCGGGCGAATCTCGGTGCCGGTCTCCGGCTCGATTCTCGTCTTTGCCAGCGTCTACCTGCTGCTCTTGAACCGTGTCGTGGCCCCGCTCTCCACCGAGGTCAAAGCGGGTCTCGGCATCGGCTTCCAGGTCTTCGAGGGCCTCGCCTTCCCCTGCTACCTGGGCGTCGGAATCGCGGGCGCCTCACTCGTCGGACAGAAGCTCGGCGCGCGAGACCCGGATGGAGCCTTCGAGGTCGTCGCTGCCGCACGCTTCGTCGCGCGCTGTCTCGGACTCCTGATGACCGCCGTGTTCTTGTTCCTGGGCTCCTGGATCGTTCCGATCTTCACCCAGGACGCGGGAGTCGAGCTGGAGACTCTGCGCTACGTCGGCATCCTCGCCTTCTCGCAGTACTGGGTCTCCGTCGAGAACGTCAACGAGAAGATCCTGCTCGGCGCTGGCTACACACGTCCGATCTTCTGGATCGCGGGCTTGGGCAACATCCTGCGCATCCCGCTGGCTTGGCTATTCGCGTCCTTCTTCGGCTTCGGTGCGGCCGGGGTCTGGTGGGCGATCAACCTGACGACCTACCTGAAGGCGGGCTTGTTCTGGAAGACCGTCCAGCGCGGGAAGTGGCTCGAGCGTCTGGGTAGGTGAGCTCTTCGTCGTCCACCGGACGCTCCAGCTTCACGCGATTGAACTGAACCGGCGCGATGTCGTTGGGTCCGTCCGGGTGGAAGAGCCCGGCGAGCATCTGGATCGTGCGGCGACCATCGGCCAGCTCGAACTGCCCGCCGCCATACATCGAGATGCCTTCGGCTTCGCAGTAGTCGATCAGCTCGAGGTACTTCCGGAGCGTGCCGCAGCGCGAGGGCTTGATGTTGAGGAGCTTCGGCGCGGGGTCGATCTCTCGGACATCGGCGGCCGAGTGAATCGGTGCGTCCCAGCAGACTCGATCCCACGAGTCCGCGAGCAGCTCGCAGATCTCGGGCTCGCTGTGCGGATCTTCGAGATGTGCGTCGGGAAGGCCCGCGATGACCCGCGCGTAGAGGGCGGGGTCGGCCTTCTGATCGACCGTGGTTCCGGAATATGCACCTTTGAAGTCGATCACATCGACGCGGTCGAGCTCGCGGAGCTCGGCAATGAAGGCTTCGTCCCAGTCGTTGCTCGTGTCGAGCTTGAAGCGCAGACGCGAGTCGAACTCCAGGAGCTCGCGGAGTCGCGCGGTGCTGGGCGGCGCCCCGAGTGCGGTCGAAACGACGAAGAGCGGTCGGCGCTGCTCTCGTCCCAGTAGCTCGGCGAGCGAGACGCCGGTCTGCGCGAGCGCGAGCTCGAGCGCAGCGCTCTCGTAGGCCCAGCGTCGATAGTCGAAGTACATCGGGTGCTCGGGCTCTTCCGGCCACAGCTCGAGCGATTCGAGATGCGAGGAGAAGCTGCGCAGCGTGTGGTTGCCGACCAGGTCCAGCACCGGTCCGACGGATCGCAATCGCTCCTGGTCGCGCTTGGAATAGCTCGTGTCCTCGCCGCGTCCGACTTGGCCAGCGCCCGCCAGGCAAATCACGGTCGACAAGCGGGTAAATTGACCCGAATAGATCAGCTCGTGGGACTCGAGCGAGTAGCTCTCGATGCCGAACGGCAGGTCAGCGATGCGATCGAAGAGTGTCACGGCTGCGCTAAGCGTTCGCCGCCACCTTGTCCGAGATCCAGCTCTCGAACTCACTGCTGAACTGCTTGAAGTCAGCACTCGCACTGTCCGCCACGGTCTCGTTGCCATGCGCGACGCGAATGGCTGCATCGAGGTCCACGTCCTTTTCGAACCGCGGACGCGCAGCCTGCGCTTCCCAGGCCCGGCGCGCATCGCCGAGAGCTTCGTCGACGGTGCGGTTCACGTGTGCCGCCAGATAGCGCGCCGTCACCGGCTCTCCCGTCAGGCGCTGCACGAAGACCTTGAAGGTGCTGCTGTTGCCGGGCTTCCAGTAGGCGTCGCGGAGGTCGGGCCCGATCTTCGGGTTGTCCACCAGGTAGCCGTCGCGCTCCTCGAAGAAGTGGCGCGTCTGGTACACGCCGACCTCGGCCAGGACATAGCCGTGGTAGGACGCCGAGGCATCGCCCGAGAGCAGGTGCGGAATCGAGAGCACGGGGCGCGGGCTGCCACCGTCGAGGAAGAGCAGAGCCTCCTCCACCCGCCGAATCTCGGCGAGCACGCGCTCGGCGTTCAGATCGTCATCCGGGATCTCGTAGATCGCCTTCTCCGCGTAGCAGACGGTCAGCATGCCGCGCAGCGACCAGGCCGCGAAGGGCTGGGTCTGGCGGACGCTGTTCTCGAAGAGCTCCCAGGGCATCGGCTCGCCGGAGAGTGTGCGGGCGTAGCGCGCGACCCAGTCGGCGTCACCCACCAGGCTGTCGAGGAACATGCTCTGCGTCTCCGCCATCGAGGCGGAGGTCGGCGCGAACTCCTGGCCGAAGCAGGGCGCGGGCATGTCCACGTTGGCGAAGTGCGCGGCGTGTCCGCCCTCGTGGAAGAGCGTCTCGAGCGCGCGCTTGCCCGACCCGACCATGCCGGGAATCGCGTTGGCCGTGAAGTGAATGCGCGCCGGATGGAACTCGCCGTTCTCGCGCCACGCGATCTCCGGCCCGTGCATGAAGCCGTTCTCGTACTTGCCCTCGCGGTCGACCAGGTCGAGCACGAGCTTGGCACCGCGGTACTCGATCCCGAGTGCAGCGAAGGACTGGCCCCAACGTTCGATCGCCTTCTCGAAGGGGAAGTAGGGATCGAACTCGCGCGTGATGTCGCCGCTCATCAGGAAGCGGATGTTCGCGGGAGTGACCCGATCGGCGCCGTGCTCTTCGACCAGGCTCGCGATTCCGCGCTGCGCGCTCTCGCGCGTGGCTTCCTCGAGCTCATCGAGCACCTCGAAGATCTCGGCCTTCGAGAGTCCCTCCTCGCGCTTCGACTTCCAGTCGTAGTAGTCCTCCGCCCCCATCGAGCGCGCGAGTCGATTGCGCTTCTTGACGAGCTCGAGGTAGCCGTTCGCCAGGACGAACTCTTCGATGTCGCGCAAGCCGGCATGAGCGGCGCTTCGCAAGCCCGCGTCTTCGTCGCTCGAGAGCATGACGCTCAGCTTCACGCTCGACGCCCGGTGGATCTCTCCGGCTGCATCCGTGTAGCTCGTCTCCATTCCGCCTCGGCGCTTGGCCAGCTCGCCTTCGTCGCCGACGATCTCTTCCTCCAGAGCGCGCGCCTCGGCACTCTCGATTCCGTGCGCCTCGAAGGTCCGCAACCATCCGCGCAAGGCCACGAGCTCGGCCTCGCTACTCGTGCCCGAAGCCTCCGCTCTCGCCAGCGCTTGGCGAACTTCCGCCTGTCGCTCCGGGCTCGAGAGGAATCGCTTGCCCTCGATGTCCTTCGCATCGAGATCGGCTCGGGCGGCGTCGGAGTCCTCGGAGAGCCCCATGAAAGCCACCCAGAAGGCGTCCTCTTTCGCTGTGTGAATTCGAACAGAGGTCTGGTTGAGGTCGGCGAGGAAGTCGCTGGTGGAGGTAGACATGACGGAGCGCGATGGAGTTTGGGGGAGGACGAGAATCGGGCGCAGCCTAGCCAAAGGCTCTCATTTTGGCCAAGTCGAGCAGCCGTTCTGGATTCCCGCCGAGGCCCCCCTACACTGCTCGCATGGCAAGCGCACCGATTCTCGACTTTGATAGCGTCAACCTCACCGAGGACCTCTTCAGCAAGGCAGATGTCCTGAAGGTCCTCAAGCAGCGCGGGACCTTCGAGATGCTCGACGGCGTCCTGCACATGGATGCGGAGAGCAACCTGATCGTTGGCTACAAGGAGATTCGGGGCACCGACTGGTGGGCGAGCGACCACATTCCCGGACGCCCGATCTTTCCCGGGGCGCTGATGGTCGAGGGAGCGGCGCAGCTGTGCACCTTCGACTTCCTCCAGCGTCAGCCGGAGATGGTCGGCACCTTCATCGGCTTCGGCGGACTCGACGAGACTCGGTTCCGCTCGTCCGTCGAGCCGGACTGCCGCCTGATCATGGCCGGCAAGGTCCTCCGAATTCGAAGCCGCATGTTCATCTACTACACGCAAGGCTTCGTCGAAGGCAAGCTGGCTTTCGAGACCCAGATTCGCGGCGTGGTCCTCTAGAGACCTGCCCCTTTCTGGCCGCTTCTGTCACAATGCCCCCGCAGACAGATTGTCGCAGACGGGCTCTCGCCGACGAGGCCCCTGCACAGAATCTCTCAGCACAGATTCTCTCAGCACAGAGTGTCGTATCCGCAAAACCGCGGCACCTGCAGGACCATTGCAAACTCCGTGCGGCCGACTCGCAGGCCGCTCCTCGCTAACCGGACACTCCAATGAACGCTTCTTGCCAACTGTGGCTGTCGCTCAGCCTCTTCCTCTCGGCCCCCCTCGCGGGAGCTCAAGATACGGCCGGGCCCCCCGAAGCTCCGGAGCAGATCGTCTCCGCCTCCCAAGGTGACATTCTCTCCATGCGCACGAACGGCCTGGATGCGGCGCTCCGCTCGCCGAAGGACCAGGCGCTCCTCGTCGCGCTCAAGCTGCTCGTGAATCGAGCGACCGAGCTGCCGGAAGAGTTCGGGCAACCCAATCAAATCCCTCCGGCCGCGATCCCGCTCATCGAGCGCCTGCTCTACGGGCAAATCGATCTGCGCGTCGGCGCCAGCGCGCCCGGCTCGGAGTCTGGACTCCCCTTCTACGCACGGCTCGAGCTCGACCAGCAGGAGGGCTTCGCGCCCTTCGCCGAGCTGCTCACCAATCTGTTGGAGCAGATCGGTATGGAGCTCGGTGAGCCGGACATGGAGGGACGCACGGCTCTCCCTCTTCCGGTGCCCGCGTGGTTCAAGGACACGGGCGGCAACTTCGAGCTCGAGGTCGGCGATGTATCCCCTCGCGCCGACACCTCCAGCGCACTCGAGCTCCCCGACGGAACTCGCGAGACGGGTGCCATGGGCTTCAACTACGGCGCGTTCCTGAATCTCCTCCTGCCCCTCATGGACACCGACCAGGAGCGGGAGCAGATGCAGCAGATGATGGACCTCACCGGAATGGGCGAGATGGAGATCGAGTACCTGGCCGGCGTCGATGAAGAGCGCGCCTACGCGCGCTACATCATGCGCGACTGGATGCAGCAGGAGACCTCGGAGATCATGTCGACCTCTCCGATTCCGACGGCGGCTCTCAATCGAATCCCGATGGATGCCGAGTGGGCTTCGCTGACTTGCCTCGACTTTTCGGGCGCGCTCGCCTTCTACGGCGGATTGCTAGAAGGCCTACTCGATCCGGAGGACGAGATCCCCAACCTGTTCGAAGAGGCCTTCGGGATTCACGACTTCGAGGTCGAGCGCGACCTCACGCGCTACATGGGAACTGTCCAGGGTTGGTATGCGTCGCCCAGCGGAGGCGGCGGGCTCTACTCCTCGATCGCGTTCCTGTCGCTGACCAATGAAGCCGCCTTCGCCGCGTCCCTCGCTCGCCTCGAGGAGCACTTCACCGATGCCGTCAACGATGTGGCTCGCGGCTACGTTCGCGTCCACGTCACGGAAGAGGATGGCGCGCGCTTGACGACGATGCAGTTCCCGGGACTCCCCATTCCGCTCAGCCTCAGCTACGCGATCGCGGACGGCTACTGGGTACTCGGACTCTCGCGCGCTTCGGTTCTGGCATCACTGGCGCACGCCAAGAGCGGTGCGTCCGGCCTCGTCGACGCACCCGGCTTCCTCGAGCAGATCGGCGGCGATCCCGCTGGCGCGACAGCGATCAGCTACTTCAACACGCCCGGCCTCTTGGCCGATGGCTACGCGATCGCGGACATGGGCGCCACGATGCTCGCGAATACCGTTCGCTCGCGAACCGGTACCGAGGGCGCGACGCGCGAGGTCGGGCAAATCTTGCCGCCGCTGGCCGAGCTTCGAGCCGGAGCGTTGCCGATGGTCTCCATCGGTTGGATCGACGGCGATGACCTGATCACCGAGTATCGCTACGACCGCTCGGCACTCGTCAACGGGACGGCGATGGTCCCCTACATCGCGGGCATCTACTCGCTCTTCTTCGCCGCGGGCGCGCTCGCCGGTATGGAGCAGTCGAGCAGCTCGTACACCACGAAGCAGTACTACGCCCAGCAAGAGGTCCGAGCGATTCGGGCAGCGCTGGAGCGCTATGCCAGCGAGCACGACGGCAAGTATCCCAAGACCATCCGCGCGCTCGTCCGACGGTCCGAGTCGGGCAAGCAGTACCTCGTCCGCAAGGACCTGCCCATGGATCCGTGGTACCGCTTCTACCACTACGATCCGCCGACCGCCTTCAAGCCGAAGCCCCGCGTCTACAGTCTGGGTGCGGACGGCAAGCTGGGCGGAACCAAGGAGAATCGGGATATTGGAAGCGATACGGACCTCGACAAGAAGTCGAGCCCGCTCGAGCGTCTCATCGAGCTCTTCGACTAGTCGAGCCCGACAAGCGCTTCCAAGGAGCCTCAGCGATCGGCGTCCCCTCTTCACCGAGGCGGCGCCGATTCGGTTTAAAGCTCAGACGCCCGAGCCGAACGGAGGCGGGCCGCTCTGGACGACGATCTCTTCCGCGCCCTCTTCGTCGAGGATGCCCAGCACGTCGAGCTCCAGGCAACGGCAGGGCACGCCGAAGAGTCCGGAGAGCGAAGGAGTGGTCTTGCCACCTTCACCGGAGAGGACTTCCTTCACGTAGGTGCCGTGCTGCGTCTGCATCCGGATACGCCACAGCTCTCCACCGTTCTCTTCGTCCGCGCCGAGGTTCTCGATCTCGAGGAACTCGATCCAGCGCTTGCGATCCAGGTCGGCGCGGCGATGAGCGACTCGCTCGGGGGTGCGCTGAGTGATCTCGATGCGTGAGCCGACGAGCTCTTCGACAACCTTCGGGTCGACGGGTCCGTCGGAGTGCACGCGCGCTTCGTATTCCTTGGCGTGGTGCGTCTCCTTGATGACCCGCACGCGCGCCTTCTCGGAGTAGTGCAGGCCCACGATCTCGAGCCGACCGTCGTTGCGACGATTCACCTCTGCCTCGAGCTCGGCCAGATCGACTTCGAAGTTCTTCGGGCCGCACAGCTCGAAGACGAAGGGGCGTCCCGTGCCGAGCATGCGCACGTCGACGTCCTCGCGCCCCGCTCCGTGGAACTTGTGACGACGCGTCTGGAAGGCCTTGGCCACGACCCAGCCGAACAGCTCCTGAACGGAGTCGCGGGTCAGCTTGCCGAAGCCCTCGCACCGCTCGCATTTGCGTCGCCGGCGCGGGTGACCCTTGCAGTCCGGGCAGAAGAAGACGGTCTGCGGCAGATCGCGCGTGAGCTTGCGATAGCGTGCTTCCAGAAAGACATTGGCCTTGGGCGGCTGATTCATCGTGGTGAGCCTCGGGGGTGGTCCCCCGGAACGAATGGAACGTTCGAGTGGGCGCTTCGTCCTGGAACAGGGCGATCGATCCGAAGCTGGTCAAAGCCTCGAAAAGCGTAAAGCGGCCGAAGAGCCTACCGCCGGGTCCTCGGGGATCAACCTCCGCTCTCCCGGCCTGCCTCGATTTCTCGATCGGCATCGTCCGACGGTTGGCATCGCTCGCCTCAATTCGTAGGGTCCGACTCCGGTTTCGCCCATGCACCCGATCCTGTTCGAGATTCCCGGCCTAGGCCTCCCTATCCGCAGCTTCGGCGTGATGCTGGCCCTCGGCTTCGTCGTCGGCGCCCACCTCTGGTCGCGGCTCGCCGGCAAGTATGGCGACGACCCCGAGAACGACCCCGCGCGGGTCTCTCAGCTCGTGCTCTGGACCCTGATCGGCGTCGTGGGCGGTGCCCGGTTCATGTACGTGCTCGTCGAGATCATCAAGCACCTCGTCGACGATGCCCCGTCGGCCGTTTCGCCCGGCGCACGCTACCTGGCCGACCCGCTCTCGATCCTGTTCATCTGGCAGGGCGGCCTGGTGATGTACGGCGGCATGTTGGGCGCGGCGATCCTCGGGCTGATCAAGGCCCGCAAGTTCGGGCTGCGCCCCTTCGACGTCCTCGACACCGCGCTCGTCTCCGCCTTCGTGGGGCAGGCCATCGGACGGATCGGATGCCTGCTCGTGGGCGACGACTACGGGAGTATTGTCCCCGAGCGCTTCAAGGACCTGCCCTTCCCCCTGACGATTCGCGTCCCGGAGATGAGCGAGCTCGCGCCCGAGAGCTTGTTCCTCAACGCGGAACCTCCCGTGGCCGGCGAGACTCTGTGGGCCGCGCAGATCTGGATGAGCGTCAACGCTCTCCTGCTCGCGATCGTCGGCTATCGAATCCTGCGCAGCCGTCGCTACGCCGGGCAAGGCAGCCTGTGGTTGTTCCTGCTCTACAGCATCACGCGCTCGATCATCGAAGCCTTCCGCGGCGACACGCTGCGCGGAGTCTGGGTCGGCGGACTCTCGACGAGCCAGCTCGTCTCGATCCCGCTCGCACTCATCGCCATCACTCTGCTCTGGCGTCTGCGCAACTACTCCGAGAAGCCCGAGCCTGCCCCGCCGGTTGAAGCCACCTGATTCTCGAGAAGCGCCGTGACCTCCGCAACCACCGACTCCGATCGCTCGCCGACGCGCCTCGTTGCGGGTGTCGACGAGGCGGGGCTCGGTCCTCTACTCGGTCCCCTGTGCATGGCCTGGGCGGTCTTTCGGACGCCTGTCGATGCGGGCGATGATCTGTGGAAGCCGCTGCAGTCGGTGGTCTCGGCCGATCCCAAGCAGGATCGCGAGCGCCTGATCGTCGCCGACAGCAAGCGCGTCCACACGCGTAACGATCGCGGACGCAAGCGACTCGAGAGCACGGTGCTCGCCTTTCTCGCGCAGCTCGATGAGTCGAGGCGCGTCAATCGGCACGCGCGCGAGGTGCTCTTCGGCGGTTCGCTCGCGCCGGGCGCGGAGATGATCGAGGCGCATCCCTGGTACGAGCACCTGCCCGAGCTGCCGACAATGTCGGAAGTGGGAGCGATGGAGCTGCGCGCGGAGCGCCTGCACCGCGCCATGCAGACCGCGGGCATCGAGCTCGTGGACTACGGTGTTCGCGTCGTTCCCGCCGGCGAGCTCAATCGCTCTTTCGACGAGACCGGCAACAAGGGCGCGACCGTCTGGAAGCTCTTGCACCGAATCATGCGACACCTGTGGGACAGCCAGGCCGATGGTGGCTTGCGCGCGGTGATCGATCGACAGGGTGGGCGCTGGCGCTATGGCCCGCACCTCGGACGCTCCTTCCCCGACGCCTCCGTCCAACTCGTCACCGAAGCGCCGAAGTACTCCGAGTACGACGTCGTCGGACGAGCCGGCGACGGTGTCGGTGATCGTCGCTTGAGACTGGCCTTCGCGGAGAAGGCCGAGGACCACAGCTTCGCCGTGGCGCTCGCCTCCTGCCTCGCGAAGTATGCGCGAGAGCTCGCCATGGCCTCCTTCAACCGCTACTTCGAAGCCCTCCAGCCCGGCCTCCATCCGACCGCTGGCTACTTCAAGGACGGGCGGCGCTGGGTCGCCGAAGCGCAGAAGGCGCTGGCGGACTCGGGGCTCCAGCGAAAAACGGTCGAACGGATCCGCTGAGGGACCGGGCGTGGCGCGCTGGGGTAGGCTGGCTTATGGTACGCGCCCCGTCTCACCCCCCTCTTGCCCCGAACCTCGGCCATTGGGAGGCGCTGGACCACCGCGCCGGGCGAACCCAAGCAAGCTGACCTAAGGAATTCGTGAAAACTGCCATTCTCGGAGCCGGCGTATCCGGCCTCGCCCTCGCCCGCTTCCTGATCGAGGGCGGCCTCGACGCCACCGACGTCACGCTGTTCGAGGCGGCTCCAGTCGCAGGCGGCTTGTGCGAGTCCAAGACGGTCGACGGCTTCACCTACGACACCTCCGGCGGACACATCCTGTTCAGCAAGGACACTGCCGCGATGCAGTGGATGATCGACCAGACCGGAGGCCACGAGGCCTACGACAAGCGCGATCGGAACACGAAGATTCGGTTCGACGACAAGTGGGTGCACTACCCCTTCGAGAACGGGCTGGGCGATCTGCCGGAGCAAGCCAACTTCGACTGCCTGAAGGGCTACGTCGAGGCCTGGCACGCGCGCGAGATGAATGGCACGACGGCTCCAGGAGATTTCGCGAGCTGGATTCGGTGGCGCTTCGGCGACGGGATCGCCGAGCACTTCATGGATCCGTACAACGAGAAGATCTGGAAGCGCCCGCTCGCGGACATCACGAGCAGCTGGGTTGCGGGACGAGTTCCGGACGCGCCGATCGAGGACGTGCTGCGCGCGTCGATCGGTATCCGCACCGAGGGCTACTCGCACCAGGCGATGTTCTACTACCCGAAGAAGGGTGGCTTTCAGCACATCACCGACGCCCTGGCTGCGCGCCTGGCCGATCGCATTCGGTTGAACACGCGGGTGGAGAGCGTGCGCAAGGAGAAGGACGGCTGGACGGTCAACGGCGAGAGCTTCGACTGCGTCGTCAACACGATCGCGCTCAACCTCGTACCGGACATCGTCGAGGACGTGCCCCCGGACGTGGCGAATGCAATGCGTGGGCTGGCCTACAACTCGATCACGACCTACCTGCTCGCTCTGGATCGCGCCGAGCACCCGAACCTCTCGTGGGTCTACTTCCCGCAGAAGAAGCAGGGGCCGGCGAATCGCATCACCTACATGTCGAACTACGCGACGAGCAATGCGCCCGTCGGCAAGACCTCGTTCCTGTGTGAGGTCACCAATCGTCCCGACCAGCACTGCGAGGCCGAGGTCGAGGGACAGGTCATCGACGGCATGGTCGCGTCGGGCCTGATGCGGCGCGAGGAGCTGCTCTTCACGGACCAGAGCTGGCACCGCTTCGCCTACATCGTCTACGACCACGAGCTCGACTCGCGGCGCAAGACGGCGCTCGACTGGTGTGAGACGAGCGGCATCGTCGCGCTCGGCCGGTTCGGGCACTACGACTACCACAACTCCGACCAGTGTGTGATCGCCGCACGCGAGACCTCGGAGCGCCTGCTCGAGCAAGCTGTTCGCGGCTAACCCCGCCGGGTAGTCTGCTTCCCCGTGGGGAACCCCATCCGCGATACTCCGTGCCCTCGCTCCGTCGTCATTCCGACGTGGAATGGCGGAGCGCGCTTCGAGCGCCTCCTCGAAGTCCTGGCCGATCAGGAGCTCGAGGGCGGCTTCGAGCTGATCGTGATCGACTCCGGATCGACGGATGGCACGGCGGAAGCCGCTCGGCGAGCGGGCGCGCGAGTGATCGACATTCCGCAGTCCGAGTTCGGACACGGGCGCACGCGCAACCAGGCGATCGCCGCGAGTGGCGGCGAGCGGATCGCGCTGCTCACGCAAGACGCGATCCCGATGGACCAGGACTATCTCGCGAATCTGTTCGGCGCGCTCGACGACGACAGCATCGACGGCGCCTACGCGCGCCAGTTCCCTCTGCCCGACTGCGACCCGCTGATTGCCGAGCGCCTCCGCCAGTGGAGTGCGTCGCGCGACACGCCGGTCATTCAGGAGTTCGTGCCGGGCGACGCCGAGGCCTCGGTGGCGAAGTTCGAGGAGCTGCCCCCTCTCGAGCGCTACCTGGCCTGCGCCTATGACAACGTCGCCTCTTGCCTGCGGCGCTCGACCTGGGAGCGCTTTCCCTATCCGGAGCGGAGCTTCGGCGAGGATGTCGCGTGGGCGCGCGAGGTCCTGCGCGCTGGCGGCCGGATTGCGTTCGAACCCGGCGCGCGCGTCGAGCACTCGCACAACCTGCAGCTCGAGCGCGAGTTCAAGCGCATCTACTGCGACCACCGCAACCTGATCGCGCTCTTCGGACTCCACAACGTGCCGACCTGGGGCGATGTCTGGCGCGGCTGGGCCTACCAGCGCAACTTCTACCGCGAGCTCTTGAGTGGGCTGGAGCTCCCGACTCTTACGCGTTGGCGCTGGCGGCTCGTGTCGATCCCCCACGCCCTGTTCGAGACGGCCGCGCAGTTCCTGGGCGCGCGCAGCCACTGGAAAGCGGAAGAGAGTCGCTTCTGGGCGTTCGCCGATCGAAGAATTCGCCGGGGCGTCTGACAGCATGTCCTCGCGCTTCTTCGCCGGCCTGCTCGTCCTGCTCGTCTCGGGCTTCTGCTTCGCGCTGTGCACGACGCCGCTCGCGAGCATGGACCTCTGGTGGCACCTGCGAACCGGCGCGGAGATCGTGCGGACGGGCGAGCTGCCGCGGACCGACTGGTACACCTACACCGACTCCAGTCGGCCGTGGATCGACCTGCACTGGGGCTTCCAGGTCTTGGTTCACTCGCTCTATCAGCTCGGTGGAACCGACCTGTTGATCCTCGCCAAGGCGGCACTCACGACGCTCGCCGTGCTCTTGGTCTGGCGTGGAGCGGGCCGCGGCGTTGGGTTCGCCACCGGTGCGCTGGTGATCGCACTCGTTGCCGTCGTGGTGAGCGGACAGGCCATCGTGCGTCCGAAGATGTTGACGCTCGTCGCGCTCGCGCTGTGCCTCCTGATCTGCAAGCGCGCGGATCAGAGACAGCGAGCACTGCTGGCGCTGATTCCACTCCAGATTCTCTGGACGAATGTGCAGGGTCTCTTCGTGCTGGGTCCGATCGTCGCGACCTGCTGGCTCGTCCACCGCTTCGCCGACCGTCTGGTCACGAGCCCCGCCGAGAGGAATCCATCCCTGCTGGGCTCGGCTCGCTTCGACATCGGTGTCGTCTGCGCCGTCTGGCTGGCCTGTCTCGTCAATCCGTACGGACTCGACGGAGCGCTCTTCCCGCTCGAGCTGTGGAAGAAGTTCTCGGTCGACCAGGAGCTCTACTCGATCGTCCTGGCCTTCCAACGCCCTATCGACTTCATCGGAGAGAACGGCAGCTTGCGCGGCTACATGATCTTTCAAGCCGGTCTGTTTGCGATCGGTCTGATCAGCTTCCTCCCGAATCTTCGTCGCGCCAAGCTTCAGATCTTCCACGCGCTCGTCTTCACCGCGTTCTCGGTTCTGGCGTGGAAGGCCATTCGCAACGCCGACCTGTTCGCGATTGCGGCTGGATTCGTCGTCCTCGGAAACTTCGCGAGTTTCGGGCGAGCCCCCGTCCAACCATTGGAGCAGCAGTCGTCGCTCGGCTCCCTCGGCGGAGTCCTGGTCCTGCTCGGCTTGTTCCTGGCGCTCTTCACCGGGAAGCTGTTCGAGCTCGCCGGTGACGGTCGGGTGCTTGGCCTCGGCGAGCGCGAGAACTGGTACATGCACGGGCCGGTCGAGTTCGCGAGCCAGCCGTCGATGCCGGCGGGAGCCTTCGTTCGACACAACGGTCAAGCCGCGGTCTACATCCACGCGACGGGGCCGGGTCGCAAGGTCTTCCTGGATGGGCGGCTGGAGGTGGCGACCAAGCAGACGCTCGCTCGCTTCCACGAGATTAGTCGCCGAATGGCCGCTGGCGAGCGAGCCTTCGAGGACATGATTCGCATGCCGAACGGCAAGCTCCCCGCCGTGCTCCTCGACTCCCTGTACTCGCGCGAGGAGATCGACGGAATGCTCGGCCTGCCCGAGCGCTGGCGCCTGGTCTACCAGGACAAGTCGGGCGTCGTCTTCCTGGACGAAGCCACCGCTGCCGCACTGGGCCACCCCGACCTGTTCCAGTAACCAACGCCGAGCGCGGTATCTCACCTTCGCGGAGTGACTACATCATCAGCTGCGCGATGAGCTTGGCGAAATGCTCGGGGTGCGGCACGGTGGAGCCTTCGCGGACGAGGGCCTGACCGTGCAGGAGATCGCAGTAGTCGGCGAAGCGCGTGCTGTCGCCTTCTTCGCCGTGGATCTCCATCAGCTTCTCGACGAGCGGGTGCGTCGGGTTCAGCTCGAGGACACGCGCCGTCTCCGGGACGGGCTGACGCGCCTCGCGCATGATGCGCTCGAGGTTGGCGGTTATGCCGCCCGAGCCCGTGACGAGAGCGACCGGGCTGTCGGTCAGTCGTGACGAGAAGCGCACTTCGCTGACCGCATCCTCCAGCTCTTCCTTCACGGCGGCGAGCAGCGGCTCGAGCTCTTTGGCTTTCGCCTCGCGCTCGTCCTTTCCGGTCTCGTCCTCGAGGTCCAGCTCGCCCTGGTCGAGAGCGACGATCTCCTTGCCCTCGAACTCGTTCAGCTTCTGGAAGGCGAACTCATCGACCGAGTCGGAGAGCAGCAGCACTTCGTAGCCGAGCTTGGTCGCGATCTCGAGGTGCACCGACTGCTTGAGCGTGTCGGCGTCGTCGCCTGCCAGGTAGTAGATCGCCTTCTGGCCTTCCGGCATCGACGCGATGTACTCGCCCAGCGTCCGCGGACCCTCCTCGTTCGTCGTGTTGAACAGAGTGATCTCGGTGACCTCGTTCTGGAAGCCATCGTCGAAGTAGATGCCCTCCTTGATGACCTGGCCGAACGAGCCCCAGAACTCGGCGTAGCCCTCGCGGTCGTTCTCGAGGCGCGACTTCAAGGTGTCGAGAACCTTGCGAACCAGGCGCTTCTGGATCTGAGCCAGGACGCGGTTCTGCTGGAGCGTCTCGCGGGAGACGTTGAGCGGCAGATCCTCGGAGTCGACGACGCCGACCACGAAGCGAAGCCAGAGCGGCATCAAGCCCTCGCACTCCGACTCGATGTGGACGCGCTTCACGTAGAGATCGACTCTCGACTTGGAGCGGTTCGGGTCGAGCAGCTCGAACGGGCGCTGCTTCGGCACGAAGACGAGCGCGCGATAGACGGTCGTTCCCTCGACGGCGAGGTGCACCGTCTCGAAGGGCTCGTTCCAGTCGTGCGAGATGTGCTTGTAGAACTCGGTGTACTCCTCTTCCTTGATCTCGTTCTTCGCACGAGTCCAGAGCGGCTTCATCGAGTTGAGGATCTTCGTCTCGATGACGGTCTTCTTGTCGTCGTCCTCGCCCTCTTCGCGCTCGACGTCCATCTCGATCGGGTAGCCGACGAAGTCCGAGTACTTGCGGACGACCTCGCGCAGGACCCACTCGCGCGTGAAGTCCTGGAACTCGTCGCCGTCTTCCTCGCTCTGCGCCTTGAGGTGCATCTCGATTCGCGTTCCGACAGAGTCGAGTGCGACCTCTTCGGCCGTGTACGTGCCGTCACCGGTAGACGTCCAGCGCGTGCCCAGCTCCTCGCCGGCCTTGCGCGTCTCCATGACGACGCGGTCGGCGACCATGAAGCAGGAGTAGAAGCCGACACCGAACTGACCGATCAGGCTGGGCAGGTCCGCGCCCGCGCTCTCGTTCTCGCGGATCTCCTCCATGAACTTGCGCGTTCCGGAGTTTGCGATCGTGCCGATGTTCGCAATCACGTCGTCGCGGCTCATCCCGATTCCGTTGTCGATCAAGGCGAGCGTGCGCTCCTCCTGGTCGACCTCGATGCGGATGCGCGGCTCGCTCTCGAACTCGAGGTTCGGGTCTTCGAGCGCCTTCACTCGGCGGCGATCGAGCGCATCGCTGGCGTTGGAGATCAGCTCTCGCAGAAAGATCTCTTTCTGCGTGTAGAGCGAGTGGATCATCAGGTCGAGCAGCTGCTTCGTCTCGGCCTGAAATTCGAGTGTCTGCGTCTCGGTGGACACGGTCCTATCCTCCAAAAAAGTGTTCGAAAACTCGTCCCCGCGGGTTCCCTTGTGGGACTCCTCCGCGATCGGGGCGGAACACGATAGCGGGAGAGCGCCTGTCGCGAAACCCGGCAGGGCGCTGGGCGTCCACGAACCGTAAATATGCTGGGCTCCGGTGGCTGCGCTCTTTGAGTCGCTCGGGAACCAGCTATCCTCGGTGACCCCACCGAGGACACGCAGGCTCTCGCCACCCCCCCCGTTCACCAACCTGTCCCACCGACCACCCCGTCCCGTCTACCCCCACTAGAACCCATGCTCAAGAATCGACTCCTAGCGCCGGTCCTCGCACTCTCGCTCCTCGTCCTGCCCGGCTGCCTGGCTGGCCCCGACCAGCTCGGCCGGAGCTGGGACGACTGGGTCAACGAGCGTTACTCGGAAAACGCTTGGCTGCACGGCGCGGTCTTTCAGAACGTGCTCCCGGTCTATCCGATTGCCGGAACCCTGCTGAGCTTCTTGGACCTGATCATCCTCAACCCGTACTACTTCTGGAGCCAGGATGCCTGGGACAACAACGGAACAGCCTACGAGCACAAGCCCGCGCCCCAGTCCCCCCGCACGGTCGACTCCTCGTTCTAACGCACTCCGCGAAGGTGAGATACCGCGCTCGGCGCATCTCTAAACTTTCGGCATCCGCAGTCTGACCGTGGAGGCCGAAAGTTTAGAGATGCGCCGAGCGCGGTATCTCACCTTCAAAGTTGGTCTGACCTTTCGTGCGGATCTCGAGGTCTCCGTCACGTTTCCCATACGATCGCGAAGCCCGCGCTCGCGAATTCGTTCTCCTGCTAGGCTAGGCACCATGACGAAACTCCACCTCGTGCGCTGGGCTTCCATCGCCGCCGTCTCGCTCTCCTGTATGAGCCTGGCCTCCCTCGACGACGAGCCGATCGAGCTCGGCCTCGTAAAGTGGGGCCGCGACCTGGACGCCGCCTTGATCCAGGCGCAGAGCTCGAGGAGGCCCGTGCTGCTGCTCTTCCAAGAGATCCCTGGCTGAAGCACTTGTAAGAACTTCGGTCGTGGACCGTTGTCACACCCGCTGCTCGTCGAGGCCATGGAGACGGAATTCATTCCCGTCGTCGTTCACAACAACAAGGGCGGGCGAGATGCGGAGCTCTTGAAGCGCTACGGGGAGCCCTCCTGGAACAACCCGGTCATGCGCTTCGTCAATGCGAGCGGCAAGGACCTGCTCCCGCGTCGCGACGGCGTCTGGGATACGCATGGGATTGCGGAACGGATGATCGCGTCGCTGCGAGCCGCGAAGGAGGAAGTGCCGAGCTACCTCGAGCTCGCCGCGCTCGAGACGCGCACGGAGGGCATCGAGACGACCACCTTCGCGATGTCGTGCTTCTGGGAGGGCGAGTCTCGGCTCGGCGCACTCGCGGGAGTGACCGGGACGCGTGCGGGTTGGCTCGAGGGTCGCGAGGTCGTCGAGCTGAAGTTCGATCCGAAGCGGATCAGCTACGAGCAGCTCCTGCTCCAGGCGCGCAAGATGAACTGCATGAGCCACGCCTTCGTGAGCACGAAGTCGCAGCTCGAAGTGGCGGAAGAGCTGCTGGGCACCTCGAACGCGACGCTCGCCAAGACTGCGGCGAAAGACGCCAAGGCGTCCGACCAGCTCTACTACCTCAAGAAGTCTCCGCTCGCGAAGCTGAACCTCTCGCCGCTGCAGAAGACGCGCGTCAATGCGGACCTGCGCGTCGGCGCCGATGCGAAGCGCTGGCTGTCGCCGCGTCAGAAGGCCGCTCTAAACTAAACCGAGAGTGGGATTCTGCACCTTCAGTCATTCGCCGTGGAGCTGAACCGTCACTTGACCGTAGTAGATGGCCGCGGGGTCTCCACGCTCTGAGATCGTCTGACGGATCACATCGAAGTCGCGCGGCACGACGCCCTCGAATAGGACCTCGTCGCCCTGTCTCACGACGACCGGCCGATCGAGGTCGAGCATCGAGTCATCGAGCCGGACAATCAGGCTCTCCACGCCCTCGGCCTCGAGGATCCGAATCTCTTGACCGTCGCGCTCCACAACCACGCGGCTTCCCGCCACGGGCTCGGGGTTGATCAGCCAGTAGAAGCGCCAGTGGGTCCGTGAGCTCTGAAGCCAGACAATGCGCTTCGGCCGCGGATCACGCGTTCGCTCGGCCATCCAGGGCAGGGCAGCCGCATCCTCGCGGTCCATCCAGTGCTTCTTGCCCTCGTGGATCTCGACCCAGTGGTCGTAGCCGCCTGGGTCCGCCGCCTGGAGCGCTGCGAGCTTCTTCTTCCAATCCGCCGCCACCTTGTTCCGGTCGTAGGCCGAGTCCTCCCCGCCCATGTGCAGGGTGAAGGAAAGGTTGCGCAAGCCATCGGGGCGCGCGTCGTTCGGGTGGCCGGCCATCATCGCCGCCCCGGCGAAGCGATCCGCCATGCGCGGAGCGAGCTGGTAGACCCCGTCGCCACCGGCCGAGTAACCGAGCAGGTACACGCGGTTCGGATTCACGTTCTCAAACACGATCATATTCTGGATCAGCAGACCGAGGAGCTTATCGATGTGTTCCTCGTGCCAGAGGTTCCAAGTGTTCGTCGGCGCGCGCGGCGCGACATACACACCCTCTGGGATGTCGTAGAGCTTCTTCTGGTTCTCCCACTGCTTATCGTTGACCTCGCTCGGCGCCCCGCCGCCGCCGTGCAGCGAGATCCACAGACTGCGACCGCCTTCAGGCGCGTCCCCGTTGACCGAGTACCAAAAGGGCAGGTCGAGCTTACCGTCGAAGATGAACCGACCCTTCATCGCTGCCGCTTGCTCTTCGCGAATCCGCTCACGGTGCCCGGCAAAAAGATCGGCTTCCGCGCGTCGTGCCTCTTCGGCTGTGAGCCCAAAAGGGAATTCGAACGAGAGCAGGCCCGTCTCCGAGTCCGGCGTGATGCGGTCGACAATGTGAGTGCCATTGAAGTGCACCAGGAGACTGAGCTCTTCGCCCAGCGGGAGGAGACCGCTGAGGTAGTCGTTCGCGTCGAAGCTCTCGTCTCGCGTTACTCCTTCAAACAGAAAACTCCCCCTATTCGCTGCCCCCACACCCTTCATGCCAGGCTGACTGACGCGCACTCGTGCCGCGAGACGTTTCCGTCCAGCGAACGAACGCGCCTCGAATCGCACGCGCACGAAACCCTCCGGCACGACCTCCGGCGCCGCCGTGTACCGATGCGTCACATCGACGGCATGGACCTCGTCCGCGTCAGGCTTCCAGACCATCGGCAAGCGCTGGCCCGTCTTCACGAAGCTGACCGCGAAGATGCCGTACTTCTCCGAGTTCGCGCGCGCGTTCGAAGCGCGGCCCGTGAACCAGGCCTTGTCCAACTCCGATCCAGTCGGCTCGGCTGCTCCGGTGAAGCGCCAGCCGTTGTCCCAGATCTCGACCCACGAATGGTTGCCGCTGTCATCCGACCAAGACGGAACTCCGACGAAGCGCGCGGGCACGCCGACGGCGCGACAGGCATCGATCAAGAGCACCGACAGCCCGGTGCAAGACGCCAGTCCGGCTTCCATCGACTCGTAGGGACTCTGGTCCGCCTTCGGGCGCTTGGTCGAGTAGCGCACCCCGACCAGCTCGAACATCTTCTGGTTCAAGATCGCTGCGGCTTCGGACGGCGAGGTCGCGTTCGCGACCAGTGGCCGGAAGCGCTCGTAGAAGTCGGCGCGCCAGGCGTCGCGGCGCTCGTTGATGCTCGCGTAGGGCAGGACGTTCTCGAGAAAGTGCTGCTCCGGCACGGCGCTCGACCAGGGGGCCTCGCGCCACGCGCGATAGGCGTAGGTCACGTGCTCGACGAGGAAGTCGGCGGACAGCGACGTCAGGTCCCCGGCACTCATGTGCTCGAGGAGGAACTCAAGCCCGTCGCGCTCTTCGCCGTCGAGGCGACCGAGCGCTTCCTCGAGCTGAGCGTGGTTGTCGCCGGCGCGCTCCAGCGCGCCCTCGAGGATCGGGTCCTGCGTCACCGAGAGGGCGACGCACAGCGCAATGGACAGAATGCTCATCCCGCGATGCTATCGCGAAGGTGAGATACCGCGCTCGGCGCATCTCTAAACTTTCGGCCTCCACGGCTAAGCCGTGGAAGCCGAAAGTTTAGAGATGCGCCGAGCGCGGTATCTCACCTTCGCAGTGCGGCGGCTAGCTTCGCTTCCAGTTTCGGATGGACTCGTCGAGGAAGTGCAGCAGCTCCTTGATCGGGACGCTGGTCTGCTCCATCGAGTCGCGCTCGCGGACGGTGACGACATCGTTCGCGAGGGTCTCTCCGTCGATGGTGATGCAGTACGGCGTTCCGATCTCGTCCTGGCGACGATAGCGACGACCGATGGCGGCCTTCTCGTCGTAGAAGGTCGAGTAGCGCGCTCGGCGTAGGAGCGCCTCGACCTCGTGCGCCCTCTCGGGCATGCCCTCCTTCTTGACGAGCGGGAAGACCGCGCAGGTGATCGGCGCGATCTCCGGGTGGAAGTGCAGGACGACGCGCGTGTCCTTCTCGAGCTCCTGCTCTTCGTAGGCGTCGATCAGGAAGGTCAACGCCATGCGGTCGATTCCGCCGGCGGGCTCGATCACGTAGGGCGTGTACTTTTCCTTGGTCTGCGGATCGAAGTACAGGAGGTCGGTGCCGGTCGCTTCGGAGTGACGCTTGAGGTCGAAGTCCGTGCGACAGGCGATGCCCTCGAGCTCGCCCCAGCCGAAGGGATACAGATACTCGACGTCGGCGCAGGCCGTGCTGTAGTGAGCCAGCTCGTCCGCGTCGTGCTCGCGAAGCCGAAGGTTCTCAGGGCGGATGCCGAGCTCGGAGTACCAGCTGAAGCGCGAGTCACACCAGTAGCTGTACCACTGGTCGTTCTCTGCCGGCGGCACGAAGAACTCCATCTCGGCCTGCTCGAACTCGCGCGTGCGGAAGACGAAGTTGCCAGGCGTGATCTCGTTGCGGAACGACTTGCCAATTTGTGCGATGCCGAAGGGCGGCTTGATGCGCGCCGACTCCAGGACGTTCTTGAAGTTGAGGAAGATGCCCTGCGCCGTCTCCGGTCGCAGGTAGGCCGTCGCTCCGCTGTCCTCCACCGGCCCGATGTGCGTCTTGAACATCAGGTTGAAGGAGCGCGGCTCAGTCAGCTCGCCGGCACACTCGCCCGGACGCTTGGACGGCTTCTCCGGGCACTTCGCATCCTCGAGCTTGTCCGCGCGGAAGCGCCCCTTGCACTTCTTGCAGTCCACCATCGGATCGGTGAAGCCCCCGACGTGCCCCGAGACCTCCCAGACCTTCGGGTTCTGGATGATGGCCGAGTCGAGCCCGACCACATCGGCGCGCGCGGTCACGACCCGGCTCCACCAGGCCTCCTTCACGTGCCGCTTCAGCTCCACGCCCAGCGGCCCGTAGTCGTACGTGTTCCCGATACCGCCGTAGATCTCGGACGCCTGATAGACGAAGCCCCTCCGCTTGCAGAGGGAGACGATCGTGCTCATCAGGGAATTGTCGGTCTTGGCCATTGGGGGTCTCGTCGGGGTCTCTGTCGATACTGCTCGTCGGTTCTGGGGGCGGGGAGTCTATCAGCCTCGACGGGCGAACAAAGCGGCTACTGGGAGGAGCGCGGACAGCCCGGAAGTCCTCGCCAGAGGAATGGCTTCGAACCCGGAACCAACGCTGCTGGCGAGCTATAGTATTCGCGTTCATGACCGCCCCCACGACAGTCGCCACCGCTCCGCCCGGCACCGGGCTCGACTCGCCCTGCGTCAGCTGGCGCGCTCCGCTCGTCTCCGAGAGTCGGCGGGAGCCGGTGCGTAGCCAGCTGGCCGAGATCTCGGCCAAGGTCGAAGCGGACGAGCGCATCACCGCCGAGGATGCCCTCCTGCTCCACGAGCGTGCCGACCTCGCCACCCTCGGCCGCCTGGCCGACCTCGTGCGCTGGCGCAAGCACCCCGAGCCGATCGTCACCTACATCGTCGATCGCAACATCAACCCGACCAACGTCTGCATCACCGACTGCGGATTCTGCGCCTTCTATCGTCGGCCCAAAGCGGACGGCGCCTACGTGCTCGACCGCGACGTGATCATCGCGAAAGTGCGCGAGACCGCCGAGCAAGGCGGGCGCCAAATCCTGATGCAGGGCGGCCACCACCCGTACCTCAAGACGGACTGGTGGTGCGAGCTGATCGCGGACTTGAAGGAGCGCTTCCCCGAGGTCAACTCCCACGCCCTCTCCGCCCCCGAGATCGATCACCTGGCGAAGCTCGACAAGCGTCCCGTCGAGGATGTCATCGCGGACCTCAAAGCAGCCGGACTCGGCAGCGTGCCCGGCGCGGGTGCCGAGATGCTCGTCGAGCGCGTGCGCTTGATCATCGCGCCGAAGAAGACGACCACCGACCAGTGGCTCGACGTACATCGCAAGGTCCACGAAGCCGGGCTACGCTCCTCCGCCACGATGATGTTCGGCAACGTCGAGACGGCGGCCGAGCGCATCGAACACCTGGTCCGACTGCGCGACCTGCAGGACGAGACCGGAGGCTTCACCGCCTTCGCCTGTTGGAACACACAACCCGACGGCGTCCCCGAAGCGCACCTCTATCCGCCCAAGGTTTCGAGCGGCGTCTACCTGCGCGTCCAGGCGCTCAGCCGCATCTTCCTGGACAACTTCGAGAACATCCAGACGAGCTACGTCACGCAGGGCATGAAGATGGCGCAAGTCACGTTGCGCTTCGGCTGCAACGACTTCGGCGGGACGATGCTGGAGGAGAACGTGGTCAGCGCGGCGGGCTGCTTCCACCTCGAGTCCATTCAGGGTGTCGAGCGCCAGATCGAGGGCGCCGGTCTCCTGCCGCGCCAGCGCAACAGCTGGTACGGGATTGCCGACGATCGGCACGACGGCGAGTGCTTCCCGAGCAACGCGAGCGACGCGGCGACACACGCGGCCGCCAAAGGAGCTTCGGCATGAGCCAGAGCGGTCTACGCGAGCGCGCGAAGCGAGCTGGACTGGGCCGCATCGCCGAGAAGATCTTCGCGGAGGAGCGCCTCACGCGTGAGGACGGCGTCGAGCTCTACGCGACTCCCGAGCTCCACGTGCTCGGCGAGCTGGCCAATCATGTGCGCGAGCGCTGGCACGGCGACCTGGCCTTCTTCAACGTCAACCAGCACATCAACTACACGAACCTCTGCAACAAGTTCTGCAAGTTCTGCTCGTTCGACCGACTGCCCGGACAGGAAGGCGCCTATCAGATGACGCCGGACGAGGTCGCGGAGAAGATTCGCGAGCACTTGCACGAGCCCGTCACCGAGGTCCACATGGTCGGTGGTGTCTGGCCCAAGATTCCCTACGAGTACTACCTCGACGTGCTGCGCGCCGTGAAGGCTGCGCGCCCCGAGATTCACATCAAGGCCTTCACCATGGTCGAGCTCGACCAGATCGCGAAGGTCGCGAAGAAGCCCATGCCCCAGGTTCTCGACGAGCTGCGCGAGGCTGGGCTCGGCTCCTGCCCGGGAGGCGGCGCCGAGGTCTTTGCGGAGCGCATTCATCGCGAGGGCTATCGCCAGAAGATTTCGGGCGACGAGTGGCTCTCCCTCGCGCGCACCGTGCACGAAGCCGGGCTGCGCTCGAACTGCACCATGCTGCACGGCCACATCGAGACTGCCGAGGAGCGCGTCGACCACCACGACAAGCTGCGCTCACTGCAGGACGAGACCGGCGGCTTCCAGACCTACATCCCGCTCAGCTTCCACGCCGACAACAACGAGTGGACGCACATGTCGAAGGGCCCGACCGCGCTGGCCGAGCTGCGCGAGATCGCGGTCTCACGCCTGATGCTCGACAACATCCCCCACATCAAGGCTTATTGGATCTTGATGGAGCTCGGCATCGCGCAGACCTGCCTCAGCTTCGGCGCGGACGATGTCGACGGAACGGTCGTCGAGGAGAGGATCTACCACGACGCCGGGGCGACGACGCCGCAAGAGACTGCGCGCGAAGAGCTGATCCAAGCCATTCGCGATGCCGGTCGCATTCCGGTCGAGCGCGACACTCTGTACAACGTGGTCTGGTCCGAGAACCCCGAGGCCATGCCAGAGGGCACGGCGATTTCCGACATTGCCGCCCACTCGGCTTCGGTCTAGACCGTACCCGCGCTCTCGAGGGGCGCACGAGCACCTGACGCTCGCCGCCTTCGTCACTCCTCTTCCAACCGACCATGCCGAGCAAGAGACCGAACCAGAGCGCGCTCTTCACCGCCGCCGTTCTCTTGGCCTCACTCTCCGCCTCGGCTTGCTCCTCCGAGCCTCCGGGTCCGAACGTCGTCCTCGTCGTCATCGACACGCTGCGCGCCGATCACCTGCCCTTCTACGGCTACGAGAATCAGACCGCGCCCTACCTCGACTCGCTCGCCGCGCGCGGCGTCGTGTTCGAGCGAGCCTGGTCCACCTCGTCGTGGACCGCACCCGCCACCGCTTCGATCATGACCGGGCTGTATCCGAACCAGCACGGCGTCACGCAGGGCATGAAGCTCGTCCAGACGATGCAGCAGGAGGGCGCGACGACGCTCACGCTCAACCGCATTCCGACCGCGATCGAGACGGTGCCCAAGCTGATGAAGTCGCGGGGCTATCGCACCTTCGGTATCACCGACAATCCGAACATCTGCAAGGAGGAGGGCTTCGAAGGCGGCTTCGATCGCTTCAAGAACTTCGACTATCGGAACGCGCCTCTCGTCAACCGGACGCTCGCCAACTGGAGCGACAAGATCAAGAGTAGCGACGGCTGGTTCGTGTACCTGCACTACATGGATCCGCACTTCCCCTACTACGAGCGCGAGCCGTGGTATCAAGCACCGCCGCCCGGCCACGACAAGAACGCGACCTCCGAGCGCGAGCGCGAGATCCCGACTCTGCGCGCAACCTACGACAGCGAGATCAACTTCGTCGATCACCACATTCGGCAAGCACTCGAGCTCCTGGAGGTCGACGAAGAGACCGTCATCGTCATCGTTGCCGATCACGGCGAAGAGCTCATGCAGCGCAGCAACGACAAGCAACACGAGTTCAAGCTCTACTCCGAGCTCACCCACGTGCCGCTCGTCATCGTTCACCCGGGCGCGCAGCTCACGCGCAGCCGAGTACCGCACACGGTCAGCATCATCGACATCCTGCCAACCCTGCGCGAGATCATCGGCGCACCCGCTTCGTCGGTCGATGCGGGAGAGAGCCTGGTCCCCTACTACACGAGCCCGGGGGAGCTTCCCGACGACCGTCCGGTCTTCGCCATGCGCGAGCGACTCGAGGTGCTCGGCGGGCAGAAGAAGTGGGCGATCATGCAGCGTGACGACAAGCTGATCCTGACCGAGAACGAGCACGGCGCGAAGGCGGTGCTGTACGACATGGGCTCCGACTGGGGCGAGCTCCGAGACATCTCGAAGGAGAACCTGATCCGCGTCGCGGAGCTGAAGGCCGACCTGGCGGAGATGCGCGAGCAAGCGCAGTTGTTCGACCCGGAACAGGTCGAGCTCGAGCTCAGCGAAGAGCAGGAGGATAACCTCGAGATGCTGGGCTACCTCGAGCTGGACTACTTCGGGGACGACGAGCCGGACGACGAGCCGGACGACAAGCCCGACGACGAGTCCGACGAGAAGAAGTAGCGGCTACTCCAGGGAACAGCCGCCCTATCGCAGAGCTCTACTCCGCTTCGGGAACGCGCGGGATCATCGGCGTCGCGCAGAGCTTGCACAGGTCGCCGCGCACCGCACCGGGGTTCGAGGCTTCGTGCTCCGGATCCGGACACAGCCAGACCCAGTCCGTCCACGAGCCGAGGAAGTGCGCTTCCGTGGATGGCTCCTCTTCATCCTCTTCCGGCTCATCCTCACCGCTATAGCCGAGGTCGTTCATCGCGCCGTCCGCGACGTCGCGTCCCTCGACGTCGATGCGCTCGAAGGCCTCGGTCACCCAGGGGTCTTCGAAGGCCAGCTCCTTCATCAAGCGCAAGACGATGTCCGGATGCTTGTCGAAGAGGTTGTCCAGCTCTTTCGGATCCGACTCGAGGTCGTAGAGCTCGTTGCCCTCGAGGAAGGTCGGCCGGTAGGTCAACTTCCAGCGCTGGTCCATGGCCACGTACAAGAAGGAGTCGAAGGGCCGCTTCCTGACCATGCTCGCGTTCTCATCGAAGCCGTTGATCTGATCCGCGAAGGCGAGCCGCGGCGCCTCTGGCTTCCCGGTCATGAGCTTGCGCAAGCTCGCCCCCGTCGTGCCCGCGGGCGCGTCGAGCCCGAGGATGTCGAAGATCGTCGGCGCGATGTCCATCGAGCGCACGAGCTCCTCGACGACGAGCTCTTGTTCGATCCCCGGAACGACGAAGACCAGCGGCACGCGGACTTGTTCCTGGTAGAGGATGCGGTGCCCCACCCAGCCGTGGTCGCCGAGTCCCTGGCCGTGGTCCGCGACGATCGCGATGATGGTCGAGTCGCTGCGACCCGACGCGTCCAGCTGTGCGACCACTCGACCGAGCTGCTCATCCACGTAGCGCACCTCTTCCGCGTAGAGTCCCTTCCGAAAGCGATCGTTCTCGTCGTACTCCAACGCGTAGTCCGGCGGAAGCAGGTCCGCGTCGTGCGGATCCCAGTAGTGCACCCAGAGAAAGAACGGGTCCGCCGTCTCGGCGAGGTAGGTGAGCACGCGGTCGGTCGTCTCATCGGAGCGCCGCTGGAAGTCCTTCATGCTCCAGCGCTTCACCCCATCCGGAGTCGCGGCGATGGTCGCATCGAAGTCGTCGAAGTGCTCGAAGCCGCGATCCAGCTGGAAGTAGGACGAGACCGGGAAGGCGCTGTGAATCGCTCCGGTTGCGTAGCCCTCGCCGCGCAGAATCTCGGCGAGGGTCGGCACTCCTTCGGGAAGCACGAAGCCCCCCGGTCCCGCAAAGACACGCAGTCCGTGGGCGCGGTTGCTGCGCCCCGTCAGGATGGTGGCGTGCGAGACCGGCGTGACCGAGGCCGAGCTGATCGCCAGATCGAACCGCGTCCCTCTCGAAGCGAGCGTGTCGATAGCCGGTGTGGCCTCGTCGAAGCCGTAGCAGCCGAGATAGTCCGCCCGAGTCGTGTCGAGCGTAACGAGGAGCACGTTGTGCTTCGGCGCGGGCGGTTCGCAACCCGATCCAAGAAGCGCAAGCGACAGGGTGAGAGCGAAGAAGGTCTTGGAGGAGGTCTGCATGAACGCGAGGAGTGTAGCAGGCACGTACGGCCGAGTCCGAGCTCGGTTGGAGCTCTAGAACTGGAAGTAGATGAAGGGCTGCTTGTGGAGGGAGACGAAGCTGAGCGCGAGCGAAGTGGCCAGCGCCAGGAGGATGGCGTAGCTGGTGCCCGATAGTCGCAGGCCCCAGCGTTCGAGCGGCTTGTGAGCGAGGAGCGCGTGGCCGGCGAGAATCGGGAGCAGCAAGAGGAAGAGCGGCGGGTCGCCGAACTCGGTCAGAGCCTTGGCTCCATCACCGGCAAACGCCATCGAGCGCAGTGCCGCCAGTGCATCTTCGAAGCTCTGCGCGCGAAAGAAGACCCAGGTGCCGCAGACCCACAGGAAGGTGAGCAGCATACCCGGAAGCGCGGCCACGCCGGACTTCGTGGCGGCCGAGCGACCGCCGCTCACCAGGCTGACCACCACGAGCGCCAGCCCGTGCAAGCCGCCCCACACGACCCAGTTCCAACCGGCACCGTGCCAGAGCCCGCCGAGCAACATCGTCAGCATCAGGTTGCGCCAGGTGAACAGCCGCGAGCTCGAGCGACCGCCGAGCGAGATGTAGAGGTAGTCGCGCAGCCAGGTCGAGAGGCTGATGTGCCAGCGTCGCCAGAACTCCGCGATGCTCGAGGCGAAGTACGGAAAGTTGAAGTTCTTGGGGAGCTGGTAGCCGAGCAGCGCGGCGCACGCAATCGCCATGTCGCTGTAGCCCGAGAAGTCGCAGTAGATCTGGACCGAGTAGAACAGCACGCCGATCCAGACGGCGACGCTGGAGTAGAGCGCGGGAGCCTCGAAGACCAGGTCCGCATAGGGCGCGAGGTTGTCCGCGATGCAGGCCTTCTTGATGAAGCCGATCAGGAACAGGTTGAGTGCCGGGCGAACAGCGACATCGGCGAAGCGGCACGTCCGCGTGAGCTGCGGCAAGAAGTCGACGGCGCGCACGATCGGTCCCGCGACGAGCTGCGGGAAGAAGGAGACGAACAGGGCAAAGTCCGAGAAGCTCTTGATCGGCTTCAAGTTTCCGCGGTACACGTCGATCGTGTAGCTCATCGATTGAAACGTGAAGAAGCTAATCCCGACGGGCAGGATCCAGTTCAGCGTGCGCGGCTCGACATCGAAGCCCAGTGCACCCAGGAGCGAGGCGCCCGAGACGACGAAGAAGTCGAAGTACTTGAAGAAGCCGAGGATGCCCAGGTTCGCGATCAAGCTGATCACGAGCCAGAAGCGGCGGCCGAGGGCTGGCCGCTCGTTCGCGAGGACACGCCCCACGATGTAGTCGACCAGCGTGGACGCGAAGATCAGGAGCAGGAACTGCGCGTCCCAGGCTCCGTAGAAGACGTAGCTCGACACGAGCAGCCAGAGCTTGCGCGCATGCAGACTGGTGAGCCCCCAGTGCATGGCGAACACGAGCAGGAAGAAGCCGAAGAAGAGGGGCTCGGTGAAGATCACGCTGCTAGTTGTCTCCGCCCAGCTTCAGGAGGTCTGCCGCCAAGAGCCTGGTGAAGGCCTTCGCGCCCTGGCTGGAGAGGTGCTGCCGATCGTGGAAGTTCTCGAACACGAAGAGCTCGGGATAGCGATGGGCGTCGTTGTACTCGAGCAGAGTGACTTGCTCTTCGCCCTCGAAGCTCGGTGAGTTCGAGAAGGGCGGCATGACGATAAAGGCCACACGCGCGCCCGCGGCCTCCGCCACTCGGACCTGATGCGAGACGAGCTCGGGAAGCAGCGGAACCGTCGGGAGATTCTCCTTGCCCGCCCGCGCGCGCCCGATGCGCCCGCTGAAGGCCGCTCGCTTGCTCAGAAAGTCAGCACGTCGCTCGCGGATGTTCGGCTCGGTCGGATCGAACTTCACCCAGCCCGCCTCGCCGACCGGAGCCAGCGCCGGAGTCCTTCCGGCCAGGCCGGCCAGCCACTCCGGCCCGCGCCCCACGCTGAAGTTGCGAATCCAGGCGAAGCGCAGGTGCTCGAGGTACTGGTCGTGGCGCGCTTCCTCCGAGAGCCGGTCGTTCGAGATCGACTGTAGGATGTGCGCGGTCCCCGCCACGCTGTGCCAGTGCGTCATCCGATCGGTCAGCGCTTGATCGACGGTCAAGCGGTCCTTCGGATTGAGCTCGATGATCACCCACTTCAGCGGCCGCTTGCTGCGCGTGATCACCTCGGGCAAGAGCTCGACCCACTCGTGCGCGCCGGAAGCCGGCAGCCCGAAGTTGAAGGAGCGCAGCGCTTGCCCTCCGGCACTCATCGCCTCGTCGAAGACCTCGGGAACGAAGCCGCGCATCACGCGACTCGATCCGATTGCAATCACATCGAAGCCCTCCGAGTCATCCTCGAAAGCCGTGAGCCGGTTGGTGTAGTCCTCGAGCCGCGGGCGCGGCGCGTAGGTCGAGAGCAGCAGCGACGCCAGACACGCGGTGAAGAGAAAGGTCAGTACGTTGCGCGCTCGACTCCAGAACATAGGCAGGGGGCGGTCCCGGTCAGGAGATTAGCCTATTGCGACCCGGACCGAGCCGCTCTCCTTCGCAAGCGAGAGCGCGCACTATTCGTCCGCCGTTCCGCCGGTGTAGCGCATCAGTCGCAGCACCGTGTCCGGTAGCTCGGAGACCTGCTTGTACTCCACGGTGAAGAGCTCGCTCAAGAACTCCTGGTCGATCAGCTCCGTCGGAATGCCCTGGGTCCGATCCGAGTCGGGCACCAGGTCGGTGTACGTGAAGTAGTCGGGGTTCCGATCCAAGAAGTAGGAGTCGGGAACCTGCCGGTCGTGCCCGGGCGAGTGGATCTCCGGATGGCCTTCGCGCTCCGCAACATCGGGATCGACGAGTCCGTAGGTATCGAGGACATAGAGCTCGGAGTAGTACCCCACGGCGCCGATCGCTCCGCGCACCAGCGTCTCTCCCGGCTGTGTGTGTTCGGCCAGCGCGCGGCCCAGATAGGCCCACTCCGTCGCGCGATCCCGCATGCCCTTCCAGACCGTCGCCTCGGAACGGTAATCGTCACTGTTCCACCGGAAGTGAACGCGCTCGGCTACACCACTCGGCAACGCCCAGCGATCCGAGAGCGCGAGCAGGTTCAGAACCAGGATCGCGGTCGTTGCGATCTGGAGAGCCAGTGAGGGCTCGCGGCTCCGCGCTCCTCCGAGTGCGAGCGCTGCGATCACCGTCAGGAACGGAACGGCCGGAACGAAGAAGCGCGCGAAGGCCATGAAGTCGCCGCCGGCCAGAGCGGAGAGCAGGAGACCGGTAATGAAGGGCGCACCGAACAAGGCGATCAGCCCCTTCTCGAGGGAGACCTTCGAGCGGAACAGACGCAGGGTGCCATGACCAGTCGTGAGCAGAGCGAGCAACAGGAGTCCGGGGATACCGACCAGCATCGCAAAGATGTAGCGCGACCCGCGGTCGAACACGATCGCGCTCGGGTCAACCTTGACGCGCGCGGTGTGAGGACTCCAGGTACCGAAGTAGAGCTGCCGGAAGACCATGATCAGACCGATCGTGATCGCGGCGGTCAGCAGGAGAACCACCAAGCGCTTGCGATCCACCGCTCCCGGCCAGAGCAGGCTCGCCGCAAGACCCGTCGCGAACAAGGCTCCGAGGTAGACGCCACCATCGACGCGCAAAGAGACTGCGCAGATCGACCAGAACACGAGCGCGCGCAGTGAGCCCAGAGTCGTGAGACTGCGGCCGACCTGGTACAGCGCGAGCGCGAAGGCCATCGTCTCGAGTCCACTGGTAGACCAGACCACCATCGGCGGGAGAGACAACAGGCACGCGAACATCACCGCGACGAGGCGGGGCCGACCGAGAGTGGTGACCGAGCCGATGTCGGTCGCGACGGTCCTCGCCAGCCAGGCGAAGGCGGCGATGGAGAGCACCGGAGCGGCGAGAGTGGACGCGACGCCGACCAGCTCGAAGAGCGCGAGTACGAGCACCCACAAGAGGTTGCTGAAGCCCTCGATCGGAGGCGACTCGCCGATGTTGAAGACGAGCCCGTTGCCCTCCGCGAGGTGGCGCGCATAGCGGAAGGAGATGTACGCGTCGTCGCAGGTCCACAGCGCCAGAACACCGATGACGACCGCGGCGACGGCGAAGAGGGTCGCCGTTCCCCCCACCGAGCTGGCCCGAATCGCGAACTCGGTCCGCTCACTCCCACCACCCTCGTGGAGATCCTCGGCGGCTAGGGACCTGGACATGGGAGGGTGATCGAGGGGACGGACAACTTGCGCCAAGGAGAGCTCACTCGCACCGGGCATTTGGGCCGCGGGCTCCCCCGGGCACGAGTGCGCGGCGATTGTACGCCCTCCTCCGGGCCCATTCATGCCCCGGCACGGCGCTTGCCTTTCTGAGAGGCACCCAAGCGAGCTGACCGGCACGATCCCCATTGCGCCCTCTCCAGCCTGCCCGCCCCCTTCACCGCCCGGGACTTCTGTCCTATCCGGTGGACACGACCGGAGGTTCCCATGACATCCCCTGCCCGCCTCTCCAACCGTCTCCTCTGCCTCGCACTCCTGCTCACCGTGGCCGGAACCGTCGGCTGCCGTCGAACCAAGGGCACGATCAGCGTGCCGGCCAATGAGACCTTCGTACAGGTCTCGAACGGCGCAGAGATCGAGCCCAACGACCAGTCCGCCTCGCCGCACTACCTCGGCGTCCTGCGCCAGGGCGAGATGATGACCGTCACGGGCCACGCCCAGGCAGGCGACCCCGCTGTCGATCCCTTCGCGGACGAGTTCGACGGCTTCGCGATCTCCCTCGCTCAGCCTTCCGAGATCGAGTTCATCCTCACCTTCGACGATTCTGCGGGTGAGCTCGACACCTGGATCTACGATCCGGCCATCGACGACATCGCGATCTTCTTCGAGAGCGACTTCAGCCCCGAGTCCGGCTTCTTCTACGTCTACGCGCCAGTACTCGACTTCCACATCGTCGTGCGCGCGCTCTTCGGTCAAGCGAACTACACCCTGGACATCTACGCTCGCCCGATCCCGCTCTTCGCTTCGACGAGTGAGCTGGCCGAGCTTCCGACCGCGAACGACCAAGCGCTCGCGCTCGCGAACGCGGACTCCTTCGGACCGAGCCTCGAGATCGCTGAGGACAATGCCTCTCGCGCCAAGACCGGACTCCGTCCCGAGACCTCGGCACGCGCCGAGTCGCGCCGCCGCTACCTCGGACAGAGTGCGCTCGAGAGCATCGACGAGCTGCCCGCTTTCCAGACCGGCGTGCTCCTCATCTTCGACCCGAGTGGCTCGGTCCTCTCCGCGCCGATCATGGCCGTCGCTCCCGGAGTTCGAGAGCTACTCCTGGAATAACCCCGACTCCTGAAACCCTGAAGAATCGGCGCCGCGTCTCCGCGCGGCGCCGATTTTTCGTTCAGCCCGCACTATTCATGAGTCGCGAGAGGAAACGCCTCGATTCGGTTCCTACTGGTGTTTTGCGGGCGCTGGCCCCGCAGTCGAGCTTGTAAGCTCGTCGAGGAAGCCAGTGTTCGCAAAAACGCCGGTAGGGGCCGAAAGGCTGGCGTAGCCGGCCGTTCGTGGTGTTTAGTCCGCGTGGTCATGAATATTGCGGCTAGAGCCGGCCGGCGGCGATGCGCCACCAGTCACCCGACGGAAGCTCCGCCTCGAAGGCCAGCCGCTCTCGCAGAGTCGGATGTTCCACTTCGAGGGAGCGGGCGTGCAAGGCGACGCTCTTGTCCGGCAGCGGCTCGGGGGCACCGTACTTCAGGTCGCCCGAGAGCGGCGCGCCGAGGCTCGCGACGGCGACGCGCAGCTGGTGAGAGCGACCCGTCTCCGGATGGAGCTCGACCAACGTCTTTCCTCCCGCTTCGTGCAGGACGCGCCAGGTCGTCACCGCTTGCTTCGCACCCACGCATTCGCCTTCACGGACCACCACGCGATTGGCGCTGCGGTCCTTGAACAGCCAGTGCTCGACGCGACCGCTCTCCTCGGGCAGCACTCCCTCGCAGATGCCGAGGTAGCTCTTCTTGACGGTGCGCTCTCGAAACTGGTTCGTGAGTCGCGCGGCCGCCTTGCTCGTGCGCGCGAAGAGGACGACTCCGCTCACCGGTCGATCCAGGCGGTGCACGACTCCCAGAAAGGCGCGCCCGGGCTTGTCGAACTCGACCTCGACCCAAGCTCGCGCCAGGTCGAACAGCGACTCGTCGCCGCTCTCGTCGGGAACGGTGGGAAGACCGGCGCTCTTCTCGACCGCCAAGAGGTGATTGTCGCTGTGCAGGATGACGAGGCTCATGCGCCCCGCCACCAACGCGCACAGAATCCGCAGGGCAGGAGGCGATCGCCCGGTTCCTCGCGGAGCGCCAGCTCGCCGGCCGCAACCTCTCCGCCCTCCAGCTCGCTGAGCAGGTTGTGGAAGGCGAGCGGTGAGTAGCCGATCGCATAGGTCGAGAGCACGAGGAAGGACCGCTCGTCGAGGAGCTCCGCGACCGCCTCGAGCAGCGACGCGAACAGCTCTTCGAACTGCCACTTCTCGCCCTTCGGTCCGCGACCGTAGTGCGGCGGGTCGAGCAGGATGCCCGCGTACTTCTTGCCGCGCCGCGCCTCGCGCTGGGCGAAGGCCAGCGCATCCTCGTGGACGATGCGCAGCGCGCGCTCGCCAAGCCCCGAGGCGACCGCGTTCTCGCTGGTCCAGTTCAACGATGCGCGCGAAGCATCGACGTGGGTGACTTCGAAGCCCGCCTGTGCGGCGAGCACGCTGGCCGCTCCGCTGTAGCCGAACAGATTGAGCAGTCCGGCGCCGCTGCCCATGGCCTCGCCGCGCTCCTGGAGGAACATCCAGTTCGCGGCCTGCTCGGGAAAGAGCCCGACGTGCTTGAAGGGTGTGGGACGGATGACGAAGCGCGCGTTTCCGAACGGAACGGTCCAGCTCGGCTCCTTGCCGCGCGCCTCTCGCGGTGCATCGCGATGGGCCTGCCAGCGACCGCCGCGATCCGACTCGCGGATGAAGCTGAGGTGTGCGCTCGCCCACTCCTTGTCCTCGCGCTGCGGACGCCAGAGCGCCTGCGGATCCGGCCTACGCAGGACGACCGTTCCGAATCGCTCGAGCTTCTCGCCGTTGCCGGAGTCGAGCAGCGCGTAGCCCGGAAAGTCGGGCATCTCGAAGATCGGAGGTTCCATGGGTGCGAGCTTAGCGTGGGGAGAGAGTGACGAGCGAACAAGCTTGGTGCGCAGTAGGAGTTTTCTGCGAGGCTGATAGACTCGACGCCCGTGAGTGACTCCTCGACACACGAGCCCGGCACACTGCGCGTCGGCAGCGTGCCGTTCCTCGTCGCCCGGCCGCTCGACCTGGGCCTCGATCAAGAGCAGGGCATCGAGCTCGTGCGCGAGGTACCGGCCGTCCTCGTTCGGAAGCTGCGCGCCGGAGAGCTGGACGTCGCGCTGGTCAGCAGCATCGAGCTGTTTCGGAAGCCGGGCTATCGCTACCTCGATGGACTGGCCGTTGCCGGACACGCGGGCGTCGCCAGCGTGCAGCTCTTCCTGCGCAAGCCCGTCGAGGAGCTCGAGACCGTCGCCCTCGATCCCGCCAGCCGCACCGCCGCGACCCTGGTCCAGGTGACCCTCGCCGAGCTCGGCCACGAGCCGCGCTTCCTCGAAGTCCCCGCCGATCAAGATCCCCGCGAGGTGGAGGCCGACGGCTGGCTGCGAATCGGCGACCGCGCTTTCCAGGAGTACCTCGAGCCCGACGCTCACCCGGTCTTCAATCCATCCGCCGCCTGGCGCGAGCAGACCGATCACCCCTTCATCTTCGCCACCTGGATCGTCCGCGAGGGTCTGGACATCTCCAGCTGGCTGTCCGCCTTCGCGAGAGCGCGAGCCCGCGGCCGCGACGCTCTCCCTCAGCTCGCTCGCGATGCTGCCAAAGAGTGGTCGCTGCCGCTCGCCGAGACCGAGAACTATCTGCTGCGCGAGTGCCTCTACGAACCCGGCTCCGCCATGCGGCCAAGCCTGCTCGCGTTCCGAGATCGCGCCACCAAGCTCGGTTTGTGTGAGCCCGACCTTCTGCCCGAAGCGGTCCGTTTCGAGAGCACTTCGAGCCAATAGCTCGCCCGCCGGAACAAGCGCTTACCAGTAGGGTTGGACTCGAAGCGACTCTCCGTTGTTGATCTGTGGAGCTAGCGCCCATAAATAAGGTGGTCGATATCGGCCTCCGTCTGTTGGACAGAGCTCCGATCCTCCGACCAGAGTCCACCTTGCCGCGAGCCAGGCTGTTCCGTGACCATCCACTCCCCCACCTTGTTCGATCTCGAAGAGCCCGTGGCAAAGAAGAAGACCAAAAAGAAGGCTGCGGCGAAGAAGCCAACCAAGGAGAAGGCTTCGAAGGGAGCGGCCAAGAAGAAGGCCACGAAGGAGAACGGAGGACGCAAGCGCAGCAACGCGGAGGAGATGGCCTCCAAGCAGCGCGACATCTCCGTCTCCGAGTTCTTCACGAAGAACCGGCACCTGCTCGGCTTCGACTCGCCGCTCAAGGCGCTCCTGACTGCAGTCAAGGAAGCCGTCGACAACTCGCTCGACGCGTGCGAGGAGGCCGGCATCCTTCCGGAGATCTCGGTCGAAATCAGCCAGACGGGCGAGAACCGCTTCCGCATGGCCGTCGAGGACAACGGCCCCGGCATCATCGAGTCCCAGGTCGGCAAGGTCTTCGGCAAGCTGCTCTACGGCTCGAAGTTCCACAAGCTCAGCCAGACGCGCGGTCAGCAGGGCATCGGCATCTCGGCGGCGGGCATGTACGGCCAGCTGACCACCGGCAAGCCCGTGCGAATCGTCTCTCGAACCGGGAAGCGCAAGGAAGCGCACGAGTTCTTGCTGACGATCGATACGGCGCGCAACAAGCCGGACATCCACGAGTCGAGCGTGTCGGACTGGGACAAGGCGCACGGGACGCGAGTCGAGATCGAGATGGAGGCTCGCTACCAGAAGGGCGTGCGCTCGGTCGACATGTACCTCAAGCAGACGGCCATCGCGAACCCGCACCTGACGCTGCACTACACCGACCCCGGCGGCGAGGCGGTGACCTACGAGCGCAACAGCAAGGAGCTCCCGCCGGAGACGATCGAGATCAAGCCGCACCCGCACGGCGTCGAGCTGGGCGTCCTGATCGCGATGCTCAAGGAGACGAACAGTCGCTCGCTCTCCGGCTTCCTGAAGGAAGAGTTCAGCCGCGTCGGCACCAAGGTCGTCAAGGACGTGCTCAAGCTGGCCGGCAAGGGGCTGACCGAGAAGTCCTATCCCTCACGTATCGCGCGCGAAGAAGCCTCCGCTCTGCACGCTGCGATTCAAAAGACCAAGATCTCTTCGCCTTCGACCGACTGCATCGCACCGATCGGTCCCGAGCTGATCATCAACGGTCTCAAGAAAGAGGTCGAAGCGGACTTCTACCACGCGGTCACTCGTCCGCCGGCCGTCTATCGCGGCAACCCGTTCCAGATCGAGGTCGGCATCGCCTATGGCAAGCCGGGCGGCGTTGGGCTCGAGGTCACCGACGAGGGGCGCATTCGCAAGAAGAAGAAGAACGCGGCGGATGCGACCGAGGACCTGGTCGGTGCCGCCGATGAGCCGGTGCGCGTGATGCGCCTGGCCAACCGCGTGCCCCTGCTCTACCAGCAGTCCGCATGCGCGGTGACGAAGGCCGTGACGCAGACCAACTGGCGCCAGTACGGTCTCCAGCATCCGCGCGGTGCGATTCCCCTCGGGCCGATGGCGCTCATGATTCACATCGCGAGTGTCTGGGTGCCCTTCACCTCGGAGTCGAAGGAGGCGCTGGCCTCCTACCCGGAGATCCTGAAGGAGATCAAGCTCGCGCTGCAGGAGTGCGGTCGCAAGCTGGGCACCCACATCCGCAAGGGCAAGCGCCTCAAGCGCGAGTTCGAGAAGCGCTCCTACATCGAGAAGTACATCCCGCACATTGGGATTGCGCTGCAGGAGATCCTGGACCTGTCCGAGCCGGCGCGTGACAAGACCGTGGAGACTCTCGAAGACGTGCTCCACAAGAGCCGCAAGTTCTAGGGCGCAATCCCCAATAACGCCGCCATGACTACACAAGCCCAACCCGGCGCCGGCTCGACCGGCAACGTGATCGCCGCCGTCTGCAGCTTCTTCATCCCCGGCCTGGGACACCTCGTTCAGGGCAGGACCATGGGTGCGCTGTTCTTCTTCATTTCTTGCGCGGTCCTCTACGCCATGAGCACGCTCATCATCCCCCTGTTCTTCGCAGTGCCACTGCACCTCTGGGCGATCATCACCACCGCGACCTACAAGCCTGGAACCTGATCCACAGGCTCCCTCCCTCCAAGCATGGCCAAGAAGAAGAAAAAGACGACCCGCAAAGCCGCGACCACGATGGTTCCCGCCAAGCCGGCGACCAAGACGGTCAAGCGTGCGGCGGCGGAGATCGGTCCGCTCGACAAGAAGACCTTGCAGCTGATCGAGCGAACCGCCGAGCGCGTCAAGTCTTCGATCGAGAAGCGCGTGTTGCCGGAGCTGAAGTTTCCGGTGCGCTCGCTCTCGAACGTCAAGTACGAGAAGAAGGTCGGCTACTTCGAGCTGGGCAGCGGACGCAAGGCGCGCGCGCTCAGCGTCAATACGGTCAAGAACTTCGCGCAGACGCTGCGGCTCATGTCGATCTCCAAGGACATGGTCGAGAACAACGACTTCGCGACGAAGCGGGAGGCCTACTACGTCAGCAAGAACTGGGGCGACTGCAAGTTCACCGAGCAGTCCGAGTCCGATGCCGTGATGGATGACATCGAGGCCCTGGCCAGCCTCGACGGGCTCAGCCGCGAGCAGCTGCGCTACTTCCCCGAGGAGCACGGTGGCTCCGTCGCGGGAGCGCTGACCGTGATCGACCGCGACACCGAGACCGGACTCCCGATCCGGATCGACTGCACCGGCTTCGGCACGGGCTCCTACTCGATCCCCCACTCGGTCGAGCACCTCAAGTTCGAGACCAAGGCCAAGTTCATCATCGTCATCGAGACCGGCGGTATGTTCCAGCGGCTCAACAACCACAAGTTCTGGAAGAGCGCGAACTGCGTCCTGGTCGAGATGGGGGGGGTCCCGACGCGGGCCACGCGGCGCTTCGTGCGCCTGCTCGCCGACAGCAAGAAGATCCCCGTCTACTGCTTCGTCGACTGCGATCCGTACGGCATCGCCAACATCTACCGCACGCTCAAGGTCGGCTCCGGCAACGCGGCGCACATCAACCGCTTCTTCTGCGTCCCGCAGGCTCAGTACCTCGGCGTCACTCCGCAGGACATCATCGACTTCAAGCTCGAGGATGCGACCCACCCCCTGCAGCCGGTCGACATCAAGCGAGCCAAGGATGCGCTGAAGAACGATCCCTTCTTCAAGGCGCACAAGCCCTGGACCCAGGCGATCAATCAGATGCTCAAGATGGGACAGCGCGCCGAGCAACAGGCCCTGGCCAAGTGGGGACTCAACTTCGTCATCGAGGAGTACCTGCCCCGCAAGCTCGCCAATAAGAAGAGCTTCCTGCCCTAGCGAGCCGCGGTTGAAGCTGACCGGGAAGTTCCTTCCAGGTCAAGACTGCCGATCGAGCAGAGGCGGCGAAAGAGTGCACGAACGTATCGCTCTCTCCGCCGGAATTCTCGCCCCAGGTCCGAGAGCGTAGATGCCGATAGAGACAGGTTGTCTCTCGCCAGTGCCTCCCCCTCATCGACGGCCAATCATGCGCTCTCTTGCCCTCGCTCTCTTCGTTCTGCTCAGCTCCTTCTCCAACGCCTCGGATTCCATCGAGAGCAAATTGGGCTTCCGCCTCACTTCGCCGGGTGCCGGGTGGCGCCTGCTCGATGAAGAAGGCGTGCGCGACATTCAGCCCCGCGCCGTCGCCGGCCTGGTGTCGAACGATGAGCTCTACAACGTGGTCGTCGTCGAGAACCTGCCGGCCGACTCGCTGACCGAGCTCGCCCGCTACTGGGCCGACAACTCGGGACTCGACAACGCCAAGGTCAACCTGTTCGAGGAGCTTCGATTCAACGACCTGCCCGCCGTTCGGTGGATGGTGAGCGGCGAGTCCGCCGGCACCGCTTGGTCGCAACACTTCGTGATCTTCATCCACGGCCAGTCTCTCTTCCGCCTGGTCTCCTGGGCGAACTCCGCCGCCGTCCAGCCCGACGGAAGCTCGTTCGAGCCCTTCATGGAGTCCTTCTCCTTCCTGAAGGTAGAGCACGCGGTCGCGCCGACGAGCGAACTCCAGCCCGAGCACGCCGGGATCGGTTGGCTCTCGAGCAAGGGCATGTGGAAGAGCTCCGCGCACGGCATGGCGATCGAGCTCACGGAAGAGTGGAGCATCGTCACCGGTGAAGACCTCCTCGGCTGGGACCTCGATGCAGACATCGGCATCCTCGACAACGACAGCCACGCCAAGCTCACGCTCGGCTTCGAGCGACTGGATCGCCGCCTTCGCACTCAGCGCGCCGCCGACTTCTTCAAGCAAGCCGCGAGCGAGGGCGTCGAGCGCCGCGAAGCGATCCTGATGCAGCTCGCTGGCGAAGAGATCGAGCTGCGCGTCTACGACCCGTCGACGAGTGGTGATGACGGCTCGGTCGGGATGCGTCGCCTGGTCGGCTACGAGCCGCGCGAAGAACACTGCATTCGAATCCGAGTGGACTACCCCATCGCTCGCGAGGGCGCTGCGCTCGAAAACCTGCGCGCGGCCTTCGCCGCCATGCGCGTCATGGAGCGAGAGGAGCGGCTCGGCGTCGAGGCTCGAATCGAGTCGAGCTTCGAAGAGATCAACGAAGTCGGTGACGGCTACTCGCTGCGCGGCGGAATGTACCGCGACTTCCGCTTCGGGCTGAGCTGGAAGCGCCCGTCGCTCCAGTGGCAGGTCGAGACCGGAGCCGCAGCGATCGCGCGCGTGCCCGACTCCGCGCTGACTTTCAGCAATCCCTACTGGGACATTCAGGGCGCCGTGATTCCCGTTCCGGTCCAGACCCTGCAGACCGAGGACCTGCACGCACACGCGCTCGCCGAGAGCTTCCCCCCCGCCTCCTTCGAGGCGCTCGGTGAAGTGCGCCGCCTGAAGCTGGGCGAGGTCGAGGCACAGCTCTCTCTGCTCCGCCCCACGATGAGCCTGGCACCGAACGAGTACCGCCTGGTCACCGCCGCCAACGACAGCTGGGCCTTCAAGATTCACGTCTGGGGTTCGCCTAGCTCGCTGAGCCTCGCGTCCGAAGAGCTGGAAGCCGCCCTCCTCGGCTTCGCGATCAGCGCCTCACCGACGCCGGCCAAGAACGCCAGCAGCGGAGCGCTGTACGACGACCGCCTCGGCTTCCAGCTGCTCTCTCCCGGCGAAGACTGGAAGTTCACCGATCGCGGAAAGGACGCTTTCTGGCCCGCCGGCGATCTGGCGGAGTGGGTGCGCGGCGAAGACGAGTGCGTCGGGGTGATCGCCGTCTGCGGCCTGACCGACAAGGAGGACGTCCAGTTCCTCGGCTCGCTCGTTCGCCACGGCTTCCCGGAGTCGTTCGGCGAGTGGATTCGGAAGGAGCCCGAGACCCGCGAGATGTACTTCTGCGGGCAGTCCGTCCGAGAGCTCTCCTGGAACAAGCTGGGGCGCAAGGCCACGTGTTGGACGATCTACCGAGAGCAGACTCTTTACCTGGTTTATGCAACCGACGAGGCGGGCGAGTTCGACAGCGAGCGCGTCTGCGACCTCTTTTCGCTCCTGCCCTAGCCCGCAATATTCATGACCACGCGGACTAAACACCACGAACGGCCGGCTACGCCAGCCTTTCGGCCCCTACCGGCGTTTTTGCGAACACTGGCTTCCTCGACGAGCTTACAAGCTCGACTGCGGGGCCAGCGCCCGCAAAACACCAGTAGGAACCGAATCGAGGCGTTTCCTCTCGCGGCTCATGAATAGTGCGGGCTGAGAGACTCGGAACGAGGACGAGCCCACAACTTGAACTGGGCTCACGGACCGCGCCGCTCCATGGGCTAGACTGGGCGGCTCACGCTTTCCATCCTTCGCGGCCAGAGCCGCGAGATTCGGTCCCTCCCCGTCTCCCATGAAGTGGTTTCAGAGAGCCCTGCTCCTGCTTGGGCTAGTTGCAATTGTCTGGTTCATCGCCTCCGACTCGGAGTCGGATGACGCGAACTTCGCCGTCGAGGGCCAGGCCGTCCGCCGCGGTCCGCTGCGAATCGCCATCGTCGAGCGCGGCAACCTGCAAGCCGCCGACGCCGTCGTCCTCAAGAACGAGGTCGAGGGCCGCACGACGATCCTGTACCTGATCGAAGAAGGCTCGATCGTCGAGGAGGGTGACCTGGTCTGCGAGCTGGACACGAGCGAGCTCGAAGAGCGCCGCGTCTCACAAGAGATCACCGTCCAGAATCGCGAAGCCTCGCACGTCAAGGCCAAGCAGAACTACGCGATTCAGGAGAGCGAGAACATCAGCAACATTCAGCGCAGCGAGCGGGAGCTGCGCTTTGCGAAGATGGACCTCGCGAAGTACCTCGAGGGCGACTACCCACAGCAGCTGCAAGAGAAGGAGGAGGCCATCATCCTCTCGGAGGAGGAGCTGCAACGCGCGGCGCAGAACCTCGAGTGGTCCGAGCGCCTGGCGGAGAAGGGCTTCCTCGAGAACACGCAGCTCGAGGCCGACCGGCTCGGCAAGCGGCGCAGCGAGATTCAGCTCAACCAGAACACGCGCGCCATCGAGCTCTTGAAGACCTACGAGAATCCGCGCCGCGTGGACGAGCTCGAAGCCAATGTCGCCGAAGCCGGACGCGAGCTCGATCGCATCAACCTCCAGGCCAAGGCGCGCATCGTCGACTACGACGCCGAGGTCCGCACGACCGAAGCACAGCTCAACCTCGAGCGCGAGAAGCTCGCGCGTATCGATCGACAGATCGAGAAGGCCAAGCTCTACGCGCCCTCCGCCGGAATGATCGTCTACTGGCAGGAGGAGAGTCGTTGGGGCGGCGGCGAGCCGCTGCAAGAGGGCTCGGAAGTGCGCGAGCGCCAGGAGCTCATTACGATTCCGTCCGCTGGCAGCATGATCGCACAGGCCAGCCTGCACGAGTCCGTGATCGAACAGGTCGAGCTCGGCATGCCCTGCCTGATCAACGTCGATGCCATTCCGGATGAAGAGCTGCGCGGCGTGATTCGCTTCAAGGCCGTCCTGCCCGACCAGGTCAGTCGTTGGGTCAACCCCGACCTGCGCGTCTACCGCTCCGAGATTCGCCTGCTCGACGCCCACGAGAGGCTTCGACCCGGCATGTCGTGCAGCATCGAGATCATCGTCGACGAGCTGGAAGATGCGCTCTACATCCCGCTGCAGTCCGTCTTCCTCGACGCCGGCCAGCCCGTCTGCTTCGTGAGCAAGGCCGGTTCCTACGAGATGCGCGAGCTCGACGTCGGCAAGAACGACGGCAAGTGGGTCGCGATCGACTCGGGCGTCGAAGAGGGTGAGATCGTCATGCTCAGCCAGCCTCCTGGTACCGAGCTGCGCACGAGCTCGGGCAGCGAAGACGGCGGCGAGTCCGCGGACTGGGGAACCGAAGGGACGATCTCGTCCGATGGCGCGAAGCCCGACGGCCCGGACAAGTCGAGCAAGCCCTCCGCCGAAGACTGGAAAGCCAAGATGAAGAGCTCCGGCAAAGGCGACCGGGGTGGTAAGAAATCTGGAGGCGGAAGCGGCCGCCCCAGCCAATGAGCTCTCCAGAGCCAATCGATAACGTCGTCGAGCTCCAGAACGTCCGCCGCACCTACACCATGGGTGAGGAGCTCGTTCACGCACTCGACGGGGTCTCGTTCGCGATCGAGCGCGGCGAGTACTGGTCGGTAATGGGCGCGTCGGGCAGCGGGAAGTCCACGCTCCTGAACGTCATCGGCTGCCTCGACCGACCGACGAACGGCGACTATCTGCTCGCGGGCACGAAGACGAGCTCCCTCGACGACGACCAACTCTCCGATCTGCGCTCGCAGAAGCTCGGCTTCATCTTTCAGTCCTACAACCTGATTCCGCAGCTCGACGTGCTCGACAACATTCTGGTCCCGCTCTACTACCAGGACGAACCTCCGGCCGACGGTGAGGAGCGCGCGCGCGCACTCGCCGAACGAATGGGCCTCGGCGATCGCATGGGCCACCGCCCCACCGAGCTGTCCGGCGGCCAGCAACAGCGCGTCGCCATCGCGCGCTCGCTCGTCAATGATCCCGAGCTGATCATGGCCGACGAAGCGACCGGAAACCTCGACAGCCAGACCGCCGGCGAAATCCTCGACTTGTTCGACGAGCTCTCGGCGGAGGGCAAGACGATCGTCTTCGTCACGCACGAGGCCCACGTGGCCGAGCGCGCGAGCCACATCTTGCAGATGAAAGACGGGCACATCGAAGACCTGGTCCAGCAACGGGAGATCGTCCGCTCATGAAGCGACAGTCCTACGCGCGCATGCTGAGGTCAGGCTTTCGCAGCCTGATGCTGCACCGATTGCGGAGCCTCCTGACGACCCTCGGCGTGCTCTTCGGCACGAGCAGCGTGATCGCGATGCTCGCCATCGGTGAGGGCGCCAGCTTCGAGGCGCAGGAGCAGATCAAGCTGCTCGGCAGCCAGAACGTCATCCTGCGGAGCGTGAAGCCGGCCGACGAGCCGAATAACGACGGGCAGACCTCGCGCGTCGTGAGCTACGGGCTGACCGATGCGGACTTCGACCGCGTGCGCGACACTTTCCCCGCGGTCTCGCACGTCGTTCCCGTTCGGAAGATCGAGAACGAAGTTCGGGTGCTCACGCGGACGCTCACCCCACAGATCCTCGCAACGCAGCCCAGCTATATCGAAGCCACCGGCCGCCTGCTCTGGGAGGGGCGCTTTCTCACCGCCGAGGACGGACGCAGCCTCAGCAATGTGTGCGTCTTGGGCACCGATGTCGCGCACTACCTCTTCCCGCTCCGCTCCGCGCTCGGCGAGCGCATCAAGATCGGTCCCGAGTACTTCACGGTCGTCGGAACTCTCGCGCCGCGACTCCGCGCCGCGGACGACCAGCCGCAGGTCGGCGAGTTCACCGGCGAGGTCCTGATTCCCTTCGAGACCGCCACGCGCTGGTTCGGCCGTATCCAGGTCAAGCTGCGCGCCGGTAGCCGCGAGATGGAAGAGGTCGATCTGCATGAGATCATCATCGGAGTCAGCTCGGGCGACGCCGTCACGGTGATCGCCGCTGCGGCGCGCGAAATGCTGAACCGTGGGCACTCGAAACCCGACTATGAGATTGTCGTCCCGCTCGAGCTGCTGGCCCGCGCCGAAGAGACCAAGCGCATCTTCAATATCGTGCTCGGCTCGATCGCCGGTATCAGCCTGCTCGTCGGCGGCATCGGCATCATGAACGTCATGCTCGCGACGGTTACCGAGCGCACGCGCGAGATCGGCATCCGTCGCGCACTCGGCGCCAAGAAGCGCCACATCGTCACCCAGTTCTTGATCGAGACCGTCCTGCTCTCCGTCGGTGGCGGCCTGTTCGGAGTGGCTCTCGGACTCGCAATCCCACTCGTCGTTGAAAACTTCGCGGACATGAAGACCATCGTTACGCCCCTCGCGCCCATGGCTGCCTTCGGCATCTCGGCGGGAGTTGGAATCATCTTCGGAATCTATCCCGCCTGGCGGGCGGCCAACATGGATCCGGTGGAGGCTCTGCGTCATGAATAGGGAGAGCGCAAACCCGCTCACGTTGGCCTTCCTCACTCTGCTCATGTCCGGCGCGTGTATGTCGACGGAGGACTACCGCGAAGAAGCCGACAGCGAGGTCTATGACATCATCGACTCGCGGCGCGGCGCTCTCGGATTGATCGACGACTTTCAGATCGGGGCACCCACCGACAGCCTGCGCACGCGCATCCTGGCGGGCGGAGAACGAGAGGTTCAACTCACGCTGATCGAGTGCTTGGCCGTCGCGGCGGAAGACAGCCGCGAGTATCAAGCCCGCCGCGAGTCGCTCTATCGCGTGGCGCTGGAGCTCACTCGCCGACGCTGGGACTTCTCCTATCAGGAGACGAGCTCCGGCCTCGCGTCCGCCGACGGAACCCTCCTGGATGCGGGCACGGCGAGCGGTTCTGCCGGCGCCGGAATCTCGAAGCTCTTCTCCTCGGGAGCGCGGCTGCTCTCCGACGTTTCGCTCGACCTCGTTCGGAACATCGGCACCGGCGACGGCTGGAGCCTCTTCAGCAACTTTTCCTTCAGCCTGACGCAACCGCTCCTGCGCGGCTACGGTAAAGACATCGTCCTCGAGCCTCTCAAGCAAGCCGAGCGCGACGTCATGTACGAGGCTCGCTCCTTCGAGCGCTTCCGCCGGACCTTCGCCTTCGACGTTGCCTCGCGCTTCTATCGCATAGTCCAGCAGCGTGACACGCTCTTCAACGAGGAGTCCAACTACGAGAGCCTGATTCGAATACGCCTGCGCAACCAGGCCTTCGCCGAAGCCGGTCGACTCTCGGATATTCAAGTGGACCAGGCGCTCCAGGACGAGCTGCGCGCGCAAGACCGCGTAGTCGAGTCGCGTCGTTCTCTAGAGACGAGCCTGGACGACTTCGCGCTCTTCCTCGGACTGCCGATCGAGACCAAGATAGAACTCATCGAGTCCGAGGAGACCGCCTTCGGTATCGCTGACCTCTTGGAGAGCGACCTCGCGGAGGAGCTAGCCATCTCGCTGGCACTCACCGAGCGATTGGACTATCTGACTGTCGTCGATCGAGTCGTCGACACCGAGCGGCGCGTACTCGTCGCCGAGAACGCGCTCCTCGGTGCCTTCGACGTCAGCGCGGGCTTCGACGGACGCAGCAACGACGACGAGCCGGGCTCCTACTCCAGGTCGGACGTCAACTGGGAACTGTCGGCCGCGCTCGACCTGCCGATCGATCAGATTCCCGAGCGCAACGCCTATCGCCTGTCGACACTCGACTACGCCGCGGCCAAGCGCGACCACGACCAACTCCACGATGGCATCTTCGCCGACATTCGAGCGGAGCTCCGCGAGCTGGCGGCGCGCCGCGAGAGCTACGAGATTCAGACCGGCGCGGTCAAGCTCGCGCGGCGTCGAGTCGAGAGCTCGAGCCTCAATCAAGAAGCCGGTCGCGCGGACACGCGTGACCTGCTCGAGGCTCAGGCGGCCCTGATTCAAGCCGAGAACGAGGCGACGCGCGCCTTCACGGACTACACCCTGGCGGGCCTGGCGCTGTTTCGCGACATGGGGCTGCTGCGCGTGGTCGATGCCGGTGTCACGGTCGCGTCCGAGCTGGTCTCGGATGTCTCGCGGCCATGACCGCGCCCCTCACGGCCGCCTGCCTCTGCGGTCGCATCAAGCTCGAGCTGACCCTGCCCAGCCGCTGGGTCGCTCACTGTCACTGCAACAACTGTCGTCGCGCGCACGGCGCAGCCTTCGTCACCTGGGCGGGCTTCGACGAGAAGCAAGTGCGCTGTGTTGCGGGCGAATCCGAGCTCGTGCACTTCGACACCGACGTCCAGTCGCGCCGCAGCTTCTGCAACCGCTGTGGCTCGACGCTCCTGTTCGGCGGCGAGCGCTGGCCCGGCGAGGTCCACGTGGCCGTCGGAAATATCGAGGGCCAGCTCGACCGCGAGCCAGCCGTCCACGCCTACGCCGACCGCGCGGTCAGCTGGTGCCCGATCCTCGACGACCTGCCGAAGCGCGGCGGCGAGTCGGGAACCGAGCCGCTCACCTAGACTCGAGCCCCTCGGCCAGTCCTTCTGCGAGCACTGCCGCGAGCGCGTCCTCGACGTTCGCCGCGAGGAGCCGGTGTCCCTCCACCGTCGGGTGCAGGCCATCGGGCAGGGTCAGCTCGGTGACTCCGGCAACGCCCTGCATGAAGTAGGGCACGAAGGCCAGGTCGAACTCCTCCGCGAGGTCGGGGTAGAGCTCCCGAACCGCAGCCGCGTACTCGTCGCCATAGCTGGGCGGAATCAAGACGCCGAGGAGCAGGACGCGGCAATCGGCAGCGTGTGCTCGCTCGATGATCTGGCGCAGGTTGTCGCGCATGGTCTCGACCGGGATGCCGCGCAGTCCGTCGTTCGCGCCGAGCTCGAGAACGAGGACGTCCGGCGACTGCTGCAGCAGCCAGTTCGTCCGCGCCAGCCCGCCCGAGGTGGTGTCTCCGGAGACTCCCGCGTTGATCAGGCGAAAGGGCAGCTCGCGCTCGAACAGTGCGCGCTGGAGGACCGCCGGAAAGGCACTGTCCGACGGGAGGTGCAAGCCGGCACTGATGCTGTCGCCCAGGAACGCGACCAGAGGAGCGTCCGCCGGAATCTCGAGCACGGGCAGCGCCGGTCCCCCATCCCCGAGGTCTGCCGCCGGCCCGTCGCCGAGCATGGTTCGCTCTTCGGCAGGGGGCGCCGTCTCCGACTCGTCGCTGCACGCCGTAAGCGACAGCGAGCAGAGCAGCGCCGCCGCGAGCGCGCGTCCTGTGAGCGCCGGGCTCGCCACTCTCCGCACAAGCTTTGTCAGTCCCGCTACTTTTTGTCGTTGATCGTCTGGTCCCATCGGTATCGTGCTCGCTCGCCGGCCGAGTCTATTCTCCAGATCCCATCATGACCGCTCGAATCGACTGTATCCAACTCGTCAAGCAGCTCTCCTCGGGCGAGAAGCTATTGACCATCCTGGACGGAATCGAGCTCACGGTTCAGCCCAGCGAGTTCGCCTGCATCCTGGGACCATCGGGGAGCGGAAAGTCCACGCTGCTCGGCCTGATGGCGGGGCTCGATCGCCCGAGCTCCGGGAGCGTTCGGATCGACGACCAGGCGCTCGAGAGTCTGAACGAGGACGAACTCGCGCTCCTCCGTCGCGAGAAGGTCGGCTTCGTCTTTCAGTCCTTTCAGCTGCTCGGCAACCTGACGGCCCGGGAGAATGTGCTGCTGCCACTCGAGCTGGCCGGAGTCAGTGATGCGGCCGCGCGCACCGATCAGCTCCTCTTCGACGTCGGACTCGGAGAGCGCGGTCACCACTACCCGACTCAGCTCTCGGGCGGCGAGCAACAGCGCGTCGCCCTCGCGCGCGCCTTCGCGCCTCGCCCCAAGGTACTGTTCGCCGACGAGCCGACGGGCAACCTGGACAGCGAGACCGGCGCCGGAGTGCTCGACCTCCTGAGCGCTCTTCGTACGAGCTACGGAACAACGCTCGTCCTGGTTACGCACGATGTGCAAGTCGCCGAGCTCGCCGACCGCTGCATCCACCTGAAGTCGGGTCGCATCGAGCGCGAGACCGTTCGCGAAACGGCTCGCCAAGAATTGCGCGAGGCGGGCGCAGTCGAAGGCCAGCCTCAGTGAAGCTCGCGCTCATCACTCAGTTCATTCGCCGCGAGTCGCGCGGCGCGCGCGGCAGGCTCTTCTACTTCACCATCTGCCTCGCGGTCGGCGTCGCGGCCGTTGTCGGCGTCTCGGGAATGACCGGCGCGATCGAAGGTGGCGTCGCGGCACAGAATCGCCAGCTGCTCGCGTCCGATCTTCGCATCAGCTCGAACTTCGACCTGCCGGAGATCCTCGATGAAGTCCTGGGTGAGGTGCCCGGGATGCAGCGCGCCCGAGTGCGCGAGCTGAAGAGCATGGTCTCGGTGCCGATTTCGAGCGAGAGCGCCACCACCACCCCACGCGCTCAGCTCGCCGAGATCAAAGCCATCGAGAGCGGCTACCCGTTCTATGGCGAGCTGCTCACCGAGCCGGCCGATGGACGCTCCGAGTTCGATGCATCGAGTGCGATCGTCGCCCCCGAGCTCCTCGTCGCTCTGAACATCGAGCTCGGCGACGAGATCGCCGTGGGCGGCGCGAGGTTCCGCACGGTCGCGCTGGTCGTCGACGAGCCCGACCGCATCAACTTCTCGATGACGCTCGGGCCGCGCGTCTTCCTGACCTACGAGGGACTCGATCGCACGAACCTCGTGCAGTTCGGTAGCCGCATCCGTCACTTCGCACTATTCGCCTTGCCCTCCAGCTCGCCCTCCGAGATTCAGGCTCTCGCCCGCAGGTTGGAAGACGACCTGCCCGACGCACAGAACCTGCGCATCGAGACACGCGAGAGCGCGCAGGCGCGGATCGGCAACGGTGTCGAACGCGTCGAGAAATTCCTCGGTCTCGTTGCACTGCTCTCGCTCGTGCTCGGCGGCATCGGCGTCGCCCAGATCTCTCGCACTTGGATCTCCGAACGCACGGCCGACATCGCGGTGCGCCGCGCGCTCGGCTTTCGTCCGGTCGAGATTCTGATTCTGTATCTCGCGCACATCCTGGTGCTCGCGGCAATCGGCAGTCTGATCGGTGCGCTGGTCGGCGCTACCCTGCCCTTCTTCGCGCCGTTGCTCGCGCCCGAGTTCATTCGAGCCGACCAGCTCGATCCCTGGCAGCCCGGCGCGATTCTCTCAGGCCTCGCGCTCGGCCTCTTGATCGCACTGGTCTTCGCAATTCCGCCCCTGACCGCCGTCTGGCGAGTCTCCCCGGCGCGTGTCCTGCGCGCCGAAGCCGAGCCGCTGCCCGCCCCGCGCTCGGTGCGCATCATCAGCCGCATCGTCGTCCTGCTCGGCGTCTTCGGCTGCGCGTACTTCCAGGCGAACGATGTCCAGTTCGCCGCCGCCTTCACCGGCGGCCTCCTGGTCTTGGCCGTCGTCCTCAGTCTCGCCGCCAGCGCCGTCATCGCGGCCTCGACGCGCCTCCCGCGCAAGCAGCTCTCGCCCTACCTCGTCCACGGTTTGGGCGCGCTCGGACGCCCAGGTCAGGGAACCTCGGGGGCCATCATGGCTCTCGGCATGGGAGTGCTCGTCGTCACGCTGCTCGTCCTGGTCGAGCAGCGCCTGGAGAGCGAGCTCGACAACCTGCTGCCCGAGCGCGCGCCGACGGCCTTCATGATCGACATTCAGCCCGGACAGTGGGAGGGAGTGCAGGGCCTACTCGATGAGAATGACGCGACGCAAGTCGAATCGGTGCCGGTGGTCACGGCGCGCCTCGCTTCCATCGACGGCGTCACTGTTCGCGAGTTGCAAGAGAGGCGGCCGGTCGACGGTGAGCGCAGGCGCGCGAACTGGGCACTCAGTCGCGAACAGCGACTGACCTGGATCGCCGAGCTGCCCGAGAGCAACGAGCTCGTCGAGGGCGAGTGGTGGAATGAATCCGAGATCAATGAGGTCTCGGTCGAGGAGAGCTATGCGGAGCGGCTCGGTCTGGAGCTCGGCACGAAGCTCGCATTCGACATCCAGGGCGTACCGGTCGAGGTCACGGTCACGAGCCTGCGCGCCGTGAAGTGGGAGAGCTTCCAACCGAACTTCTTCTTCGTCATCGAGCCCAGTGTCTTGGAGGGAGTGCCCCACTTCCGCATCGCCGCCGCTCGCCTCGACGAAGAGCCGGAAGCGCGACTGCAGGGCAGCCTGGCGAAAGACTTCAGCAACGTCACGGTGATCGGAATCCGCGCCATCATCCTCAAGGTCTCGGGCGTCATGCGACAGATGGCTCTCGGCGTCCGAATCTTGGCGGGCTTCACTCTGCTCGTCGGAATCGCCGTACTCGCGGGAGCGGTCAGCTCGAACGGTCTGCGCCGAGCGCGCGAGGGTGCGCTGCTCAAGACGCTCGGTCTCACCCGCAAGCAGGTCATCGGCTTCTTCGCCGTCGAGTACGCGCTGGTCGGCCTCGTGGCGGGAGCGGTCGGTGTCACCGGCGCCTACATCGCCTCGGGGGTCTTCCTCGATCGCGTCCTCCAGCTCGAGCCGCAGCTCTCGCTGCTGATTCCGATCTTGGCGATTCTGCTCAGCGCGGTGACCGCAATCGTCTGTGGGCTCGCCGCGAACCTGCGCGCGGTCGTGACCCGTCCCGGCGCGACCCTGCATGGCATGAGCGGCGTGACGAGCTGAACTCGGTCCAGATCCATGCCATTCGCACGTCGCATGACATTAATATAGGATTAGAAAGCGATTTCCCGTTCGGGCCACCCCTCTGGAACAACCCGGCCCCGTCCTCCATCCAAACCAGGAACCCGGTTAGGATGGCGCAACTCACCTCCCCTCCTCGCCCTCACCTGGCGATGAGCTTTCTCCTCACCCCCCCTCCATCGATGCAGAAGCACGCCCTCGTTCTAGGCGCACTTTCCCTCATGGCGACGGTCTCCGTCGCCCATGAAGACGACCCCAAGATCCTCGACCGCCAGCCCGCCTATGAAGGGCGCGGCTACCGAGCGGGACATGCGGCCAACCCGCGAGCTTTCGGCCTCACCGCGGCGACCGCCGGCGCGAGCCTGAGCTTTCCCTCGAGCAACGTGCAGCTGCTCTCGTGGTTGACCCTCGGCGAGCTCGATCCGGGAGCCGGCGCTGCCAACGACTGCTGGGGCTATGTCTCTCCCGCAGGGGTCGAGTACGCGTTGATCGGCCTCTCCAACGGGACCGCCTTCGTGCGTCTGGACGATCCGACCAACCCGACCGTCGTCGCCTCCCTCTCCGGCCCGAACAGCCAGTGGCGCGACATCAAGACCTATCAAGACCACGCCTACGCGGTGAGTGAAGGTGGTAGCGGCATTCAGGTCTTCGACCTCAGTCTGATCGACGCCGGAGTGGTTCGCCTCGTCAACACGATCACGAGCGGCGGAACCTCGGCGTCGCACAACGTCGCGATCGACGAAGCCAGCGGCCGACTCTATCGCCTGGGCGGCGGAAGCAACGGACTGCGAGCCTACGACCTCTCGACCCCGTCCACGCCCGTGTTCATCGGCTCCTGGATGGATCGCTACATCCACGACGCGCAGTTCGTCACCTACACGTCCGGACCCTATGCCGGCAAGCAGATCGCCTTCGCCTCGAGTGGCTTCAACGGCGGCTTCACGAACACCGGACTGGATGTCCTGGACGTAACCGATCCGAACAACGTCATCGTGATGGCGAACATCCAGTACCCGAACCCGGCCTACTCGCACCAGTGCTGGTTGAGCGCCGACGCCAACTACCTCTACCTCAATGACGAGCTGGACGAGAACGGCGTGCTCCCGACGACAACCTTCGTGTTCGACGTCTCCGATCCCGGCAACCCGTTCACCTTCGGAACCTTCACCAACGGCAACACGGCGATCGGCCACAACCTCTACACCAAGGGCAACGAGATCTACGAGGCCAACTACCGCAGTGGCCTGCGTGTCTTCGACTCGAGTGTCAGCCAGACGAGCCCGACCGAGTCGGCCTACTTCGACACCTACCCCGACGACGACTCCGACAACTTCAACGGACTCTGGAGCAACTATCCCTACTTCCCGAGCGGAGTCGTGATCGGTAGCGACATCGAGAAGGGCTTGTTCGTCTGGTGGGTCGGCGCTCCGCTGCTCACCTTCAGCGCTCCCGGCGGCTTGCCCAGCATGGTCGACCCGTCCGGCGATACGATCGTGATCAACGTCGGCGAACTGAACCCCGGCGACCTGGTCCCCGGCACGGTCCAGATTCACTACGACGACGGCGTGGGAACGAGCTCGGTGGTGATGTCCCCCATCGGCGGCGGTAACTACCAAGCCAACCTGCCCGCGGTTCCCTGTGGCCAGGACCTGGCCTACTACTTCACCGCGCAGACAACCAACGGAATGATTTGGCAGGATCCGATCGGCGGAAGTGGCGATGTGTACACAGCCGCGGCCACGCTCAGCCAGAACGTCGCCTTCAACTTCGATATGGAGTCCGTCTCCGGTTGGGTCTCCGGCGCACCGTCCGACGACGCCAACGCCGGCCTCTGGACGATCGGCGACCCCAACGGAACGACCTCACAGCCGGAAGACGACCACAGTGCGGTGGGCTCTTCGTGCTGGTTCACCGGGCAAGGTGCTCCAGGCGGAGCCGCTGGCGCGAGTGACGTCGATGGCGGTTCCACTACGCTCCACACGCCGGTGATGGACCTCACCACGCTCCAGGATCCGGTCGTTCGCTTCTGGCTCTGGTACTCCAATGCCAGTGGAAGCTCGGCTCTCAACGATGTCCTTCGAATCGGCATGAGCCCGGATGGCGGCGCCAACTGGACTCCGGTCGAGGTCGTTGGCCCGGCCGGCCCCGCAGTCAAAGGCGGCTGGTTCTTCCATCAGCTGCGCGTTCTCGACCACGTCTCCAATCCCGCCAACTTCCAGATGCGCTTCATCGCAAGCGATCTTGGTGCTGGCTCCGTCGTGGACGCAGCCCTCGACGACTTCGCCGTTGTCGAGAACGGCTGCAGTGACTGCGACGGCAATGGACGCTCGGACGACTTCGACATCCTCGATGGCCTCGTCACCGACTTCGACGGCAATGGCATTCCGGATCCGTGCGATCCGATGCGCGAGGACGCCAACACGATCTCGCTCTCCGCGGGTGGGTCGGTGACGTTCAACCTGGACGCGGGACCGGCCATGTCGATGGCCGGCTACTGGATCTTCGGCTCCGTAACCGGAACCTCGCCTGGCGTGAACTTCGGCAGCATCAACCTGCCGTTGAACTTCGACGTCTACTTCAACCTGACGCTCAATCAACCCGGTCTGCCGGGCGTCTTCATGAGGTATCGCAACTTCCTCGACGTCGATGGAAAGAGCACGGCTTCCTTCACGGTCCCCGCCGGTGCGGACCCGGGCCTGGTCGGAATCACCTTCCACCATGCGTACATCGCATCGACCGTGCTTGGTGATGTCGAGTTCGCGAGCAACGCGGTGCCGGTGACCTTCATCCCTTAGCCCGCGCGCTCTCCCGACTGAGAAGGGCCTGCTCGATTCGTTCGAGCAGGCCCCTCTCTCGTGAGTTGCCGCTCTTCAGTCCACGTCGAGGACGACCTGCGCGCGCTCCGTCACGCCGTCGCGCTCGATGTCGAAGGTCACCGTCCAGGCACCGGGCATGTGGAAGAGCAGGCCGTCGACGAGCATCGGGCCCTCGACCATCTTCGAGAGGACCGGCTGGATGTTCATGCCATGCTGGTGGTGCGGCATGCCGGCGTCGACGACGAGCTCGGGTTCGCTGAGCTCGGCCCCACTCTCCGCATCGAAGACCCAGACCAGCATGGAGAAGAGCTCTCCGGACGGAATCGGATCTGGAACGGGGAGGTAGCGCACGCGGTAGCGGCCGGCGTTGCTGAGGACCTCTGTCCCCTGCGGCACCCCACCGGCCGGAGCCTCTTGCTCGACGGCGCCGCCCGGCTGCGGCAAAGCGCAGGCGCCCGCGAGACCAGCGAGACACGAGACGAGGAGAGCTTGGAGCTTGGTGTGCATCGCTAGTCTTGCTTGCGGCGGGTCTCGAGGACGTAGAGGCGAGCGCCGAAGGCGGAGAGGAACTCGCCGCTGGTGCTGAGGATTTGGCCGCGGTGGTTGCCGTGGTCGAGCACGATCACGCGGCCCTCGCCGTCGATGGCGATGCCGCGCGGCTTGTAGAACTCGACGGCGCCGAGGCCCTGCTTGCCGAAACCGCCGCTCAGCTCGCCGGCGGAGTCGAAGATGTGGACGCGGTGGAGACCCGCGTCGGTGACGAAGGCGCTGCCGTTCGGATGGAGTGCGATTCCGTGAGGGCGATCCATGCCGGCGCGCTCTCCGATGTTGCGCAAGAAGGTCCCGCCCGCGTCGAAGACGGCGAGCCTCGCGTTCCCGGCGTCCACGACCCACAGCTCGCGGCCGTCGGCGGAGAGCGCCAGGTCGGTCGGCGAGCGCAGCTGTCCGGGCCCGGAGCCCTCCGAACCGAAGACGCGCTCCAGCTTGAACCGACTGGAGAAGCGCAGGATGCGCGACTGGCTGAGGTCGACCACGAAGATGCGACCGGCGGAATCTCGCACGACCGCGCCGGGCTCGACTCCCGCGTATTCACCGAGCGGCAGCCGGTCGAGACTCGCGCCTTCGACGAAGCGCCCGAGCTGCAGGTCGAAGCGCAGCTCACTCTCGGCGGCGCGATCCAGCCGAAAGCGAGTCAGCCTCCGCGCTCCCGAATCCGACGCGATGATCTCGCGGCCGTCGGCGGAGAGGTCGACGTCGTCCACGCGCACGAAGTCATCGGCCAGCAAACCCAGCCCGCCGAGCTTCGTCACCATCAGCGGCGTCGTGCCTTCGATCGCGTAGATCAGGACCGACTCGGTCTCCGGCTCCGCGATCGCGAGCACAGGCCCACTCGCGTCGATGTTCATCCCGAAGTGACGCGCCGGTCCCTGTGAGAAGAGTCCGGGGTCGGTCATGTACTTCGACGCGGGTCCGTCGGCAGGCCCGAAGACCTGCACGCGATCCGAAGCGGCCTCGCAGACGACTGCTTGCGCTCCGTCGGGAGAGATCGCGATCCCGCTGGGATAGTGCAGGCGTCCTTCGCCCTCGCGCGGCCGAATCACGTGGATGCCCCACTCGTAGAGCACCTGGCCCGCGTCGTCGAAGACCTGGATGCGATGGTTGCCGCGATCGGCGACGTAGATGCGACCGTCCGACCAGTCGACGTCTACCGGCGAAGAGAACAGCCCGGGGTTCGGTCCGCGCGCGCCGAACGCCATGTCGAACTCGCCGTCCGCAGTGAACCGCACGATGCGGTGGTTGGCTGCGTCAGCGACGAGGATGCGACCCTCTCCGTCGACGGCGATGCCGGCGGGCTCGCGCAGCTCGCCCGGTCCGCTGCCCAGCTTCCCGAAGGTCGTGAGCGCGTTGCCCTCCAGGTCGAAGACGGCCACGCGATGGTTGCCGGTGTCGGTGACGTAGATCTTGGTCTCTCCGAAGACCACGTCGGTCGGGCGGATCAGCTGGCCGAGCTCCGATCCGAAGCTGCCCATGGTTCGGAGCACTTCTCCATCCGGACCGAAGGCGACCAGCCGATGGTGGCCCGTGTCCGCGACCAACATCTGCGAATCGTCTGTAGCGTGAAGAGCGATACCCGAAGGCTCACGCAGCTCTCCGATTCCACTTCCGAGCTTGCCAATGGAGAGCAATAATTCTCCGGCAGAGTCGGGCCGGAACACTATCGGGCCCGTCGAATACATCGAGACGCGATGAGCCCACGGTTCGGCCACAAGCACCACGTTAATGCCGGGAAGGAACGCGGCACGCGCTGGCTCGCGGAGCTGGGAGATGGTGAGTTCATACTCGCCGAAGCGATTGCCGGGATCCTTCGGCTGCGATGCCGCGTCCTGAGCTGAAGCTGTCGAGGACAGTGTCGCGAGCAGCAAGGCCGCCGCGTGGACGAGGCGAAATCGAGTTTGGCGCTCGAAGGTGGGGATAGGGCTCACGGTGGTCACTCTTCCAATCGCTCCAGTCGCTGGAGCAGGCTGTCCTTCACGGGTGGCGGGAGCTTGAGGATATCGAGGTCGAGCAGCGCTCCCTCGAGCGCCCACAACAGGTTCAGGTTCGGTGACCAGCCCGCCTTGATTACGGCGACGTAGGTCGCGAGCGAGCCGGTTTCCTCCAGGTCGCCGCGATTCATTACGCCGACCTTGTTGCACCAGCGCTCCGTCACGGGCCCGAGGTTGCGCATGCTCGAGATGCGCTCGGCACCCTTCTTCGCGGTCGCCTTCTTCTTGCGCTTCAGCTTCTTCGGCTTCTTGAACTCGAGCGCCGTCGCGCAGGCGACCTTGGCCCACTTGGCGACCTCGACGGGATTCTCGAGCACCTCCTCGGGCACCTCCCAGTAGCGCGCGGGCTTCTTCCCGGTCCCACCCATCTCGAACGGCTCGGAGCCCGCGTCGAGGAAGCGCTCGCGGCTGACCTTGTCGGTGTGGAAGTAGAGCACGCCCGAGCGATCGATCAGCCCGAAGAAGACGCCATCCTGGTAGAGCCCATGCCCTCCGAACATCGGTCGCGAGACCACGCCGCGAAACTTCGCGAGCTGTCCCAGGACGAATTCGAGATCGGTGGCCGACATGCGAAGCAGTCTACCGGATCGGTGCGAACGCGCCGAGTCGCTCAGGCCTCGAACACGAGGCTCAGGCAAGTCAGTCCGGCCTCCGCCTTCTCGAACTCGGAGATGTCGACCTCGCGGACGTCGTAGCCACAGGCGCGCACTCGCTCGATCGTGCGCGGAGCGGCGGCCGTCATCATCACGGTCTCGCCGATCGTGAGCGCCGTTCCGGCGAAGGGCTCGCCGGGGTCGACGTCGATCAGCGGATACTCGCGCAATCGCTCGGCGTTGATCCAGTTTCGGTTGATCAGCATGTGCTCGCCGCCGAGCCAGGAGCAGCCGGTCCGAAGGTGCAGCGCCTCGGTGACCTCGACCGCCTTGACCCGGAAGCCGTGCGCGAGAACCAGGTGAGCGAGCTGCTTCAGGCCGGCGTGGTTGGTGCGCCCCGACTGGCCGACGAAGAGCGTCTGGTTCGCGAGGAAGACATCGCCGCCGTCGAGCGTCGAGGGCTGTTCGATGCGGACGAACTCGCGGAAGGTCGAGAGCGCCTGCTCCACGCTGGTCTGCTCCGCGCGCCGCGACTCGGCTCCCGTCCGCGTGAGAACGGCGACCTCCGGCAGGACGATCGCCATGTCCTCGACGAAGGGCGCGTCGGGAAAGCCGTCGAGCGCGGAGAGGACCAGCGGCTCACAGCCGAGCTCGCGCAGGGTCTCGCAGTAGGCCGCGTGCTGGGCCTGGGCCAGCTCGAAGTCGATCGGCTCGCGGTCCAGGAAGGAGCGCTCGCCCTCCGCCATCTCCACACCCGGCTGCCTGACAATCGCTCGTCTCATCGGGCCATCCTAGCGGGATTCCGAGGGCGGAGCTTCCCGGAGCTCGGCCAGCGATCGAATCACGCGACTCCGGCGATCGACACGTGGGAATTTTCGGAGACTCCGCCTATTCTCTTGGGTCCATGACCACCGACTCAAAGTCCACCGACTCGAACGGCAAGCAGGCCCTGCTCGCTCAACCCCGCGGCTTGTGTGCCGGCGTCGACCGCGCCATCGAGATCGTCGAGCGAGCCGTCGACGTCTACGGTGCACCGGTCTACGTGCTGCACGAGATCGTCCACAACCGCCACGTGCTCGAGAACCTGTCGGCGCGCGGCGTGATCTTCGTCAAGGAAGTCGAGGAGGTGCCCGCCAACTCGGTCATGATCTTCAGCGCGCACGGCGTCAGTGATTCGGTCGTCGAACAGTCGAAGGCACGCAAGCTGATCGTGATCGACGCGACCTGCCCGCTCGTGACCAAGGTCCACCTGCAGGCCAAGCTCTACTCGGGCAATGGACGCGAGGTCGTCCTGATCGGACACCAGGGTCACCCGGAGGTCGAGGGCACGAGCGGCCGTATCCAGGGCAAGGTCCACGTCGTCGGCAGCGTCGAGGAGGTCGCCGAAATCGAAGTCGCCGATCCGGATCGCCTGGCCTACGTCACGCAGACCACGCTCTCGGTCGACGACACGCGCGACGTGATCCTGGCCTTGCAGCAGCGCTTCCCGACCATCAAGGGTCCGGACCTCAAGGACATCTGCTACGCGACGCAGAACCGGCAGAACGCCGTCCGCGAGATGACGAGCAAGATCGATCTGTTGATCGTCGTCGGCTCGCAGAACAGCTCGAACTCCAATCGCCTGGCCGAGCTCGGCGGTCGTTCGGGCCTGCCCGCTTACCTCGTCGACGATCCCGCCGACGTCGATCCCGCGTGGCTGAACGGCAAGACCTCGATCGGAGTAACGGCGGGAGCCTCGGCGCCCGAGACGCTCGTCAAGAAGATCCTCCAGCGCCTGAAAGAGCTCGGCGTCAGCGCGGTGAAGGAGCTGGACGGCGAGCCCGAGAACGTCGTCTTCCACTTGCCGGCCTTCCCGCCCGACTCGCGCACGACGACTCCGAGCTGAGGCCTGGAATTGCAGACGGCCGGCTCCCCTCGCGAGAGAGGAACCGGCCGATCGTTTGTACTGCGGGCTGCGACTAGTGCTCGTGTCCGCCGGGACCGTGCACGTGACCGTGCTGCTGCTCTTCCTCGGTCGCCTCGCGGACGCCCGCGATGGTGATGTCGAAGTTCAGGGTCTGGCCGGCGAGCGGGTGGTTGTGATCGACGGTGATGTCATCGCCATCGACGGCGGTGACGAGGGTCGGGATCTGGTTGCCGGCTTCGTCGCTCGCGATGAACCGTGAGCCGACTTCGATCGGAGCGTTCTCGGGGAAGGCCGAGCGCGGAACCGTCTCGACCGCAGCCTCGTTGTGCTCGCCATAGCCCTCTTCCGGGCTGATCGAGACCTCGACGTGGTCGTTCTTCACCTTGCCGACGAGAGCTTTCTCCAGTCCAGCCACGATGCTGTTCGTGCCGGCCAGATAAACGAGCGGCTTGCCGCCCTTGCGATTGCTGTCGACAACTTCGTTGTCGATCGTGAGTGTGTAGTAGATTCCGACGACGAGGCCGTCGGCGACTGCGAGATCAGTTTTGGACATGGATTGAGGGGCGCTCGATGGCGCGAGTGGCGAGCCTGAGAGTTGACCCTGAAAGTGGGGCCTGCGCCGGGCGGCTCGGCGTTTTCGATTTTCGAACGGAGACCTTAACCGGGGAGCGCCGCGAATGCCGGGCACAATCGCGGACTCTTCGCGCGAAGCCCTCGGGGCTTCAGGAGGGCAAGCTCCAGCCTCCGCGAACGCACTCCGCTCGCCCTTCCTCCTCGAGCTTCTCCAGTCCGGCGAGGAGCGAGCGCTTGGCCATGGGCATGATCTCGGGCGGGGTGCCTCGGTAGACCTGCTCCAGGAGCTGGTCCACATCGGAGAGCCCGGACTGAAGCCCGGTCACGAGCTGTTCCTCGCGCATTCCGCGGTGGGCGATGAACTTCTCGATATAGAGCGAGCCGTCACGCGCGGCCGGACCGTGCGAGGGATACAGGACGCCGAGGTCCAGCGCGGCCATGCGCCGCAGGCTCGCCAGGTAGGTCGCGAGGTGCCCCTCCGGCGGATCGATGATGATCGTCGACAGCGTGGAGACGAGGTCGCCCACGAGCGCGGCGCCGTAGCGATCCTCGACGAAGACCAGGTGGCCGCGGTCGTGTCCGGGCGTGTGGTAGACCGAGAGGCCCCAGTCCGCTCGGCCATCGGGTGCCGGGCCGAGCTCGAGGCGATCGCCGTCAGCGAGTGCGCGACTTCCAAACGGAAGCTCGGGCAGACGCTCGAGAGTCAGAGGATGAGCGAGCACCTCGAGCTGGTAGCGCGCGGCCGTCTCCACCACCGAACCGATGTGGTCGTGGTGATGGTGGCTGACGAGGACACCCTTGAAGGTCTTGCCGCTCGCGATCCAGCTGTCCATCAGGTTGAAGAGCCGCACGCGCTCGCTCTCCTCCCAGGTCGCCGGGTCGATGACGTAGACCTCCTGCTCGCCGACCAGGTAGCAGTTCGTCGTCGTCGCGGGCGGAATCGTCGGCGTCGCGAGTGGCGCCGTGAAGACTCCGGGCGTGTGGCGAATCTCGCTCAGCCTTCCGGCGGCAATCTCCTCGCTGAAAGCGCGGGCCTTGTCCAGTGCGGGAACGAGCGGTCCGGCACACAGCTCGCGAAGCAAGAAGAGCACGGGCGGAACGACGAAGAGCTCGCCGTTCGTCCAGCGCTCGAGAACCTCGGCGGGCCGCATGAACTCGCCGCGCACGAGCTCGCCCTCCTCGACGACGGGCTGCTCGCCGCCGGGAAGCTCGAGCTGCCAGAACTCCGTGCGATAGCGGACCGGTGCGAAGGGCGGTGTCGTCAGAGTGCAGACTCGGCGCAAGCTCTCGAAGGTCTGCCAGCCGCTCGGCTCGCGCGTCACCCAGTCGCGCCAGGCATCGGTCTCTCCCGCCAGCAGCTGTTGCTGGAGGTCGTTGCGAGTCGGCGCACTCGAACGCGAAAAGAGCTCGGCCAGCTCGGGCACCGACACGCCGGTCTCCTCGAACAGCTCGCGCGCCGCGCAGCGCGCCAGATCGGCGTGCGTGGGTTCGGCTCTCGCGGACGGTTCGCGCGACTCGCGATCGACCGCATCGAGTACGCCGCCCGGACAGGCCCAGTACCCGCCGAAGAAGGACAGCTGCGAGGAGCGCTCGACGAGGAAGACCTCGCGGCCCTCGTCCCTGGTCAAGAGGACGGCGGCGGAGGAACGAAAGCTCTCGCCGCTCACTTCTCGCTCTCCGGCTCGGCTTCGACCAGCCCGAGTGCCCAGGCCTTGCGCACGGTCGCGATCACCGAGAGCAGGTCCGGCAGCATGCGCTTGCCCATGGTCAAGACCGCCGCGTAGTTCGGGTGCTCCATGTCCGAGCGGAGGGCACCGAGCCGATCGGGCAGCCCCTTGGTGTAGTTGGTGACGACCCGCGCGCCGCGAATCTCCGCCTGCCTCTGAATCATCTGGTCCATCGCCGCCGCACTCTGGACGTGCCTGGCCTGACCGGGCCGCTCGCTCGTCAGTATCAGCACTCGAATTCCCGCGCGCCGAGCAGTGAAGAGGAGGCGTTGGAAGGCCGTCTTCATCGTCTCGATCCGCATGCCGGCTCCGAGCTCGGCTGCCCCGAACCGGAGCACGACGATGTCCGCGCCGAGGTCGATCGCCGCATCGAGTGCACTCGTCGATTGCAGAGCGCTCTGGTTGCACGAGCCGAGGTTGTAGATGCGCGAGTCCACGCCGCGCTCGATCAACAGCTCCCCCACTCGATCCGGCAAGCTCAGAAAAGCTCCGCCGCCGCCGTAGATCATGCAGCCACCGATGAACGCGATCTTCACGGTGCGACCCGAGACCTCTTCGAGTGCACTGGCGAGCGGCTCGGCCTGGTAGTCCGGTTGCGAACGACGCCAGTCCTCTGCGATCAGATCGAGCGCGAGCCCGTAGGTCGCGACTCCCTTCGTCTGGCCCTGGCTCTTGAGGTAGTTGTGGTTGAGCCCCGTGGCGAAGGCCGTGAACTCCGTGCGCTCGCGCACCCAGAACTCCTGCATCGACTTGAGGTCACGCACCACGGCTGGATCCAGGCGCTCGACGATTCCGATCAGGCGAGTCGGATTGGCGATGGAGAGCGCGCGCACGAGGTAGCCCCAGACGGCGAGCGCTCCGGAGTAGCGCAGGACCGGGTCGTTCGAGTTCTTGCAGGCCAGGTAGGCCAGGAAGTTCGCCTCGTCTTCGCGCGCGAACCCGAGGCTGTGCGCGAGCTCGTGACAGGTCACGAACCCGAGCTGCATGGCCGGGATCTCGTCGTTGATGTGTGCTTCGGCCGTGAAGGGCGAGTAGATCCCGGTGATCCACGACGCGGTCAGGAGCGGCGACGCGAAAGGACGTCGCGGCACTCCCGGCGCCTTTCGCATGCTCGGGTGGAGTCCTTCGAGGTTCGCGTAGGCCTTGCGCGCCAGACGACCGAGCGCTCTCGGGCTCTCCTCGATCACCACCACTCCTTCTTCGTCTTCTTCCAGCTCCGCGCGCAGAGTGTTCAAGTCCTCCGCCACCTGACACGCGAACTCGACGAGGAGCCACGTCTCCGGCGGCTCGACTTCCCAGCCGGCCACGGTCGCGAAGGGCTCGCGGTGATGGTTGAGTCCCCAGCTCGCGAGGTAGGCCGTATAGAGGACGCCGGCCAGCGCGAGGAGGCGCAGTCCGGAGTTGAAGAGCACGGCGACTCGACGAGGACCCGTCCCCTTCCGCAGCGCCAGGAGCTTCAGCGCGCGCCAGACGGCAACCGCGATCGCGACGACCAGCACCACGATCAAGAGCTCGGCGAGGGAGACCGGAACTCGGGTCGAGACGCGAGCCAGCGTGGAAGCGATGCGCGGGAAGAGGCTTTGGGAGTAGTGCTCCTCGATCCAGTCCGGGTGAGCGGCGGCGACGTACTGCCCCGCCAGCGCGAGCGGCAGGAGCAGGGCGCCGAGGACGGGCGAGCACCAGCGGAGACGCCGTGGACTCTGCTCGGGCTGCGGCTGCGCAGCGGTGGGGTCCTCAATCTCCATGCTCGTCATGCGGTCGGCGCCTTCGGGCGTCCCGGGATTCTCGCATGCAGCGCACGGGCTGAACACCGACGGGAACGGGTCGGCTGTCGAGACCCTCGAAATCCCCCGCTCGACGCTCGAGAGCTCAGATTGCCGGGCTCTCGGCTTGCCGGTCCGGTGAGGACGTGTTTTGCTTTGGCCCCATGTCCGCGCCCCAAAAACTAGTCGTCACAGGCCACCTCGGCTTCATCGCCTCGGCCTTCTGCAATAATTTCAACGACCGCTACCAGATCACCGGTATCGACTTCGGTGGCTGGGGTGCACTGGTCCGCAACCTCCACCCGGACACGAACGATATCCGCGCCGACATAGCCGACGCCGACCGGATGGCCGCCGTGCTCGACGAGTGCGAGCCGGATGCGATCATCAACTTCGCCGCCGAGAGCCACGTCGATCGCTCGATCGATGACGACCTCTCCTTCTGGCAGTCGAACGTCCTCGGTGCACGCGTGCTCGCGCTCGAAGCGCACAAGCGCGGGATCCGGATGGTCCACGTCTCGACCGACGAGGTCTACGGCGATGCGCTCGAGTCGAACGAGCCCTGGTCGGAGACCTCTCCGATCACTCCGCGCAACCCCTACTCCGTGACGAAAGCGGCCGCCGAGCTGATGCTCGCGAGCTACCACGGCACGATGGGGCTCGACGTCGTCATCACGCGCGGCGCGAACACGATCGGACCGCGTCAGTTCCCGGAGAAGGCCGTTCCGAAAGCGGTCACGTGCTTCCTCGAGGGACGCCCGTTCCCGCTGTTCAAGACACCCGCCCAGCGCATGTGGATGCACGTCAACGACCACGTCTCGGGGATCGAAGCGGCACTGCGCAAGGGCATCTCCGGTGAGGCCTACAACATCGCGCCGTCGGAAGCCTCCGAGGCCTACACGCACGACGTGATCGAGCGCGTTCAGAAGATCGTCGGCAAGGGCTCGATCGAGCCGGTCGAGGATCGCAAGGCCTACGACCTGCGCTACTGGATGGAGGCGAAAAAGGCCGAGCGCGATCTCGGTTGGACGCCCGCCTTCGACCTCGAAGCCACTCTCGACGACACCGTCGGTTGGTATCTCGCCAACACCGACTGGCTGCAGGAAGCCAACGCGGTTTTGGCCGCGTCGGTCTAGTCGCTCACGAACCGCTAGTCGTCGCCGAAGTAGCCCATTCCATCGAGGTCGCGCTCGACCTCGTCGGGTAGCTCATCGACCGACGGCGCACGCTCGGCGCCGTGGAGTGACACGCGCTTCTCGCGCTGCGCCTCGAGAGCTGCTCGCACTGTCTGAGTCAGCTCGCCCGCGACCTCGCGGTTCTGACGCGCCACGTCCCGGCGCTCGCCGCGCTCGCCCTGCATGTCGAACAGCGCGCTCGTGCCCTGGCTCAGGTTCAGGACGAGCTTCCAGCGGTCCTCGCGCAGCGTGACGAGCTCGCGCGAGCCCAGGAAGCAGCTCGAGAAGACCTCGCTCCGAGTGGAGTCGAAGAGCGACCGCCCCTCCACCCACTCGGGCTGCTCGGTGCCCGTCATGTCGAGCACAGTCGGGACGATATCGACGAGGCTCACCAGCCCCCGGATTCGACCGCGGTCGATCTGGCCGGGATAGCGAATGATCAGCGGCACGTGCAGCGCCTTCTCGTTCACCGTCTTGCCGTGGCCGCGCTCGCCGAGCTCCCAGAACTCCTCGCCGTGGTCGGAGGTGAAGATCGTGATCGTGCGGTCGAAGAGCTCGCGCTCTTTCAGCCAGTCGACCAGGCTGCCGAAGGCGCTGTCGTTGAAGGCGATCTCGCCGTAGTACAGCGAGAGGATCCGATCGACGTCGGCCTGTGTGCGCTCTTTGCCGAGTGCGAAGAGCGAGTCGTGCGTTCCGGTGGCCGTGCTGTTCGACTCGCCGCCGTAGCGATCCCACTCCGGCAGCGGCACGTAGGGCGAGTGCGGGTCGACGGTGTGGACGATCAGGCAGAAGGGTTCGGTGACGGTCTCCAGCCACGCGATGGCTTCGTCGGTGGCGGCGTCGGCGCGCGCGGTGAGCTCGCGTACACTGACCATCCGATCCTCCGACGGCGCGTACAGCTCGATGAAGCTGCCCTCCTCGTAGCCCTGATCGAAACCGAAAAAGGCGCCGACGTTGCGGTTGGTCGTGATGTTCGCCGACGCATAGCCGCGGGGCTCGAGCATCTCCGAGAGCAGCACGACGGAGTCTTCGAGCAGGTCGTAGCGTCCCTCGGCGCCGTGGACGGCGGGCATCGTCCCGGAGAGGATCGCGCCCATCGAGGCGCGCGTCCACGAGCTCGGTGCAAGCGCGCTCTCGAACAGCGCGCCCTCGCGCGCCAGCCGATCGATGTGAGGCGTCTCGACGATCGTGTTGCCGTAGCACGCCAGTCCGTCCGCGCGCAGCGTATCGGACACGTAGAGGAGCAAGTTCGGCGGCACGGTCTCGGGCTCCGAGCAGGAAGAGAGACAGGCAGCGAGAGCGAGCGCTCCCAGCAGACCGCGCTGCGTCGATTGAACTGTGCTCTCTGACTCCATCGTTCGCGAATCCGAGCATTGCCGGCTTCGTCGGAGAGCCTACCAGCTCCCAGTTCGAATGGAGTTGGCTTCGCCGGTCGAATTGACTCCGCTTCGCTGGTCAGTGCTCGCCTCGACCGCTAAGTTCCGAAGTCATGCCTGCGCACGAGTTGTCCGAGGAGAGCGACCTGCCCTGGAAGAGTCCGCTCGCCACCGTCGCGATTCTGCTCGCCTTGTGCCTGGTGAGCTTTGCGCTCAAGGGCTTGGTCGCAGCCGGTCGCGAGGTCCCCGGACACGGCGACGTCTCGCACTACTTCGCGCTCGCTCGCAACCTCGCCGAAGGTCGCGGCATGTGGATGGCCAGCCTGTCTACCTGGCTCGGCGAGCCCACCGGCTTGCCCGTCTACGGCGCCAGCTACTGGATGCCACTGCCCGCGTGGATCGCCGAGCTCGGCATGCGCTGGCGCGGCGAGACCAGCTTCGAAGCGGCGGGCCTCGGGATGATCGCGCTGACCTCACTGGTTCCTCTGCTGACCTACCTCCTCGGTCGCGACCTGCTCGGGAGCGCGCGCGCCGGACTGGTCGGCGCACTCCTCGCAACGAGCTTCCACCTGTTCCTCGACAAGGCCTCACTCCCGCTGACTCACGGCGGCGTGCTCGTCTTCGGCGGCTTCGCACTCTGGGCTATCGTGCGATCGCTGGAGAGCCCGCGGCACCTGTGGCTGGCCGGCCTCTTCATCGCCGCTTCGCAACTCAACCGCAGCGACGGCCTGCTCTGGCTTCCCGTGCTGCTCGTCGCGCACCGACTGCGCCCGGGCGGACCGACACCACTGCGCCAGCTCTGGCCAGCACTCGCGGCCTACGCGATCAGCATCGGCCCCTTCCTCTATGCCAACTTCGAAGCGATCGGTCGCCTGTGGCCCGGCTCCCTGCTCGATGTCGCGCTGCTCCCGAGCTACCCGTGGCTCTACGCTCTGCCCGAGAGGCTGACGCTCGACGCGTACCTCGCGCCGGGCCTCGCCAGCATCCTCGGTGACAAGCTCGCCGTCGGCGGAACCAACGCACTCGCGACTCTGACAGGCCTGGCGAGCAGCGGACGCATCGGCGCGTCCGAGAACCTCGCCACCTACGTCCCGCACGCGCTCGCGCTGTTCGCATGGATCGGCGCAAGGCCGCTCTTCCGCCGAAAGCTGGCCGCCTTCTGGTGCTACCTACTCCTCGAGTGGGCGCTCTACTCGCTCGTCTTCACGCATACCGGCCACACCTCCTTCGAGTCGATCCTCTACGCGATCTATCCACTGCTCCTCGTCCTCGCCGCGCGCGGCTCGTGGATTCTGCTCGCCGGTCTGCGCGAGCCCTTCTTGAGCGGGAGCCCGATCAAGCGCTGGGCCTTCGCCTTCGCCTGGATCCTGTTCGCACTCGCAAACTTTCATGAAGCGGAGCTCACCTCCGAGCGCCGCATTCGCGCCAACGCGAACCTGGCCAGCCTCAACCGTGCGCAGGTCAATCGCTTGATTCGCCGCAACGACCTGGAGCGCGAGATCTTCATGGTCAATCCGGGAATCGTCCACAGCCTCCACGCTCACACGCGCATCAAGACGGTCTCGATCCCCTACATGGCAACGGCCGAGGACATCTGGATCGCGGGCACGACCGCCGGCGTAACGCACCTGCTCTTGACCGAGAAGTCGCCGACGCCCAAGAAGTGGAACCTGCCCGCCATCATCGAGGAGAGCGAGTTCTTCCTGCCCATCGACGAAGTCGAGCTCTCCGGCACACTCCGCAAGCTGTACCGGCTGCGGCCCAGGTCGGACTAGTCCTTGGCGAGGTGCGAGTCCTTGTGAACGACCAGCCGCAGCACGACTCCGTCACTGGCCGGGAGACTGCGCGCGACGTACTCCGCACTCAGTTCGGGCGGAACCTCGAAGGTTCGACTCCCCTTCGATCGAACCAGGTCGATGTGCATGATCGTGGGCTCGTCCTTCAAGAAGAACGCGGCCGAGACGCCCTTGTCATGGCCGGCCGCGCGCACGGTCTGCCGGACGTCTCGCGTGGCCACCTCGCGCGTGACGAGGCCCAGTCGGTCGTAGATGAACAGGTCACTGAAGTAGGCCTGTGCACCGACGGCGCCAGCCACCAGTGAGTCGCCGGGCCGAGCGTGCTCGCGCAAGAGCTCGCCTTTCTGGCGCCCCCGCTCGACACCTCGCGCGAGCCCCTTCCAGGCCGTGACCTGCGTCTCGTAGTCCTTGTGCAGGCGGAAGTTCGTCGCTTCGAGGAGCGACGCGGGAACAGCGCTCTTGCTGAAGGCGGGCAGCAGCTGGGTCAGGAGCATCGCGCCGAGCAGCGTGCCCCAAGCCAGTCTGAATTTGCTCGTGACCGGTCGCGCCGCCGCGCAGGCGAACAGGAGCGCGGCAAAAGGAATCGCCGGGACGAGGAAGCGACCGAAGGCCATGTAGTCGCCGCCGACGAGCAGCGACCAGAGGTAGACCGTCGCGAGCGGAACACAGGTGGCGAGTGCGACCCTCTGGCTGGGCCGGAAGGTCTCGGGGCCGCGAGCGAAGGTCAGCGGTAGTGCGAGGAGGACGGCGGGAAAGAGGAGCAGGAAGTGCGCGACGTAGATCGAGCCGCGGTTCAGTGTGATCGCGGAGCCGAAGCTCACCTTCGCATGTGCGGTGTTGGGCAAGAAGTCGCCGTGGTAGAAGCGGCGGAAGAGGAGCTGGAGTGCGACGGCCGCGATCACGAGTAGGCTCACCCGAAGCACGCTCGCGCGGAGCTCGTGGCGCTGCTCGAGCAGGCTCCACAGGAGCGCTCCCGCCAGGACGCCGGCACACAGCACTACGCCGTCGGCACGCAGTAGAGCTGCGGTCACCAGAGCCAGACCGGCCTGCAGGGTTCGCGGACGAGCGGGTTCGAAGAGCAAGCGCTCGAAGCCGAGGAAGAGACAGAAGCTGAAGGCCAGGGTCTCCATGCCGCTCGTCGCCCAGACAGCGAACGACGGGTGCAGCGCGAGGAACAGTCCGCCCGCCAGCGGTGCGACGAACGCTCGGCTCGCGTCGGGAGTCTGGAGGAGCTTGGTCGCGAGTCGGAGGAGCAGGAAGAGCGTGGCGAACGCGAGCACTACCGTCGTTGCGCGCGAGAAGAGCGCGACATCGAGGTCCAGGCCTTCGAACACCGAGCACCACAGGATCCAGAGGAGATTGGTGTAGCCCTCGACCGGCGGCTCAACGCCCAGGTTGAAGCGCAGGCCGCTGCCGTTCGCGAGGTTTCGGGCATAGCGATAGGAGATGTAGGCGTCATCGCAGAGGAAGTTGAAGCGGTTGACGAGCCAGACCAGTGGGAGTGCGGTGATCGCGAACAGAGCGAGCAGGCGGCCGGAGTTCACTCGGACTCCTCGCCCACGTAGCCGAGACCTTCGAGAGCTTTCAGCTCGTCCTCATCGAGCGTGCGTTCGTTCACGGGCAATGGGTCGGTGCGCAGGTTGCTGAGAGCGGCGTCGAGCTGACGCTCGAGCTCCGCCACCTTCTCGGCTCTCCGCTCTGCCAAGTTCCGGCGCTCGGCCGGATCCTTCTCGAGGTTGAACAGCGCGAGCTCACCAGTCTTCTCGTTCCGGATGAGCTTCATCTGCCCGCGCACGATCGAGCTGAGGTGAGCCTCCCGGTCGGGATTGCGGAGGTCGATGAAGTCGACCTCGAAGACGACTGGCGGCGGGTCCGCGGGCGAATCGAGATCGAGCACTCGCGCCGCGAGGCGAGCCGGCGGCGTGCTCGCGGTCGGCAGCAGCAGCTGGCGGAGCGCGCCCGGCAACTCGACCAGCGAGACCGGCTCCGCCACCGTCCTCCCACCGGCGACTCCCGGCCCGGCGAAGATCAGGGGAACGCGCATGAGCTCTTCGAAGAGTGTGCGCGTGTGGCCGATCCAGCCGCGCTCGAAGATCTCCTCGCCGTGATCAGAGGTCAGCACGATGAGAGTCGAGTCGGTCAGCTCGAGCTCGTCGAGGCGCGCAAGCAAGACCGCGATTCCGTTGTCGGTGAAGCGCACCTCTTCGTCGTACAGGTCCCGCAAGAAGCTGCGCTCGGCCTCACCGATGCGCTCGACATTCTTGCGCAGAATGCGAAAGGACTCCTCACCCGTCAGCACTCCTCCGCGGTCGGCCGCATAGCCGACCTCCTTGTGTCGCATGTACTCGACGTGCGGATCGAACAGGTGGACGTAGAGGATGAAGGGGTCCTCGAGCTCCTCGAGTTCGCCGAGCCAGCGCTCCGCGATCTCGATCACGCCGGTCGTCGAGACGCTGCGCTCCCCTCTCGCGAAGCTCTCGTCGAAGCGCTCGAAGTGTTCGTCGAAGCCGTTCGACTTGCCGATCAGCAGGTTCGAGACGATGCCCCAGGTGCGGTAGCCCTCGCTCGCCAGCTGACGCGGAAGCGAGTCGATCCCCGGTGGCAGCGAGCGGCCCGTTCGGTACAGACCGTGCGACGAGGGCATGCGTCCGGTGAGCATCGACGTGATCGAGGGTGTCGTCCAGGGCGCGGTCGCATAGGCGCGCTCGAACCGCACGCCGCGCTTTGCAAGCGCGTCGATCGCCGGAGAGGTGTCGCGCGTGTGCCCGTAACACCCGAGTCGGTCGCTCCGCAGAGTATCGACCGTGATCCACAGGAGGTTCTTGGCCTCCGGCAGCTCGGCCTCCCGACACCCGCTTCCGAGCGCGGCGAGAGTGAGCACGATCAGCGCGAGCCGGTGATGCGGCCGAATGTCGCTGGCGAGCCTCACTGCAGAGGCCAAGCCTGATCGTTCCTCCGGTAGTAGCCATCCGCGAAGCCGGCGAAGAACTCGGCCAGGAGCGGGTGGTCTATCTCTCCGCCGATCGGGTCCGGCATCAGGCTGGACTGCGCCGCATAGGTCGTCTGCGTCGACTCGTGGACGAGCACGTGATACCAGGGCTGGTCGCGGTCCGGTCGAGTCTGGTTGGACTGGTACCAGGCCTCGTCGGCGTGGCAGGTCGAATCGACGGAGACGACCACGCCTCGATAGCCATAGCGCCGATGTCGAACGAGGTGTCCGGGGAGAAAGCGGCCGGGCGAGGATTCGGGCGGCTCGGGCCCTCGTTTGCGAATCTGAATCATGGGGACAGGCCCCAGAGTAGCAGAGTCGAAGCCTGGCCGGTCACGCCGACTGCCTGCCTCGGCTCGTCGCCTACGCAGCCTTGGTCGGGCTGTCCTCGAGATTCTCCATGAAGGCTTCGTGAGCCGTCGCGATCAGCGCCGTCTGGGCGTCCGGATTCAGCCCGAGGAACTCCAGCTCGGGATAGCTCGACGCTCTCCAGTAGACGCTCGCGTCTCCGCTCGAGAGGTTCATGTCGAGCCGGTGTGCGAGCGAGACGACCGCGGCCGAGCGAGCGTACTGCTCGTTGTTCTCGTAGTTGTGGTGGCAGCCGGCGACGGAGATGAACTCCTCCGAGAGCTTCCAGCCCTCCGCCATCAGCGAGCCGGTGTGCTCGTGGTACTCGAGGAAGGCGCGCCCGACCAGAGTCGGTGTCACATCCTGGGTGTCCTTGATCTCGCGCTGGAGCATCGAGAGCAGCGCGATCTTGCCGACGTCGTGCAAGAGCCCCAACAAGAACAGCTTGTCGGCGGGCATCGAGCACGGCTCGGCGATCGAGCGGCTGATCACCGCAACCGAGTAGGCCTGACGCCAGGTCTCCTCGGCGTAGTTGGTCAGCTTGCCGTTGCGGAAGATGACCTGTCGCATCGACAGCGCCAGGATCAGCGAGCGCAACTCACGCATGCCGACGCGCATGATCGCTTCGTGGATCGTCTCGACCGGTTCCTGCGTCGCGTAGAGCGCGGAGTTCGCCATGCGCAGCAGACGAGTCGAGAGCACGGGATCGGTGGAGAGCGTCTCGACGATCTCGGGAATCTCGCTGGACGGATTGGCCGCCAGGTCCATCACCACCATGCTCGTCGAAGGCAGGTGAGGCAGATCGAACTGGCCGCGCTCGATTCGCTCGCCGATGCGATCCAGGATCTCACGCTGACGAGTGAGCAGCGGTCCGGACAGGATCTGCGGGCTCTCCAAAACGGTCTCGGTGACCGGCTCCGGCATCGGCAACGCGACTTCACCTTCTTCAGCCTTCTGCGCGCTCGGTTGTCCGTCGCCCTTCTCTGCTTTCGCGGTAGCCGAGTCCGTACCTCGTCGGCCTCCGGGGCGGCGGCGTCTCTCCACGGTCTTGGGAGCCTTCTCGCGCCCACGATCCGGACCGGTCCACTTGGACCAGGCTGCACCGGAGAACCAGCGCGAGAGGAATTGTCCGATCAGTTCGAGCATGAGTGTGTTTCGACGAATGCGAGTGACGTCCTAAGTATCGGCTGATCACGTGAGCACTGAACTCGTTGCAGCAGAAAATTCTTTCGCCCTCGGCGTCGTCCGGATGAACGCCACGCCGATCGGGAAAGGTTTTCCGCGTTGCTCATCACTCGGCAATCATGCTGCCGCAAGCGGAGGCTGCGCCTCTCTGGAATGCGCTAAGTCAAGGTCCGCTTCATCCGGGGACTACAGGGATCCGATATGCGAGAGGCTGCATTCGAGGATTCGAAGCAACTCAGCCAGCTCACCGTGACAAGCAACATCAGGGCACTCGCACCACTCCGTTCTTGTCTGCCTCTACTCCTCGGAGTTGCCGCGTGCGGCGGCGGAGGCGGTGGCGGCGGAGGTGGAGGATCCGTCAGCGCGCAGTTCACATCGAGTCCGTCGCAGTCCGCCGAGACCGGAGCCTCGGCGAGCGTGGACATCGAGCTCTACGTTCCGTCTGGAACTCTCGACGAAGCCGTCGAGTTCTACGTGACCGATCTCGGATCGGGAACGGCGGTCGCCGGAACGGACTACCTTCCGCTCGGCGCCCTCGGAGTCACGTTCCCCATCGGCGCCCAGAGCGGCGACATCCTCTCCGTGACCTGGAATCCGATCAACGACGGGCTGTCCGAGGGTAACGAGACTCTCAACCTGGCTCTCATGCCGGTAGGCGATGCGGTCGTCTCGGGTCGGTCGGAGATCACAGCGACCATCCTGGACGACGAGAGCGCCACGCTCCTCGTCGAAGAAGGAGCCCTCGGAGGCGACCTGATTCCGCCGCTCGGAACGATTCCGATGGGCCACCAGACCATTGGCGTTCCCACGTCGACGGGCATCGATGTCTGGTTGAACAACATCGGAGTTGCACCGCTGCGCATCTCGGCGCCGGTCCTGGTCTCCGAGAATACGGACGCGTTCATCATCGAGACGCCGGTCGAGATTGGCGCGACAGCTACCGTCGCCATTCCTCCGGTGGACGTCGCCTCGCCGCTCTTCGGAATGGGTGCGGCAACCGGTGCGGAAGCGACGAGCATCCCGCTCGTTCTCTCGACCGACATCTTGGAAGACCTCGAGCACTACGACCACGTGATCCTCCGCGGCATGCCTGTACCCGGTGGTGCGCCGTTGGACCTGAACCTCGAACGCATCCCCTCTCCAGTTCGCCCCGACGCCGTTCTGCGAATCGACGGCGAGGTCGTAAGCGGAGGGCTGGTCTCGATCACCGCGAGCGGCAGCAGCTGGTCGGGACAGATCGTCGGCGATCCCGACTCGAGCGTTCACCTCTCCTTCTCCGACGCCGGGTCCCGCGGCTGGATCACTCCCGGAGACACGTCCGAGGAGACGCTTCACCTCCAAGCCGGAGCGGGCTGGTCCGCGCCGGCCAGCATGGTGGTCGACTCGGCCATGCACGGCGAGACGCCTCCGACTGCCGGTGAGCTCTGCAGCGGAGTCGGCGAAGTCCCTGGCTCGGAGATGGGCATGATCACCTCGGCCTCGACGACCGATGGGGGCGGCCACGCGCCCTATGTCTGCCGCCTCGCGCTCGAGACCGACTACCAGCTCTTCCAGAAGTTCGGCGATCCGACGCTCTTGGCGAACTACGTCACGCAGCTCGTCGCGGCGGTCAGCAATCGCTTCCACACCGACGTCGCCACGACCTTTCAGATCGTCTACCTCGGCATCAACACGACACCGGCCGACCCCTGGACCTCACAAGACTCGGGCGGCAGCGTCTCCGATCTCCTGTACGAGTTCCAAGAGGAGTGGGCTCCGATGTACGGCGGGAGCTGGCCAGTCGACGCCGATCTCGCCCACTTCCTCTCGGGTGCGCTGGGTGGTGGCATGGCCTTCATCAACGTCCTGTGCAATGACAACTACGGCTTCGGTGTCTCGACCGGCCTGACTGCGAGCACCGACTGGAGTACCTATACCGGCGGCTCGAGTGCGCTGTACTGGGACTTCAACGTCCTCGCTCACGAGCTCGGCCATGCCTTCAACGCGCGGCACACGCACGAGTACTGTCCGCCGCTCGACACCTGCGCGCTCGGATGTCAGGGACAGCTCTGCGAGCCCGGCACGATCATGAGCTACTGCCATGCTTGCCCCGGTGGTGTCGGCAACATCGACCTGAAGTTCCATCCGCGCATCGCGAACGAGATGCGCCTGGCGGTAACGAACAGTTGTCTCTCAGAAGCGACGTTGGCGAACGGCGACGCGACCTTCTTCCGGCTCTTCTTCATCCCGACCGGAGCTCCGGGTGCCCGGCAAGCGACGCTGGAGTTCACACACGACGCGACCTCCGCGCCGTCGCCCTACCGGATCACGCTCTCGGGAATCGCCGAGTGATCGAGAGCCTTGGCCTCGATCGCGGCGACGACCTCCAGGAGCTTGGCGCTGTGTACGCCGTAGCTCGAGGTCCTTCCGGCGCGCGCCAGGTTGACGCCGATCGCACGACCTTCGAGGTCCACGATCGGTCCGCCACACTCATTGGGAACGAGGACCGTGTCGTGATGGAAGGCGAGCGGAAATCCTGAACGAATGCTGCTGATCGGACCCGCCTGACGATTCTGCTGCTCGACGGGATTCCGAGCCTCTTCCGGATGCGAGCTGAGAGTCGCCTCGACACGCATGAGCTGGCCCGCTCTCAAGAACTCGAGCTGAACATCGGAGTTCGGACGGATCGAGCGCAGCACACGACCGGCCGCGCTCTGGGTCAGCCCGCCGATCCCGTTGACCTTCGTGAGGATGTCTCCGCGCCGCAGCCCCGCACGCTGCGCGCTGGAGTCCTCGACCACGGTTGTGATCCGCACGCCTCTCGAGTCCGGAAGCATCGTCACTCCGAGGAAGCCGGAGCGGACGGGTATTTGCCGAGGCGGCGCACTGAGGATGCCGACGGCGATCGGTCTCGACCCGGTCCCGGGCGTGATCAGCCACTGGCCGAGCTCGAGCTCGCGCTCTTCGAACGCGACGGGCTTCAGGTCCGAAGCCTCGATCTGGAGCAAGGCCAGGTCGAACGGGCGATCGACGCCGATCAGCTCCGCGCGATAGCTGTGACCGTCGATCCAACAAGTGATCTCACCTTTCAGCTCGCTGGCTTTGGTGAGGACCTTGCCGTCTGCACTGTAGACGGTCCCGAGCGCGACTCGACGGCCGTTGCAGACGATGCTCGCCACCGAGTCCTCGACCGCGCGAACACTGCGACGGAACGAGCTCATCAGACGGCTCTCGTTCTTCGAGCCGCGTAGCGCCGACCAGGGTGTGTCGACGATGCGCACCGGCTCGCCCTTCTCGTAGCGCGAGAGTCGCACCTGAAACTCGAGCTGCTCGGAGTCGCGCGCCACTTCAATCCGAACGGGCTCGCCGACGTAGCGCTCCGAGATGCGCTGCTCCAGCTCAGCGAAACCGCCGGAGATGCGCTCGCCTTCGAGCCCCGTGATGATGTCTCCGACCTTCAAGCCAGCCAGGTCCGCGGCCATTCCCTCCTCGACCATCTCGACCAGGCAGGGCCCTTCGACGGACAGCGACCGGACGCCGAGGATGGCGCGCCCGCTCGGGCTCCCTCCCCAACTCTTCCCGGACAGCAGCTGCTCCCAGGTTCGGCGGAATGTATCGACGGGCAGGTGATCGTTCGCGACAAGGACCGGGCGCAGGCTCGTGTGAATTCCGATGACGCGTCCTTCGAGGTCGACGAGCGGCCCGCCGGAGTCACCACTGACGATGGTGCAGTCCGTTCGAATCACGCGCGCGTCGTTCGAGGCGACCCGCCCGAAACGAACGACCGGCGGTCGGTCCGACTCGACGCCGCCCGGATGCCCGAGCGCGAGGACCCAATCCCCCCTCTCCAGCTCCGTTCCGGTGCCCAGCTCGAGATACGGCCAGGGGCCGTCGCCATCGATCTTCAACATTCCGCTGTCGATCCAGCGGTTGACTCCAAGCGTCTTCCCGAGCACGACGGTTCCGTCGGAGAGAGTGACCTCGACCGTCTGGCCGGGAGCCTCGACGACATGGCCGGCGGTGATCACGATGCCGGACTCGCTGACGATGACGCCGCTGCCGAGATTGCGTCCGATCTTGAGGCCGACGGTTGCGACGCTTGCGCGCGAAGCGACGGCCGTCGCGCGCTCTTGAATCTCGCGCAGTGAGAGCTTGGAGGTCGCTTGCTCGAGTCGCGCTTCGGTAGCCGGCGTCGAGGCAGAGCCGACGCTCGGCGCGCCGAAGAAGAGCGCGACAAGGAAGAGGGCGACGGTGAGTCGCCCTTGGGAGGACCAGCTAGAGGAAGAGAGAGCGAGGCGAGCAGTCGAACGTTGTCTCATGGATTCACTTCAAGAGGGCAAGGACCATTCTAGACAGGATTCAGAATGTCGAGTTCAACCTTGTTGACGCGCAGAGTGGAACTCGGAGCCCGCGGTCGGGTATGCACGTTACGGGTGAACGGGCCGCGGGCTTAGTAAGCTTCTCGTTGCATCTCCGCTCGCTGGGTCGGAGGCCCCACAGGGCCGAATGGAGCCCTGTGCGGCGAGCGTTCTTTCGGGGATCGAGGGCGCTTCATCCTCGTCCTGAACGAGTTCGCCCTCGCCGACGATTGAAAATCTCGCTCAAATTTCTCTGCGCGGTTAGCCTCTCGCACACCACCGCCGTCCTCACCGGAAGTCTTCCTCACCAGAAGTTCAACTCCCATGCCCCGCTCACTCCTCTCCGTCCTTCTCGTCCTCTACGCCGCCTGCCAAGCTCCCGGGACCGACACGGCTGCAACGGACCTCCAGCCCCGAATCGATCGCGGCTCGGCTGGCTACAACGACCCGTACTTTCCGAGGCTCGGCAACGGCGGGTACGACGTCGAGCACTACAAGGTCGTTCTCAGCGTCGACCCGGTGGCGAACACTCTCCGAGGATCTACGACGATCACCGCCATCGCCGAGCAGCCGCTCGCTCGCTTCAACCTGGACCTGTTCGGTCTCGAAGTCTCCTCGATCAAGGTCGATGGCGAGAACGCCAGGTTCGTCCGAGAAGATCACGAGCTCGTGATCACGCCGCTCGTTCCCCTCGAGTCCGGTGCAAAGTTCGAGGTGCAGATCAACTACGCGGGTACGCCGCAGGTCGTGCCGCTCGTCGGCCTCCCCGTCGAAGGAATCGGATGGATGCACGAGGAGGAGCTCGTGATCACCATGAGTGAGCCGCACGGCGCCATGAACTGGTACCCGTGCAACAACCACCAGCGCGACAAGGCCACGCACGAGTTCGATATCACCGTTCCCACCGAGTTCACCGTCGCGGCGAACGGAATCCTCAAATCGATCCAGACGCTTGAAACTACGCGGCGCTTTCACTTCGTGGCTTCGGATCCGATGGCGACCTACCTCGCGACCGTCAACGTCGGAATCTTCGAGGTGGAAGAGCAGGTCGGCCCGAACGAGCTGCCGCTGACCTACTACTTCCCGCCGGCCACCGAAGAGGAGATTCGAGAGGGCTTCCGGCGCACGCCGGAGATGATCACCACACTCGAAGAGTGGTTCGGTCCCTATCCCTTCGAGTGCTACGGAGGCGTCGTTGCGGGCGCGGGACCGCCGGCCGCTCTCGAGACACAGACCCTGCCGGTCTACGGCGGCTCGACCCCGGGAATCGGCGTGCAGATTCACGAGCTCGCTCACCAGTGGTTCGGGAACAGCGTTAGCTTCCACACCTGGAGCGATCTGTGGCTCGCCGAGTCGTTCGCCTCCTATGCCGAGTGGCTGTGGAGTGCGGAACATGGCGAAGAGGGCTCGCTCGAGGAGCGCGTGCGCCGCTACTACGGCTTCCTGAGTGGCGCGGAGTACGAGCTGATGGGCGATCCCACCCCGGACCACCTGTTCGGGTTGGGCGTCTATGTCCGCGGCCCCGTCGCACTGCACGCGCTCCGGCTCGAGATCGGTGACGAGGCGTTCTTCTCGACGCTCAAGACCTGGACCTCGACCTTCCGCGGCAAGACGGCCAGCGCGGAGGACTTCATCGCGCTGGTGGAAGAGCGCTCGGGCCAGGACCTCCGGAGCTTCTTCGAGGGCTGGCTCTACGAGTCGGAGCTCCCCGAAATCCCCGAGCTGGGTCTGAGCCCCGGCGCGGATACCGGGCCCGTCACGACCGAGGACTGAGCCCGCTTACTGCCAGCGGAAGATCTTGAGCGCGATCAAGAACGAGCCGACGCCGCAGATCCCGAGCACACCGAGCTCGGGAAGGATGTCGACGACGGACTGTCCCTCGAGCATCATCTGTCGCAAGGAATCGTTGAGCGCCGTCAGCGGCAGCAACTTGATGATCGGCTGCATCACATCGGGGAAGCGCTCGTAGCTGAAGAAGACTCCGGACAGAAGCCACATCGGCATCATCACGAAGTTCAGCATTCCGGACGCTCCCTCGATCGTCTGCGAGCGACCGCACGCGAGGAGGCCGAGGCCGGAGAAGGCCGCCGCTCCCCCGACACACACGGCCACGAAGCTGAACCAGTTCGCGCGGAATGGGATCTCGAGTACGAACACTCCGAACGCAATCAGGATGGAGAGCTCCAGGATCAGGAAGACGAGCCGTGCGAAGAAGAGTGAGGCGAGGAAGGAGCTCTTGCGCATCGGCGTAACGAGCAGCCGCCGCAGGACCTTCTGCTGACGCATACGCGCGATCGCGAAACCGACGCTCCACATGCCGGTCGACATCAGGTTGAGTCCGAGCAGCCCCGGGTACAAAAAGTCGATGTAGCGCGAGCCGTTACCCTGGGGATGTTCGATGCTCGCGAAGTCATCGCCGGGGCCGCGCAGCGCGAGCTCGATGCGCAGCCGCGCCGTCTCCGCCTCCACGCGATCGGGGTCCAGCAAGAGCACCGGCTTGCCGTCGGCGTCGGTTCCGATCAGCAGGGCGTCGAGCTTGCCCGACAGCAGGCTGCGTCGGGCTTCGGTCTCATCGAGCGCCTCCGCGATGACGACGTGCGGGATGTCCTCCAAGCGTTCGATGAGCTCAGCTTGACCCGGTCCCGGCAGAACCGCGATTCGACTCTCGGGCAGCTCGCCGCGCCGAAAGGCAAAGCCCATGACCGCCGAGATGATGATCGGAAAACCGAACGTCCAGAACATCGCCTCCGGCTCTCTCAAGAAGAGCGACAGGTGCATGCGCGTCAGACGCACGAGCTCCTCGAGGTGCTGTCGCAAGGCTACTCGTCCCTCAGGTGGTGGCCGGTCAAGGACACGAACACATCCTCGAGGGTAGGACGGTGGGTGTTCAGGTCGAGTAGCTCGAGCCCGCGCTCGTTCAGGAACTGGTAGAGAGCGCCGATGGCGCGCTGGGTATCCGTCACCGCCAGCACGATCGAGTCGGCCTCGCGTCGAACCTCCTGCACGCCCACGAGCGCGCGCAGCTCGTCGTCCTCGAACTTCGCGCGCTCCGCCGGCACGAAGCTCACGACGCTCTCCGCCTCGAGCCCCGCGATGATCTCCTGGGGAGTCCCGCGCGTCACGACGCTGCCGTGGTCCACGATGATCAGGTCGTCCGCGAGCTGCTCGGCCTCGTCCATGTAGTGCGTCGTCAGGATCACGGTCCCGCCCTGGCGCTTGAGCTCCCCCACGATCTCCCACACGCGGCGGCGCGCCTGCGGATCGAGGCCGGTGGTCGGCTCGTCGAGGAAGAGCAGCTCGGGCTTGTTGACCAGCGCACACCCGAGGGCCAGGCGCTGCTTCTGTCCGCCCGACAGATCGCCGACGCGCGAGCTCTCTTTCTCGGTCAAGCCGACGAGCTCGATCACTTCGCGGTAGTCATCGCCACTCGAGTAGAAGCTGCGAAACAAGCGCACCGTCTCGAGCACGGTCAGCTTCTCCGTCAGCACCGTCTCTTGAAGCTGGACTCCAATGCGCTCGCGAATCGCATCGGCGTCCTTGTTCCAGGTTCGACCGAGGACCTCGACGCTGCCCGAGTCGGCCTGCTTCAAGCCTTCGAGGATCTCGATCGTGGTCGTCTTGCCGGCACCATTGGGACCGAGGATCCCCATGCAGGTGCCCTCGCGAACCTCGAAGTCGATGGAGTTGACCGCGACCAGGTCACCGTAGCTCTTCGTGAGTCCGCTCACGCGCACGGCGCAGCCGCTCGTCTTCAGGTTCTCGATCGCGGACATGGGAGCGGAATTTTGCGCGATCGAAGTCGTGCGCGCCACCGCGAGCCGGTGAGAGCGGCGCGGCTCTACTCGTCCGTCGCCTCTTCGTCCTCATCGGTGCCGATGTAGCCCATCGCTCCGAGCGCATCCCGATCTTCCTCGGAGAGATCCTCACTCGTAATCAGCTCTCCGCCCAGGACACCCAGTCCCTCCAGCTTGCGCAACAGCCGCAGCGCCTCCGGGTGCTCCGCCTCGTACACATTGACGAGCTCACCCGGATCTTCGGCGACGTGATAGAGCTCGTGATTCCCGCTCTCGGGCCGGTGGATCAGCTTCCAGTCCCCCGCTTCCAGACTGAACATGGCCGGGTCGCGACCGAGGAAGTCATCCGTGTCGTGATGAACCTCGGCGTACAGCTCGCGCGGGGCTTCCGACGCACCGCGCAGCAGCGGCACCAGGCTGACGCCCTGGATGTTTTCGCGTTCCGCGCGAACACCGAACAGGTCCACGTAGGTCGGAAACAGATCGATCAGGCGGACGGGCGCCTCGACGACAACTCCCGGCTCGATTCCGGGGCCGGCCATGACCAGCGGCACGCGCAGCTGCTCGCGATGCAACCAGCCGTGGGTCCAGTTGTCGTGTTGGCCGAGACCTTCGCCGTGATCGGCAAGCACGGTGACGAGCGTCTCGTCGAGGACGCCGAGGCGCTCCAGCCGCTCGAGCAGGCGCGCGAGCTGTGCGTCCATCCAGGCCACCTCGGCGTCGTAGAGCTCCTTGCGGAACTTCTTGGGCATCCCGCGCAGCGCGCAGGGCTGGTCGATGTTGGGCGGGAGCGGGAACGAGACGCGCTCCTCCAGGAACTCGCGCGGCGGAGCCAGGTTCGCGTCGTGCGGATCGAAGAAGTGCACCATCAACAGGAACGGGTTCAGACCGTTCGAGCCGAGCCAGTCGAGCGCGAGGTCGGTCGTGACATCGGCGCGCCTCTGGTACTCGTTGCCGCAAGGCGCCTTCTGCTTGTTCGTCCCCACGTCGTCGGAAAAAGTCCCGAAGCCGCGGCCGAGCCCATAGTGCGCGCCCATCGGTCGCGCGCTCACGAAGCCGGCGGTTCGAATGCCGTTCGCGGCGAGTCGCTCTGCCAGCGTCTCGGCACCCTCGCTCAAGCTCTCCTTGCCCACCGACATGAGGCTGCGGATGCCGTGGCGATTCGGGAGCGTGCCCGTGAAGAAGGCGCCGGCCGAGACCGGGGTGAGCGAAGACTGCGCGTAGGCGTGGTCGAACTGCGCGCCGCGCCGGGCCAGCGCGTCGACCGTCGGGGTCGTCGGCTTCTCGTAGCCATAGGTCGAAAAATGGTCCGCGCGGGTCGTATCGAAGATCACCATCAGCAGGTTCTTCGGAGCGACATCGAGGTTGGCTCCCGAGTCGCAGGCCGTGGTCGAGACGGCGGCGAGGGCGAGAGCCAGGATGAGAGCGCGGGAAGTCTTCACGGGTTGGATGAGCGGGGCGAGAAAGGTGAGCGGGTGCTTCGGAGGGGCGTGTACGGTAGCAATCGGGAGAGGTGAGCCGAATCTGGATCTGGAAGTGATGCGCGCTTCTGGAGAGAATTGCCGCGCCGCTCTGCCGCCCGCCCCGCTGCCAATCATGCTGTCTCTCCTTCGCCTGCTCCTCCTCACGATCCTCGCCGGCGTGCTCTTCACCTGGGCCAAGCCGGCCGACCGCGATGGCCGCTTCGAGATCGACGAGGTCGAGTGGATGACGATCTCGATCCAGTCGACGCGCCAGGCGCTCGGCGAGGTCTCGCCCTTCGACGGGATTCGCGCGACTCCCTATCGCGACGAGGACGGCAATCCGTGGAAGGTCGGCATCCACGAAGCGACCTTCGGCTTCATGAATCCGCTCTTGCCCAAGCTGGTCTTCGGCGGCTCCTCGCTGCTCTTCTCGCACAACGAGTACGACCCCGCGGCCTTCCCGCGCTTCGCGAAGGAGATGCGAGCGAGGAGAGTCGAGCGCGCCAAGCTCGCCGTCTTCCCGCCGCTGCCCGCGGCGCGCTCGATCGTCCTGCTCCTCGCCTCGCTCTCGGCCGCGCTGGTCTTTGCTGTAGCCGCGCGCCTCGGCGGACCTCTCGCCGGCGCGCTCTCCTTCGCTCTGTTCGTTCTGTCCCCCGTCGTCAGCGACCACGCGACGCGAGTGCGGACGGACTTCTTCCCGATGACCTTCACGCTGCTCGCGCTCTGGCTCGCTCTGCTCGGCGCGAAGAAGCTCGGAGGTGCGAGCGAGCGCAAGCCGCTCCTCACCGTGCTCGGGCTCGGTCTGCTCGCCGGCCTCGCCGTCGGCTCGAAGCTGAACGGCGCGCTGCTCTCCCTGATGGTCGGCGCGTGGATACTGCTCGCCTGGCTCGAGTTCCGACGGGAGAGCGGCAGCTCCTTCGTGCGCGGAGTGATCGTGCCCTGGTGCGTCGCCGGCGTCGCGACCGTCGCGCTCTTCGCCACCTTCAGCCCGCACCTCTGGCCCGCGCCCGTCGAGAACCTCGGCGCACTGCTCGAGTCCTGGGATGGCAACATCAACTTCCAGAAGGAGCAGTACGGCGAGCGACTCGGTCGCGCCGACTCCTTCGGCGAACACTTCAGCCTGTCCGCCAAAGCCTTCACCGGCGACTACGAGCCGCTCTACGCCCTGCTCGGCTTTCCGCTCGGCGGGCTGCTCGTCCTGGTCGGTTCGATCGTCGTCGCCCTCGCTCTCTGGAGAGAGGAGTGTCGCATCGACGCCAAGCTGGTCCTCGTCTACCTCTTGATCGCCGGCCTGGGCACGGCTCTCTGGCTACCCTTCGGCCGCAACAACTTCTATCTCGGGTTCGCGCCGGTCGTCGCGCTCCTGGAGGGACTCGCGATCGGAATGCCGCTGTTGTGGTGGCAGCAAGCTCGCGGCAAGGACCTCTCCATCGACGGCGTCGTCGACTGACGCACTGCCGTAGATCTGCACTGCCGTAAATTTGCACTGCCGCCCCTCCTCGAGACTCCCGCCACCACCATGCCCAGCTTCGTCACCCGTCTCGAGTCCGCCATCGATGGCACCGCGCTCCCCCATGATCGGCTGCAGACCACGCACGCCGATCGGCCGCTGTGGGTGCGCTATGACCTGGACGCCATCGGCAAAGCGGTCTCGCGCGACGACCTCCAGGGTCGCGAGCCGACGCTCTGGCGCTACCGCGAGCTCTTGCCGGTCGAAGAAGACGAGAACATCGTCAGCCTCGGCGAGGGTATGAGTCCGCTGCTCGCCTGTCCGCGCCTCGGCGCCGAGCTGGGCCTCACGCAGCTCTTCATCAAGGACGAGTCCCAGCTCCCGACGGGCTCGTTCAAGAGTCGCGGCCTGTGCATGGCGGTCTCGCGCGCGAGGGAGCTCGGCGTGACGCGCCTCGCGATTCCGACCGCGGGCAACGCCGGTGGTGCGATGGCCGCCTACGCCGCGCGCGCCGGTCTCGAAGCCTTCGTCCTGATGCCCGCCGACACGCCGCTCGTCAATCGCTACGAGGCCGCGCTCTTCGGCGCCAAGGTGTTTCTCGTCGACGGCCTGATCAACGACTGCGGCGCGCTCGTCCACCGCGGCGCCGAGGCGCTCGGCTGGTTCGACTGCTCCACACTCAAGGAGCCCTACCGCATCGAGGGCAAGAAGACGATGGGCCTCGAGCTCGCCGAGCAGCTCGACTGGACACTGCCCGACTCGATCTTCTATCCCACTGGCGGCGGCACCGGTCTGATCGGAATGTGGAAGGCCTTCAACGAGCTAGAGTCGCTCGGTTGGCTCGAGCGCACCGACCGCCCGCGTATGTACGCCTGCCAGTCCGCCGGCTGCGCGCCGATTGTGACCGCCTTCGACAGGGGCGAGCGCCACGCCGATCCCTTCCCCGACCCCGCCACCATCGCGAGCGGTCTGCGCGTCCCCAAGGCGATCGGCGACTTCATGATCCTCGACGCCGTTCGCGAATCCGGCGGACAAGCGCTCGCCGCTCCCGAGTCCGACATCTTGCCGTGGATGCGGAAGGCGAATGCCCTCGAGGGCATCTCGCTCTGCCCCGAGACCGCCGCCTGCCTCAGCGCTCTCGCGACTCTCGTCCGAGCCGGCGACTTCGATCCGAATGAACGCGTCGTCGTCTTCAACACCGGCGCCGTGCAGAAGTACGTCGAGGCGATGGAGTGCGATCTTCCGCTGCTGCCCGCGCAGGGCGAGATCGACTGGGACGCAGTCGCGCGCTCCTGAGTTCGAATGGTCCGAAGATCGCGGCCCCCTCGGGACTCCTGAGAGGCGGCTAGCGGTTCGAGAGTTGCGCTCGGACTTTCCTGGCCAGCTCCTCTTCCTCGAAGGGCTTTTCGAGCACCGGCATCCCGGATTCCAATCGGCCCTGTTCGACGAGGGTCTCGTCGGAGAAGGCCGACATGAAGAGGACTCGAATGTCCGGGCGCTTCGACTGCACCACCTTGGCGAGCTCGGGGCCACTCATTCCGGGCATGACAATGTCGGTGAGCAGCAGGTCCACCTTCGGAGCGTCGGCGACCAGTTCGAGCGCTGCTTTCGGGTCCGGTGCATCGAGGACGGTGTAGCCGAGGCTCTTCAGGAGGTACCGAATTCCGGCGCGCACCAGGGTGACGTCCTCCACGACGAGGATGGTCTCTGTCCCTCCCTCGATCTCGCTGGGCGCGTCGTCGCCGTGGGCTTCTTCTTGGTCTTCGCAGCGTGGGAAGTAGAGGATGAACGTGGTCCCTTTTCCAACGGCGCTCTCCAGCTCCACGTGCCCGCCGAACTCTTTCGTCAGGCCGAAGACCGTGGAGAGCCCGAGTCCCGTGCCCTTCCCGATCGGCTTGGTCGTGAAGAAGGGCTCGAAGACTTTGGACCGAGTCACCTCATCCATTCCGCAGCCGTTGTCGGAGACGGAGATGAGCACATGCGGTCCAGGCTCGAGGTTCCCTACATCGGAAGCGACCTCTACCTCGGTGACGCCGATGTCGATGCGGCCGCCTGTGGGCATCGCGTCGCGCGCGTTCACGACGAGGTTCATGAGGATCTGGTCGACCTTGGAATGGTCCGCGAGCACGGTGCAACCGCGGGATTCGGCGGAGACGCGAAGCTCGACGTCCTCGCCTAGTACGTTGCGAAACAGGCTCTCCGCGTTGCGGACGATGGCAGCCAGGTCGCACGGCTCGGTCTGGTAGGTGCTCTTTCGACTGAAGTCGAGGAGCTGACGTGTGATCCCGACTCCTTGGTGAGCCTCCCTGTGAATCTCATCGAGCATGCTCTTGGACTCGTCGTCATCGGCCACCCTCCGGGCGACCACTCGACAGCCGCTCATGACTCCCATGAGCAAGTTGTTGAAGTCGTGGGCGAGAGCGCCCGCCAGCTGGCCGATCGCCTCGAGCTTCTGCGAGTGCAGTAGCTCGTTCTGGAGCTTCCGCTCTTTCGTGAGGTCCCGAATGATTCCGGTGAAGCGGATCTCGCCGTTCAGTTCGAGCTCGGCCACACTGAGGTGAATCGGAAAGGTCGTGCCGTCCTTGCGGCGCGCTTCGACCTCCCTGCCGAGACCGATGATCTTCTTCTGTCTGGTGCGGAGGAAGCTCTCGAGATAGCCGTCGTGCTGCGCCGCGTAGGGCGGTGGCATGAGTGTGTTGACGTTCAGCCCGACCACGTCCACGTCGCGGTAGCCGAACATTTTCTCCGCCGATGGATTGAAGGACTCGATCAGTCCACGGGAGTCGATAACGATGATGGCGTCGACGGCCGTCTCCAGGAAGACGCGCATCCAGCCCTCGCTCCAGGAGCGTGCCGGTTTCTGCTGTTGCTTATCGGCCATGGGCAGAAGTATCTACTGTCCGCATTGCTGGGGAAGGAAGTGAGCAGAAGGACCTACGCTACCTCCTGCTGGGGAAGCGAACCAGGTCCCACCCTAACCCTCACGTAAGGGTGCTGGCAACCCAGCGACGCCCTGGCGCGGTCCCCTCCTGCCCGCAGCTCGGCGAGAAAAAGAGCGCGAAGCTCATCGCTTCGCGCTCTCTGTGTTTCTCGGACTCACTCGCGTGAGTGCGCTGGGCTACTTCTCGCAGACGACGTAGGCGATCCAGGAGAGGCAGTTCTCGCCCTTCTTCTTGCGGCGAAAGTTGCCGTCGCCACTCTCGCCGTCCTCGTCGGTGCCTTCCCAGTAAGTCTCGATCTTGCTGAAGCCGGCGTCCTTGAGGCAGTCCTGAAGCTCGGGCAGACCCCAGAGGCGCCAGTCGTAGGTGAATGCTTTTTCCATGCGCGTGCCGTCTTCGAACTCGAAGTGGATGTAGCACTTGTAGTCGCCCGTGGCGGGCCAGTAGCGGTCCTGGTCCCAGACGTACTCGAAGCCCTCTTCGATCTCGCGCTCTTCCTCCATCTCCTCCATGGCTTCCGGGCCGCCGTGGATGTCGAGGATGAAGATGCCGTCGTCGGCCAGGTCCTCGTGCGCCTTGCGCATGTAGTCGACGAGGACCTCGCGCTCCTTGAACAGGCAGTAGGAGAAGTTGAGCGCGACGCGGATGTCGGGCTTCACGTTGGAGGGCTCGCGCACGTCCTTGAGGTGCAGCGTGCAGCGGCTGGCCGCGTCGCCGAGCTTGGCGAAGTTGTGCTCGATGCCCCAACCGACAGTGTCGTCGTCGATGTCGAAGCCTTCGGCGGTGTAGTCTTCGCCGCGCTGGATCCAGTGCGAAGCGAGCAGCGCCGTTCCACTGAAGTCTTCACGCAGGTGCTTGGCGTGCTTGCCGCGAATCGACTTGTAGGTCCGACGGAGGAACTTCACGTCCTCCTCGGGCGACTGGACCGAGAGCTCGTACAGCTCGTGCTTGTCGGCCGTGGCCGCCGTGTAGACCTTCTTCTCCGGCCGCTTCTTCTTGCGATTGCGAGAAGCCGTGCTCTTCTTCGAGGCGGGCTTCTTCGCTGCAGACTTCTTGCTCTTCGCAGTCGGCGGCTCGGCGATGGCTGCACCACCGCGCGACTCCGCAGACTTCGTGTTCTTCGAGGTGCCCTTCGCCGCTTTCGCGCGGGTGGACTTGCTGGATGTGCTCTTCTGGCTCGGCTTCGACATGTCTCTTCTGGCTCTCTCTACGGGCACCTAACTGAGGCCCTGGGGGAATCTCGGCGCGGCATCCTAGAGGCAATCCAGAGACCGGCGGTATCAAAAATGGATCAAGCTGAAGGAACGGCTCGGGGGCTCCCGAGCTCCTTCAGCTTGTGACGGAGGAACAGGTCGCCGCTCTGCTCGAGTCGGCGACCTCTAGTGCGCAGCGGCTCGGCTCAGCAGCTAACCGACTTCTTTGGTCTTGTCAGCTTCCACCGATTGCTCCGCTTCTTCGCGAGCGGCCTCTTCGTCGGCGCGCTTGACCGTCAGGTCGCGAATGATGCGGAACAGGAGCTCGTTCGACTTGGGGTCGCGAACCGGAATGCGCATGGCGCCCGACAGGTGTCGGGGAACACTCACAGTTCCGGGGGCAATCCGGCGGTTGATCCGCCTTGCCAACTCGCGTGGATTGTTGGTCTCCACCAGGACCCAGTTGCGGATCGAGGGCATCGGGTGGATTCCAGGGAGCGTGGCGAGACGCGAATAGAGGCGTTCGCGCTCTCGGTCTAGGTCGGTCTCATACATGGTGTCCTCCGCTCTGTGGAGGGGCCTTCTCGAGTCCGGTTTGAACGCGCCCAAAGGTCGCATGACCCGTCCGCCCCCCACGGGCATCCAGACGATATGTTGCGTTGACAGCGCATACAAGCGCTAGATATCGGTGTTCCTAGATTTGGGCGCGGGCGCGCGGACCTCGTGTGGACTCGAACCGGAGTGGTCCTTGGCTTCGCGGCTTTGCAAGCTCCTACCGACGACTTTGCAAGCTCCTAGTCCGAGTGAACTGACTGGGTTGAGTGTGGAATGCGCGAGCCAAGTGTTGTTGCAGCAAGTGCTTCTGCCTGAAGTCTCGTGTCGAGGCCCTCGACCACCTCGAAACCCATCTAAGTCCCACTCGCGCAGGGGTTTCCCCGTGAGCTTTCCACACTCAACCCAGTCAGTTCAGTACCTTCCACTCGAATGACCTCGCTCGACTCCAATCGATCTCTGGCTGTCCGCGTCCCCGCTTCCACGTCGAATCTGGGCCCCGGCTTCGACTGTCTCGGCCTGGCACTCGACCTGTTCATCGACGTTCGCCTCTCCGCCGCCGCCCCGGGCGAAGCCACCTCGAGGACGCTCTCCGGCCCCTCCTCGAGCGCGTGGCCGAGTGTCGAATCCGACCTGACTCTCCGCGCTTTCGCACACGCCTGCGAACGCTTCGGCGTTCCCGAGCAGCCCCTGAGCTGGCAGATCGCGAGCGAAGTCCCCATCGGACGCGGGCTCGGCTCGAGTGGCGCTGCCGTCGCTGCCGGGATCCGCTTGGCGGGTGCACTCGCCCCTCGACCGCCGAGCCTGGAGCAGGAGCTGGCGCTCGGAATCGAGCTCGAGGGCCATCCCGACAACGTGACGGCGAGCCTGATCGGCGGTGCGACTCTGTGCGTCCCGATCGAGGGCGAAGCGCCGGCCTGCACCTCCGTCGAGCTGTCGCCCGAGCTCGGCTTCGCGCTGGCTTGGCCGCAGGAAGCTCTGACCACCAGCGCCGCTCGTGAAGCCCTCCCGACCTCGGTCGACTTCCGGGATGCCATCGAGAATCCGAGACGACTCGGGCTGCTCCTCGCGGGCCTCCGCACCGCGGATCCGCGTCTGCTCGCTCTCGGCGGCGAGGATCGGCTGCACGAGCGCTATCGGCTGCCGCTGATTCCGGGAGCTGAAGACGCCCTGCGGGCGGCGCGGGACTCCGGAGCCTGGCTGGCCACTCTCAGCGGGAGCGGGTCGGCGCTGTTCGCGATCACAGACCGCTCGAGAGCGGATCGAGTCGCGGAGAGCATGCGAGCCGAGCTCGAGGCGGCGAGGCCGGGCGCCGTGGGACGCAGCGCCTCGGCCGTCCACGAGGGCGCAATCGTGCGGGAAGTCGAGGTCTAGCAGGGCGTCTCTGGGCCCGTGAAGCTTGCCCAAGACAACCGCCAGAAACCGTTCAGCGCCCCGTGCGCCGCGCGCGTATCTCTTCCGGAATGAGCGAACGTCCGGAATCCATTGCCGAGTTGCTCCCCGCCGTGATTCGCGGAGAGGCCGAGGCTCAAGGAGTCTGGTACCAAAGAGAACACCCGGAGGCGTACAGGTTGTGCCTCGGCTTTTTGGCGGATGCCGTGGAGGCAGAGGACGTCGCGCAAGACGCCATGTTGCACCTCCTCGACAAGCTTCAAGACTTCGACCAGAGCCGCGAGTACAAGCCGTGGCGAACGTCGGTCATCTTGAACCTGTGTCGCGACCGGACGCGGCGAGTGAGCGCGCGCCGGCGCGCGGAGAGTTCGGCGGCGCTCGCTCACGAAGACCAGCTGCTCGGCGACTCGAGCTTCTCCCGCGGTCGGTTCGTCTCGCGTCCCGATCGCGAAGCCGAGAGCAACGAGCTCCAAGAGCTCCTGACCGGTTGCCTCGCGCGACTGACTCCGCGCGAGCGCGAAGTCTTCGTCCTGCGCGATCTCTCTCAGCTCTCGACCGAGCACGTCGCCGGACTGCTCGACATCGGCGAGAGCAGCGTTCGTTCGCTCCTCGCCCTCGCGCGTCGAAGAGTGCGCACTCTCTTGGAGCCCCAGCTCGGCGATCCACAGAACCCCTGTGGCGAGGTGCCCGGTGTCTAACGAGAAGACTCCCTTCGAAGACGAGCCCACGGGCGGCGAGTTCGCCGAGCTTCGAGAGCTCTGGACGAGTGCCGAGCCGACCACTGGAAGAGGTGCAGCCCTCGAACACGAGGACGCGCTCACGCAAGCGAGTGTCGAGCAGCTTCAGCTCGCATGGAACTCGATCAGCGTTCCGACGCCGATTCCCCTCGCGGAGCTCCAGCGCCGAACCGGTGCTGCGAGCGCGCCGAGCCTCAGCACCCGCCAGCTCTTCGCCCTGGCCGCCGCCGCCCTGGTTCTGTTCGCCATCGCGCTCGGCCTGCGCTCCTTCGCGCAGCCCCACCGCGAACGCAGCAACGAGCTCGCGATGCACTCGCCCACGCATACCCCCGACACGATCACTCCGGACATCCAAGTGGAAGTCACGGACGACCAACGGATTGTCCTCCGCTCCGGCTCGGTGCGTCTCTATCTCGCGATGGCGACGCCGACGGCCGGAGCGCGGACATCCAACACGCCGACATCCAGAACCACTGACCTAGAAAAAACGGAGCAGACTCGCTGATGAAGTACTTCCCGAAACAGATTCGAAATCTTTGCCTGGTCGCGTTGACCGCGATGCTCGCTGCAACGGCAACGCGCGCCCAAGAGCCAGAGCAGGTCCTCAGCCGCGAGGACTTGAATATCTACTCGCAGGCCGAGCTCGTCGTTCGCTACCACAAGATGAGCTCGGCCGACGCGCTCGCAGCCCTGCGGCTCATCTCGCGCCTGTATGGCCGCAAGCTCTACGTCGAGACGGAGGGCGGTTCCCCGCGCCGCGTCGACAACCTGTACGAGCTCAACGACATGATCGTCATCTACGACACGGTCAAGGAGATCGAGAAGATCGTCGACGCACTCGACGAGGTCGATGCGGTCCTTGCCGCGGCGGAAGCCAAGCGGACCATGGAGCGCGAGATCAAGGAGCGAGAGCAGTTCGAGCGCGAGCAAGCTCAGAGCCGGTCGAGGGGACTCGGGATCGTCTCGCGAACCTACACACCTCGCTTCGTGGGCGCTGTGGCCCTCGGCGCGGCGCTGACTCCCCTGTCTCGCGAGTTCCAGGTTCACGAGGAGGATGGCTCGTGGCACATGACGAAGAACCTGCGCGCCTCGGACTCGCCCTCCGTTCTCCTCATCCGCGACACGGAGGCCAACGTCAAGATGATCATGGACCGCATCCTCGAGATCGATCAGCCGATGCCCCAGGTCATGCTGGCGGCCTACCTGATCAGTCCTGCGGGCTTCTACGAGAACAGCGGTCGAGCCGAGCTTCCGAAGGAGCTGACTGAGAACCTCGCACTCCTGACTCCCTACAAGGAGTTCGACATGCTGGCGACCAGCAGCATTCGCACGAACGTCAGTTCGCGCGGAGAGACCCAGCTCGTCCTGCATCGTCCTTCCGGCAAGTACGGCCTCGCCCTGGGCGGCCTCACCTATGACGACAAGTCGCGCTCGCTCTCGGTCGGGTCCGCTCTACTGCGACGGACCTACGTCCAGACCAACGAGTCGACGGGCGGTCAACACAGCTTCGAGAAAGTCGACGTTGCGCTGCAGACCTCGTTCAACGCAACCGAAGGTGAGTACGCCGTCATCGGTATCTCCGAAGAAGACGGTGCCCCCATGTTGCTCGCGATCACCTTCAAGTCGATCCCGAGACCCAAGGTCAACTGATCTCTGACGCGCTAGGGTCGAGCGAAGCCATGACGGAATCCTTGTATCAGGGATTCCGTCTCTGCTTGGCAGGAGCTTCCGGCCGCGGCCCGCGTCGCGCGCGCGGCAGACTGGAGGTCGACGTTCGCGAGCTCCGCCAGGAGAGCGCGGAGCGAGCCGGGCGGAACATCGAAGTTCCGCAGCCCCGAGCCGATCAGGAGCGCGAGGTTCGAGGGTTCGGAAGCGGTTACGCCGAAGATCGAGAGTGAACAGCGCTGCTCCTTGCAGACTCCACTGATCTTCGCCAGCGAGCGCAGCACCATCGGGTGCAAGCTCTCGAAGTAGTGCGAGAGCTCGGCGGACTCGCGGTCGGCGGCCAGGAGGTACTGCACCAGGGAGTCGAGGTTGACCGTCAGGAAGTCCGACTCGCGCGCCAGATCGCGGATGCCGATCATCGCGGCGGGCGTCTCGACGACGCAGCCGAGCTCGACTTGCTCCTGGAAGGCCTGGCCGGACTTGCGCAGCTCGATGCGCTCCTCGAACAGGATCTCCTTCACGCGGCGCAGGTCGCCGCAGTCGGTGATCATCGGAATCGCGATGCGCGTCTCGACGCCGCGCGAGGCAATCAGGATTGCCCGGAGCTGCCGGCGCAGGACCGCCTCGCGGCTGAGCAAGAGGCGCACGCCCGCTCGCCCAAAGGCCGGATAGGACTCGCGCTTGCCGTGTAGGTAGGGAATCTCGAGGCTCGAGTCGACGCTCAAGAGGCGGAAGCAGATCGGGCCTCGGCTCTTCTTGACGACGGAAGAGTAGTGGCGCACGAGCGACTCGCGGGAAGGCGGGTCCTTCTCGACCAGGAAGAGCAGCTCGGTTCGATAGAGACCGACGCGCGACATTCCGAAGGCGGCCGCTTGCTCGACCTCGGGGAGATTGCCGCAGGCTGCATTGAAGCTGATCTCTTCGCCGTCGCGAGTGGCCCGGTCGACCTGCGCCCAGGCGGGCAGCTCGTCGCTGGCCTGCTCCTCTTCGCGCTCCTCTCCGACCTGCGCGTACTGCTTGCGCACCACCTCGCCCGGATTGATTCGGAGCACTCCCTCGGCTGCGTCGAGAATGACGAAGTCGCCCTCTTCGGCTTTGTCGAGCAACCCGGGAATGTTCGTGATCGTCGGGATGCCCATCGAGCGCGCGAGGATGGCCGCGTGACTGGTCAGCCCGCCGCCCTCCGTCGCAATGCCCTGAACCCGCTCGTTGGCCAGGTTGAACATGTCGACGATCGAGAGCTCGCGCGCGACCAAGATGTACTCGTCGGGACCGGAGTCCCCTTCCGCGTCGCCCACTCGCTTCTCGAGGTTGCGCAGGACTCGGATGGCGACGTCGCGCAGATCGACCGCGGACTGTCGCAGGGTCTCGTTCTGTACCAGGCGGAAGATGCGGTCGAAGTCGCTGATCACCTTGGTGATGGCCGCTTCGAGACGCATCTGCTCGTTGAGGATCAGGTTCTCGACGTCGGCGATGAAGACGGAGTCCTTGAGATAGGTGACGTGCGTGTCGAGGATGCGCGCATCGTCCGGATTGACGCGTCCTTCGAGGCGCGACTTCAGGTCCTTGAGCTGGAGCCGAGAGTCTTCGAGCGCGGTGCGAAAGCGATTGAGCTCGCGATCGACCTCGTCGAGCGGAACCCGGAGCGCACGCACGCGGCGGAGGTCGTAGTCCTTGCGGTGCACCAGGCCGAGGACCAGGCCGGGCGAGACCGAGTCGCCTCGGAGGATCTCGCCGGGTGACATCTCAGCGCTGGTCTCGGCCTGAGCCTGAACCTCGCCTTCCTCCGCTACCGGGTCGTTCGTTTCTTCCGCGCCAGGGTCAGTTGCCATGCACGCATACTAGCCAATGGCCATGAGCTGAATCGAGAGTTCGACCGCTTCGCCGTCGCGATCGATCTGCAGCTCGACCGTCTCGCCCACCTCGCGCTCGTCCAGGAGGCGCAAGAGATCCTCCTTCTGATTCACGGCTCGGCCGTCCATTCCGAGGATCACGTCGCCGAATCGAATGCGGCCATTCTCGATGACGGTCTGCCGGAGACCCGCCCGCTCGGCCGCGCTGCCCGGGCTGACGCGGATGATCAAGAGGCCGGACTTCAGGCCCAACGAGCCCGCGCTCGAGCTATCGACCAGGTCCACGCCCAAGCCGGCTCGCTGCTTCTGCCCCATCCGAATGATGCGCGGAACGATGTGGTTCACGGTGTCGGCGGGGACGGCGAAGCCCACTCCCGCGGACGTGCCCGCCGGCGAGAGGATGGCCGTATTGACTCCGATCAAGCGCCCGGCGCTGTCGAGCAGAGCCCCACCGGAGTTTCCCGGATTGATGGCCGCGTCGGTCTGGATCACGTCTTGGATCGGATAACCACCCACCGACATGATCTCGCGATCGAGCCCGCTAATCACTCCCGTGGTCAAGGTCTGGTCGAGCCCGAACGGATTGCCGATCGCGAAGACCTTCTGTCCCACACGTAGATCCGAAGAGCTACCGAGTGCGATCGGTTGCAGGTCTTCCGTCGGAGCCATGATGCGGAGCACGGCCAGGTCGGTGGCCTGGTCATAGCCGACCAGCTTCGCCTCCCACGCGTTGTGGTTCTTGAGTGTGATCAGCGCACTGTCCGCTCCCCGGATCACATGGAAGTTCGTCACGACGTGGCCCGCGTCGTCCCAGAGGAAGCCGGAGCCCGAGCCCTCGGGGATCTCCTCCAGGTTGCGCGTGAAGAAGTTGCGCACGCGGCGCCGCGTGTTGATGTGGACGACCGCCGGCGACGCGGCCTCGAAGAGCTCGATCGTCGACTGCTCGTCGGCGGCCAGGCTGCCGCGCGGAGTCACCACGCGAGGTGTCGTGTCGATGTCCAGCCACAACTCACTCAGTCCGAGCGAGCGCCAGAGCGAGCTCGCGAGGAGAGCGAGCGCCGCGATCAGGAAGAGCGCCCGGTAGGAGACGCTGGCCGGTCGCTCAGGTGTCGCGTTGTAGTCCACGCGAGAAGTCTAGCTGAGAGGTCGGCAGGAACAAAAAGCCGGGGCTCGCCGATCGAATCGCACCGACCTCGTGCGCGTCACCGAGGTGACTCGCGGTCTCGCGCTCGACGGGCTCCGCCTCGAGGTCGACGGAGATGCGGTCCTCCCCGAAGTAAGGAGGAGCGAAGAGCGAGATCGCCGAGACCGACTCCTCGATCTCCACCTGGTGGACCATCCCGCGGGGGATGTGAATCAGGTCGCCGCGCTCGAGGTCGTGCCACTCGTCGCCCAGCAGCAGCCGCGCGCTGCCCGCGATCACGTAGACCGTCTCTTCGTGGTCGGCGTGGTAGTGCGCCGGGATCGAGCCACGGCCGTCGGTTGCGTGAGCCGAGAGGCGAGGCGACTGAAAGAGGGTGCGCGTCCTGGTCTTCCCGTCGGGCGCGGGGTGGCTGGCGGCCTCGCCCTCCGTCGGGAGCATCGAGACGACCAGGGGCTCGTCGAGAGGCTCGTCGATGGCCTCGGCGCCGAGGCAACCGGAGCACGCGAGCGCGAGGATCGGGGGGAGGAGGAGCGGGACCTTCATGGTGGCGAGTGAGGCGCCTTCATTCTGGCTTGTCTGGCCTCGCGAGAGAACCCGAGATCCAAACTCTGCGGGAGCGAGCGCTCGCTCGTCATCGACGGGACACGACCCGCTCGCAGCGGGCTCGCCCGACTAGGAATTCCCTCGCGGCAACATCTGTCCAGACAAGGACGTACGCGCACCAAGAGGAACAGCGCGAAGTGCTCTGGAGGGCCCGCCGGACGCGCCCGGCATGATGCCTCCGCACCTGTTATGCACACGCTTGCCTTCGCCAACCAAAAGGGCGGTTGTGGAAAGACCACCTCCGCCGTAAATCTCGCGGGAGCTCTCGCGGCTCGCGGGGCTCGCACGCTCCTCGTCGACCTGGATCCCCAGGCCCACGCGACGATGGCCCTCTCCTGCGCCGCCGAGCACGGAAGCTCCCTGGCCGACATCCTGCTCTACAACGCGGAGATCGAGCGAGTCATCCGGAGCGCCCCCGGCGGGATCGACCTCCTTCCGGCCACCGACGCGCTGACCGAGTTCGAGGAGGTCAGCGCTCGGCGCATGCACTCCGATTCCTGCCTGGCCGCCGCCCTCCGCCGCGTCGAGCGCGCCTACGACTTCGTGATCCTCGACTGCCCGCCGCGCGTCGACGGCATCCTGTGCGCGAATGCTCTGGCCGCCTGCGACACGGTCATCCTGGTGGTGGAGTCCGGCGCTTTTGCCCTGCAAGGCGCGCTCAAAGCGCAGCGCATGATCGAGGCCTCGGGTGCCGATCGCGACCAGGCCTTCGACATCCGCGTCCTCGCCACGATGTTCGACCGACGCCTCCGCATCGCGCAGGACTTGCTCATCGGAACTCAGGCTCGCTTCGGCGACCGGATGTTCGACGCCGTGATCCACACGAGCGTGCGCCTGCGCGAGGCCGCCGCCTACGGCGTCCCCGTACACGAGCTCGATGCGAAGACGCGCGCCGCGCGCGACTTCGAGAACCTGGCCGACGAAGTGCAAGCGCACGCCGCACGCCGGGAACAAGAGCTCTCCTCCCCCGCCGAACCTTCCCCGATCCACTCCAGCTAGGACCCACATCGCCGCATGAACGCTCTGGCTCTACTGTGCACCCTGCACGCCGACGGACCTTCCACACTGCACGCCCTGCGAACGGCCGGCTGTCAAAGCCTGCTCGATCTTCAGGAGTGCAGCTCCAACGAACTCGCGCAGTATCTCGAGCTCTCGGTCGCTTCTGCGGAGAGGCTTCAGCGTGAGGCCGAGCTTCTCGGCATGCGCCTCTCGCCGCTCGAACCGGAAGCTAGTGTCGAGCCGCGGTCGAAGCTCAGCTTGCCGCCCAAGGAGACGACTCCTGCGGAGCTGACACCCGCCGAGCCACCTGCGGACCTGCCGGAGGAGACTCCCGATGAAGTCGAAGCCCTCGTCGAGGAGGAGCCCGAACCGCCGCGTGTGATCAAGCCCCTTCCACCCGCACTCGCCGGCTCTCGCGCGAACCGCTCTTGGTTCAGTGCGACTCGTATCCCGCAAGCTGCGGCACAAGCACGCGGGGAGTTCGGTCGGACTGCGATCACCGAAGAGCCGCAGCTCGAGCGCGCCGCAAATCCGCCCGCTCCGGTCCTCGAGTTCGAAGAGCTCTCGGAAGAAGCGCCGATTGAATCCACGGCCTGTCGAGGGCTCGAAGCCGCGCGCATCGCCGTCGAGACTCTGGCAACGGAGTCCGTTGCTCCGAGTGAAGTCTCCGAGGTTCAAGTTCCCGCAGTCGAAGCTCCTTCTCCTGCCGTGACCTATGTCACCGAACCCGAGCCCGAGCTGGCGCGGATCGCTCCCGAGTTTCCCGAGCTAGCGGAAGCGATTCTGCGTCTGGGCGAAGCCGCGGGAGCGCGTGCCGGGCTCCCCGCACTCACTCGTCTGCCCGAAGTCACGGTCGAAGCCGTTGAAGTCGAAGCGGTCGCCATCGAGCCCGTCGAGGTCGAGACCGCTGAGCCAGAGTCCACCGGAACCGCGACCCCGCTCGCTCTCGGACAGCCCGACGGAATCGACAGCGAGCTCCTCGAGGCCCTTCGCGCGGCGGGGATCAGCACGGCCGAAGCGCTCGTCGAAGCCAGCGGACTCGAGCTCTCGCGCGTGCTCTCGATTCCCTTCACGCGCCTGCTCGAGCTCCAGCTCGCCGCACAACACTTGTTCCGCAGATCGAACACGCTCGTCCCGCAGAAGCCCCGGAGCCGACGCGCGCTCGACAGAGCGTCCGATCCGTCGGGCTCGATCACGAAGAAGCGTCGCCACACGGACTCGTACAGCGCTCAACCGACCGCCACCGGGCGGGACGCGGAGTCCCTCGCCCAAGAGGCCAGAGAGTCCGAACTGACAGACGCTTTCGACGCTCCCCCGAGCGGCAACGTCGGCGGCCCCTTCGCCTAACGCGCACACCTGAATCACCTCCGACCGGCACCGTAGCCAACACCCGCGAGCCGGTCACCAGCAGCAAGGAACCGAACCGATGAGTCAATCGCACACAGTAGGCGCACTCTTCTTGATCGCCGAACGCAGCCAGGGCAGAGAGTATTTCTTGGGACGCGCAACCGGGGAGAGCGACGCCAACCGACTCTCTCTGGAAGGCAAGGCGCTCCTGCCGGACGGCACGGGAGAGATGACCATCCAGCCCTTCGCGACGCGCGCCGACTACCGCCTGGACGACTCGAACTATCGCATCCAGCGGGTGGACCACCCGGATGCCGTCGATGAAGTGACGCGCGTCCTGACGCTCGCCATCGCCGGGATTACTCGCGAGAGTTTTCCCCTGCTCTCGCGCTGGTTCGCCGGGAGTTCGAACGAGCTGAGCAGCCAGGCGCCCCCTTCCCCGACCGCTCCCTTCCAGCACATCCTCACCGAGTTCCGCGAGTGCACCTTCCGCCTCCGGCGCGCGCTGATTCTCTCGCCGCAAGTCACCGCCACTCTGGAGCTCGACCGACTCGTCGAACTCGAGGGGGACCTGACCATCGAGGTCGGCAAGATCACTGCGAAGATCGTGACCGAGCTGAACCTGATGCTCGAGTCCGAGAATGGGCTATCGCATTTCCTGCGCCGAGTCGGCGACACCGGCGGCGTCGGTCGCGGTCGCACGGATGAGCTCGCCGGCTGGCAGCTGTGCGCGGGTCGGTTGACCGCGGCGAAGAACTGGGCCGTCGCGGGAGCGGAGACCGAGCTGGTGCGGACGCTCAGCGCGCTGATCCAGGAGGGCAACACGCGCATCGGACAGGTGCTCCTCGAGCACCAAGCGGCGCTGGACACGCTCGCCAGTGAAGCCTTCGGTCGCTACGGCATTCAGCCGCACACGATCGAGCCCAGCATTGCGCTCTCCCCGATGGAGAGCGACTTCTAGCCCTGGCCCTCGCTCTTGGCGATCTCGCGATCGCGTAGCTCACGGCGCAGGACCTTGAGGACGGTGCTCTTCGGTAGCTCTTCCAAGAACTCGACGAGCCTCGGGACCTTGTAGGGTGCAAGTCGCTCTCGGCACCACTCGTCGACGTCGGACTCGGTCAGTGACTTGCCCGGCATCGGGACGATGAAGGACTTCACCGTCTCACCACGCTCCTTGTGCGGGACTCCGATCGTGGAAGCCTCCAGGATGTCAGGGTGTCCCATCAGTACCTCGTCGATCTCGTCGGGATAGATGTTGTAGCCACCCGCGAGGATCATGTCCTTCTTGCGCCCGACGATTCGGAAGTAGCCGTCCTCATCGACCGTCGCGAGGTCGCCCGTCTTGAACCACTCGCCGTCGAAGGCCTCGGCCGTCTCGTCCGGCTTGTCCCAGTAGCCGCGCATGACCTGCGGGCCGCTCAACAGGAGCTCGCCCGTCTCCCCCATGGGCACCTCCTGGCCCGCGTCGTCCACGATCTTGGCGTCGGTCGAAGAGACCGGCATGCCAATGCTTCCGACCTTGCGCACGCCGCCCAGCGGATTGACATGCGTGACCGGCGAAGTCTCAGTCAGACCGAAGCCCTCGAGGATTCGTGCGCCGGTCAGAGACTCGAATCTCTCCTGCACGTCGAGAGCGAGAGGAGCCGAACCCGAGAAGCAGGCCTTCACACTCGAGAGGTTCCGCGACTCGATGCCCTCGTGGTGATTGATCGCGTTGAACATCGCCGGCACGGCGGGAAGGATGGTGACGCCCTCCTTCTCGATCGCGTCCACGACAGCGCCGACGTTGCGCGGATCGGGGAGCAGCACGAGCTTCGCTCCGGAGGAGATCGGCCAGTTCATGGCGATCGTCAGTCCGAAGACGTGGAAGAGCGGCAGCGCGGTGAGCATGACCTCCTTGCCGGGCTCGAAACAGGTGAACCACGCGTTCACCTGTTGCACATTGCTCGAGATGTTGCGGTGCGTAAGGACGGCACCCTTCGACACACCCGTCGTTCCGCCGGTGTACTGCAGGATGGCTTCATCCTCCCAGCCGATGCTCACCTTCGGCGGCGAGGCGGGGTGACGATTGAGCAGTCGCTTGAAGTGATGGACGGTCGAGCTCTCGGCCACGCGCGCGATCAGTCCGCTCTTCTTGAGCTTGAAGGGCGCCAGGAAGTTGAGCGGGAAGCCCAGGTACTCCGGAATGGAAGCCAGCACGTAGTGTTCGATCGGTAGCTCCGCGCAATGTGGTTCGATCGTGCCCGCGAAGAGGTAGTCGGTGACGATCGCAACCTTGCAGCCCGAATCCTTCCACTGGTGGGTGAACTCGCGCGGCGTGTAGAGCGGGTTCGTCATCACGGCCTGCGCGCCGAGCGCCAGCACCGCGTAGAAGGAGATCACCGTCTGTGGCAGGTTCGGCAGCTGAATGGCGACCCGGTCCCCTTGCTTCACGCCCAGCGAGGCGAGCGCTGTTGCGAACCGCTCCACCTCGTGGTTGAGCTCGCGGTAGGTCAGCCGTCGGTTCTGAAAGACGAGCGCTTCCGAGTCGCCGAACTGCTTCGCGCTCTCGGAGAGGAAGTCAGGTATCAGGCGCTCTCGGAACTCGAGCTCTGGCGAAACCGAATCGTCGTAGTGCTTGTGCCAGTCTCTGGTCTCCATGGTCGTCACGATCTCGCGGGGTGCTGGCCGCCAAGTGGTTTCGAAGAGAGCCGCGGTGGGCAAGCCTCCGGCAAAGGAGATCCCACTCTCGGGGGGAGCGACGGGATAGGATGCGAACTTTTGAAGAGCGGCTCCAGCGCGTCGCCGCAGGTCACCGGCCCGCCCGCGTGCGCGGCGAGGACGCCGCACATCCGGCGCGCCTCTCGGGCGCCCCCGATCCTGCCCGGGATAGACTTCCAGCTGCCCCCCCCGCCTCGGACCGAGCGACCCTCCGGGACTCGCCCTCGTCAACGCTCCTCGTCAACACTTCCGGTCGGTCGCCGTAGCCTCCGTGCGGGGAGCCCCTCAATTCGATACGAGCAGGCGAGCCAGATGCCGCCGTGCTGGTAGACTCTCCTCGCCAAACAGTGCCCGAGAGGGCCGAGAGCCCCCCTCCACTCCACTTTCCTTCCATGTCTTTCACGTCTTTCGTGTTCCAAGGAGCCTTTCCGGTGAACTCCTCCCGCGCCCTGGTCCTCGTCCTCGCCCCGCTCCTCTCGGTTGCCAGCGGGCTCAGCTCCGTCGGCGGGCTCAGCTCCCTCGCCAGGGCAAGCGCCCCACCGGTCCGGATGACCGAGAACATCGGCTCCGCTCAGTTCCGCGCTGAGCAGGACAGCACGATCGACCTGGTGCACGGCACGCTCGCACTCGCAGGCGGAACCGTCCACGAGCCCCAGGGACAGAAGGGCGTCGCCATGCTCCTCTCTCGCCTCCTGGTCACGGACGAGCTTCGCTCCTGGTTGGAGGGCCGCGGCGGCTCGATCGAAGCATCGGTGGACCTCGACGCAATCCGGTTCGCCTTCACCTGCGCTCCGGGCGACCTGGGAGAGACGATCTCGCGACTGAACGTCGCCTTCAAGAACGACGAGTACGAGACCGCAAGAGTGGCCGCCGCGCGCGCCGCCCTGGTCAGTCAACTCGAGGTCGAGCTCAACTCGGTCGGGACCATTGCCGATCGGGCTGCCGATCAGCTCCTGTACGGTCGCTTCCTCGAATACTCGAGGTTCCCCGACCTCGAGCATGTTCGCGCCCTGACCGCCGCCGACCTCCAGGCCTTTCACAAGGCCAACGTCGGCGCGAACAGAGTCGTCTGCTCCGTCGTCAGCCCGCTGGCGCAAGACAAGGCGAAGGCTGCCGTCACGAGTGGACTCGACGGCCTCGGAGATGTCGGACCGGTTCCGGCCGATCCGAACCGACCGCTCTACTCGATCCCGATCACCAAGATCTACGTGGTCGACGTTCCCGACGCCGACCACGTCGAGTTTCGGCTCGTCTCTCCTGGCTTGATTCGAAAGTCCGACCCCCAGCCGTCGCTAGAGTCCTGGAGCTGGTCGATCAACGGCGGCCCTGAGAGTCGGCTGCAGAAGGAAGTCGTCGCCGCAGGATTCGCCTCGAGTGTCGAGTGCCGGTTCGACTCCGACTGGAATCGCATGGGTGCCTTCCGCGGCTCGATCAGCTCGAGCTTCGAACAGATCGGTGAAGCGCTGCACGCCTACATGACGGTTGTTCAAGACCAGCGCAACGGTCTCGTCCGTCGCCCGGAGCTGGAAGAAGGTCGAGCTCGTCACGCGGAGTGGGAAGCGGCACAGCTCAGCGATCCCTCCGTGCGTGCCCATCGCACGGCTCAGATCGTCCTTCACGGCTACCCCGAGAACTACTTCGAGGCCTACGCGGCGTTCACCCAAGCCGCGCCGGGAAACTACGTCCTGGCCGCGCTCCGGAGGCACATGTACACGCGTGGCCTGATCATGGTCGCCGCGGGACCTGCGGAGAAGATCACCGAGAACCTCGAGTACTACACGGACACCGTCGAGTACACGCTCACCACTCCCGCCAGTGATCCCGAAGCAGCTGCGCAGGTTGAACGATTGCTGGAGGCCATGGGTGGCCGAGAGCTGTGGGCCAACCTGCAGAGCGCCGAGGCCACGACCGAGACCGAAGTGGAGCAGAGCGGTACCTGGCGCACGCGTACGGCGCACGTCTGGCGCTTCTTCGATCGGGCGGAGAACCGAGTGGAGCAGAGCGCTCTTCGAGAAACCACAACCGTTATCGATGGCACCCCCGGTTGGGTCGATGGAAACCTGGGCATCAAGAACGTCTCGAACGGGACCTACCGCTCCTTGGTACTCACGGTGAGGCGCTGGCTCTACAGCGTGCTCCACCAGCTCGCCGTCGAAGACTCGATCCTCGTCGCAACGCTCAACGAGGAAGGTCGCCTCGTCCTGAGCGATCGCCTCGGCGAGGTTCTTTGGATCGAGCTCGGCGAGAACGGACGCCCTCTTCGCTCGGGCTACTTCGATGGCTTCAAGGACCAAATCTCGATCTACAAGACCTGGTCGAAGTCGGGTGACTACCTGTACTGCAACGAGATCCTGCTCCCCTACTCGGACCGCGAGACGGAGACCGAGTATCCCGGGCGCGTCACGAGTTTCGTTCCGAATCCGCCGCTCGCCCGGTCGCTCTTCGAGAGACCGAGCGCGGACTGAGAGCACCCTCCACAAGAAAAATGGAGGGGGCGAACGCGGGAGGAGGCACGCATCCGACCCCTCCGGGGAGAGGGTAGAAGGCTTTGGAATTCGTTGTTGTTCCGTTGAGCTCTTCGATGCCGAGGCGGTCGAAGGAGGAGGCGCTCGCAGCGAACCGGACTCAACAAGTCCTTCTACTCGCGTCTCTTTTAAGTCCGCTCGAAGGGCAATACGATAGGGCCTTCTGCCCTTGTGCGAGCGATTCCTGGAGTCGAGAACGACGCGTAGGATCGAGCTGCGGGCTCCACCACCAGCGGCCCAAACCGTTCGAATTCGATCGCAACTGTGCGGCTCGGTCCGGCCGTGTTTTGGCTATCGCCAGTGGAATCGGCGCTCGAAGTGACACTGGAAGCAGTCGGCGTCCGAGGTAGCGGGCATTCCGATATCCGAGACTTGCGCGGCCGACGCCACTCCCTCGTGGCAACGATTGCAGTCGGAGAGCATGGCCGCGTGGCCGGACTCGAAGTGACTGAAGGAGCGCGAGGCCAGAATGCCCGCGTCCGGCGCCTCCTCGTAGTTCGGGTCGTGGCAGGTCGAGCAGGAGCCACCCTTCGTGTACTGGTGACCGGTGTGGCACTCCATGCAGTTCGAGACATCCGGCCGAGTGGTCGGAGCGGCGAGCAGGTCGTCGCCATCACTGGTGAACTCGTGGCAGGCGAAGCACCCCTTGGCGAGCGGGCCCTTCGTCGAGTTGACGTGGATCTGATGGGGAAAGTCGAAGCGTGTGCCCTCCTCGACCCGCGCTGCTGAAGCGACGACAGGAACACCTCCGCCGTTGGAGTCGGAGCCGTGGCACTGCGCACAAGCCGCGTTGTCGAAGGCCTCTTCGCCGAAAGCCATCGAGCCCATGGTTCCCGAGTGGCATTCGGCACAGGTGCTCGAGACCTCGCGCGCCTCGGCATCGTCGAGGTCGCCGGCGGAGCCGACCAGCAGCTTCGAGAGGTGCAGGCCGTGGAAGAACTGACGGTCGGAACGCGCATTGCTCGCCAGCGTGCCCTTGAAGTGGCACTCGGAGCAATCGACTGCACTCGTCAAGCCCTCGTGCCCCCGCGTCTCGATCGAGAAGTAGAGCTCCGGAGAGCCATCACCGGTGGGCAGCCTCTGGCCGGTCACGCTCGACAGGAAGACCGGCTTCGAGAAGCTGTTCATGCGCCGGTTCGGCGCGTCGGTGTGACACAGGTGGCACTTCGACTCCTCGTCACCGTTCGCGCCGGAGACGTTGGCCACGCTGCCGCTGCCGCTGTTGCTGTCGCCGCTGGTCCCCGCGCTGACGGGGACGTTCGCCTCTCCTCCACTGTGGACGGTCGAGTCGATTCGAATGTCGAACGCTTCCCCTACCCAGTCCGCATCGGGCGTCACCTCGGCGGAGGTGTACGCGAGATTCTGCTCGGCGTGGTGACAGGTCATACAGGTGTTGAACGCCACCGGCGCGAAGTCCCGGCCCGCGGTATCGCTGGCCAGGTGGCACTTGTCACACGAGATCGACTTGCCACCGACGTGAGCTTCGTGGCTGAATCCCTCCAGGCGTCCCGGTTCCTTCGTCGAGGCCAACGCGGTCTCGCCACCTGCCTCGATGGCCCTGCCCTCCCGCTTCAAGCGCTTGCGTTCTAGCTCCGCCAAGTAGTCGCGTGCATCGTCGATCTCAGGGACCGGCGCGGTACTGTGGCACTCTTCACAGCCGTGGACTTCGCGGAAGTTCGGCGGAACGAATCTCGGGTCGCGCACTCTCACGCGCGCACCGCCGGACCCCTCGATGACTTTGCGGACGGTCTCCGTACCGAGGTGCTCGACGTGGCATCGAGTACAGGCTTGTTTCGCGACATTGAAACCGACCGTGCCGGGGAACGGGTGACGTCCAGTGAGTTCCTCGGCGTGACAGACCGCGCAGCCCGCTCGGCCATCATCACCCGACGACAGGTGGCAAGCGGAGCAGTTGTTCGCTTCGATCTCCTGCGCGTGAAGGTTGTGGATCGGCCCCGGCTGCATGATCAGCCCGCGCACTTTCGGAACGGCGAGAACGATGATCACGATGACGGCGATGGCGACCGCACTCCAGCCGGTCACCCGCAGTGCGGGGAAAGCGCCGAAGTTGATCTCCGCTTCCTTGAACGCTTCGCGGTCTCCGGGAATCCAAGTCGGGTTGTCCCCCGTGGACATCTTCGCCTTCTGGAAGAACTTGTCCTCCTGCAGGTCGAGCTCGAGCACGGGCAGGTCACCGTCGCGCCCGAGAGAGGCGACGAGCTTCGTGACGCCGAGGACGATCTCATCTCCTTGGCCGAGCGTCTGGGTCCCCTCCACGCGGAGGCCGTTGACGTAGGTCCCGGTCGAGGAGCCCTTGTCCTCGATCATGAAGCCTTGCGGAGTGAAGCTGATCTCGCAGTGAATCTCAGCTGCGACCGGATCGCGGAGCGTGACCTGACAGGTCGTCCGCGTCCCGATCTTGACCGTGCCGGAGTCGGACTCGTGGGTGACCTTCTTCTTCGACTTGACGACGATGCGACCCATAGTCAGTTCCCCCTCGTAATCCGCGACTTGGCCCGTGAGTTCATGATTTCTAGTGTTTCGGAAGCAGAGTACGTTCGTCCCTGCCGGTCAATACGCGCTCCGGGTTCATGCGAATGATGGCCTGCGTCGGGCAGTTGTAGACGCACGCTTCGAACGGCAGGCCTGCGCACAAGTCGCACTTGATGGCCTTGCCGCGCGACTCCACCCCGCGCAGAGCGCCGACCGCCTTCTCGTCGGACTCCGGAGTGGACGCGCACTTCTTCTTGTCCGGGTGGCTCCCCGCAAACTTGTTGCCGATGAAGGGAATCGTCTGCAGGAACCAGTGGCGCTTGAAGGCTGGCTCCGTCGCGCCGGCGGTGGGCGGCGGAGTCATGCTGATCACGCCATAGGGACAAGCGCTCGAGCACATCTGGCACCCGACACAGTTGTCCCAGACGTAGCGGATCAGCCCCTGTACGTCGCGGCGAATCGCGCCGTACTCGCAGGCCATCATGCACTCGGGAATCTCGCAGTTGTAGCAGGAGGTAGCGAGCATCACCGGACGGCCGGTCTCTTTACTGATGACGCGATTGCCCGTCTTCGAGAGCCGCGGCACACGGTCGTCGTGCACCGAGACACAGGACTCGACGCAGGCGTTGCAACGCACGCACCGGTCCAAATCGATGACCAGCGCTTCGCCGCCCTTGACCGACTGCTTCCCGACCATCACCTCGAGCTCGTCGGAGCTCGGGCCAGGCTTGCCTGGAGTGACCTGGTCGTAGAGCCCGGTCGACTCGCCGTGTTCTTCCGCCAGGATCTGGTTCGCGCGCCTGGAGAGATCGTCGATCACGTCGGGCTCGCTCGCGAACACATCGCGCAGCACGTCCACCGGAATCTTGAGGACGGAGGTGACCGCCATCGTCTCGTAGTTACCCGGCCAGGTCCCCTTGGCGGTCAAGCAGTGCTCGCCAAAGGTCGAGTTGCTCATGTAGTAGCCGAGGATTCTGCCGGTCTTGCTGCTGCGACAAGAGATCGCACCACTTCGAACGAGATAGACGGCGTCGGTGGTCGCGCCCTGCTCGGCGATCACGCGGCCCTTCTCGTACTCGAGCATCGAGAGCCGACCTTCGAGGCTGCTCAGCTGGCTCGAGCTCAGGTTCTTGAACAGCGGTGCGACGCGCAGGTGTACGGCGAGCGAGAGACGCCGATAGGTTCCGTCCACCAGCGCCTTGAAGTGCTTGTTCTTGTAGAGCTGTTTGAAGAGCGCCTGGTCGCAGACGATGAAGGTGCAGTTCGTGTCCGCCTTCAGGGTGGCCGGCTCGGGCTGACTGGAGAGAGCGCCGAGCTCGCCGAACCAGTCCTTCTGACCGAACGCACCGAGCAGCTTCGTCTCGCCGTCTTCCTTGCGGTACATGCTCGCGCCGCCGGTCAGGATCACGCAGAAGCGCTCGCTGTATTCGCCCTGTCGCGAGAAGATCTGCCCCGCCGCACAGATGTCCAGCGACGCTTCGGCCTCGAGCAGCTTCTTCTGCTTCGGGTTGAGCTTCGCAAACAGCGGCAGCTCGTAGACTTCGGGGGGAATCGTGCTCATGCGGGCTTGGGTTCCTTAGTAAGCGAACACGCTGTACACGTGGATGGCGACCAGAACGAGCATCAGGATGGCAGCCGGAATGTGAACGACGCGCCAGGCGTGCATGCGCATTCGAATTCGACGCAGGGCGCGCAGCTCGGATCGGACCGCGTTCTGCTGACCGAGCAGTGCGAGCAGGTCGTTGACACCGGTCGGACTCGGGCCCGCACCGGCGATCTTGGAGCGAACCTGCTTGGCCTGTTCGCCGAAGTCACTCGTGAGACTCTGCAGACCCTTCAGGTCGCCGTGCAGTGACGGATCGACGGCTTCGAAGGCCGCGTCGACTTTTCGCTCCAGGTTGCGGTCGAGCGCGAAGGCCTTCTCGGTGGTCAGGTCACGCTCGCGCTCGGTCAGCTTGGCCGGTCCCGTCGACCAGAAGTAGATCCCGATGAAGCCGGTGATCGCGACGAAGATCGCGAGCACCTCCAGGTAGCCGCCCATTCCGGGGCGCAGTGCGAAGCCGGCATGCAACACGACGAGCACCATGGCCGCGATTCCGTAGAACAGGTGCGCGTGCATCCAGTGGTACATCTTGCCGAGCGGGAAGGTCGGCAGCGCCAAGACCCTCCAGCTGGGATCGCCGACGCGAGTGCCCTCTTCGAGCTGGATGCGCAGGATCTTCTGAACGCCGTGCTTCTTCAGGGCAAGCTTGGCCGCGCGGTGAATGTCCGCGCGCGCGCTCAGCGCTCCGCCCATGACCTTGCGCCGAATCTCGTTGAGTGCGGTCTCCGCGCGCTCGAGCTCTTCGATCGGCGCGCGCATCCGAAACTCCGGCGAGATGCCGAGCTTGTGTGCGTACTTCCGCATCACGTGCGTGATGACGATGCTGAACAGGCCGAGTGTCGTCCATCCGGTCGCGAGCAGGAATCCCCGATGGTACCCCGGTCCGCGGCCGGGGCTCTCCCCTCCCGCGATCATCCAGGCGATGAAGCCGGCCACGACCGCGAAGGCCAAGACCGAGTGCCATGACAGGAACAAGCGACGATTCATGCTCTGTTGCAGTAGCCCCGAGCAAAGCTCTCATCCTCGCGAGAGACGCTCTCTCCGAAGCTCCGAGTCTCCCCTCCTTTTCGGGCGCCCAGATCTTAACCAGCGAGCGCCCGAACCTCCGAGAGGAAATCGCGACCCATTTGTAGAGCGCGTCCTCGTTCCTCTCCTCGTGCCTCGCCGCCGAAACACGAGCTTCGATTCCCACGGCGCTTCTCCTATACTGACGTCCGCGCCTCATCGATCGTGTTTCAGGAGAGGAAGAAATCGAATATGACGACGCCGATTATCGCGCCGGATGCAGAGGTAGAACGCTACGGCTTGTTTAACGCCCGTCGGAAGGAAGCTTCCATCCCGCAGCGCCTGGGCCAATCGTTCGGGTCTCTCCTCGTACTGATCCTGGGTCTGACCGCGTTGCTCACCAGCTCTTCCGAAGTTCGGCGTGGCGCGCCGGAGGAGAAGGCACCGGAGCACGCGGAGAAGAGCGAAGACCAGGAGGGCGAGCGCGTCTATGGCACTCCGATCGACTTCTCCCACCGCAAACACGTACCCGACTCTTGGCTGTTTCCACAGGACGAAGTGAAGCGCGACTGCCGCGGCTGCCACGACTTCAGCGCGGAATCATCGCAGGATTGGCCAGCGGCAACCGAGGCCTGTGCCTCCTGCCACGGTTTTGGCTCGTTTGATTTCCGAGGTACGCCCAAGGCTGACCCGGCGGTCACGTTCGACTATCACAAGGAGCACAACAACCAGAACTGCAGTATGTGCCACGTCCTCAATGACGAGCTCGAGCTCATCCCCAAGTACATGCCGGTCCCGGTGCAGACCGCGAGCTACTGCAACGACTGCCACATGAACAAGGGCGTGCCGATCGAAGACATGGGAAAGTTCAACGAGGCTCTGACTGCGAAGTTCAGGACCCGCGAGGAAGAGCGAGGAGACACGCGGCCGCGCTTCTTGCACAAGAAGCACCTCTCCGCCGAGCAGCTGACGGATGGTCGGAGTTGCCAGCGCTGTCACACTCGAATAGCGAAGAGCGACTCGCGCAACCTAGGCGAGAAGCAGTTCGATCCCAAGAGCTGCAGCGAGTGCCACACCGCCGGGTTCGAGGTCGAGTCGTACACCCGCCCGAGCAAGACGGCCGCCGCTTTCTGGCACGAATATCACCTCGGCTCGAAGGCGATGCGCATCGAGGAGAAGCTCTCCGAGCAGATGTGCGTGGCCTGTCACGAGTTCGACGAGGACCTGGAGAACTATCGCCTCAACGACAAGTTTCCGGCAAATCGCGACAGCCACGACGGATGTGTGACTTGCCACGAGCACCAGGACTGGAGAGTCGAGAAGCACGGCCAGACGGACGAGTGCGCGCAGTGCCACGCGATCGAAGGCGGCTCCCTCACGGACAGAGGCAGCATGGCCACGAATCGGCCACGCAAGCTCGTCCTGCGCCCCCGCCCGGTCGGTTTTCTGTTCGGCCCCCACTCGCACGCGATGATCACGGCCATGCCGGGCGAACCGCTCGAACAGGAGTGCGCTGAGTGCCACCGCGCGGTCGTACCCGAGCTTCCCTCGATGCTCTCCAGTCGCCCGTTCGACCATAACAGCCACCTGTCCGGCGACCTGAGCGACATCACTGCATCCAAGTGCCAGGAGTGCCACTCCGGAATCGAGGGCGAGTCACTGGCGCGGCTGGAGGATCGCGCCGCAGAAGCGCACCACCCCGACGCCGAACTGAGCATGATCTACAGAGAAGAGCGCTGCGAGAAGTGCCATGGGGGGAAGTTCGAGACCGCCTTCCCGGAGAACCGCCTGCGCGAGGTGATGTGGTTCTCTCACAACGAGCACCTCAACCGTGAGCACCCCGAAACCAAGAAGACCTTCGACTGCTTGCACTGCCACGTGGAGCCCGACGGCGGAGACGGCTTCTCCGTTCGAATCCCCGAGAAAATTCAGAACTGCACGGAGTGCCACAACCACGGCGAGTTCAGCGATTCCACTGCCGGAGTAAAGCTGGAAGAGGTCGGCTCCTGTGTAAAGTGCCACCGCAACTCTCCCATCCCCGAACGTGGAGTCCCCGTCCAAGTCGAACGGCTACGAGTGGCGGGGAAGACTGGCATCGAGACCCACGATCGCGGCGGAGTCTGCACGGACTGTCACCAAGTCTCCCCTCCCGGAGACCGACAACTGAAGGCCGATCCCACCTCGCGCTCCGTAACCGCCGTACGAAACTTCGTGATCCACCAAAACGAGTTTCCGGAGTGGGATCCGAAGAACCGCTTCTTCAACCGCGACGAAGAGAACGACCAGTGGTGTGTCGACTGCCACTGGCAATCCCAGACCGCTCAGTTCGCCAAAGACAGCGAGTTCAAGTACGAGTGGTACTACGAGGACTACCTATCGGCGACGGCCCTCCGTGAGAAAGTCGGTGACAAACTCGAGGGCTTCCCGGGCTTCGCTGAATAGCGGACCACCGGCGAGTGGATCGACCGGGAGCTTCCTCCGCCTACAGGGGGCGAGGCTCTCAACGACAAGTCCTGCGGCGCTTAGAACAGCACGGCCAAGAGCACGATCAACAGGATCACTCCAATGCCGATCCCGATGATCAGCTTGAGCTTCTTCCCGTCGTCGCCCTTGTCGAGCATTCCGGTGCGGATCAGGGCTTCGCCGTCCTTGAAGGCTTCGCGCCAGTCTTCGACGGTCACGACTTCCGTGAGCAAGAGGCTCTCGCCGACGTGGCGCTCATTGGGAGTGGTGTCCCCCAGCGCCTGCGCGCGTTGGTGCGGCTGAAGCTTCTGGTCCTTCGTCAGGACTTCCAGCGCGGCTTCGTAGCGATCGGCCGGAATCGGTCGGTTGCGGGAGTCCGCGTTCACGACGAACAGCGCCTGGATCGGGCCGAACTCGATCGAGGACTCGGGCATGATCTCGCGCTTCGTGCCCGGCGCGAGCTGCTCACCGTTGAGGATCGTCTTGTTGCGCCCGCCCATGTCCTCGACGAAGAAGCGATTGCTCCCCATCTCGAAGCTCACGCGCGCGTGCTTCGAGGAGACGGCGGGATGCTCGACCGTGCAGTCGACGTCGGCACTGCGCCCGATGTTGACCTCAGCGGATTCGATCAAGAAGACTCGGGGGTCGACTTCGTTGGCGAACACGAGCCGCGGGCGCAGCTTGGTCAGCGAGGCGCGGAGCGCAATGATCTGGTTCGGATCGTTGGGATCGAGCGCGTCACCACCGAACACGAGAGTGCCCTCGGCGTCCCCTCCGGGAGCCGGCGCGGGGACCTCGGCGCTCTCGGGAACAGGCGCAGCTTGCAGCGGCTCTTCGGGCGCGGCCTGGGGCGCGGGTGCCGGCGCGGGTGTTGGAGGTGGCGGCGGCTGCGGAGCAACGTTGCCAACCACGGTGGCGTCGGGATCTCCGGCGGGTGCTGGCGCCAGCGCAGAGCCGACCGCCGTAGCGTCCGAGTCTGCGGCCGAGGGCACGTCGGCGACGACGGTCATGTCGGGATCTGGAGCGGGAGCAGCCGGCGCGGGTGCGGGCGTCTCGTCGACGACCACCATCTCCGTCTGGCCGAGCAGCATGCTGAGGCCGTCCGTCAGCGGCAGGGTTTCCCCCTTCGCCATGCGCTGTCCATTGGCCTGGATCGAGTTCGTCCCGCCCAGGTCTTCGATCAAGAGCGCGCCGTTCACGTTCGAGACTCGAGCATGCGTCGCCGAGACCGTCCCGTCTTTCAGGACGCACCCACACTGAGGGTGCCGACCAATCGTCAGCCCATCTTCTACGGGGACGCGCTTCTCCGGCTCACCGCCGGGCTCACGAATGACAAAGGTCAACTTGGTCACGGTCTACTCCTATCGTTCAGGCTTCGATGACGATGTCGGACTTCGCCGTAGAGCTACAGGCGAGAATGTAGCCTTCTGCACGCTCTTCGTCTTCGAGCTCGGCGTCGACATCCATGTCCACTTCGCCGGAGACGAGCTTGACCTTGCACGAGAGACAGGAGCCAGCGCGGCAAGCGCTGTCGATCTCGACTCCGTTGTCGTCGGCCAGATCCAGAATCATCTCGTCGCCAGCCGAGGCTACGGACACCCCGGAGGTCGAGAACTGAACTTGGAAGCCTGCGGCGACCGGAGCGGCAGCCGGTGCCGGTGCAGGTGCAGGTGCAGGTGCAGCGGCCGCGACGGGTTTCGGTGCGGGAGCCGGTGCTGCGGCAGGGGGAGCCGCATCGGCGGCGGGTTTCTTCGGGGGCGCGCCTCCGAAGCTCTCGGTGTGCAGGTTCTCCATCGGAAAGCCCATGGCCTTCAAGTGGTCCTTGGCTCCATCTCCGAAAGGCTTCGGGCCGCACATGAAGACACTTCGCTCCATGAAATCCGGCGCCACCATTCGGATCATTTCCTGGCTGAGGCGGCCGCGGATTCCGGCCCACGTGTCCGTGCTCTCCCAGGCGCCGGTCACCGTCATGTAGACCTTGAAGCGCGGATGGCGTGCAGCGAGGACCTCGAGTTCCTTGCGGAAGATGATGTCGCGCGGCGTTCGTGCGGAGATCAACAGCACGACATCGACATCGGCGGCGGTATCCACCAGCCAACGCGACATGGCCATGATCGGTGTGCAACCGCTGCCGGCGCCGATCAAGAAGACCTTCTCCGCGGGGAAGTTGAAGCAGGAGAACTTGCCGGACGGCCCTTTGACCTGGAGCGTATCGCCCACCTTCAGGTTGTCGTTCGCCCAGTTAGAGACCAGGCCACCCGGGCAGCGCTTGATCGTCAGCTCGAGAGTGTGCGGACGCGAAGGGCTCGAGGAGATGCTGTAGGAGCGCTTGACCGTCTTGCCTTCGATCTCCACAGAGATGGTGAGGAACTGGCCGGGCTTGTAGGAGAACAGCATCCCGTTCTGGCCGGCCAGGCGGAAGGTCTTGACGTCGTAGGTCTCCGAGATGACATCGACGACTTCGAGCGTTGCTTTACCACTGCACCACAAGTTGGCCGAGTCGTGCTCTTCGAGGACAGCGCCGCGGCCGAGGTCGGCGGCGGGAGCGGGAGCTGCTACGGAATTCTCTGCGGCAGCGGCCGGCGCGGACTTCGCGGGCGGAACATCGTCGGGAGTTGCGGGCTCGAGCTCGATTTGCTGGGTCTCCATCAGCTCCTCCTCGGCGGCGATCGAGAAGTGCAGCTCGAAGCTGGCCACCCCCGCAACCGCGCCGTGCAGGATCTCGACCGGATGCCCCTTTGGAATTTGCTGGCCGTTGAAGATCACACCGTTGGTGCTCTGATCCGTCAGGAAGTAACGCCCCGCGTCCTCGGTGATGACCGCGTGTGCGCGAGACATCTGTGCATCCTCGAGGTGAATCTCAGCCTCGGGACTACGCCCGATAACCATCTTCGCCCCCAGCTCCAGCTCCTGAGCGACCACGCCAGCCCGCATGATCGTGACTTTGTTTGCAGCAACCGCCATGTCCAAAATACTCCTCGCAGCTCGCCTCGAACGCCCGCCAATAAATGTGTGGAGCCCCTCTTGCGGCGCGGTCGTCCGCGCGGACCTGGGTGGGCGGCGACATTCTATCCACGCCCGCGGTCATCCTGCACCCCAGAGTAGGCGAGGGCTGCTCACGCAAGCCCTCGAGAGCCTGCATCTTGATGGATTGCGGTCCGCATTGTAGCCTCCCCCAGATAATGGTTGGGGGGCCATGCCGCGCGACTGTCCGCGCTGCCGTCGTCGAAGGAGTTCGAATTGGAGTTCTTCGCGTGTGGCAAGACCCTCCACGATGACATGCGTGGAGCTGCCACGCTGAAGTCGATTGCTTGTCGATCTTCGGTGTGGTCCGCCCCTCGTTCTATTTCAAGGACTTGTGCGCGCGCAGCGCTATCCGGGAAGCGGACCCCCACTCCACTCCCGTTCGAATTCGATCTCCGCCCCATCGCAATCTCTTAGAGGAGAGTTCGCATCATGAATCTCGATCATCCCGCGGGTACGCGTACCTGGCTACGGTGCCTTGGATTAGGCTTGGCAAGCCTTGGCCTCACGATCTCCGTCGCTTCCGCTTCCTCGGATCCCGCCGAGACTCCCGCCGAGACTCCGGTCGACCTCCCGGCCGAGCTCACCAGCGACCCTCACTACAGCATCTTCAACACCGAGCGCTTTCCCAGCGCCTCCGAGTGTGCCGAGTGCCACAAACAGATCTACGACGAGTGGCGCGGCTCGGCCCACGCCAACGCCGCCATCTCGCCGATGTTCCACAAGTTCGAGCAGGCGCTGAACACGCTCGCCGTCGGAACGGTCGGAAGCTTCTGCGTCCGCTGTCACATCCCCGTCGGCACCACCCTGGGTGAGTCGCGCTGGATGCCGATCTGGGAGCGCAACGCCACCTCCATCGAGGGCATCACCTGCGTGGTCTGCCACCGCGTCGACGAGTTCTACGGACGCGTCAATGGTGAGCGCCGCATGCTCGAGGGCTCGATCTTCTCGCCCATCTACGGCTCGATCGGCCCCGACCTCTCCGGTCTGGCGGACGACGAAAACCTGAACGTTGCCATGGAACCCGGCGCCGAGGGCACCCCCATGCACTCGATGGCCAAGCGCAGCGACTACCTCGCCAAGTCCGAGTTCTGCGCCTCCTGCCACCAGGTCTCCGTCCACCCGGGCATCAAGCTCGAGGTGGTCTGGGAGCAGTACCGCGACTCCCCCGCTTTCCGCGATGACGTCTCGTGTCAGGACTGCCACATGAGCAAGGAGCCGGGACTGCCCTCCGGCTACGCCAAAGCTCCGCGCGCCATCGTGAACCAGGTCGAGGTCAAGCCGGACTCCAAGCACACCGACCACTCTTTCGTCGGTCCCGGCACTTCGATCGTCCACCCCGGCATCTTTCCGCACAATCCGGAAGCCAAGAAACTGGCGACCATGAGAGAGTGGATGACCTTCGACTGGGAAGCCGAGTGGGGCTCGGTCAAGTTCGAGAAGAAGATCGCCTCGGGTGAGATCGAAGCTCCCGACTTCCCGGAGGCCTGGAAGGACCGCTCACGGCGCAGCGATGCCTTGCGGATCGTCAATGATAATCGTGCCATTCTGGAGAAGCACATGGACCGCCGCCTCGAGATCATGGAGCGCGGCTCCCACCTCGACGGACCGTTCTTCGAGAGCACGCCAGGTATCGGTCGCGAGCTCGCGCTCCGCTACGAGGTCACCAACACCTGCAGCGGTCACAACCTACCCTCCGGCTCGCTCGGCGCTCAGCCGGAGATCTGGATGAACGTGGCACTCATCGACCCCGACGGCAACAACGTCTGGGAGACGGGCTACACCGACAGCCAGGGGGACATGGCCGACCTCCACTCTGCCGACGTCCTCGAGGGCCGACTCCCCCATGACGATCAGCTCTTCAACCTGCAGTCGAAATTCCTGACGACCAACGTCAAGGGCACCGACCGCGAGATGTACCTGCCGGTCAACTTCGACGTCGACCAGATCCCCTTCATCCGTCCGGGTGCCAACCCGAACACCGTGATGAATCACCCGCCCTTCGTCCGGATGGAGCAGCGCAGCATCCCGCCACTCGGCGTCAAGGCTGCAAACTACAAGATCCCGGCCAGCGCCTTCTCCAAGGCAGGCACCTACAAGTTGGCCGTTCGGATGCGCAGTCGCGCGGAGCCGATCTACTTCATGAAGTTCGTCGGTGCGACGGAAGAGATGATCTCCCGCATGAACGAACGCATGATCGATATCCACCCTTACACCGTCGAATTCGAAGTTCGCTAGAAAGGTGGACCCACACATGATCAAGCAGATGAAAAAGACTGGCATGCGACACGTGTCCTCCTGGACGGCGAGGTCTTCGGCGCTACTCCTCCTGGCTCCGTTCGCGAGTGCCAACACGACCGAGCCGACCACTCCTCCAGCTTCCGGCGAAGAGGACATTCGTCACTCGTCGGACGTGCGCATGACCGAGCACACCTCGGACGTCTTCGCCCCGGACCCCGTGAACACCATGGGGTTCGATCCGGTCGAGAACGAGAAGATCTACGGCGGCAAGACTCCGATCGTCACCGAGCGCCCGTGGCTCGAGCTCGGTCGCGAGCTCTACGTCCGCGGTCCGTTCAAGGAGGGCCTCGACTGGTTCGGTGAGAAGAACCTGATCTGGCCCTGGTTGATGGTCTTCGGCGACTGGCGGACGGCTGCCGGTGTCAACGACAACAACGATGCGACTGCGGCGGACAACGCCTCGATCGCGACTCAGCTGACCCTCGATATCGATATCAAGCTGACCGCCACCGAGCGAGTCCACGGAACCATCCGTCCCTTCGAGAAGGGCGGCCGGTTCACCGAGATCGATCTCCGCGACAACAACGAGGCTGAAGAGCGGGACCTGTTCCTCGACCTCGACCTCGATGCTCTGTTCTTCGAGGGAGATGTCGGCGCGATCATGACGGGCATCACGGGTCGGCCGAGCCGCTTCGACATGCCCTTCGCGTTCGGTCTGATGCCGCTGCTCGTTCAGAACGGTGTCTGGATCGAGGATGCCTTCAACGGTCTCGCGTTCACGATTCCCGCGCGGAACAGCAAGGCGCTCAACATCTCGAACTACGACGTGACCTTCTTTGCGGGTTTCGACGATGTCACGAGTGGTGCGCTGCGTGGCCAAGCCATGGTGAACGGACTTCCGACAGGTGCAATTAGCGAGAGCAATGCCGCCGTCATCGGAGCGAACACGTTCATCGAAGCCAATGAGGGCTACTGGGAAGCGGGCTACGGCTATACGCGGATCCAGAAGTCTTCGATGTTCCTCGGCAACAACGGCGACCTCGACTATCACAACCTCACCGTCGCCTTCACGCAGCGCTTCGGTGCCTTCATCTCGAACTCCGTTCGGGCCATCTTCAACTTCGGGCAAGAGTCCTCGACCAAGACCGCCGATGGTCTCCTGCTTCTCGTCGAGAACTCGCTGATCACCACCAAGCCCAGCACTCTCGTCCCCTACGCCAACTTCTTCGTCGGCATCAACCGTCCGCAGGCGTTGGCTCGTGCCGCGAATGCGGGTGGTGTGCTGAAGAACACCGGCATCAACTTCGAGACGGACGGCCTGACCGGATTCCCGAAGCTGACCGACACCGGCGCCGATGCTTACGGCGGAGCCGTGGGGCTCGAATACCTGTTCGCCCTCGACAAGCAGCTCGTGATCGAGGTCGCGGCCCAAGACAGCCACGGCCGCAAGTCGGATCTCGCCGGAGCGGAGACGGCCCTGGGCGTTCGCTTCCAGATGCCGATCAGCCACCGCTTCATCGTGCGTGCTGACGCCATGGTCGGAGCGATCAGCGGCGACGACGATGTGGCCGGTGTGCGCCTTGAGTTCCGCTGGAAGTTCTAGACCAGCGGCAGACCGGACAACCGGCGCGGGCTCCCACCTCTGTGGAGTCCGCGCCGGTTTCTGTTCAATCGAGGACTGTGCGCTCGAGCTCGTAGACCAGTGTGAACCGGTCGCCGGCGCGCACGTCGCCGACGACGCGATAGGTCACGATGCCGTCGAGCGCGCCGGCCTGCGGCCCCGCGTCCACGATGGAGATCCCGTTCCGCTCACCTGCCGCTCGGCAGGCCTGCAACAGCTGGCGATGGAGCGGGACGAAGCTCGTGGCGGGAAGGCCGCTCTCGTTGATCGGCTCGGTCACTCCGAGGACCCAGCCGCCCGCGTGGTCCCTCGCGCGAAGTTCTCCGAGGATGACCGCCACATCGCGTGCCCACTTCTCCCCTGCGGAGATCCAGTCGAACGAACGCAGTCCGCCGAACTCGAGCTCCCGCCGAACGCGCTGCTCCTCCCGCTCGAAGTCTCGGACGGGCGTGCCGGGCGGAGGCGCGACCTCGCGAAAGGCGCTGCACGCGAGAGTGGGGAGCAAGAGGACGGAGAGCAGGCCTCCGCGGACGCGATTGAACATATTCATGCGCTCCATCATCGCAGATTCTCCGACAGTTTGCCCGGCGCGCCGCCGCTTACCGGCTGGAGAGCGCTTGCCGACTCGAAGCTGCTCGAGCTTGCCCCTCCGACCACCCGCTCTGTCGAGACCGCGCTATCCTTCTCTATCCCCCCTCTCCTCCACACCCCTCCAGCTGCTCCACACCTCGCCATGCAACGACTCCGACTCTGCGTCACTCTCCTCTACACCGCCCTACTCGCGCTACCCACCCAGGCGCAGGACGGTAGCTGTCCATTCACCATCAACCAGGCGGAGTCGAACTTCACCTTCTCCGGCACGACGAGCCTGGGCCCCATCGTGGGCACCCCCCCCAGCTTCCAGCTCTCCGGGACGCTCCTGGTCGATCTGGCGAAGGAAGGCAACCCGATCTCGACCGCCAAGCTCGTCTCGGGCGATGCTCTGGTCGTCGGCGGGCTCCACGCGGTCGTTCCCAATCCGCTGCCCTTCCTGCCTCCGCTCGCCACGATCGACATCACGAACCTGCGCCTGAGCCCGACCTCGAACCCCTTCCTGGGAACCGCCGGCGGAACCTTCACGACGGACGTCATCGTCACGGCACTCTCTGGAACCGCGGACACCGTACCGCTCCTCGGGGATCCGACGAGCACCGACCTGACCGGAACGCCGTCGGCTGCGACGATGAGCTCCGGCCTCGTGATCCAGAACGGCAACAACCTGCGCGTGCGCGTCCCCGTCGACCTCTCGATCGACGTCTCCGACCCGGTCTCGGGCGTGACCGGCCTGATCAATCTGGTCGGAACCCTCGTCGCCGACCACGACCTCACGGACAGCTGCAATACATCGCTGTTCGCGAGCCGCGACCCGATCCAGCTCTCCCTCGGCGGCACCTCGAACTTCTTCCTCGACGCGGGCGCTTCGAATGCCGGCGACTTCTACTGGTTGCTGGCCTCCGTGAGCGGAACCTCGCCCGGCATCCCGATCGGCGGTGTCACGCTTCCGATCAACTTCGACCTGATCACCAATATCACGATCAAACAGCCCGGCGCGTTCTTCTTCAACAACCTGCGTGGCTTCCTCGACGGCTCGGGACAAGCGCTCGCCGGCTTCACTCTCCCGATCGTCAATGATCCGACTCTGTTCGGCGTCGAGATCAACTTCGCCTACGTGCTCGGCCCGGTGCCCGGCGTTGTCGACTTCGCCAGCAACGCAATCTCGGTCATCCTCGCTCCGTAATCTCCGCCAGCCTCCAACAACCACGCCCAGTCATGTCCAAGACCACCATCTTCGGCAAGATCCTCGACAGTGAGATCCCGTGCCACCGTGTCTTCGAAGACGAGTACGTGCTCGCCTTCCTCGACGTCAATCCGCTGTCGCCGGGCCACACGCTCGTGATTCCGAAGGAGCGTGTGGCGCACTTGCACGAGCTCTCTGACGCCCAGGGCGCCGCCATCGGTCGTGTGCTCCCGCGCATCGCGCGCGCGATCCTCGCCGCCACCGGTGCGGCCGAATACAACCTGCTCCAGAACAACGGACCCGGCGCACACCAGGCCGTCTTCCACGTTCACTTCCACATCATCCCGAAGCTCGGTGACCGCGGGCTCGGAGTCGGATGGGACTCGAGCTCGTTGGAAGCGAGCGAAGCGGAGAGCTTGCTCACGAAGATTCGAGCCGGGCTCTAGGATCCGCGCGAGCTCTCCGGAGTCCTGGGCCAGCGATCCTAGGCTCACCTGCCCGGCTCAATCAAAGGCGGGGGGGCCCGTCTGGCTCTCCACCTCCAGAGTCCCGTCACTCCCCGGGCGCACGGAAACGATCCGAATCGCTCCGTGCCCGTGTGTCACGTAGCCGTCGATGACTTGTCGCTTAGACTCCGTTCCGTGCTGAAAGCTGAGCTCCAGCTGTCCATCGCGCTCGATTCGAAGCAGCTCCGTCTCGGATCCGCCCGGCTGAAGCGAGCCCAATGACTCGTCGCATCCCCCACCGAAGATTCGCACGCTCTCAAGTAACTGATCCGATTCGTTGTGCACTTCGACCACGTAGGCCGGAATCATTACCGCCCCGTAGGTGAGAGCTGCGGGAAAGTTTGACACAAGGAGCAAGCCAGCAAGAACGGTCGACCATCCGTGCGAACTCAGAAGACCGACTGCCCGTGACTCGGACAGCAAAGAAAAACGCACCAACGCCATAGAGCCGACTAAGAAGAACGCCAGGCCCAACCCGAATACGATCGCACCGAGTGCCACCAAGGTATGCGACGGGGAAGCCAACCAGAGCACGAAGATCAGAGTGCCGGCGGCCAGCGGCAGCGCTCCACAGCTGAGCGCGATGCGGAAGGACAGGCTCATCGGCTTCCCGGACTTCATCGGCATCATTCAGAGTAACAGCCGGCTAGCGGGCCTGCCCGGAGCTCGCGCCCTTCAGGCGCTGCATCACGAAGGAGCGCAGGGCGCCTTCGGGGTCGCGTTGCGCGCCTCGGCTCTCTGCGGATTTGGCGGCGCTCGCGGCTTCTTCGCTCCGTCCCAGGCCCTCGCAGGCGAGAGCGGTGAGGGCGTGCGTGACGACTCGGTCCGCGCGCAGCTCTTCGGCGCGCTTCACGGCGACGAGCGCCTCCTCGAACTGGCCCAGCTCGACTAGGGCGAGCGCGATCTCCGTCGCGATATCCGGATCGCGGGGAGTGACGAGCTGTGCGGTGCGCGCGTACTCGAGAGCGGCGCTCGCATCGCGGAGCGCGGTGTCCGCCGCCGTCAGCTTTCCGAACGCCAGCTTGCGCAGGAAGTCCGCGTCGTACTCCGCGATCGCGTGGCCGCGCGACCAGGCCTCGAGCGCCTTGTCGAACTGCCCCATCTGCAGGCGCGCATCGCCGAGTAGGCGGTAGTTCTCTTTCTCCCGCGGCGCGGCGGCTATGGCTTGCTCCAGCTTCGGAGCGGCCTGCGCGAAGCGCCCCTTCTCCAGGAGTAGCTTGCCCATCTCGGCCAGCGCGTGTTCATCGTTCGGGCGAAGCGCGAGTCCACTGCGATAGCTCGCCAGCGCCGCCTTCAGGCGCTCTCCACCCAGCGCTCTCGCCAGGGTGAAGTGATTGTCGGGATGATCGGGCTCGAGCTTCAGAGCGCGCTTGGCGGCGCGTGTGGCTTCCGGCTTCCGGTCGGCCAGGTGCAAGACCTCCGCGAGGTTTCGCCAGCCGACCGCGCGCTCCGGGAACCGCTCCGTGACCTCCTCGAAGCTGTCCATGGCGAGCCCGAGCTCGGCTGCCTTCAGGTAGCCATAGCCGAGGTCGATGTAGGGCTCCGCCGTCTCCGGCTCGAGCCGCTCGACCATGTCCGACAGAGTCGAGAGCCCTCCCAAGCTCCCGTTTCGAACCTGGAAGAGCGCTTGATACAGCTTGTGCTCGGCATCGTCGACGGCGTCCTCCCCGAACAAGAACCTCGCGCCGGAGGTCTTGAAGCCGTCCTCCTCCTCGAGCGGGTCGAGGTAGGACTCCGGGGCCGGACCGCGCTGAATCAAGTGATCCGTCGCCGTCGAGAGCACGACGTCTTGTGTTCGTCGCTTCGGCATGTGGCAGGTGGCGCAGTCGTCCACCACGCCCATGCGTTCTTCGAAGCGGCTCTCGGATGTGCAGTCGTCGTTCTGATGACACTTCAGGCACTGACGCTTGTAGTACCTCGGGCGCTCTTCCGGCTCGGGCCGATTGTGCGGACTGTGGCAAGTGATGCAGCCCATCGTCCCCTCGCTCTTCACGAAGCACGCACTCTGCATCAAGCGGTAGGCGTGGTGATTGATCTCGAAGCGCTCGCCCACCGATGCATCGTCGAAGATGTCGAAGTGCATGTTGTAGTCGCGCAGGTTCTCGCCGGGCTTGAACGAGAGGATGCCGCGACCGAGCTTGCGCACGGTGTCGTTCACGGATGCCGAGGGTTGGAGGTGGCACTGGAAGCAGACGTCGTTCGCGCGCTCGATTCCGATCTGCGCCGGATGGACGATCGCATCGCGGATCTCCCGGTCGTCGGCGTCGAGGTCGAGAGCGAGCAGCGCGTGCGCTGCGCCGGGCCCGTGACAGCGCTGGCAGTTGATTCCGCTCGGGAGAGTCTCCGGCTCGTGGCGAAGGATCTCACCGTGCTGATCGCTCCCCAGCGGGGTCTCGCCGAAGGCGTTGTGGCAGTACATGCAGCGGCGGGTGATCGGCCGCTGAAAGCCCTGGTGATCCTTGAAGTCGTAGCCCGGAGACATGGCGAAGCCCGGACCTCGGTACCAACCGAGCGGCATCTGGAAGATCTCGCCGGAAGGCGTCTGGTACAGGAAGGTCTGCGCGTGGGTCCCCGAGCCCATGATCCAGTCGATGCGGCGTTCGAACTCGGCGTAGCGTTTGCCGTCCGCGTCGATCCTCCAGCGTCGCTGGAAGAAGTCCTCGCCCACCTTCACGATCTCGTAGTAGTTGCCCGAGGCTTCGTGGAAGAAGGAGCTCTCCGAGAGGTCGTCGGGAATCTTGCCCTCCTCCATCCTGTAGAAGGACTGCGACATCGGCGAGTCCTGGAACGAGTGGAAGCGCTCCTCGTGGCATTCGGCGCAGGCGCTGTCGGGCACGTAGCCGGGAGCCGCGCCACCTGTAACCGGCCACTCGGTCTCGTCCCCATGGCTCGCCGAATCCTCCGGGTCACCGTCCGGAACGGAGAGACCGAGTGAGAGGCACGCGATCCCGAGGACCGACAGAACCGAGAGCCACAAGCGCAGGCTCTGACTTGCTGCGAGCTTCGAAGTCACGCGAACATTCTATCCGCCTCACCCCGGTCGAGGGCAACGCCTTCACGAACTCGGGCTTCCGATCGCCGTCGTGAATGCGCACGACTGCCGCGAGCGATCCTCCAGGCCTCGATCCGCATCGGATTCCGTGTCCCCGAACAACGGTCTATCCTCGAACCTGCAACCGTGGACACTCGAGTTGGGCACGACTAGAGTGGCCATGCGCGCCTTGTGTAGTATCGTCAATAATGACGTACACGAACGCGACGACTTTGGCAGGTTAGAGCGTCCAATGAAGACACAGCTGGAGCCTCTACCGCGCGCACGCGAGGACGCCGTCGATCGTTCGGTGAAGTACAGCGTGGTCATACCCGTGTTCAATAGCCAGGACGTGGTGGGAGAGACCATTGATCGGGTTGCTGCATTCTTCCGCGATAATGATCTCTGCTTCGAGATTATCGCGATCAACGACGGCAGTCATGACGGCAGCTGGAGAGTCCTGGAGCGGAAAGCGAGCGAGCACCCCGAGCTCGTCTCGATCGACCTGCTTCGCAACTTCGGTCAACACGTTGCCAATCTGTGCGGCTTCCACCATGCGACGGGTGACTACGTCATTACTCTCGATGACGACCTTCAAAATCCCCCTGAAGAGATCAGCAAGCTCATCTCCAAGGCGAACGAAGGCTTCGACCTCGTGATTGGACGCTTTGAGACGAAGCAGCACTCCCCTGTGCGCAACGTGGGGAGTCGCGTCGTCGGCTGGATCAATCGAAAGGTCTTCCACTCGCCGAAGGATCTGGTCTTGAGCAACTTCCGAATCATCGAGTCGTCGGTCGTTGCGCGAGTCTGCGCCCACAAGACGAGCTACCCATACATTCCGGGCATGGTCGTGATGTTCTGCTCACGACCGGCAAACGTACTCGTTGAGCACATGCGCCGAGAGGTTGGAAAGAGCACCTACAACTTCTGGCGGATCAGCAAGCTCGTCTCGGAGATTCTGTTCAACTTCTCTTCGTTCCCACTTCGCCTGGTGGCAGGCATCGGACTCGCGACGGCGCTCATCAGTTTCCTGCTCAGCACGTTCTACCTCATAACGGCATTTACCAAGGGGACCACGGTTCCGGGCTGGGCAACCGTTGTGATCATGCTCTCTTTCTTCAATGGCATGACTCTCTTCGTCCTTGGAATGATCGGTGAGTACTTGGTCCGCTTGATCAATCAAGTGAGTAGTTCGGCACCCTACCACATCAAGCAAGTCGTTCATGGCTAAGCACCTCTTCATTATTGGCGCTCAACGCTCTGGCACCACCTACCTCTACAAGGCGTTGGATGCTCACCCTGAAGTCTTCATGGCCAAGCCCGTCAAGCCGGAGCCGAAGTACTTCATGAAGGAAGAAAACGCCGGGAAGGGCTACGACGCTTACATCGAGAGCCACTTCTCGATGAGGGAAGGCTCCACCTGGTTCGGCGAGAAGAGCACTTCCTACCTCGAGTCCGAGCTGGCCGCCGAGTCCATCAGCAACACGATTCAAGCTCCGACGCTCTTGGTCATGCTGCGCAACCCCGTCGACCGAGCACTCTCCAACTACGCCTACACTTGCGACAACGGCCTCGAGCCCCTGGATTTCGAAGCTGCCCTGCGCGAAGAGTCCTCTCGGAAAGAGAGCTGGCAGTCCATGGGCACTTCGGTCTCGCCCTTCGCCTACACAGAGCGAGGCGAGTACAGCCGGTACCTCGATCAATGGGCACAGGTCTTCGGAAGAGAGCGACTGATCTTGCTCGTATACGAGCAACTCGTTGGCAAACAGTCCGCAATCTCTGCGCTGTACGAACGGCTCGGAATCAGCCCGAGCTTTGTCTCTCCCGGCCTCACCGAACTGGCCAACCCCAGCTCCGCCGTGAAGTCAGGACTTGCGCTGCCCCTTCACGTGAGGGAGGGGCTGCACGAGGCCTTCGAACCCTGGAATCGCGATCTGGCCGGTCGCTACGACCTCGACCTCACTTGCTGGAAGCCCGAGCAGTGAATCAACGCACCCATGTAGCGCTGCTCGTCAGCCTCGCCGTGGCGCTGAATCTACTGAGCGCCATCGTGCTCAAGGAGGCTGCCGATGTGAAAGACGCTTCCCTGGCGCTGATCTCGATCGTCCTCTCCGTCGTCGTCCTGATCAACCTCACGCGAATCGGTTGTTGGGCAGCGATCCACCGACGCTTTCAGCTCACGGACTCCTATCCGCTAACCGGCCTGTTCTTTCCGATGATCCTGGTCGCATCCGCGTTCTACGGGGAGGAGATCGGCACGGCCAAGCTGACCGGCACGTTGCTCATCACGGTCGGCGTCGTGGTCCTCTTGTCAGGAAAACCGTCAGACGCCGAGACACCCGAGCACGGAACGGAGCCCTCATGACGGACGCGGATTGGTCTCTGCTCTATGTGCTCCTCGTGGTCCTGTTCACGGCCACGGGCCAGCTGCTCTTCCGGATGCACTTCCTGCGCTCGAGACGTACCTATCTCGTCGCTGCCCTCGGGACCTTCCTCACCGTACCGCTCTTCAGCTACCTCGCGCTGCGCAACCTCTCCCTGGCGTTCGTCTACATGAGCTCGGCGTTCACCCATGTCCTGGTTCCGATTCTGTCGAGAGTCTTCTTGGACGAGCGCATCGGCGCGAGGAAGGCTCTCTCGATCGCGCTGATCACTCTTGGAGTCATCACCTTCAATCTCTAACTCGCATTATTCATGAGCCGCGAGAGGAAACGCCTCGATTCGGTTCCTACTGGTGTTTTGCGGGCGCTGGCCCCACAGTCGAGCTTGTAAGCTCGTCGAGGAAGCCAGTATTCGCAAAACGCCGGTAGGGGCCGAAAGGCTGGCGTAGCCGGCCGTTCGTGGTGTTTAGTCCGCGTGGTCATGAATAATGTGGGCTAAGCGTCGCCGAAACACCACAAGACTCCCCCCTCGCAGCTCCCAACTGAAATCGGATGAGTCGAGAAGCATGTCGATCGTTGAGCTCACACAGGCCCTCATAGAAGACGAGCACGGGATTTGGGCGAGCGACTCTCGCGAGCCCGTCTCCTATCCCGCAGATGGCCACTCAAGGTGCCTTCAGGTCGAAGACCGTTCGTTCTGGTTCAAGCACAGGAACGAGTGCATCGTCGCCGCCATCGAGAGACATCCGCCTTCCGGCTGCATACTGGATGTCGGAGGTGGGAACGGATTCGTTGCGCGAAGGATCCTGGACGCGGGGTTCGACTGTGCGGTGCTCGAACCTGGAGTCGAGGGTGCGCTGAACGCGAAACGAGCGAGAGAGATTCCCGTGGTGATCCGCTCGACGCTGGAGAACGCTCGATTCGAACCCGGCACGCTCGCGTCGATCGGCCTGTTCGATGTCATCGAGCACGTCGAGGAGGACCGTTCGATGGCGAACTCGATCGGGGACCTGCTGCGGACGGGCGGGTTGGTCTATTGCACCGTGCCCATCTACCCACTCCTCTGGTCCAAGCACGATGTGAAAGCGGGACACTTTCGTCGGTACAGGCGCGAAGAGCTCGAGGCTCTCTTCTCCGACAGGTTCGAGCTGCTCTATTTCTCCTATCTCTTCTCCGCGCTCGTCGCGCCGATGTTCCTCTTCAAGGCGCTGCCCTTCAGGCTCTTCGGAAGCCGCGGCAAGCTCTCCACACAGCAAGAACATGCGACGGGAGGCGGCCCGACGGCCTCGCTGCTCGGAGCGCTGCTGCGCCGGGAAGCACTTCGAATTCGTCGAGGGCTCCAGACCTCGATGGGAACCAGCGCGCTCATCGTCGCGCGCAAGCTGTGATTCGCGCAACACGTCACCGGTTCGACTGCGGCCGGTTAGCATGGTGCTCTTGCTCCGATCCGACCTCACGCGCAGGCCATTGAAGTGGTAGCCGATCCATCCACAGATAGAGACCAGCCCGCGAGCACGGCGAATTCTCGTCGCCCGCTTCTGGCTCGGTTTGCGATTCCGATCGGCTTCGTGGCCGTCGCCTTGGTCTCGCTGCTCTTGACCAGCCGCAGGGGCCTTCAGGGCGATGAGCACCACTACCACAAGATCTCGGTGGTCATGGCGGAGAGCCTCGTCTCCGCGGCGCAAGGCTTGCCCGTCGACTGGTCTCTGGTCCTGGACGGAGTGATCTCTCGCGGCTGGTCGCTACCAGGCATGGGCGTCGTACTCGCGCCAGCTCACCTCGTCTTCGGAGGCGAGGCGCCCTTGCTCGCAGTCAGGATCCACGCGCTCCTCGTCAACCTCGCGCTCATCGCTCTGATCGTTCGCGAGCTTCGAAAGCTCGGCCTGAGTCGAACGCTCGCCGGTACGAGCATGCTCGCGTGTTGCGTCCTCCCCTACTACGTCGCCTTTCTCTCCAAGCTCTGGGCGGACTGCATCGGAGTGCACCTCGCACTGCTCTTCATGCTGTACTGCGAGCGCCTGCTCGTCACCAGGAGGCTGAGCGGGGGTCGAGCAGTAGGCGCAGGACTGCTCCTCTTTGCGGCCTCCTTCGTTCGCCCCCAGTACATCCTCTTGGCCGCGATCGTCGCTCTGAGACTCGTATTCGACACGATCGAGAATCGTTCACTCGAGGCCGGTCGAGGCCGGCGTTCAGCCGCAGTCGTTGGAACAGTACTGCTCGTTCTGCTTCCGATGACGATCGGGCTCTCCACCTGGAGCTCGGCTCTCGACAAGCGCTACGGCGACGTCTTCTTGCTTACCTCGACGAGCCTGAAGCCGCTCTTCAGTAGCGACGACTTCGCCGTATCAGCGATGAAGAGCCAGAAGACCAACAACAAGTACCACGCGGTCTACCAAGAAGTAGCGGAGCGAGCAGCTCTCTCGAGAATCACCTTCACCGAGCAGGCGGACAGACTGGTTGCCGAATTGCCAGCCAAGAACTTCGAGACACTCTGGACGAGAAAGCTCCGCTCTCTCGGCGCGTTCTACTTCTGGGAGAACTCGCGCCTGATCAAGATCCTCGGAGTTCGAATCAAGGACCTACCGGAAGCCAGTCTCTTGGCGCGCGGTCTACTCTTTGCTAACTCCGCGGCGTGGATGTGCATTCTGATGGTCGGCCTACTCGCCTTCGTGTGTCCTGCACGTCCATCGAACGGCAACTACCTTCTGCCTCTCTGGCTGAAGGGAGCAGCGTTTCTGATCATGATGCAGCCGCTCTACGCCACCACACATGGTCGGTACTACGTCATCCTGGTTCCGATCCTCATGCTCCTGATCTTCCTCACCGTCAGGGAGCGAGTTGCTCGCGGCGAAGAATCCCGGCACCCCGCGACGCGCTGCGGAGTGTGGATTGCAGCGGGACAAGCATTTGCCGCCGTCTACGGAGTCGCTCTCATCGCCTGCCTGCTCTACGTCTTGACCGTGCTGCTTCCCAGCCCCATCGGGCTGCCTCGCTGAATCGTGGCGACGCGTAGCTCCGGTCCTCCTCCGATCGGGGGCCTACTGCAGGAAGCCACCAAGACGCGATATTGGCCTTCCGTTCGCGTCGAACACTCGCGACTGCGAGCTCTAGCGCCTTATGAGCCCATTCGTCGTAAATGCCCAAATTAGTCTGTCTGCCAAGCGCTCTCGCTAGACTACACGGTTACAGAAAGATCCTTATCGAGGTTTGGCATGGCTGCTCCCGCAAAGCCGGACTCGACTCTCTTTGAATTCCCACCGACTCGCGCGAAGCCAGGCACTGCAGAGAGAGAGAGGCAGGCTTGAATCTCCGGGGTCGTTGATTCACCTCCCACCCCAAGGCTCGCATGAGTGCTGTTACTGCACCCCACACGGTCCCATTCAATCGCCCCGGCGTCGTCGGCAAGGAACTCGACTACGTCGCCGAGGCCGTAACGACCGGGCGCTTGGCTCCAGACGGCATGTTCACGGAGAAGTGCGCGAACTTCCTCCAGTCCGCCTATGGGATTCGCCGGGTCATGATGACTCCTTCCGCGACGGCGGCTCTCGAGATCGCGGCCCAGCTCGTCGGCATCTCGGAAGGAGATGAAGTCATCATGCCCTCCTTCACGTTCGTTTCGACGGCCAACGCGGTCGTCAGGCTAGGCGGTCTTCCCGTGTTCGTCGATATCAGACCCGACACGCTGAACATCGATGAGCGCCTGATCGAGCAGGCCATCACTCCGCGGACGCGCGCCATCATGCCGGTCCACTACGGCGGCGTGGCCAGTGAGATGAACACCATTGGACGGATCGCAGAACAGCGCGGCATCTCCATCATCGAGGATGCGGCGCAGGCGATAGACGCCTACTACAACGAGCAAGCGCTGGGCAGCATCGGTACCTTGGGAGTGTTCAGCTTCCATGTCACGAAGAACATCACCTGTGGCGAAGGCGGCGCTCTGTGCATTCAAGATCCCGCCTTGATCGAGCGCGCAGAGATCCTTCGAGACAAGGGCACGAACCGACGGAAGTTCATGCAGGGATTGACGGACAAGTACAGCTGGATCGACATTGGCGCGAGCTGCATTCAGAGCGAGCTCAACAGCGCTTTTCTGCTCGGACAGCTGGAACACATCGCGGAAATCTCGTCGAGACGGCGACTGCTCTTCAACCGCTATACCGAGGCGCTGCGTGAGAATGAACTCGATGGCCAGCTACAGCTGCCGAAGACCCCATCCGAGTGTAAATCCAACCACCACGTCTTCTACGTCCTCTTCAACACGAACGATCAACGGGACGACGTCATGAAGAAGCTGCGCGCTGACGGAGTCATGGCAGCCTTTCACTACGTACCGCTCCACAACTCTCCAATGGGCTTGAAGCACGGCAGATGTGCCGGCGAGCTGCCGATAACCGAAGCCCTCAGCTCACGACTGCTGCGACTTCCGATGTTCTACGAGCTGTCCGATGCGGACCAGGACTACGTCATCGACCGCCTGAAGACTCACTTGCTCGCTTAGCTGTACTCCGTTCGGACACGGAGCGCGAGTCCAGGCTATAGCTGTAGCCGAGCAGCGGGCGCCCGAGAGGCGCGAGCACTCGTCCGAACCGGTCGCCTCGGTTCGCCTACCAACAGTACTCCAACAAACTTGCAAGCTCTCGGCAGCTATACTCCGCCGAAGTCCACCCAGGAGAGCCCCATGAGAATTGCCCACACCGCCGCACTGTTTCTACTAGTTGCCGTGGCGTGCAAAAGCGCTTCCGATCCGACGGACTCGCCCGGTTCTAGCACGGCCTCCAATCCGGGTCGCGCCTGGATTGGCGCAGCCTTTCGCGCACCTTCAAATTCCGAAGCGGAGGCGATGGAACTGCCGGTCGAAGTACGCCTGCAAGGCAGAGCGGTCGACAGCGTTGTACCGACTGGCCCTGCTGCCCTCGCGGGACTAAGAGCGGGCGACGTTCTACTTAGCCTCGACGAGAACGAGATATACAGCCACGACGACCTGGCAGACTTCCTCCGTGCCTCAAGCCCCGGTGAGATGATTGCCCTTACGGTTCGGCGCGCAGGTGAGACGCAGGATGAATTCGTCACCCTCGAACTTTCGGAATCGCCGGATGATTCTGCGCAGTCCCCCTCGATCGACTGGGAGTTCGCGAGCCTCGCCCAGCTTCCGAGAGCCACCACCAAAGCCAAAAACCAAAAGCAACGGCTGTTGATCGGGCTCTCCGGCGCGGAGACCTGATGACCCAGCACTCGATTCGAGAGCGGTGCGTTCTCGAGCCTACTTGCTGATCCCGAGATCATTCGGGCAACCGAGTCCTATGTGCGCGTCATCATTCGACGTCCGCACGCCTACGAGTTCCTCCAGGATTACCTACCGGAACTCGAGCAGCCGACTCGAGCTCCGGCTGTTCAGGAAGGCGAACCTGAGCAGATCGTGATCATCCAGGGACCGGACGCCTCCCCGCTCACCGGAGAAGTGACCCTCCCGGACGGGACTACCGTGGACGCTTCAGAAATCGTCGTCGTCGACGCGAGCGAGATTCCGATCCCGGGAATGGTCGCGCTTGATGTCGAAGGACATGTGCTCGGAAACATCTCCTTCCTCGACGGCGGCTCACGCGAAGACATGCTCAAGTTCCTTCGCGACCACGCAAAATAGACGTCCCGACCGAGCTGTTTCGCGCAAACGGCGTATTCTCTAAGACGTGGAAACTGCGTATACGATCGGGAAACTCGCCGAGGCGGTGGGCGTCCCTACATCTACAGTTCGCTACTACGAACGGCGAGGGCTATTGACCGAGCCGGGTCGATCCGCCGGTAATTTCCGGGTTTACGGTCCAGCCGCCGTACGTCGCTTGGGCTTCATTCTCTCGGCAAAGGAGAGTGGCTTCACGCTTCAAGACATCGGACTACTCTTGGCTCTGCGCGAAGGTGAAGCCGATCCCTGTGGAGAAGTGAGGGGTGTAATCGCCTCCCGACTTGCGTCGGTATCGGCCGATTTGAAGAACTTGCGGCATGTGCAAGAGGTTCTCCAGTCGGCCCTGGAGTGGTGCGAATCCAGCGAAGGAGAGGGCAAGTGCGTGGTACTCGACGATCTGAACGAGCCGGGATCCCAGCAGCCACCGCCAAGGGGGCGAAGAAAAACCTGAACTGGAGCTTGAACTTGAACCTAGGTTCAAGGGGTAGGGTCTTCCCATGCCTGCTCGAAGTCACCCCCGTCCGACCTGCCCCGTGACCGGCGAACGCGGTCGCGCAGTTCCCTCGATCACGCTCGAGAGCCTCCTCCTACCTGCTGTGCGGGCTCGAATTGGAACGTCAGAATGGTACTTCTGCGCGTCTCCAGACTGCGCTGTCGTGTACTTCGACGGCTTCGGGAAATCGTTCGACAAGCAGGAGCTGAGCGTTCGAGTCGGAATCAAGGAGCGAGCAGGCCCACGCCCCGTGTGCTACTGCTTCGATCACACTTTCGAATCCATAGCGGAAGAGATTCGCGAGACGGGCAACAGCACGGTCGTCGATTCGATCACGGAGCGCATTCGTGCCGGTGACTGCGAGTGCGAGACCTTGAACCCTCGCGGCGCGTGTTGCCTCGGCGATGTTCGTGCCGCCGTGGCGAATACCAATGCAACTGTCGAGGATGTGCCACACGACGAGGAGCCCGGGGACTGCTGCGCCGGCGCCTGATATGAAGAATCGAACAAACGGCTCGTGGGCAACGGGCGGAACCCTCTTTGCCGCCCTCCTCTCTTCGGCGTGTTGCTGGCTCCCTCTCGCCTTGATTGCGTTCGGAGTCTCTGGTGCAGCGGTGTCGGCGGTGCTGGAACCCTGGAGACCGCTGTTCGTCGTCTTGACCGTTGGGCTCCTGGGCACGGCCTTCTACTTGACGTACAGGAAGCCCAAGGTGCTCACAACGGCGGAGCCAGGCGAGTCGACCGCGAGCTGTTGTTCTACGGAGCCGGGTTCGAGTCGACTGCAACGCTGGAATAGGGTCGCACTTTGGATTGTTGCTCCACTCGCCTTGGCGTTCGTTTTGTTCCCGTCCTATGCCTCAGCACTCATCAGCGGTTCCAACTCGATCGATGGCGTGCCTGAGACCGCGCAAGTACAAACGTTGAGCATCGACGGAATGACATGTGAAGGTTGCGCCAGCATTCTGGAGCGAGCACTGTCCGTCGTCCCTGGCGTAATTAGCGCCCGTGTCGATTACGAGACTGGAACCGCCGAGATTGCTACCGCATCGAACGGCCATGTTCCGCGCGACCTCTTGGAGTCCGCAGTCGAGGAAGCCGGCTACTCCGTTCTTCCATGAAGCACCAAACCCCAATATCAATGAGAAAGCCTCTGCTCCTTTTCAGCCTCTTCGCGACGGCGGTCCTTTGGGCCTGCGCGTCTGCGCCCCAGCAACCCGAACAAGACGTAGCCCTTGCTGACATCTCGATTCGGATCGACGGCTTCGTCCAGATGTCAGGGATCACATGACTGACCTGACCCAATCGGGTCGAGGAAGCCCTGGAAGGGCTTCCAGGTGTTGCCGAAGTTCGCGTCGACCTGGCGGACGATCGGTTCGATGTGTCTTTCGATTCAGAACTGGTCGATAGAGAGAAGCTTCTCCAAACGATTCGCGAGCTCGACTTCGAACCCGAAGTTGTGGAACAACCACCGCTGGCCGCCACCGAAACACAAGCTCGCATTGACATCGCGAATCTTCCCCAGCAGCTTCGGAGCCTCTTTGCACAAGCCAAGCAGCAAGACCGTCTCGTCCTGCTCGACTTCACGGCCCCTGGCTGACTGGCCTGCCATCGGATGGATACCGTGACGTACCCACACCCAGAGGTTCGCAAGGAACTCGAGCATTGGATCGAGGTCAAGGTCGACATCAGCCAAATGACCGAGGTCGCTCGTTCGTTCGAGGTGACTGCGGTCCCCGTGGCGATCGCGGTCACTCCGGACGGGTCGCTTCTCGAGCGTCGCCACAACTTTGTCGAGCCCGCCGAGTTCCGCGAGTGGCTCGAGTCGGTCCGCAGAGCATGCGGACGATAACCAGGCATCGATTTCGTTGTCCGCTCGTTCTGGCACTGTGCGCTCCATGCGCCGACCCGGAATCGACTTCGTTGGGAACAGTAGATCGGTGCGCGCAGAGCGACGCGGGGTCCCAACCGAAGACCCCGGACTCGCTAACGACGACACGAACGCCGTTCTCAACTCGGAGGCCAGTGACTCTCGCTTCGGAACTGAACCCACGTCAACGTGGGCGGCCACTTCCGCGCCTAGCCGGCGCGCTACGAACGCTACAACCAGACGACAATCCATGTCGTCGTCGAGCTCAACGGCGTCTGGTCCAGTCGCGACCGCCTGAACGAAAGTCCCGTCGACGATTCGGGCGGGACGAAGCTCCTCGCGACGCCCGGTTTCCAGCTGATCGTGTCCGAGAACCTGCTCCTGGAAGCCGCCTACCAGATCTCCGTCCATCTTGATCTCGGCGGATCCGAGCTCTTCCATGATCGAGGGAGCAAAGAAGACAAGCACCAGAACCACGAACGGCTCGACGATGCCCCCGACATCATTGTCCAAGGTAGGGCTAGTTCGCACCGGTCTGGTCCGCCTGCGCTAGCGGGGCGCAATGAATGGGGCCAGAGGCGGGAATTGAACCCGCAACATCTGCTTTACGAAAGCAGTGCTCTACCATTGAGCTACTCTGGCGTTGGTGGATGAGAAATCGCGCTCGACCGATTCAAGATCGTTCGGCGCGATGCTCGGGCCAGGGTCGGCATCGAAGAGCCGACCTAGCCGCGCTTACCTGACTAAGATCTACTCCGAGGCCGTCGAACGCAAGCCGTTCAAGATGCCGGCGCGAGTCTCCGCGTCCAGCTCGAGGCGACCGAGAGTCGTCGCGGCCGCCATGCGGACCCTGGCCGAATCGGAGTTCGTAGCCGCGTCCAAGAGTGCGGCGGTCGTGTCTTGGCCAGCCGTGCCGGTGCGGGTAAAGATCCCCGTCAGCGCTTCCGCAGCCGCGATGCGCGCGCCTTCGGATCGGTTGGAGTCGGAGAGCACCGCAGTAATCGCTCCCACCACGGTTCCGTCGCCGCAGCGACCGAGTGCAGTGAGCAGAGGAACGAGCACTTCATCGGAGCCGCCCAGAGCGCCCGCCAGGCGAGCCTGGGTCTTGCTGAGCTCGGCGCTTGCGGAGGCGGACATCGTTGCGAGCAGCTCCGCGGAGCGAACGGCGAGATCTTGAGCGCGTGCGCGGTCGCCTTTCATCTCACCGGAGAGTGCATCGTCGAGAGCGGAGAGGTCGCTGGTGGTGACCACGCCGCTGACCCAGTCGCTATACATGTCCGAAGCTGCGTCCGCATCTTCTGCCACGACCAGGAGGTTCGTGTCCGCCATGCGGGAGTCGGCGCGAAGGTCACTGAAGACCTGGTGCGCAGTCAGGCCGGCCGGCATCTCGGAGATGATCAAGAGATCGAAACCGGGCGCGCGGCGAACGGCAGCGAGACCAACGGCGGCAGAGCTCCAAGCGCGAACCAAGACCCCGCGGCCTTCGAGCTCGTTGCGAAGCACATTCACGCGCTGCTCGTTGTCGTCGATGATGCCAGCGACTTGCATGATCTCGCGACCAGCAGAGTGAGCGAGGCCTTCGACGGCGTCGGTGTCGGGAGCCACGCCCGTGCGGAGGGCGATGTTGCCGAGTGCGAGGGCCGCTTCGGAAGCGACGGCACCGCGTGCTTGAAGAGCGCGCTGTAGTGAACCGCTCCGTTCCGTTCCCGTGTCGCCGAGTAGACGGCACAGGACGGCAGCGGCGGTCTCATCGGAGAGGTCGAGTGACTGGCCGAGGGCCAGGTCGAGTGCGTCGCTACCGGAGGCAGCGGCTGCGAGGACGCTGCCGAAGACCGAGAGTGCGTTCGCCCCGACGTCTACACCTGCAGCGGCGCGAGCTTCGAGTCCACCCATTTGAGCGGCAGCCGCTCCAGCGATCCCGACGCGCGCAGCGAGGTTGCCCGCATCGAGGACGAGAGCCTCATAGTAGGCCGCTTCGGCGAGGCGGTCGTCGTAGAGATACGCGGGCGTCGCTTCTTTCGTAAGTGCACGACTCCAGGACCAGACCACGCTCGAGCGCATGCCCGGACCGAGGACCTTCGAATCCGCAGCGCGGTACAGGTCGCCCTGCATCAGGAATCCGGCGACCGCATCTTGGCTGCCACCGATACGGCTGAGCGCAGCGGCCGCGGCCTTCGCGACGCCGCCGTCACCGTCGCCACTCGCCGTTGCGGCAAGAGCGGGAACAGCGCGCGAGTCGCCGATGTAGCCAAGGGTGTACGCAACCTGACGGCGAAGGAATGCGTCCTCGCTCTTCAGGCATTGAATGAGAGGAAGCACAACACTGGTTCCCATCTCGGTGAGCGCGTGGATCGCGAGCACGCGACGATCACCGTCGACCTGGTCGGCGAGCACCGGAACCAAGACAGGCACGACGTACTCGCCGTGCTGCGAGCTGAGCGTCAGGATCGCTTTGCGTCGCTCGATCGCATCGGAACCGAACACGCCGCGCAGCAGCTCGTTGATTGCGTCCGGATCATCGCGGCGCTCTTCGCGTCCCGCACTCGCGAGATCCATCAGGCGCTTGCCGATCAGCTCGAAGCGTCCGCTCTCGGCGAGCAGGTCTAGCCAAACGTCGTGGCTCGTACTCTTCCAGAGTTCGTAAGCAGCCTCGTGGCTCGGGTCCATTGCGAGGACCGATTGAAACTGAGCCAGTGCGGCTTCGCGGTCGCCGGAGCGTAAAAGTGAGACGCCTTGATCGAAGGTCTCCCGCAGATCGGACTGGGCCGTGGCCATTGCCGGAAAGAGGAGGAGAGATGCGATCAGGGCGGTCAGCCTACCCGAGCGGCTACGGAGGGGGGTCATGCCGAACTCCTGTGGAGTGAAACGGAAACGGAGCGCCGGAAGGGCGGTCTGCCTGACGAATGAGGCGAAGGACCAAAACCCTTGTCGGAACGATGGTTGCGGGATCATAGCGGGGCTAGGTGAGGGGTCAAGGCAAGAGCGGTGCAGAGTGCCCTACAACGACCCATCGGAGCCCCCTACCCCCTCGGAAGGCCCCGGCTACAGGTAGCGAGCGCCAGATGGCGCGCGAGCGTTCAAAACTCCGAGCGAACGGGCGAAAAGCGTCGCGGAACGGCTCGCTAGCCCGAAGGGGAGGCGAGCGACAGCTTTCCGAGCACTCGGCCTCCCGCCGCGCCGGTCGATCCGGGCAGAGTCGAAGGCCAGCCGAGAACCTGCCTCGCTCCCAAGACGGCGAAGGCCACCGCTTCGCGAGAGTCCGGATCGACTCCGAAGCGGGCGGACGACTCGACCCGCGCGTCGCAGCGCTCCTCGAGCGCACGCATCAGAGCCGCGTTGTGAACCCCTCCACCGGCCACGGCCAGCGGAGCTCCGGCGGAGCCCGGGACGAAGTCGCGCAGGCCTCTCGCCACGCACTCGGCGACGAACTCCACGGCCGTGCGGAGGGCGTCCTCCGCTCGCCAGCGGGCCGGCGCCTGTTCGAGCAGCCGATCGACCCACTCCTCCCCGAACGTATCTCTGCCCGTGCTGCGCGGCGGAGCTTGCGCGAAGAACGGATGGTCACCCCAAGCTCGCACCAGGTCCTCGCTGGAGTTGCCCCGCGCCGCCACTTCGCCGGACGCATCGAAGGGTCGGTCGAGCAGCCGGCGCGCAATGCCATCCAGGAGGCTGCCTGCAGGGCCGGTGTCGAAGGTCACGACCGGGCGCTGCTCCCCGGAGAGCCAGGTCAAGTTGGAGATGCCGCCCAGGTTGAGCACGGCCAGGGGTCTGGGAAGCGCGGGGAAGAGCTCCGCCTCGACGAGCGCCAGGAGTGGCGCTCCCTCCCCACCGGCGGCGATGTCGCGGGTCCGAAAGTCGCTCACCGCCGCGACGCCCGCGGCCTCGGCCACCTCACAACCATCCCCGACCTGCAGGGTCGCCGCGCCACCGGGACGGCCATCGTGGTGCCAGATGGTCTGGCCGTGGCTGGCCACGAGGTCGAGCTCCAGGCCGTGGTCCCGGGCAACCTCGCGAGCGGCGGTCCCGAAGGCCCGGCCCAGGTCGCGATCCAGTCGAGCCAGCTCGGCCAGGCTCGGAGCCGCGCCGTCCAGCACCCGGCGCAGGCGCTGGGCCAGCTCCGGCTCGAAGGGAATCGTCCGAAAAGCTCCGCAAATCGGTCGGCCAGGTCCGCCTGCCTCGCTCGGCTCGAGCCGAGTCAGGGCGACATCGATTCCGTCGGCCGAGGTTCCCGAGAGCACGCCCGCCACCACCGCTTCACCGGACCTCAGTCGTCTCCGCAGACGATCGAGCGGATCGGAGGCGCTTTGGCTTGGGCTTTGCATTCAGGGGAGTGCTTGTAGCGAGTGTGACGAGTCGAGACGGAACCAGTGGCCATGGGGCCCCCACGGAGAACGCGAGTATGGCAGATGCAGTTGGAGCGTGTCAGGATTTGGACACCATGACGAGTCAAGCAGAGGACACCTCGAACCAGCTGGCACAGGCCATCCTGGTGGTCGATGACGACGGCGACATTCGGGTCGCGCTCGAGATGCTGCTCCAGTACGAGGGCTTCGAGGTCTGGACGGCTCGCGACGGCAACGAAGGGCTGGCGCGGATCAAGAAGGAGCGCGATGGCGGACGCTCCCCCGTCCTGGTGCTCTCCGACGTGAAGATGCCCGGCCTCGACGGGATGGGCCTGCTCGAGAAGATCCAAGATCTTCCGGCCGCGCCGCCGGTCGTGATGATCTCGGGCCACGCCGATGTCGCGATGGCGGTCGAGGCGGTCAAGGCTGGTGCGACGGACATCCTCGAGAAGCCGCTCGATCAGAACCGGGTGATGATCAGTATTCGCAGTGCGCTGCGTCAGAACCAACTCTCGCTCGAGAACAACAGCCTGCGCAAACAGCTCTCCGAAGCGTGGCAGCTTCACGGTGACAGCGCGGTGATGGACAGCCTGCGCGACCAGATCGAGCGCGCTGCACAGTCGAACGCTTCGGTCCTCTTGACCGGCGAGAACGGAACTGGAAAAGAGATCGTCGCGCGCAACCTGCACCTCGCTTCGCCGCGTGTCGCCGGTGCCTTTATCGCCGTCAACTGCGCCGCGATCCCGTCCGAGCTGATCGAGTCCGAGCTGTTCGGCCACGAGCGAGGAAGCTTTACCGGAGCCCACGAGCGCCGCATCGGTCACTTCGAAGCGGCCAGCGGTGGCACGCTCTTCCTCGACGAGATCGGTGACATGCCGCTCGCCGCGCAAGCCAAGGTCCTGCGCGCACTCGAGACCCACGAGATCACTCGCGTCGGAAGCGCGAAGCCGATCCGGGTGGACATACGCGTCGTCGCGGCGACGAACGCCGACCTCAAGCAAGCGGTCGACGACAAGACCTTCCGCATGGACTTGTTCTTCCGACTCAACGTCGTCCCGCTTCGAGTGCCGCCGCTACGCGAGCACCTGGAGGATGTCGAGATCCTGGTCGAGCACTTCTCGAAACAGATCGCTCAGCGCGAGGGCCGAGCGCTGCGCCCGATCGACACAGATGCCCTACAACTGCTTCAAACCCTGGATTACCCCGGAAACGTGCGCGAACTCCGGAACCTCGTCGAGGGCGCTCATGTGTTCGCCGATGGCGACTCGCTGACGCGACTGGCCGTTCAACAAGTGCTGTCCGGCGCGCTGTCTTTCTCGCACAGCAGCCCGAGCGCCGATCCGTTCAACGCACCCACCTTCGAGCAATTCAAGACGGACAGTGAGACGCTGTTCTTCCGGACCAAGCTCGACGCGAACGGGGGAAACGTCAAGCGCACGGCAGAGCTGCTCGGCATGCAGCGCAGTCACCTCTACAAGAAGCTCGACCGCTACAACCTGCGACGCTAGTCAGGCGCGAAGTTCGCGCGCGCGAGCCCTACAAAAGAACGCCGCCGCACAGTCTCCTGTGCGGCGGCGTTCTTTGTCGGGCTGGTTCGTCGCCCCGGCACCAGGCTCGGGACTCCGCGCTCTGCGAGTTGCGCTTACGGAATGCGCAGGACTTGTCCGATCTTGAGCGCGTGCGGATCTTCGAGCAGGTCACGGTTCGCGTCGTAGATCTGCATCCAGCGACTGCCCGTCCCGTACACCTTCGTCGAGATCGTGGAGAGCGAGTCGCCAGAGACGACCTCGTAGCTGTCCGTCGTCTTGCTGGCCTCTTCGTCCCGCACCGGAGCGGCCACTCGGGGCTCCGCAAGTTCGCGCGTCGCCGTCTTGATCTTCAGCTCGTAAGCGGGGACGAGGATGTCATCGGTCTCCGCGACCTGCTCGAGGGTCTCGTTCGCGTCCATCAAGAGCTGCACGTGCTCGGCGTCGCCGTAGAAGCGCTCGGAGAGCGACAGCCAGTCATCGTCGGCCCGGCAGGTGTAGATCATGAAGTCGGGGGAGGCCGTCTTGCGCAGCCCCCGCGTGGTGATCAGCGCGAGGTCGCGTCCGTCGCTCGTCCGAACCATCGAGTTGAGCAAGGGGTCCGGAAGGTCGTTGACCTTCGGCTCGAGCGCCTCGGTGTTCACGGCCACATCGTCCTTCGAGCTCCTCTGCTGGAGCGAGTCGCGCAGGGTCCCGCGCTTCTCGTCACGCGAGTGGTCCAGGACCGAGGGGGCCACCGACTGGCGGTCGGCGAGCTGCTCGCTCACGGCCTGTTTGTCGAGGTCGGCGGCGGAGCTGACGCCGTTTCGATCGGTAGCTCCCTCCACCTCCGGCGACCGCAGCGAGATGCTGAGGACGATGACACAGACCAGGAGAATCAGAATGACGACGACTTTTTCGAAGTTACCCATGTCGATCGGCGAGCGGGGTGGTGAAAGAGACCCGCTGCTACTTGCTTCGGTGAAGATTGATGGGGTGAAGGCTGGCGCGGCGAAGAGAAGTTCGGAAGGCAGCGCGAGTCCTTCCGAGGGAGCACCTGGTATGACAAACGCGAGGGACCATTTCCACGAAATCCTGTATGCAAAGATCCTCTCACCACACAATGTGACACGCCTCGGTGCCTCGGTTCGGTCGTCCACCGAGGAGATGAAGCGCGCTTCATCCGGTCGTTTCGTCGCGAAGAATGGAACCCGCTACCATCGCTCGTCTCGGCTCTCTCCATGAACTCCTCCGCTCTGCCAAGTAGCTCCAGCACCGCGCCGGTCGAGGTGTCTCTCGGGTTGGACAGGCAGTGCGTAATGTTCGACAGGCGCTCCTGGCTCGTCCTGCTGATCGTCTTCATCGCGCAACTCTGGACCCTGAGTCGTGTGGAGGGCTATCAGCTCGCCGATTCGGTCGAATACATGGACCGCGCGTGGGATTTTGCACGTGGCAACGGTGTCGGTCCCGAATCTCCCCGCTCGTTCGCCTTCTCGGGTTTCCTGCTCCCCTTCTTCGCCGTGGCCGAGTGGATCGGCGTGGAAGACTACAAGCCGGTCGTCCTGCTTGTTCGTCTCACGTTGATGGGCTTCGGTCTACTGACGCTCGCGGTCGTCATGCGCATGGCCTCCCGGCTCTACTCGCGAGAGGTCGCGTTCGCCTGCGCTCTGTTGCTCGGCCTCTGCCCCGTCTTCCTGCGCTACACCATCTCGCCACTCTCGGGCCCCGCCGCCATGCTGTTCATGGCCCTGGCGTTCGAGGCGCTCTTCGTGCCACGCGACAGAGAGCCGAAGAGCCCCCTCTCCGCGGGGCTTCGCGCGGGCCTCTGGTTGGGGTTGGGACTGCTCGCGGCCTACCAGACGATGCTGGTCGCCGGTCCACTGCTCGTGATCGCGCTCCTGCGAGACCGACTGAAGCATTGCCGCTTCTGGTTCGGGCTCGCGCTCGCCTACCTCGCGTTCGCTCTCGCACAGTGCCTCCTCGACCTCGCGATCTACAACGAATTCGGGTCGACTCTGAAGCCCTACCTCGGCTCCAACGGCGGCGCGATCGTGTCTCGCATCCTGTGGGACCTCGGGCTCCAGGAGTCGGGCACCTGGGTCTATCTCAACTTCGTCGAGCACGTCGAGATCAAGGCCGAGTTCCGCGACAAGACGGGTGAGCTGACACAGCTGCAGCCCAAGGCCTGGTACATCCGCGAGCTTGGGCGCCAGCTGTTCGCATGGCCGGCGGTGGCGCTGCTCCTGTTGGGCGGAGCGAGAATTCTGCGGCGCCCGAACTGGGTTCGGACTGCGCTGACGATCGCCCTGCTTGCCAACGTCGGTTTGATGAGCATGAAGGGTGCCAAGTCCTTCCGACTCTGGTTGCCAATCCTTCCGCTGCTCGCACTTACGATCGGCGACGGACTCTTCCTCCTCATGCACGACAAGAGCGGTGCGCGCCGACGACTGGCGACGCTGCCGGTCGCTCTTTTCGTGCTCATCAGCCTGGGCTGGGGCCTGCAGCTCACGCGCGGTCTGCAGATGAAACGCTATGGCGATTTCTGGCGCGCGATGGAGACCGTTGTCGAGCGAGCCCACGAGAACAAGACCTCGGTCACGGTCGCGAGCTCCTATCACTGGGCCACGCTGTTCCGCCCCGAGAAGGATGTCGAGCTGATCAAGCTCAGCCATGACCTCGATACTTGGCAAGCGCTCGGCGAGCGCGAACGCGCGCGCGTCCTGATGGAGCTCAATGGAATCGACTTCCTGATCACGCACAGCCAGGCCATCGAGCAGGACCCCAGCATCATGGAAGTCGTCGGGAAGCGCTATCGCATCCACGAGGTCTACTGGGGCGAGGGCCGAGCTCGCGAGCTGGGTCCCGTCTACCTGCTGGTCTCCCCGCGCGCCGAGCTCCCCCTGCGCGGGCGCAGGTTCTTCCAGACGCGGGCCGGGGTCGAGGCCGCCGACATCGAGGCGATGCGCTCCCGCATCCAGCACCCCTCGCGGCTCGTGTTCGAGAGTGACACCGCTGGCGCGCCCCCGTTCTCGGCCAGCTTCCTGGGCTGGGAGCTCGAGCCGCTCGGCACCGATGGCCAGCTGGCCTGGGTGACCTACTTCTGGTGGGCGCGAGAGGTCGATGGACGCGACTACCAAATCCACGATCGTTTTACCGACAGGAACGGCCGTCAGGCCTGGAACAATCGTTCCCGTGCCTATGGCGTCCTTCCGACCAGCGCATGGACGCGGAATAGCCTGGTCTCGGAGAGCTACCTGCTCACCGCCACCAACCGAAATTACCGCTTCGGCGAGTTCGGTCGGGACGGCCAGTGGATTCCAGCCGAGCTCTACCTCTCGGTTCGGCCCTCCCCGGTACCGAGTGGCGAGGACACCGAGGAGCTGGATCCGCCGCCCCCCGTCGCGATGATCGACTCGGTAGGACGGCAGCTCGTCGCGCCGGCGCTTGCGGAGCCGCTCGAAGGAGAGGCCGAGCGGCCCCTCCGCCGGGTAACCGGCCCCGCCGGCCATCGCTGGAACGAGGACGGCATGCTGCAAATCGGCACAGATTGGTTGCCGGTGCCCCGAGACTGACTATCCCCGGCCAACGGCGGGCGTCCGCACTCGATCCGGGAGAATTTAGCCCCACCAGCACCCCCGACATCCGCACGCCCCGCCCCTCCTCGTGGCCCGGCTTGTGTTTCTGGAGCACCCTCTTCTATCCTCGCGCAGGCCGCAGGCCCCTCCACTCGACTCATCGAAGACCATGTCCAAGCTGCTCTCTCTGTTCGCCCCGCTCCTGCTCCTCGCCAGCTGTGCCTCCACCGGCATCCACTCGCCCGACGAGAGCCAGCCGCTGCGTGTCTCTCTAGTCACCAGTGGCGGAGCCTCCCGCTTCGAAGTGGCCAATGCCGTTCACACCGATCCTGTTGCCCACTACTCGAGCACCCGCAGTCGTGGGTCGATCAAGAAAGTCGCGTCGAACGAGCTCGTGCTCGACATGATCGACTTCCTCGGCAGCCATGGGTTCGGCGAGTACGAGCGCCTCGGCAGCATCAAGAAGTCCGGGGTAGCGGCCTATGCGCGCGCGTTCGAGGTCGAGACCGCGGCCGGCATCTCTCACTGGGGCGTGACGAAGCTCTCCAGTCTCGACGAGCTCGAGTCCATGACGGCGTGTTTCGACCACTTCTTCAACCAGGTCTTCAACCAAGTCGAGGCCTACCAAGCCGTTGAAAACAAGGACGGTGAGTTCCAGTTCAAGAAGAACTGAGCTCATCCAAGACCGCCCACATGGACACCGAAACTGGCGCTCTCGTCGTCGTACCAGCGCGCCTCGCGTCCTCGCGCCTCGCGGAGAAGGTCCTGCTTCGGGAGACCGGGCGCTACCTCTTCGAGCACACCGTTCAGAACGTGCGGCGCTGTCGACGAGTAGACCGGGTCGTCCTGGCGACGGACTCCGAGGAGGTCGTGCGTGCAGCCGAGGAGGTCGGCGTCGACGCCGTGATGACCTCGGCCGATCATCCGAGCGGGACCGATCGCGTGCGCGAGGCGCTGGACCGCCTGGTGGCGAAGGAGGGTGAACGCTGGTCCGTCGTGCTCAACGTTCAGGCGGACGAGCCGGAGCTGGATCCCGCTCACCTCGATCAGCTCGCGGTTGCCTTCGCCGACCCCGAAGTGGAGATCGCCACACTGTGCACCCGCGCCAAGGCGGAGGAGGAGACGGACCCGAGCGCTGTGAAGGTCGTCCGGGACGGCATGGGAAACGCGCTCTACTTCACGCGCTCGCTCGTTCCCAGCCGCCTCCACGCTCGCGACCAGACCGGCGCCCCCCCGACCTGGCGGCACCTCGGTGTGTATGCCTTCCGCCCCGCCGCACTGCGCACCTTCTGCGATCTACCGGTCGGTGAGCTGGAACGAGTGGAGAGCCTGGAGCAGCTGCGCTGGCTCGAGGCTGGCCGAAGCATGCGCGTCGTCGCTGTCTCGGGAGCGCCGCCCGGCATCGACACTCCAGAGGATTACGCCGCGTTCGTGACACGAATCGAGACGAGCTAACTGATTCTTCGAAGCCGCGCCTGGTTCGCGGCGTCCGAGTCCGTACACTCGGTATCCAGGACAGAAGGTTGGCGTCCTGGTCGGGGTCCTTGGATCCTCTGCTTGCGAACCGCCCTTTGTTTGCGAGCAAAATCGACGAGAGTTCGATTCGTCTGTCTGCGATCTACGGCTCCGTCTCCGTTTTTTGATGGAAGCCGCGGTTCGACGCCAGCGGATCCGCTCCCCCGGGACGAGAGACGGAAATCATGACGAAGCACATATTTGTAACGGGCGGAGTGGTGAGCAGCCTCGGGAAGGGGCTCACTTCCGCGGCGATCGGCATGATTCTGGAGCAGCGTGGACTGAAGGTCTCGATCCAGAAGCTCGACCCGTATATCAATGTCGATCCGGGCACGATGAGCCCCTTCCAACACGGCGAGGTGTACGTCACCGACGACGGCACGGAAGCCGACCTCGACCTCGGGCACTACGAGCGCTTCACGCACACCGAGCTCACCAAGGACAGCAACTTCACGACGGGCAAGATCTACCAGGCGGTCATTGCGCGCGAGCGACGCGGCGACTACCTCGGACGCACCGTCCAGGTCATTCCGCACATCACCGATGCGATCAAGGAAGCCGTCCACGCCGGCGTGCCGAACGACGACATCGATGTAGCCATCACCGAGATCGGTGGAACGGTTGGAGACATCGAGAGCTTGCCCTTCCTCGAGGCCATTCGGCAGTTCGGGCTCGAGGCTCCGCCCGAGGATGTGCTCTACATCCACATCACCCTGCTGCCCTACCTCTCCGCTTCGGGAGAGCTCAAGACCAAGCCGACGCAGCAGTCCGTCGGCAAGCTGCGCGAGATCGGGATCCAGCCCGACATCCTCGTGTGTCGCACCGAGAAGCCGATGACCGAGGAGATGGCGCGCAAGATCAGCCTCTTCTGCAATGTCCGCCGCGAGGCCGTGATCGAGGAGCGCGACGTCGCCTTCTCGATCTACGAGGTTCCGCGCGACCTGGTCCGCGCCGGCCTCGACATGAACATCTGCACGAAGCTCGGCCTGCCGCAGGAGGGCGAGACCGATCTCTCGGACTGGGAGGTCATGCTCCAGAGCATTCGCAAGACGACACGGTCGATCGAGATCGCGGTCGTGGGCAAGTACATCGAGCTGCACGACGCCTACAAGTCGATCTACGAGAGCCTCTCGCACGCGGGGATCGCGAACCAGGTCAAGGTCAAGCTGCGCAAGCTTCGCGCCGAGGACATCCTCGAGGACGGCACGGCGGCTCTCGAAGGTGCGCACGGGCTCCTGGTGCCGGGCGGCTTCGGTGAGCGTGGGCTCGAAGGCAAGATCACTGCGATTCGCTGGGCGCGCGAGAACAACGTGCCCTTCTTCGGAATCTGCCTCGGCATGCAGTGCGCCGTGATCGAGGTCGCTCGCCACCTGTGCGGACTCGAGGGCGCGCACACGCTCGAGCACTCCGAGCACACCCCCCATCCGGTCATTCACCTGATGGAGTCGCAGGTCGATGTCGAAGACAAGGGCGGCACGATGAGGCTCGGCGCCTACGACTGCCACCTGGAAGAAGGTAGCAAGATCCACCAGCTCTACGGCACGACGGAGATCTCCGAACGCCACCGCCACCGGTTCGAATACAACAACGAGTACCGCGAGAACCTCGAGGCGGCCGGCTTGCGCGCGACCGGCATTCACCCGGAGCTCGGACTCGTGGAGACGGTGGAGCTCGAAGGACACCCGTTCTTCGTCGGCGTGCAGTACCACCCCGAGTTCAAGACCAAGCCACTCCACCCGCACCCGATCTTCAACGGCTTTGCGGCGGCGGCACTCGAGTACTCGAAGACCAGGAACCCGAACGTGTTGGTTCCTCAGCAATCGAACGTGTGATGACGGAAGAGGCCGAGAACTTCGAGGAGCAGTCCGCGGAAGCGCCCCGCAAGGCTTCCGACATTCCCCTACCCGGTGGCAACTTTCGCCTCTTCATTCAGAGGCTGAGCTACCAGGGCCTGATGAGTATGGGGTTGATTCCGAACCCGCTCACCAAGGAGAAGCGGATCGACCTCAACCACGCCAAGATGCTCCTCGACGACCTGTCGATGCTCGCGGAAAAGACGCGCGGCAACCTCGACGACGACGAGTCCGAGCACCTGTTCAAGATCGTCCGCGATCTGAACACCCAGTTCGAGAGCGCCAAGAAGGGCGCCATCGACCCCGACGCCCAGCGAAGGTGAGGTACCTCACCTTCGCTGGGTTTCAGTTTGACTCGACGTGCTTGCGCAGGCCGTCGCCGAAGAGGAGCTCCCAACCCTCGCTCTGGCCCTTGGCGGTGGACTCGGAGACATGTCCGAAGATGGCCTCGCGGACGATGAAGAGAGTCCCGCCGTCGGCATCCTCCAGCGCTAGCTCGAGCATCGAGAGCGAGGGACCGCCCCAAGCGGGCGCCGTGTGACCCACGAGGTGAATCGACTGCTTGGGCAAGCACATCTGGACGGTGTACCAGAGCAGGGAGCCGCCGTCTTCGGAACGCTCCACGAGCTGACCGCCAGCGACCGCATCGAAGCTCACGACCGAGTCCGCGCCGACCATGTGAAAGTCGGGCAGCCACCAGGTGTTGATTCCGTCCACCAACGACTTCCACACGTCATCGACGCTGGCCCGGATCGGAATCTCCAGCTCGTACTTCACCGTTCTCGTCTCGCTCGTCTCAACACTCATGGTCTCACTCAAACTTTCGTCATCAATAGGGGCATCGCCCAGGTCTAGGTTCACTTGCGTCGCGGACGGCTCTTGCCCTCCGCCTGGTCTTTGAGGCGCGACATCGCCGAGGCCATTCCGCGCATATGTTTGGAGACCCACCGTTCGTAGATCCGCTGAATCGGCATCGGATTCAGCCGGTTCCAGCGCACTCGCCCCTGCCGCCGGATGAGAACGAGCTCCGCCTCGACGAGGACGTCGAGGTGCTTCATCACGCCGGTGCGGCACAGGTCTGGAAAGCGGTCGACGAGCTCCCCCGTCGTGAGGGCGCGCTTCGCCAGAGCATCGAGGATGCTCCGCCGCGTCGGGTCCGCCAGCGCCTTCCAGACAGCATCGAGATCAGTCGCCCTTTTCATGTCACCCGATAGTGACATATAGATCAGCGCGGCGTCTACCCCGCCTGCGCTCAAGAACATCGCCATCGGTCTCGCGGCCCTTGCAGGTCCGCTAGTTACGCCAGACCAGGTCCGCGATCACGGGCAGGTGGTCCGAACCAAGGTCGGGTCCGACGAAGGCTCTGGTCGCCTTCAGCGCAGCTCCATGCCACACGTAGTCGATGCGCATGAACCGACCGATCGGCAGGCCGAAGTAGCGCCCGAACATCGGAAAGGTGCGCCCCATCCCCCAGCCCACGTCGCCGAAGCTGTCTCGAAAACCAGCAGCGACGAGGCGCGCGTGGCTGGGGCTCCGCTCGGTCGTATTGAAGTCCCCCGCGATGATCGACGCGCCCATCGGATCCAGGAGCGCGCTCAACTTCATAAGATCGCGGCCGGCAGCGGCCCCCCGGTCCAAGACTCCGATCGAGGGTGAGAAGTGAACCGCCATGAGGTCGACCGATTTGCCGTTCAGGTCGAGCTCGACTTGCAGCGTCGGTCGGCCATCCTCGAGTCGGACCAGCGCTTCAGCGAGAATGGGATAGCCCGTCAGGATCGCCTTGCCGTCGATTCCGCCCGGGTAGAGCGCGCGATACGGATAGCGCTTCTCGCACAACGGGACCAGCGCTTCGGCGACGCGATCGGTAATCTCGACGAGCACAACGATGTCCGGCTTGGTGTCTTCGAGAAACTCCGCGATGCTCTCCGCGGAGACGAGCCCGACTCCCGTGTTGAAAGTCGCGATGCGAACCTTCGGTGTGCTCATCTCGAGCATGAACTCTCCCGGCGTGGTGTAGCGCCGCGGTTCTCCTCGCCAGTCCTTGATCAGGGGAACCGTAAAGAAGCACGCTCCGATCACCACGCTCGCCACTTGGAGACTCCCGAGGAGCATGCGATTCCGCAGATAGAGAACCGGTGTCAGCGCAAGCGAAGGAAGCGTCATCAAGAGCAGCAGGTTCGCAGGCGCGGTCAGCACCCACGGCGGTCCGCCGGGCATCAAGAGTGAGAGCGTCGTAACGAGAACGAGCACGCCGTGAATGAACGCGACGCGCTCGAGATCGAGCAACTCTGCAAGCGGTTTGGTCACCTGTAGGCAGGAATGCCTGTCAGCTCGTGACCGATCGCGAGAGTGTGGATGTCGTGCGTACCTTCGTACGTGATGACCGACTCCAGGTTGCACATGTGGCGGCCCACGTTGTACTCGAGGCTGATTCCGTTCGCGCCGAGCATGTCGCGGCAGACGCGCGAGACCTCGAGGGCCTTGTGCACGTTGTTGCGCTTGAACATCGAGACCTGAGCGGGCGTCACCTTCCCGGCGTCCTTGAGACGTCCGAGGCGGAGCTGGGCGAGCTGAGCGAGCGTGATGTCGGTCGCCATGTCCGCGAGCTTCTTCTGAGCGAGCTGGAAGCCGGCGAGCGGCTTGTCGAACACGATGCGTTCGCCCGCGTACTGCAGGGCCTCGTCGAAACAAGCGAGCGCTGCGCCCGTCGCTCCCCATGCGATGCCGTAACGCGCCTGCGTCAGGCAACCGAGCGGCGCCTTCAGTCCAATCGCATCGGGCAACCGATCGCTGTCGGGAACGCGCACGTCTTCGAGCACCAGCTCGGAGGTAATCGACGCGCGCAGACTGAACTTGTGCTTCTGTTCCGGCGCGCTGTAGCCCTTCGCGCCCTCGCGCACCAGGAAGCCGCGGATACCGTCTTCGGTGCGGGCCCAGACCACGGCGACCTGGGAGACCGTGCCATTCGTGATCCACATCTTGCGACCGTTCAGGATCCAGTCGTCGCCGTCGCGCTTGGCCGTGGTCAGCATGCCGCCGGGATTGGATCCGAAGTCGGGTTCGGTCAAACCGAAGCAACCGATGGCTTCGCCCGTCGCCATTTGAGGCAGCCACTCGCGCTTCTGCTCTTCACTGCCGTAGGCGAGGATCGGGAACATCACGAGCGAGCCCTGCACCGAGACGAACGAGCGCAGACCGGAGTCGCCGCGCTCGAGCTCCTGGCAGATCAAACCGTAGGAGACGCTGTTCATTCCCGCTCCGCCGTACTCCTCGGGAACCGTCGGCCCGAAGACGCCCAGCTCACCGAGCTCCTTCGTCATCTCGGTCGGAAAGGTTCCGGCCTCGAAGTGTTCAGCGACGATCGGCATGAATCGCTCTCCGACCCACGTGCGAATCGCGTCGCGCACCATGAGCTCCTCCTCGGAGAACTCGTCGTCGAGGTTCATGTAGTCCAGTTGGCGAAAAGCGTCCATCGATTTGCCTAATGAGAGCCGAAGCGGATGTGAGTGTGGTTCGGGGCGGTCCCCGCGGTTAGAAAAGGGACGCTGGCCGAATCGATTTCGAGCGCTCCATCCCGATCCGGCATTCTACAGCTCTTGTTCCCACGGCAAGTCCTCTGGCCCCCGATGTCCTCCAGAATTACTCCCTGCGCACTTTGCGGTTATCACAACCCGGGCGAGCTTTGCCCGCATTGTGAGCGCGCTCCGAAGGAGAAGTCCCTCGAGAAGCCCGTCGTAGGTGCCATCGGCGGAATCTGGACGGGCGTCATGGCGGTTCCGCGGGGGATGACCTTCCTCCTCAAGACCAAGGGCATCAAGCGCTGGCTGTTTCCCCCACTCCTTCTGACTGGCACGAGCCTGGCGCTCACGCTCTTCTGGTTGTGGAGCCTGATCTCCGCGATCGCGGGGGAGAGCTTGCCCGAGAACTTCGAGCTCGGCCCGCCGTCCTGGGAGTGGCTCGGTGACCTGAGCGAGAAGTGGGAGTGGGTCGGCACGGTCGTCGGGTCGCTCACCACCGCCGCGAACTGGCTCGTCAATCACTTCTACGGGCTCGTCGCCAACCGCTTCTCCGGGTTCATCGTCTACATGTTCTTCAGCGTGTTGGCGTCGTGGTACATCTTCTCGATCGCGTACGAGGCCTTTGCCGGACCGTTCCTCGACGAGATCCAGGCGCGCCTCGAGATCACCTGGTTCGGACGCGACCCGCGCAGCACCATCGAGCGCCCGACCGATCTGCCGGCGAACCGCTGCTTCCAGCTCAGCATGTTCGCGCTCGTGCCGGCTTGCTTCGCGATCGTCCTTGGCTTCCTGACTCCCTTCGCCTGGTGGATCGGACTCCTCGCCCTGCCCGTCTGCTTCGGCGTTGCTGTCGCCGTCGAGCCGCGGTTCGGAACCTGGCTGGCCTGGCTGGCGCGCATCGAGGGCGGAGCGATCCTGGTCAGCCTCAAGGCCTCCTTCGTGACCTTCCTGATCCTGTTCTTCACCTGGCCGCTGTACTTCTTCTTTCCGCCCTTCGGCTACATCCTGTTCGCCGTCATCTGCGGCTTCGCGACTTCGGTCAGCCTCCTGGACATCCCCTGCGAGCGACGGGGCTGGTCCCTCCGTCAGCGGCTGCGCTTCCTCCGCCGCAACCTCATGGCGTTGACAGCCTTCGGCATCGTCTCCGGCCTCCTGCTCGCCGTTCCGATCATTGGCGTACTGGTCATGGTCCCTTCCGCCTCGATCGGCGGACTGTGGCTCCTGTGCCGTCTGGACAAGTCTGAGCTCTAGGTGACAGACCTCGCTCCCGGGAAGGCACCGGCGTAGGATTCTCTCCCGAACTCGCGCCAGAACCCTCCTTCGAAAGCCGCCCGCCGTGTCCCGCTACCTGATCACCAGCGCTCTCCCTTACGCCAACGGACCGATTCACTTTGGTCACGTGGTGGGAGCCTACCTTCCGGCCGACGTCTTCGCGCGGACGATGCGCTTGCTCGGAGAAGACGTCCTGTACGTCTGTGGTGCGGACGAGTACGGCGTGGCGATCACTCTGAACGCGGAGAACGAGTCCAAGGCCTTCGGTGAGTACGCGGCACACTGGCGCGACGAGATCAAGACCACCTTCGATCACTTCGGGATCGAGTTCGATGTCTGGTCTGGCACGAGCAAGTCCGCTCATCATGCCGAGTTCGCACAGACCTTCTTCCGCCGGCTCAACGAGCACGGCTACCTCGAACAACAGGAGAGCGAGCAGCTCTACTGCCCGAAGGACGAGCGCTACCTCGCCGATCGATACGTAAAGGGCACCTGCCCGAAGTGCGGACACGAGGGCGCTCGCGGCGACGAATGCCCGGCCTGCGGCTCGTGGCTCGATGCACTCGCACTGATCAAGCCGACCTGCGGCACATGCGGAACCTCGCCCGAACGGCGGACGACGCGGCACTGGTATCTGGACATGCCCAAGCTGCGCGACGAGTTCATCGGAGAGTGGATCGAGAACCACCCCTGGAAGCCCAACGTCGGCACGTTCATTCAGAACATGCTCAAGGACGCTCCGAAGCGCGCGATTACTCGCGACCTGGCCTGGGGTATTCCCGTTCCAGAAGAGATTGCCGGCGAAGAGACGGGCAAGGTCATCTACGTCTGGTTCGACGCCCCGATCGGCTACATCTCGTTCACCGCCGAGTGGGCGGAAGCTCAGGGCACTCCCGACGCCTGGAAGGATTGGTGGAAGTCACCCGACACGCGCCTCGTCCAGTTCATCGGCAAGGACAACATTCCGTTCCACACGATGCTCTTCCCCGCGATGCTGCACGGCGTCCGGGACGACTTCGTGCTCCCCTGGCAAGTGCCGGCAAATGAGTTCTACAACCTCCAGGGGCGCAAGTTCTCGACCTCGGAGAAGTGGACGATTCCTCTCGAGGAGTTCTTCGAGCGCTACGACAGCGAGGCAGCTCGCTTCTACCTGCTCTCGAGCATGCCCGAGACTGCGGATAGCGAGTGGAAGTGGGAGGAGTTTCAGCGCTGCGTGAACAAGTCCTTGGCCGACACGATCGGAAACCTCGTCACGCGCGTCTTGCGCTTCATCGCGAAGCGGTGTGAGGGGAAGATTCCCGAGCTCAGCGAGGAGGCCGCCGCCGAGTTCGACCGCGTGCTGCTCACCGAGTGCGGAGACATCGGCGATCCCGCGGAACACGTCCGCGAGTTCCGCTTCCGTCGAGCAGCGGAGCAGCTCGTCGCCAATGCGGCCGTTGCCAATGTCTTCATCGACCGAGTGGAGCCCTGGAGTCTGTTCAAGAGCGACCCGGAGCGTGGCGGCGCCGCTCTCTCCACGGCCGCGCAGTTCATCGCGTGGATCGCTCAGTGGATGGCGCCCTTCATGCCCGGCAAAGCGCAGGAAATCTGGGAGATGCTGGGCTCGGACTCGCGCGTCTCCGAGTTGCCCTGGCCTGGACTTCCGAAGCCGGGCGAGTGGAGGACCCTCCCCGCCGGACGCGAGCTCGGCGAAGTCCGGGGCCTGTTCGCCAAGATCGACGACGAGACGATCGAAGCTGAGATTCGCGCGCTCCACGAGCGCTCGCTCTAGCTCCCTGGCCGACGTCGTGCGCGGCCGGTCGCTCCGCCGAGAGCTCGTCCGCAAGTTGCCCCCGGCTCGTTCAACGAGAAAGGCCGGCCTCCCTGCCGCGTGAGCGGAGGAGAAGCCGGCCTGTGTTCTGGGCTTTGCGGTCAGACGGACTGTTTCAGGTTCTTGCCGACTCGGAATCCGATCCGGCGTCCTTCTGCAATCTTGATCGCCTCGCCAGTGTGAGGGTTGCGACCCAAACGGGCCTTGCGAGCGCGAACCTCGAAAGTTCCGAATCCGGAGATAGTCACCGAATTCTCCTCCCGGAGGCCCTTCCGGATGCCGTGTAGCACGGCATCCAGCATGCGACCCGCTTGGAGCCGTGAAGTCATCAGTTCAGTTGCGACGTGTTCGACCAACTGTCCCTTGTTCACGGCTCGCTCCCCTTATTTAGCGCTTCTTGCGAGTCGTCTTGCGCTTGGCGGCCTTCTTGCGAGTGGCCTTTTTCTTGGCCTTCTTGCGAGTAGCCTTCTTCTTGGTGGCCTTCTTGCGAGTGGCCTTCTTGCGAGTGGCCTTCTTCTTAGCCTTCTTGCGAGTGGCTTTCTTCTTGGCCTTCTTCTTGGTGGCCTTCTTCTTGGCCTTCTTGCGGGTGGCCTTCTTCTTGGTGGCCTTCTTGCGCGTAGCCTTCTTGCGCGTTGCCTTCTTCTTGGCCTTCTTCTTGGTGGCCTTCTTCTTAGCCTTCTTGCGCGTGGCCTTCTTGCGGGTCACCTTTTTGCGCGTTGCCTTCTTCGCGGCCTTCTTACGCGTGGTTTTGCGTTTGGCCGCTTTCTTTTTTCGTTTTGCCATCTGAGAATTTCTCCTTGTGGACGTGTCGTCCGGACGGGTGTGCCCGAATAGGCACTAACACCACGACATCAGGGATTTCTATCGGTGGACAATGTATCTAGCTGTCCTGCCTTTTCTAAAAAGTTCTGCGGCTACAGCTGCTGCTTGCGCGTTAGTGAAGGCGAATTCGACGCGTTGATAACTAACAACTCGGTTGCGCGCGTGACGCATCAACGAATCGCGCGAGTGCGAAGAGGAAACGCGCGACCAAACCGCAAAGACGTCTCTCGCCGCAACACAGCGACCGCCCTAAGTGCCGCTTTGCGCAAGAACTTAGGTCAACGCCGCAACAACGCGACTCGGTCTGCGCGAGCGACTTATCTCCGACTTCGAACCCGAGTGCACCATCCCCAAAGCACCGCGTTTCACTCCTCGTTTGGTTCGGGTTCACTGCAATTCCCAGGAATGAGTATCCCAATTCTGGCACACGCGAGTTCTCACACGGGTGATTCGAAGAGCCTCGGTGTTTGAAAAAAAATTGCGAAAGCGGGCAAGAATCCGCCGCAGCACGCGCGTCGGTCGGCAGTTCGCACACAACAAAGACAGCGGTTCGCTCCCGGAGGAACGAGCCGCTGTGTACTCGAGCGACGAACGAGGTCTCGCTAGAAGAGCTTGTCGAGCGCAGCTTCCGCGCTTGCCGAGAAGTTCTCGTCGAGGCCGGACCCGCGTCCCTCGCTCTCGACTTCCACCTGCTGAAGGATCTCCTTCACGCGGCGATTGCACTCCTGAGCATAGAAGCGAACCAAGCCGAGGTTCGTTCTTCCGTCGAAGATCACGCCCATCAATGTGCGCGGACCAACGGCCTGAATTTGGATGCTGTTGGACACACCCTGGTGATGAAGAACGGCGAACTCGTCCTCCCCCATCAGGCGCGCCATCTCTCTCGTCGCTGCGAACGATCCCGCGATCAACGCGGAGACTGAATCGAGCGAGCTCTTGATGGACTCACCGCGTCGGGTCACCAGGTGTCCTTCGCGATCGATAAGCATGGCTGTCTTTGCTTTGGAGAGCTCCAAGAAAGCATCGAGCTCAGAGTTGAGTTCCTCGATTTCTTTCTCATAGAAAACCAAGCGGTCAGCACGGAGTTGTTGGTCGTGACTCATGATCGTCTCCTTGGCGTTTACAGGAAGGAGAGGATGGTCTTGGCGAGCACTGCACCGACAGCAGCTGCCAACAAGATGAACGCCACGGTGTAGACCGTGTTGCCCTGCTTCTTCACGGGCTCTGTGGCGACGGCCTTTTGCCGGCCCTTTGCTGGCCGCGCGCTGGCGGGCTTGCCGGCGACCTTCTTGGTCCTGGGCGTGCGAGCCGGTGCGGGCGCCACCGCGGTGGATGCAGCCACTCCCATGTCAGGGCGTGCTTGAAACTGAGGCTGGACTGCCGAGCCGGGAGCGGCAGGTGCGGCCCCTCCCGCTTGCGGAACCGCGCCTTCCCGAGGCGTGAAGCCGGTCTCCATCAGAGGAACGGCGACAGCGTCTCCTTCGGCGGAAGCGGCAGCCGGCTTCGGAACCGCCGCAGGCGGATTCGCAGCTGCGGGTTGACCAGCAGCGGGCGGAGCGAACTGTGCGCTCTGCTCAGCGGGAGCCTGGGGCGCTGCAGCTTGCGCGGGCGCTACGTTTGCAGCGGGTGCCGAGCTCGCGCCAGCAGCCGAGCTCTCCTGCGAGAGGTTCTTCAAGACCACGGCGGCCAGCGCCTTGAGAGTCGGGAAGACTCCCTGGCCCGTGTTTGCCACAGCTTCGAAGGACGGCGCTCCGTACTGGTTCAGGTCGGCCTCGAGGGTCTCGACCGAGACAGCACCGGGCATGTCGCGCTTGTTGTACTGAATGATCAGCGGCATGTCGGCGAGGTTCTTGCCGTACTCCGCCAGGTTCTCTTCCAGGTTCTTCAGCGACTCGATGTTCTGTTCGCGCATCGACTCTTGCGAGTCCGCAACGAAGATAACACCGTCGCAGCCCTGCAACACGAGCTTGCGCGTCGAGTTGTAGTAGACCTGACCGGGAACCGTGTACATCTGGAAGCACGTGCGCATCCCCGCGACCGTGCCCAGATCGAGCGGCATGTAATCGAAGAACAGCGTTCGATCGCCGTCCGTGCTGATACTCGTCAGATCGCCGCGGTTAGGAGCTGGCGCGCGCTGGTGCACCACCTCGAGGTTCGTCGTCTTGCCGGACATTCCCGGTCCGTAGTAGACGATTTTCGCATTGATCTGCTTCTGAGCAAAGTTGATCTGGACCATTTCAGTTCCCTTGGGGATCCCCACCGCTTAGCCCCTTCTCGAGGCTAGCTGTTGGGGACTCTGTCGCAGTGGTGTCCGCTCGTTTGGGGAACGGACTCGGAGGCTCTAAATCGCTAATGGTTTCAGAAACCGCGGCCTCACCCATTCCCCGCAAGATGCGTTGAATGCGTGCGGCCACGCCTTCCATCGGCAGCCACAATTCTTCCGGGCCGAGCCCGGGTTCGAGAACGACCAGAAGGACCGCACCCGAAGTTCTAAGGAGGAGCAGTGAGCCTCGCGCTGCGCGCAACACCACGCGTCGGGGTGCATCGCAAGACAGGAGCGACATGCAGTCGGTCAGCTCGTCGAGCCAGCCAGCACACATGGCGGCTAGCGCATCGGAGTCGCTGAGCGCGCAGCTCTCGGAGCCGGCCGATTCGACCTTGGTGCCGGGCACCGCGACGGGCACACCGTCATCGGAGATCAGCGCGGCGAGGATGACGCCCGGCTGTGAGGCGAGGGGATCGAGGACTTCAATCACGACTGCACCTCGTCCGTGTCGGCTTCGACACCAGCCAGGTTCATGAGTGCTTGCTCACGCGAGCGCGGAAGTTTTCCCGAGCACCAGATGGCGCCTGCGTCCATCTCGCCCGAGACCACCGCGATGCTGCCGAAGTTCCCTTCGAGCGAGATCGAGGACACTTGTCCAAGACCCAAGCGGCGAGCGGTCGTGCGACCGGTCTTCACGATCTTACGCATCGCGCGCGCAGAACGCTCCGCAGTTGCGCCTTTCGGTCCCTGAACCAGGCCGGTGCTTCCCCGAAGGTAGACGACCGCGTTGACACCGGTCTCGGCCGCGAGTGACTGAAGCAAGGGGCGAACATCGCGCTTGGCTGAATCTCCGCGTGAGTGACGTTGATCGTCGCCGACCAGCTTGCCGGTTCTCTCGACGTCGCGAAGCGCCTTCGAAATGCTCGGCGCTCCCTCTTGCAGAGCGGAGAGCTTGCGGAAGCGTCCCTCGAGAACCGGATCGCCGGGATCCAACTCGAGCAACTGAGAGGCGACCCTGCGTGCCTCGGTCCAGGCGCCGATTGCGCTGGCGAGCTCGAGGCGCAGCTTCCAGGGTCGCGGATCGCGATCCAGCTGCTGCTCACACTCAGAGAGGAGATCGAAAGCACGCTGCCCCGCATCGCGACCGCGGTCCGAGAGGAAGCGCGCGACGAAGACTCGGGCGAGCATCAGCGTCGCTTCGGGTCCCGGGTGGGCGCTGAGCCACGCCTGCGCGCACTCTTCGGCGCGCATGGTCTGGTCGGTCTCGAGCAGCACGCTGCACATCTCCGAGTAGATGGCCGGGCGCGGTGCCTCGCGCAGCTCGCGCTTCAGCTCACCGAGACGATCTTCGCGGTTCGCGCGACGAGTCCTCTCGGCAAGGCGCTGGAGCTCGGGGTTACCGGGATAGGCAATCAGCCCCTCTCCGCAGACTCGCAGGGCTTCTTCGGACTCTCCATCCCAAGCGTGTTCGCGTGCGAGGGCAGCGTACGCCGTCGGCGACGGGTCCGTCATCAGACGCTTGCGCGCTTGACGTAGCCTGTTGTGCGAGAGCATCCGTCTAACCAACTTCACCCGTTCACCTCTAGCTCTTGTTCGATGGCTTCGAGATCTCTTCGAACCTGATCGGCCTCAGTCCAGCCCTCCGGTGCTACCTCGAGCGCGTGCCGCAGCGACTCGATCGCGTTCTGGTACTCTTCTTTCGAGACGTATTCGATTGCGCGCTCACGAGCGGACTCCGCTTCGAGGCGTCGATTCACGAGGTCACTGCCGATCTTCGTATCTTCGAGTGTCTTCGCCGTCTGCAGCTGAATGACCCGAGTGCTGAGCCGGGACTTCTCGCCGCTCTCCATGTACGAGCCTATCCAGAGCGGATGCTCGTCGATGAACTCCGTGACGGCTGCGAGGCGCGTTCGCGACGCTTGGAGATCACCCTCGGCTGCTGCCGGGAGCTCGTTCCACATCGACTTCACCTGGACTTGGTACATCACCAGAAGAGAGACAACGAGCGAACCCACGAACGAACGAAGCACGAGCGGGCGACGGCTCGGCTCGGCTTCCTCGGACTGTAGGTTTGCAGTACTCATGGATTCAGAAGCTTCTGACGGCACTCAGAGCGGGGGCAGGATCGACATATCCTCGACTGAGAATCATCAGGGCATCACGCGTATCGGAACCCTCAAGTCGCAGGCTGAAGCCAAACAGCTTCCGCTTGTAACTCTTCGAACAGCTCCTGCGAATCGAGCTCGAAATGAGGCCTCTCGCTGTCGCGTTCGGAAGTTTTTTCGGTACGGCGTGATGCATTCGAAGGACTAGGGGACCGGAATCGTGCTGATCGCTCCGGAGACGTTCCCGGCGGGGTCGATCAGTCCATTGACGTCGATCTGGTCGCCCGACGTCATCGCACTATCGAGGGTCAGGCGAACCACATCGGCGCGCAGGATGGTCACCGCGGTCACCAGCTGGCCTCCATCGGAGGTGTAGTTGGCGACGTTGCCGGCGAAGGCTGCATCGACGTCCTCGGTGAAGCGAATGTCCACCATCAACCCGCTGCCGTTCGCGCGCAGGTTCGGGAAGGACTCCGCGAAGCCCGGAGCCGTCGTGTCGCCGGTGCAGAGACCGGCCAGGTTGCCGTCCGGGCTCATGACGTTGCCAGAGACATCGGTGATGCCTGTAGCAACGACGTTGAGGGCCAACGAGCTCACCAGATCCGACGTGGCCGGAAGCTTGATGTGTACGCGGTCGTTGTTGCTGTCGAGCCGCATGGTCGAGCCAGTGATGTCTACCGGCACGCCCGACTGCGTGATGACGTAGTTGCTCGTCTGCAGAGCAGTCGCCGGATCGACGGCCTCGTCGAAGGTCACTGTGACCTCGTCCGAACCGAACCCGGAGCGGCTGATTCCAGCGACGGTCGAGAGCAGCGGTCCGGCCGTGTCTTTGGCGACAACGGCCAGCGATGCGACTCCGGCGTTACCCGCGCGGTCCGCAATCGTCGTGCTCAGCATTTCACCGATCGCGACGGAGGCGAAAGTGGCTCGCACTGTCCTGCCTCCGACCTGAACCGCTGTCGTCGGGTTGACCCCGTTGAGTGTGATGATCGCGGTGTTGACGGCATCCGTCGGATCGATGGACTCATCCATCAAGAACAGGACCGCGGTAGCCTCGTTCGCTGCGTCGATCATGACCGAGCCAGCCGGCAGAGAGGGATTGGTCGCATCCGAAGCTCCGTCGGCGTTCAACGTGCCAGCCGTCGTGCCGGCGATCGCCACGCCTTGACGCGAGGACAGCCCCGAGATCGTCATGTCGTAGGAGCTCGCCGTCGCGAGGTCCGGCGCACCGGCCGTATCCAGGTCGATCGTCACCGTGCGGTCGCCGTCGAAGCTGAAGGTCGACGTGGAGAGGTCCACGGTCGCCATGCCCAGCTTGAAGTCGTAGTTCGACGGATCGAGGATCTCCCAGCTGCTCATCGGGCGATCGAAGGCGACGATGACCGAGTCGTTCTGCTCGCCACTCTGGACCAGGAAGTCAGAGCTGCCGACGTTCAAGACCGGCGTACCGGCTTCTTCGGCGAGGATCGCCGCCATGCTGACGGGGAACATCGCGTTGCCCGCCAGGTCCATGACACCCGAGATGTCCAACGTGTCACTGAGGGCGACGACGAAGCCGAAGGTCAGCGTGGCTCCCAGATCGTCCGAGTGGAGGGTCACCGACTGCGGAGTTCCGCGCAGCGTTCCACCCGAGTCGCGAATGGCGTAGGCCGTCAGGCCCGTCGGGTTCGTGGACGGGTGGAAGATGTCGTCCAGCTCGGACATCGGCTCGCTGAAGCGCACGTGCACCTGGTTCGAGAAGCCCGTATCCAAGAAGACGGACTCGAGCAGAGGCAACCGCGACTCGGCGCTCACGTTACCGGCGAGGACCGCACCGCTGATGGTGTTGCCGCCAAGATCGCGAAGCCCCGTGAAGGTCAGGTTGAAGTCGTCGCCCGAGCGCAGGTTGATCCCGCTCGCGACGCCGAAGGTCATCGTCGCCGTTCGGCTCGCCGCGTTGTAGACGATCGTCGTGTTCGCTTCGGTGATGTCCGTTCCCACCGGCGTCTGGACGGTCCAGTTCGCGGCGGTCGTCACCTCGGAAGCGATCATGTCGTCGCTGAACGAGACTGTCAGGGTGTCGTTGTCCGAGCCCTCGATGGCCGTCGCCGTGGCAGAGCTGGGGATCGGCGCAGTGTTGTCCGTCGTCAGGACGGTCAGGCCGGCAGCGGGTGCCATGACGTTGCCCGCCAGGTCCTGAACGTTCGAAGCGCTGGCCGTCACGTCGCCGGGAATCGCGGCTGCGTCCAAGACGAGGCGCACGACTTCCTTGCTCGAGAGCAGAGTCGCCGTGTTCACGGTGAGTCCGCCCGTCACGGCCCAGTTACCCGGGATCTCAGCGGCGACCGAGTCGACATCTTCAGAGAGCACGACGTCGAGCGTCTTGCCGGTCGTATCGACGGAGCGGTTCTGCGTGACGGAGAGGACCGTCGGGAGGACCGTCTCTCCGCTGACCGTGCTCATCACCGAGCTGGCGAAGGGTTGTCCGTCTACGTCGAGGGCCTCATTGGCGATTGCCGGGCCGAGCGTGAACGCGTCGCCGTTGCTGAAGTCGTCCGTCAGGCCGATCGTGAGGGTCTTCGCGTTGAAGTCGTAGGTCAGGCTCTGAGTCGCGAGGTCGACGGTGACCGCGTCCACGACCAGCGACCAGTTCAGCGGGTTCTCGGCGCTGAGCGGCTCGAAGGCCTGAACGAAGGTCGCGACGAGGTTGTCGCCGCCCTCGTTCGCGACCGTCGTGAGGGTCGGTGTCGCGGCGAACGCATTCGCAACCGTCGAACCGGCAGTGACTGCGATCGAGCCACCGGCGAAGGCGTTGCCGTGCGCATCGACAACGTTCGACACGGTGACGTTGGTCACGCCGGGAATGACGGGTCCGGTGAAGCTGACACGCAGGACGGCGTCCGAGGGCTGAGCGACGGACGCGGCGAAGATCGGGAAGCCAGGGTTGAAGTTCACGGCTTGCGCGGCGAAGACCGGGTCGACGGCCTCGCTGAAGGTGAAGTCGACGACGAGGCCATATTCGCTCATGCCCAGGTTCTGGACGGCGCTACCACCGACTAGCGTCGGAGCGACCGCATCACCCGTCGCCGTGCCGGCGACTGGAGCGCTGGCGAGGCTCACGTCGGCAACACTGTTCAGGCTCGTAGCAGCGAAGGTGAAGGTCGAGTGCAAGTTCGCGGTCGCCGGGAGGTCGACTGTCATGACTTGCGTTGCCGGGGTGAGGTCCAGGACGGCCCCGGTGAGATCCATGACCGTACCGTTGACGCGCAGCTCCCAGTTGGAGGCGTCTTCGGCTTCGGACTCGACCACGCGAGCGCCGGCGAAGGTCACCGTTAGGTCGTCCGAGCCGAGCGGACCGACCGTCTGGGTTCCGGAGACCGTGAAGGTCGGAGCGGCCGTGTTCGTCGAGGTCACGGAGCTGAAGGCATCCGAGACACCGGAGACGCCAACGACCTTGACCTGATCGGAAGGCGAGACGCGCGCGTCCCAGGTCACGGTCGCAACGTTGGCTACCACGGTGGCGGTCAACGCCATCTGTGTGCTCGAGGTTGCGAAGTTTGCCGCGACAACACCCGGAGGGAGATCGGAGATGAAGGTGATAACCGTCGTCTGTCCATCCGGATCCATCGTCAAGTCCTGTGAGGACGACGTGATCGAATTGGCCGAGGAGCCCGAGCTCGAGCTCGAGCAGGAGACGGCGAGGCAGAGAATAAGAGCACTAAGCGCGGCTCTACGCAGCGACTTCCCGGATGTCATTGCTAGTCTTTCGTACCGAGGTGTTGTGGCCGGGGAGGCCTGGGACGCGGCTCCTTGACTTGAGGAGCCTCGGTGCACGGACCGCTACACGCCGTGCGCGCAGGAGTTCGTACGTGCCTCGATATCGGCGGCCTCGGTTTCGCGCCTGAAGCTCCGGACGGGAAAGCTTTCGGGGATGGCGATTTTTCTTACCGCGACCAATGGGCGCGGCTCGTCGCCACAGCTCTCTACATCCGCCGCAGAGCGGACGACTGTCCTAAAAAATGACCGGGCGCAGGAGCGCTTCCGACAGGAAGACCCCGGAGTTCGTGACGAAGACCGCCTGAACGCCGAACTCCAGGCCGACGAGACTCGGCTGGTTGGGAATCTGAATCAGCCGAGTCGAGAAACCCTTTCCGTCTGGAATGGCTCCGCGCCAGAGAAACGGCTGGGTCGTATCGATCCAGTTGAGCCCGCTCCAACCGCTGACCACCGAGCCGGAGCTCGCCTCGCCGCCGAGCAAGACCACCGTGTAGAGCTGACCAGGGCGATGGGTCGCCAGCCAGAGCTGGCCGCCACGGACCGGAGGCTCCAGCAACTGGAGGTCGCGCTCACCCGTGTCGAAGAGCCTGACCGAGCCCGTCGTTGCGAAGTTGTTCGCGTGCTGGTCCTTGGCCCCCAGCGCGACTCGAGTTCCCGTCTCGTCGAGCGCGAGCGCTCGAACACTGCCTGGCAGATCGACTGCCAGCAGGTCCGTGTCCGTACTGACATCCACGAGCAGGAGTTCAGGCTGCAAGTCACCCAGCCCCCACAGTCCGAACGCTGCACGTGAACCGTCCAGCGCGAGCTTCACGACCTCGGGAAAGTTTTGGTAACCGCCGATCACGCCGGTCTGCTCGCGCAGCACGAGTCGATCGTTCTGCGCCAGGTCCCAGACCTCGAGCCGGATATCGACTCCATTGGAGAAGCTCCACCAACCCACAGCGAGTGTCTCGCCGTCGCCATCGAGGGCCACTCGAGTTGGAAGCTCCGTGCCCGAACCGGCGACGCCAGCGCCTTCGACGAAGACGCCGCCCGCTTCGCTCAGCAAGCGAACGAGCCCGAAGTCACCGTAGGCCACTGTCCTACCATCGGCCGCAATCGCGAGCGCGTTCGTGCTCGCCAGAATTTGTTCTTGATGCCAGACGGTACCGGCCCTGTCGATCACCCACAGGTCGAGACCCGCGATCAGTGCGATGCGCTCGCTCGCTTCGGAGTAGGCCATCGCCGAGAGTCCGGTGCCGGAAACCGTAACTCGCGAGAGGAGGTTACCGTCGGACGGGTCGAGCCAGTCGACGTGCACACTCGCATTGGAGTAGGTCGAGACGACAACGGCGTCCGCGCGCACGCCGCACTCGAGGAGGGACGGCCGGTCGGTCGCGACGCCCGGGTCGTAGGTCCAGCTGGAGCGGAAGGCGCTGCCGCTGAGGACGCTCGCCGAAGGGTCGTGCCCCATGACGGTCGTGCGTCTGCTCGAACCGAAAGGCAACTGGATGAGAGAGAAGAGCTCGCTCGCCTCGTCGCCGGCACAGACGAGCACCGGGCCGATGGCACCTACGGGAGAGTCGTCTTGTAGGAGCGTCGCGGTCGTGCTGTCCCCCGCAGTCGAGGCGAGGAGCAGCTGGGGGTTGGCGATCGACGGCCCGGACCAGACCAGCTCCCCGCGCGCAGCGAAGGCAACCGAGCGGGGAATCCATGGCGTCGCGGCGGGCGCATCGAGGCGCCAGCGCTGGCCGGACACGAAGGTCTGCGGAGGCAAGACTCCGACGGAGACCGGTGGGCTGACCGGACCTTGCGCCGTGGGGAGAGGCGCGAGGGCGAATGCCGCGCAGAGGGCGAGCAGGCGGCGGAAGGCGGGGGTAGAGGGCATAAGAGCGGGGTCTCGATAAAAGTCTATCCCGCCCGCTGCGAGGAGCCGGCGCCGCTCGACGATTGGCACCGGATTCATTAGTCTCTTCGGCCCTCGAACCGCCCTTGGCGGCTATCGATGCGCCCTCTGGGCCGCGCCAGTGCTGTCTCTGAGCGGCCAGGCCTTGGCTCGGTGAGGGCAAACCGACGGAAGAGAGGGCCACGCTCGCCTCGAATCCCGCTCCCGAATCCGCCGCTCGCGCGCCCACCGCGGCTCCTCCGCATGAAGCAGACAACGCTCCACGACACCCACGTGGCCCTCCAGGCCAAGATGGTCGACTTCGCCGGCTGGCGCATGCCCGTCCAGTACGACTCGCTCCTCGACGAGGTCCGCACCGTCCGCAGCAAGGTCGGACTCTTCGACCTGTGCCACATGGGCCGCCTCTCTATTAAAGGTGCGGACGCGGTGCCGATGCTCGATCGCCTGACGACCAACTACTGCGCGAAGATTCCGGTTGGAGCGATTCGCTATGGCCTCTTCTGCCGCGAGGACGGTGGAGCGATCGACGACCTGCTCGTCTATCGCGAAGAGGATGGCATCTACTTGGTCGTCAACGCCTCCAACTGCGAGGAAGACCTGGCTTGGATTCGAGCACACACCGACGGATTCGATGTCGAGGTCACCGACCACACCAGCGAGCAGGCCATGCTCGCGCTCCAAGGCCAGGACTCGCAGTCCGTTCTGCAGAAGCTGACCGAGGACTGCGACCTCTCCTCGCTCAAGTACTACCGGTTCACCTTCGGGACGGTTTGCGGCCTCCCGAACGTTCGCATCTCGCGCACGGGCTACACAGGCGAAGATGGTTTCGAGATCTACTTTCCTGACGCGGAGGCTCCCCGGGTCTGGAAAGAGCTGTTGGCCGCGGGAGAAGAATTCGGGATCAGGCCGATCGGTCTCGGCGCCCGGGACACGTTGCGCCTCGAAGCGGGCATGTCCCTCTACGGACACGAGATCGACTCGAACCACAACCCGGTCGAAGCCAACCTCCACTTCGGAATCTCGTTCGCGGAGGAGAAAGGCGACTGGATCGGACGCAGTGCGCTCGAGAAGATCAAAGCCGCCCCGCGCCAGGCGATCATGGGGATGACGACCGAGGGCAAGCGCGTTCCTCGCCAGGGCTACAAGCTCTTCGTCGGCAATGAGGAGATTGGCTACGTCGTCTCCGGCAGCGTCTCTCCCACACTTGAAACGAACATCGCTTCGGTCTACGTCCGCGTCGGTTTCGACTCGGAAGGCACCGAAGTCGAGATGGATATTCGCGGCAAGCGCCAGAGCTGTCGCCTACAGAACCTGCCGTTCTACTCCCGAACTCGGAAGTAGCGCTCACCCCACTAACCTTCGTCAGAACGAATAGAACAGAGAATTCGCTATGCGCCCCGATGACCGCAAATACACCAAATCGCACGAATGGGTGAAGATCGACGGTGCGACCGCTCTGATCGGCATCACCGACTTCGCTGTCAACGAGCTCTGCAGTGGCAATGAAGGCGACCTGGTCTACTGCGACTTGCCCGAGCCCGGCCGCGACCTCGAGATCAGTGAGACTTTCGGTGAGATCGAGTCGGTCAAGTCCGTCTCCGACCTCGACTCCCCCCTTGCCGGATCCGTCGTCGAGACCAACGCACTGATCGAAGAGCACCTCGAGATCCTCTGCAAGGACCCCTGGGACAAGGGCTGGTTGATCCGCATCAAGTACACCTCCAAGGACATGGACGACCTCATGGATGCGTCCGAGTACGAGGAGATGATCTCGCAGGAGCAGCATTGACGGACTGCTGGAGATTGCTCCAGCACTTCGACGCGGAGCCTGGCTTCAATATGGCCGTCGACGAGCAGCTGCTCCTCGGCGGCTCTTCTATGCCCACTCTGCGCTTCTACACCTGGAAGCCGGATGCTCTCAGCCTCGGCTACTTCCAGCGCTGGGTCGACGTCCCCGCTGCCGAGGAAGCCAGCATCGTCGTGCGCAGGCTGACCGGTGGTGGCGCGATTCACCACGCGCGGGAGCTGACCTTCTCGCTCACCGCGCCCCTCGATCATCCGCTCTACCGTGGGCCGGTTCGCGAGTCCTACGAGCGCGTCCACCGGGCGATCGCGATGGTGCTCGCGGACTACGGAGCACGCGCGAGCCTCCGCGGTGAGCAGGTTGTCACTTCCGATGTTCCAGAGACCGGCATGTGCTTCCACAAGTCGACCGATCTCGACCTGATCTGGGACGCGGGAAAGGGACTCGGCTCTGCCCAGCGCCGAACCGCCGGACGAGTCCTCCACCACGGCTCGCTCAAGCTGGGAACCACCGAGCTCGAGACCGGGATCGCCTCTCTGGAATCCCACGCGCCGGAGCTGGAGCCGGAAGAGCTAGCCAGGGCCTTGCAGGCGGCTTTCCCGGAGCTCCTCGGGATGAAGCTCGAACGAGGCGAGCTCGCTCCGTCGGAGCTCGACCGAGCTCAAAGTCGATCGAATCACTTTCGATCTTCGACTTTTCTCCATCGGCGTTGATACTTTTGGAAGGACGCTCGCGCTCGCCCTTCGTGACACTCGCTCGCCACACGCCGGCACGCGAACCTCTGCCATGCACTCCATCGCCAGACCGACAGGCCCTACCCGACTGGCGGGAGCCCTCGGAGCCCTCGCTCTCGCTGTCAGCTCCTGCGCGCGCCCGCCCGAGCGCCCGGACATCCTGTTCATCTCGATCGACACGCTGCGGTCCGACCACCTCTCGCTGTACGGGTACGAGCACGAGACGAGCCCGCGACTCGATGAGTTCGCGAAGGAAGCTCTCGTCTTCACGCACGCGCAGACACCGCGCGCCAAGACCACACCCGCCATGGCCTCGGTTTTCACCGGGCTCTACCCCCACGACCACGGTGTTCGCGACCTCGCCTCGCCGCTCGACCCGCGCATCCCCGTGCTCGCCGAACAGCTCAAGAGCGGCGGCTACAACACGATTGGGATCGTCGCGAACTGGGTCCTGACCGATGAACACTCCGGGCTGGCGCGCGGCTTCAAGACGTGGAACGAAGAGCTCTCCGATGAGGTCGGCGTGCCCCCGCACAATGTCCAGCAACGCCGCGCAACTTCGATGACGGACGCGGCGCTCGAGCTGCTCGACCTCAACAGTGCGCCCAAGCCCGAGGGCCAGCGAGCCCCGTGGTTCGCCTGGCTGCACTACATGGATCCGCACGGCGCCTACGATCCGCCCGAAGAGCACCGGCTGTTCGAGACGGAGCCGGAGTGGCTGCCCTCACCCGACAGCTTTACGCCTCACCCGATCCACAAGCCGCGTTTGACGGAGTACAACATTCCGGAGTCCGCGAAGACTTCGGATGGGCGCATCGACCTCGCCAAGGTCCGCGCACTCTACGACGGCGAGATTCACTACGTGGATGCCGAGATCGGTCGGCTGTTCGACGCTCTCCGCGAGGCCGGACGATTCGAGACCACGCTGATCATCGTCACCTCCGATCACGGCGAGAGCTTGGGAGAGCACCGCTACTGGTTCGAGCATGGCTTCTACACCTACGAGACGACCTGCCGAGTTCCGCTGCTGATTCACCTGCCGGACCGACCGGACGCCAGAGCGCCGACGGGCCTGCGCCACTCCGATGTCTCGCTCGCGGACATCACACCGACGATCCTCGAGTACCTAAATCTCGCACCGCTCGACCGCCGGAGAACGAGTCGCACGCGGCCCTACGGGAACTCGTTCGCGAGGCTGCTCTCGGAAGAGCAGTCCAAGCGCCGACCGGTGTTCAGCGAGAAGGTGGAGCGCGCGGATCTCTCGGGGACGATTCAGGACAAGGCGGTGCGACTCGGAGACTGGAAGCTGATTCGCCGCTACACGCAGCTCTTGCCGGAGGGGCCCGGCGCTCCCCTGACCTCCGGAACCGAGCGCGAGCTCATCGTCTTGTCGGAGGAGCTCTACGACCTCGCCGCCGATCCCGGCGAGACGAATAACCTCATCGCCGATCCACCGGACTCGGCTCCGCTCTCCGAGCTGTCCTCACTGCTGCTCGAGTTCTTCGAGGCCGATACCGACCTGGCGGAGCTCGCTCAGATCCTCCAGCGCCAGCGCGAAGAGCTGGAGAGCAGCGATCCGGAGAGCTTGCGCAACCTTGAAGCGCTCGGGTACTGAGACCGGATGAAGGACATGAGCTTCACTCGGATCGTGCTCGCGCTCGTCGCGCTGATGCTGGTCGTGAAGCTGACGCTCGTCTTCTCGCTGGCCGACGTCTTCTTCTACGGCGAGGAGCTGGAGAAGGGCACGGCCGCGAAGGCCATGATCGATGGCATCGACGTGCCCCACTACGCGCTGGCCTACCACTACTACGAGGGTGGCGGCTTTGCGATCAGCCACCTGACGGCTGTGGCCTTTCTCGCTGTCGGTCAGAACGTCCTCGCGCACAAGCTCGTCTCGCTGTGCCTCAACGTCGCGATCCTGCTCGCGGGGCTCTGCTTCCTGCGCAAGAACTGGGGCACCACCGCCGCGGTTATCTTCGGACTGCTCTACACCTTCGGTCCCGGCGCGTTCCAGAAGCTCTCCCTGCTCAACCTCGGCATCCACTACGAGTCGTCGCTGTTCCTGCTGCTCGTCTGTCACTTCGGTGCGCGACTCTTGTGCGACGAGGTGATCGGGCGAAGGACTGTCATCGCCTTCGGACTCGCGGCGGGCTTCGGCACCTTCTTCAACTTCGGGATCCTGCCGCTCTCCGCCTTCTGGATCGCGGTGCTGTTCCTACTGCGGAGGAGCAGCTTCGATCAGGCGAACATCCTGACCCTCGGGTGGAGCCTCCTCGTCGGAGCGCTGCCACTCATCCTGATGTGGCTCGCCGTCGGCAACGAGGTCTTCAACATCCACGGCACCTCACTCGTCGGCGGTGGCGAGGAGTCGGAGGCTGCACTCGGAAACCTGGCGGCCCTGTCGAGCTTCACCAGCTCGCTCTTCGAGAACCTGAACGCACTCCAGCTCTCGATACTCGCGCTCTGGATCGCCGTTCCCGTCCTCGGTCTCAAGCTCTCATCGAGCCATGGCAGCCGCGACTCGCACAGGCTCTACCTGGTCCTGTGCGCCTACGCTCTCTTCTTCGCCGTGCTGTATGTCGCCAGCCCGTTCGTCGTGAGCGAGGCCTTCCACCACTTCCTGTTCCAACGCCTGACTCCGTTCTGGATCGTGGCGCTGTGCCTCATCTCCGCCACGCTCGGAACGATGTTGGCGGCGGCTCGAGCCTCTGCCGAGAACAGCAAGCTCGCGGGATACGCGCGTCCTCTCTTGGCGCTCTTTCTCCTGGCGGGAGTCGGAGCCACCGCACAGGCCGTTGCAGCGGGAAGTGGACGCGGGCTGAGCGAGAACTTGTCGCTGCTCACTCAGACCAAGGGCTACACGTATATCGAGTACTTCGCGAAGTTCATCCCGCACCTGCCGGGCGATCATGAAGAGCAGCTCCAGACGCTGCTCGAGTTCGACGAGCCCGCGCGGCCTCTGCTCTACGCCGACGCCGCAGCCGCGCTCTACAGGCGAAGCACCCTCCCGCCGGAGACGATCCTGGCCGCCTTCCAGAACGCGGACCGCGAGGACTACCTCGAGTTCATGCCCGGCCTCGGTCCGTACCTCCACTACCGCGTCAACGGTCGCATGAAGCTCGCGCTCCAGAACGCCGTGCAGATGCCCACCCAGCTGCGGGCCGTGTTCATCGAAGCCCTCGGACGCCGCGGGCTCTACCTGAACCCGCCGCCGGAGAAGCTCGTGCTCGAGATCGAAGATTGGGCCAGCAATCCGCCGCCCTCTCCGTACTACCGCGGCATCGGCTATCGCACCTTCCTGGCCTATCGCCTTGACCCGGATGAGGCCGCCGAGTTCATTGACTCGCTCCCCGAGCCTCAGCAGGGCCTAGTTCGAGCGGGCTATCTCGCGGCTCGCTCATTGCACCAGTTCCCCGAAGGCTCCACGCAGTAGGATCTTGGCACCCGTGACTCCCTCGAGACTCCAACTGATCGCAGCCTGTCTGCTCTTCTCAAGCTGCAGCGAAGCGGTCATTCCTCCGCCGCGCGGTGTACTGCTGATCAGCGTCGACAGCCTGCGCGCCGACCACGTGACGAGCTACGGCTACAAGAGCTCCACGCGCCCGGAGATCGACACCATGCCGATCGTCGCGCGCAAGCTCGCGCGCGACGGGACGCAGTTCCAGAACGCGACCTCGACGACCAGCTGGACGCTGCCCTCTCACATGGCGATGCTCACGGGCCTGCCCGACGAGCTCCACCGGGTCCGGGAAATCGGATTCCGGTTGAGCGAGAGTCACCAGCTCTTGTCCGAGCAGTTCAAGGAAGCCGGCTGGAGGACCGCGGGCTTCTGGTCCGGACCCAACCTCGACCCCTGGTTCGGTTTCTCGCGTGGCTTCGATGTCTACGTCGACTGCAGCACGAGTACGGCAGCCAATGAAGGCGAGGTCTTCAATGTGAAGTCCGGCATGAGCGCCCAGCAGGTCGCCAACACGAAGGCCGAGCTCAAGGAGCTCCACGACGCTTCGCACGTCGGGATCACGGGACACAAGACCGTCGCTGCCTTCGATGAGTGGTTCGCCGGCGTGAAGCCGGACGAGCGCTTCTTCGCCTTCGTGCACATGTGGGACGTGCACTACGACTACACGCCGCCGCCGGAGTTCGACATCTTCGATCCGGACTACCGCGGCAGCATCGATGGCGTCGATGTCGACGATCAGTCGTCGGTTCGCAATCCGCCGAGTGCGCGCGATGTGGAGCACGTGCTGGCCTTGTACGACGGTGAGATTCGCCTGACCGACAGCAACATCGGACGCATGCTCGGCTTCCTGGAGAAGAGCGGTCGGTTCGACGACACGCTCATCATCTTCACTTCGGACCACGGTGAAGAGTTCTTGGAGCACGGCAACTTCGGCCACGGCAACACGCTGTTCGAAGAGGTCACGCGCATCCCGCTGATCCTACGCTATCCGGCTGGCATTCCCGCAGGAGAGCAGAGGTCCGGCCTGGTCGGCCTGGTCGATATCGCACCGACCATCCTCGAGCTCTGCCAGCTGCCGGTTCCTTCAAGCATGTGGGGCACGAGCCTCATGGCCGAGATCCGTGGTGAGCTCGAGCCGCGCCTCATGCCGCTCGAGCGCTCTTTCTTGGTTCCCGATGGCGGCGGCATCAAGGTTGAAGAGATGCGCGGCGTTCGCGCCGAGGACTTCAAGCTGATCCGCGACATGGACAGCTCCGGCGGCAAGATCTACTTCTACGATCTGGAAGCCGACCCGCTCGAGCTCGAGCCGCGCCTGAGCGGAGAGCTCGGCAAAGGCGACGCGCGTGTTCGCAGTGCGCGCGAGCTCTGGAACGAGCTGGACCGTGGTGCAGAGTCGACCGAGGCCGAGATGGGTGAGATCCCCGAAGACCTCGAGTCCCGGCTCAACGAGGCCGGCTACATGGGCGACGACCCCGCCGACGCGGAAGACTAGCCGAGCTCTACGGCACTTCGAAGTCGACCGGCGGAAGCTCGATGGTGAGGCTCTCGACCGTGCCGCCCGCGAGGAAGTACTTGACCAGCTCCTGGTACATCTCGGACTCCAGCTCGCGCGGTCCGTGCCCCGTATTCGTCGCGATGATGTGCGCGTGGTCGGGAAAGCCCTCGAGAATCTCGAGCACGTTGTCCACGGGGGTGCGCGCGTCGAGCTCGCCACTCACGAACAGGATCGGACTCTTCGATCGAATCGGTCCGCGAAAGGTCTCGCCCAGATCCCCCGCCGAGCAGGGCTCGCAGGCCTCCGGGTAGAAGGGCGCCAGGATCGCGTCCGAGAGGATGTTCGCAGGGTCCTTTCGCTCTCGCTCGATCTGCGCGAGCCGGCCGGGACTCGCGCCAGAGGCACAGTCCATGGCGAGCGTCATGGCGGAACCGAAGCCTCCGCGGCGGCTGCCGACGACGAAGCCCATGACGTGACGCCACTCGCCCTGGCTCATGTAGTAGAGCGCCTTGGGAAGCGTGGCCATCGAGTTGCTGCTCCCCAGTGCGACCGAGATCAGCATCTGCAGATCGACGGGTCCGACCGTCACGCTCAACGACTGTCCGCCTCGATCGACGGTCACCGTCACCGGCTCTTCTTCTAGCTGTGCGAGCAGCGCCTTCACCGTTCCGATCAAGTCGGGGAGCTTCTCACTCAGCGCGGCGTTCGCGGCGACGAGCTCGTGCAACCCTTCCAGTCGGCGCTGCAGGACACTCGGCAGCTTGTGCGTGTGGTCGGGACCTTCGACCTTCGTGAGCACCGAGCGCTCGACGTGCTCGGGGTGATAGCGAAGGTAGGACAGGCCGAGGTGCGAGCCGTAGCTACTCCCCCACAGGATGATCTTCTCGAGCCCGAGTGCTCGCCTGACCGCGTCGATGTCATGCGCGCTCTCGGCGGAGTTGTAGGAGGAGAGGTCCACGCCCTCCGACTCCCAAAACTCGGCCTGACGTGCCGCGGAGTCCTTGGCCGCCGCGACGTACTCCTCACGACTGACGGCGCGGTCGAGTGGCAGGTCGAAGGGAAACTCGGGCCCCTGCGAGAGGTTCGGGAGACTGAGTCCCGTCCCGCGTTGATCCAGACCGATCACGTCGTGGGTCTCGAGTAGGTTCGTCCGCGGGTCGGTCGCGACGTCGGCAGTCATTTCGACTCCCGGTCCCCCGGGTCCGCCCACCAAGAACATGATCGGAGCGCCCGGGCTCGGGTTCTTCGTCTTGTAGACCACGAACGCGATCTCGATCTCCTTGCCGCCCTCGATGAAGCGATTCTCGGGAACGCGAATCCGACCGAGCTGGCCCTCAAGCTCTTGCCCGAGAGAAGAGCGCGCTCGGTAGGGCTCGAAGGAGACGCTCGGAGCCTCCTGGGCGGCGAGGCTCGGCGCCAAGAACGCGGAGCAGAGAGCGAGCTTGAAGATCGTGCGAGAGCAGTTCATCGGAGTGCCTTCTTCTTGGGGAGTGACGCGAGCAACCAGGCGCCGCAGTACGCGGTCAGAGGTAGCCCCAGAACGGTGATCAGAATCTCGGGCCAGGGCATGACGAGCTCGAGCGGAACGCTGGCGAGCGAGATCAGGCCGGCGGCCGGGAACATGCCCGCGGGAATTGCCAGCACGCAGCCGAGGATGGCCAAGTAGGTCGTGCGCGCGGAGACGACCGCACGCAACAGACTGGGCGGTGCGCCGACCGTCTCGAGGACGCGCGCATCGGCGGCCGACTCGACCGCGGAGAGCGTGGTCGCGACGCACAGAATGATCAGGCCGGTCGCGTGGCAGACCAGCAGCACGAACCGATAGAAGGAGCGCGTCGGCGAGAGGTGCAGGAGCTGCGCATCGATCGTCGTACCGGCGGACTCTGAAGCAATCGCTTCGGCGCGCTCCAAGTCCTCGCGGGAGATCGGCTGGTCGAGGCGGACGATCCAGGGAATCATGCGGCTCCCTGGGGGCGGTCCGGGCTCGAACTCCAGCCGCTCGAGCTCCGCCCTGGCGATCACGAAGCCGGGCGCACGCACGACCCGCTTCGCGTGTAGACAGTCGAGCTCGGGAGCTACGGTTCCCTCCGGGAGTCGCGGGAAGCTCGCGCCCGTGTGAGCTTCGCGATGGTCGTGCAGCGCGACGAGTCCGGCACTCTGATACTCCGGCTGATCGTCGATGACACCGAGCACGGACAGGAGCTCCGGCTCGCCGCATGCGATCCAGCTGGCGTGTGCGTTGTCGGAAGAGCGCGGCTCGGTCGCTGCGATGACGCCGCGGCCGCGCGAGTGAGCGGCGGAGAGCGGCGCGCTCGCGACGAGCGTGAACTCGCTCCCGAGCCGCTCGGCCACCTGCTCCGCGCCGAGACCTTCGATGACGAGCCAGTCGTCGCGCATCATGGCCAGCTCGAAGTTCGGCATCCTGCGCAGGCTCGTCAGCATCGCGGCGACGGTGACGCTGATCGACATGCCCGCCAGGACCGCGGTCACGACGGGACCGTTCCGCGCCCGGAAGCGCCCGGCATCGCGCACGGCCAGGCGCCAGGCGAGCGGGAGCCGTCCCGCGAGGTGCGCCAGCCGATCGAGCAACCACGGGCTGCAGGCGCCGAAGCCGAGGACGCCGAGGATCGAGCCGCCGAGTAGCGAGCTTGCTGCGAACGGGCCCTCCATCTTCACGCTCGTGAGGAGCAGTGTCAGTGCACCCGCCACCATGACCACGCCCAGGGCCAACCAGCGCGATGAGCCCGTCGTGACCGGACGGCGACCGCCGAGCGCTTCCTTGACCTCGATCTTGGAGGCGGACCGCGACGGGATGGCGACCGCGAGGACGGCCGAGAGAATGCCGAGCGAAAGGGCGGCGACAATGTGGAGCGGCACGAGCTCGAAGGGCCCGTTCAGTCTTCCGTTCCACCCGTCCAGGTGTGGGTGAAAGAGCGCGGAGATGATGATCCCGAGGACGGCGCCCAGCAGGCCGCCGGCCAGAGCCAGAGCGCCGGACGAAGAGACGAGCGCGAATCGAATCGCGGTGCGGTCCGCTCCCGTCGCGGAGAGGAGTCCGATCTCGCGTTGCCGGCGGCGCAGTCCGACCGCGAAGGCCGCCGCCACGATCAGCGCCGCTTCGAGCAAGCCGACACCGCCGATGACGAAGACGATCAGCTGTTCGAATCCATCGGGACCGGAGATCTGCGCGCGCTTCACGACCTCGTAGCCCTGCTTCTTCCAGCGGGCCGTAAATGCCTTGACCTCCGCGTCATCCGCCTCGACGAGCAGCGTGGATTGACGCTCCTCCTGCCCCGGCTGCAACGCGCACAGCACGAAGGCCGCACTGATCGAGTCCGGAATCAGCGCACTGCCCGTGATCTCGCAGGACAACTCGTCGATCAGCACCGTCTCGCCCACACTCTTTCTCAGGTGAGCGAGCAAGACCTTCGAGAGCGCAACCTCTCCCGGCTCCGCCGGCGCTCGCCCCTCGACCAGGACCAACATGCCCTCGGCAAGTCCGCCGGGCTCGAGTGCGCCGGGCTCATAGTGCGAGGCCCGCGCGGCGATCTGCAGGCTCCCGGACCGAACGTAGACGCGGGTATTCGCCACGGTCGTACTGCGGACTCCCTCCGGCAGCATCTCACGAGCCCGAGCGAGGGTCAGGTCGCCGACAGGTTGGACCTGCAGAGTCGCCTGTCCCAGAGTCGCAACGCGATTCTCCTCCGCGGACGGGACGGTGATCTGGAGCAGGGTGCTCGCTCCGACGATCGCGGCGACGGGCGCAGCGACGAGCAGCATCACCAGCCACGACCGACCTCGGTTCTTCTGCAGCTGACGGAGTTCGACGCGAAACAGGGCGCGGAGTGCGCTCATGCTTGCTCCATCGCCGCTTCTGCTCCAGCCATCTTGTCGCTGAGCAGCCCGTCTCGCAGGAACAACACGCGATCCGCCCACGCGGCGTGCGAGGCGTCATGAGTCACGAGGACAGCGGTCTTGCCCGCATCGCACTGCTCGCGCAGGAGGCGCATCACGAGCTCCCCCGTCACCGAGTCGAGGGCGCCAGTCGGCTCGTCCGCCAACATCAGTGCGCGTGGACCGACGTGCGCGCGCGCGATCGCAACGCGCTGGCGCTCGCCGCCGGAGAGGTCGTCCGGGAAGCGGTTCGCGAGCGTGCCCATCTGGACTCGCTCGAGCGCCGCCATCGACTCCGCGCGCGCGTCGGAGATTCGAATCCCGTCGAGCTCGAGTGGCAGAGCGACGTTCTCGATTGCGGTCAAGCCGGGCAGCAGGTTCAGGTCTTGAAAGACGAAACCGATCTCGCGACGACGCAGCTTGGCGAGGTCACGCGCCGACAGACTCGCGAGGTCTTGGCCGCGCACGAGGACTCGTCCTTCCGTCGGTCGGTCGAGTGCGCCCGCGAGTGCGAGCAGGGTCGACTTGCCGGAGCCCGAGGGCCCCATGATCGCGATCAGCTCACCCGCTGCGACATCGAAGCTCACCGGGCCGAGCGCGTGGACCGAGCGCTCGCCCGTTCCGTAGACTCGACTCGCGGCCTCGAAGGCCAGGGCCGCGCCGTTCGACTCGACGCCCACTAGCCTTGCTCCTTGGCGGGCTTCGCGGGCTTGGCGCGCTGGCGCAAGCGCTCCTCGCACAGGTCGAGCCAGGTCAGCTCGGCCTTCGTCTTCAGGATGAACGCGTCGACGAGCAGCAGCCAGGGCAGCTCCTTGTCGGGATCGGCTTTCTGTTTGTGACGGGTGAGCTGTTGGAGGCGCTCCATGGTCACGACGCGCTGGCGGTCGATGATGCGCGTCACATCGACCTCCTCCGCTGCGGCGGCGAGCAGCACCTTGATCGCGAGCTCGTCGCGTGAGGGCGGGTCGAGCTCGACGGGATTCTCGTACCAGTCTTCGAGGGCTTCGCGTCCGAGAGCGGTGATACGCCAGGTCTGGCGTGGACCGTCGCCGGTTCCTTCGGGCTGGACCAGGCCGTCGCGCTCGAGCCGGCCGAGGGTCGTGTAGACCTGACCGACGTTGAGCGGCCAGGCGCCGCCCGTGGTCTTCTCGAAGGAGGATTTGAGGCCGTAGCCGTGGGTCGGCTCGGCGGCGAGGATGGCGAGGAGGCTGTTTTTGACGCTCATAGGGAGGCTCGGTGGAGTCGAGCGCGCACTACGAGGTATGCATACTTAGTATTTGAGTGAAAGTGCGAAAAGCTTGCGGGAGAGGGCGAGAGAAGGCGCGGAGAGCGGTGCGGCTCAGCGTCGCGCAGTCGGGAGGGGCGCGCAGTCGGGAAGAGTGCGGGGCCCGGAGCAGTGTGGCTGGCTCCGCTCCGCGGAGCGGGTAACCATTCTTTCTAGCAGCTAGAAAGAATGGTTACCCCACCAGGACTCGAACCTGAAATGTCTGGACCAAAACCAGATGTGTTGCCAATTACACCATGGGGTAACAGCCGAAAATCGACCGGGAACCGCGGGATCTCGCCCACCGATCACGGTCGATGGGCGGAAATCTACCAAGGCTGTGCCAGCGGATCTAGCCTTGCAGCCTTTATTACTTGGTCGCAATCGGGCCGGCGGGCAGGTGGGTCCAGGCAAGGTGGAGCGCCGTGCGTGCCGCAGCGTCCTGAATCCAATCCCTCGAGTGCTTCGGGAACTGGCGGGAGCTCGCCTCGGTCTGGCCATCCACGGAGACGGCGAACCAGATCAGGCCCACGGGCTTCTCCGGTGTGCCGCCGTCCGGACCGGCGATCCCCGTGACGGAGACCGCCAGGCGCGCCCCGCTCATCAGGGCCGCTCCCTCGGCCATCGCTCGTGCGACCTCCTCGGAGACCGCTCCGTGCTTCTCCAGGAGCTCCGGGGAGACTCCGAGCCGACGTATCTTCGCGTCATTGCTGTAGGTCACGAAGCCGTCCGTGAAGACCGAGCTTACGCCGGGAACTCGACACAGGCTCGCCGCCACTTTTCCGCCGGTACAGGACTCCGCGAAGGTGATCGAGACCTCGCGCGCCACGAGCTCGCGTGCCAGCACCACCTCGAGCGTCGGATCCGTCGCGCTGAAGATGTGCACCCGGAAGCGCTCCCGAAAGAGAGCGGCCGCTTGCTCGAGTCGCACGGCGGCACTCTGCTCCGAGTCCCCCACTGCTCGCATCCGAACGGTCAGCACGCCACGACTCGCCGTCACGCCGACCAACGGATTCGCATCGCGATTCATCCACTCGCCGACCTGCTCCGCGAAGTCCGACTCACTCAGGCCGAACATGTAGAAGTGTGCCGTGCGGAGATCGACCTCGGAGACCTCGCCCATGAGCCAAGGCATCACGTCGCGCTCGAGCATCACGAGCATCTCGCGCGGCGGTCCGGGCAAGACGATCAGAGTCGAGCTGTCGAGGGCGAGTCGAAACCCGGGCGCCGTTCCCGCCGTGTTGGTCATGCGCACCGAACCGACCGGCATCAGCGCTTGTCGCTGATTGGCCTTCGGCATGCCGGTGTCCCGCGCCCTCCACCACTCGCGCACTTCATCGAGCGCCGGTTCGGAGAGCTCGAGCTCCACGCCGGCAGCCTTGGCCGCCGAGAAGCGCGTGACATCATCGAGCGTCGGCCCCAGTCCGCCCGTCACGAAGACGAAGGCGTTCGACCTCGAGAGCTCGACCATCGCCTCGGCGATGTGATCCTCATTGTCGCGCAGGACGCGCAGCTCGCTGACCTCCAGTCCGAGCGCGGAGATCTCGTCCGCGATGAGGGCGCTGTTGCGCTCGAGCGTGTAGCCGCCCAGGAGCTCGTCACCGATCGCGAGCACCGCGACACGCCGCTCCCTCATTCTTCAGCTCCGCTCGCGACCATACGAGGCTTCGCGCAGATCTTCGAAGAGAGTAGCCCGACCTCGAACAGGAGCATGATCGGAATCGCCATCATGCACTGGGTCACGGGGTCCGGCGGCGTGAGGATCGCGGAGAGCACGAAGGCGCCGACGATCAGGTAGGGCCTGGACTTGGCGAGCTGCGCCGGCTCGAGCAGCCCGAGGCGCGTCGCGAAGGTCATCATCACCGGCAGCTGGAACACGACGGCGAGGGCGAGCGAGAGTGCGGTCAGGAGCGAGAAGTAGTCGGAGAGGCGGTACTGCAACTGCAATACGTCCGTCGGGAGCGCGATGCCCATGAAGTACATCGCGTAGGGCACCATCAAGAAGTACCCGAACAGCACACCGACAATGAAGAGAACCACGCTGAAGGGGAAGTACCTCAGAGCGGCCTTTCGTTCTGCGGGGTAGAGCCCGGCAGCGAGAAACTGCCAGAGCTGCCAGAGCAAGAATGGACCGCCGATGAAGAGCGCGAAGTACAGGCAGATGCGCAGGATGAATGTGAAATTCTCGGTCGGGCCAAGTGCCGTCGGCCTATCCGCCGCCTTGTACTCCGGGCGCAGCTCCCAAGTAGCCGGGTCATCCGTCGTAAAGAACTCCAGCGCTTCGAGCTCGCCCGCCTCGACACGCTCCGCGAAGTGCTCGGCGAAATAGACGTTCATCCTCGCGACCGACTCGTGGAACGGTCCCATCACGATGTCGGTGATCGCCTCGTACTGCGAGAACGCCAGACCGAAGGCCACGAAGACTCCGATGACCCCTTTGAACAGGCGCGTGCGCAGCTCGGCAAGGTGCTCGCCGAGCGTCATCCGCGTGTGTTCGAAGTCCTCTGCCATAGCTCCGCCTCGTGGGCTGGCGATGAGTGTAGCGATCTGGACTGAGGCGCACAGAGGTCAGATCCACAAGAGCGCTCCGAGAATAAGAATCCGGCTCGGAGGTCAGGGATCGACTTCACTCGTTCCGGCGTACTTCGGAGCGCGAGCAGGGAAGCACACTCCCGGGAGCATGAAGACCAAAGTCGCCGCGACGATCGAGGCGCCAAGGGGGAGATCGAGTTCGAACGAGATCAGGATCCCAAGCAGTGTCGAAACCAACCCGACCACCGGGGCCAGGACAAGCAAGGCGCTCATTGATTTCGCCCACCGACGGGCGACCAGCGTGGGCACGATCAGTAGCCCAAAGAGAAGGGTTGGACCGACGATGATGGTCCCGACGGCCACCGTGATACCGATCAGACTATTGAGGAGGAGCTCGAGGCCGAAAACTCGCTTCCCCAACACGATGGCGTAGTCGCGATCGAAGCTCATCAGAACGAAGTCGCGGTGAAAGGCACACGTCAACACGAATGCGAGGCCATAGGCTCCTGCGAGCACTTCGATCTCGTGGCGTCCAACGCTCAGAATCTCAGACTGAAACAGCTCTGTGACGAAGGATAGCCCAACCGGCGAGAGTCGCCCGAACAGGTAGGTGCATGCATTGGCCAGCGCGAATGCCGCGGCCACTCTGCCAATCTCGCTCCCGCCGCGACGACCGAGCCAAGCCAGGGAGTACAGCCCACTGAGTGTGAACGCCGCAGCCCAGAGAAAGTGATAGTTGATCGCGGCGTGAGCGTCGGCAAGTGCCTCTTCCGGAGTCAGGCCACCGAAACCGATGTGCTCGAACCACCATGGGATCGCGGCGAACCCACAGACGATGCCTGCCGCCGCGAACTGCGGCAGGGCAATTCCGTAGAAGCTCGTCCGCCGCAGAAAGAGCATCGTTCCGATCAGCGGACAAACCAAGCCCGCGATCAGAGCCGCGAAGATCGGGAAGTGAAACAGCTCCCAGCGCAGACTCCATGAGACATCCGTCATGACGAAGCTCCCGCTGGGTTCGGATGCTCCGGGCTCACCCGAGTACTCGGGAGTGGCTCTGCCTCCTCGACCCGCCCATTCGCCGCGCGCAGCACTCGAGTAGCCTCGTCCCTGATGAGCTCATCGCTGTGGCTCACGATCAGGATCGCGATTCCATCGGTGCTCAGCTCCCGAAGCAGTCGCACGATCGAGAGATTGGCCTCACGATCCACTCCGCTCGTAGGTTCGTCCAAGAGCAAGAGACGCGGCTCGAGAACTAGAGCTCGCGCGATGAGTACGCGCTGACGCTGCCCACCCGAAAGAGTTGCGAATGCGTTCCCCCCTTCTCTCGAGAGCCCAACTTTGCCGAGCAACCTCTCGCACTGTTCGCGATCCGGCTTCCGGATACGACGCCGTCCGAAGGGTCTTGCTCGAAAACTCATCCCGATGACATCGCTCGCCGTCAGTGGAAAGAGTCCGTCGAGCGTCTCCCGCTGCGGCACGTAGCCAAGAGTGGTCGTTCCCTTGGAGAACCTGCCGGAAAGCATCGGGCACAGCCCCAGCAATCCCCGGAGGAGAGTCGTCTTGCCTGCTCCGTTAGGACCAATCAATCCGACTACATCTCCTCGGTGAATCGAGAGGCTGACGCCCGTCAAGATCGGCTTGCGACCGTAGCCGAAGCTCGCGTCTTCTAGACGGAGTAGCTCACCTGACTCCAGCTTCATCGCTCGACCGTAAAAGCCGCCTTCAGCGAATCGTGAATCGAGTCCATCATCTCGATCCAAGTCTGCGTCTCGGGCGAACCGCCCACCTGGTTGGGAAGTACGACGATCTGTGCTCCGGTGAGCTCGCTGACCCGCTCGACTTCCCGATTGCGCGACCAGGGCGAGACCAGAATGACGTGAACGCCTTCCGCCTTCATCTTGGCAACGACGCTGGCCAGGTGATTGGGGGTCGAAGGAATGCCAGGGCGCAGCTCAATCGAATCACTGATCTCGATCCCGTAGTGCTTGGCCAGGTAGATGTACTCCTGGTGATAGACAGCCACCTTCTCACCCTTGAAGCTCTCCCCGAGAGCGGACCAACGAACTTCCGCCAGTTCCAATTCCCCCGAGTACTGCTCGAATCGGCTCTCGAAGCCTGCTCTGAATTCTGGAGCAACACGAATCAATCCCTCCAAGACCTTGCGTGCCATGTGCCTGCCGCCACGCGGATCGAGATTGAGGTGCGGATTGCCTTGCGGGTGCAAATCCCCCCCTTCACGGCTCGTGGAGACTGGAACGTCCACTGCTTTCCAATCATCGGAGAGATTCACGAACCCGGGTTTGCCTGGGAGGATGGCTCGGTTGCGTGCGCTCTCCAGCAGACCGGGAGCGAAAGCCGCCTCGAGCGACAGCCCGACCTGTACAAACATCTTGGCTCTGGAAAGAGCGACGAGTTGTGACGGCCGCGCCGTAACCGCGTGGAGATTCTCGCGCCCCTTCGTGAGCGACGTGACCGCGACGACGTCTCCGCCGATGCGGTTCACGATGTCGGCAATGTCGGGAATCGTCGCAACGACTCGCAGCTTTTCGACTGGCTTGGGCGTTGCCGATTCGGCATTCAGATTGGTCAGCGCCAGGAGGACGAGCGTGATAGTTGATAGAGCTTTCATATTCTTGTTCTCCGTTTGACTACCAACTCAGGCCGTGGCCATGAGCGCCGATGATGGCTGTGTACTGGATGACTGCACGCGCAAAGTCTTCGCCATTCTCCATCGATCGCGTGCTCACGCTGAACCGCAGCCGCTGAAACTCCGAGAGCTGCCGCGTGTAGTACGCCTCGACCTCGGCAGCGCGTGAGGCTTCAAGGTCGCCGAGTTCAGCCGCACTGTATTGGAGTCCTACGCTCTCCCTGCGATTGCATGCGATGTCGATGAAACCGAAATAGCCAGTCCGTGAGCCATGAATGACGTCGATCGACCCTGCCGCGGGATTGATAGCTCCGTTGTCGCCTACCGCTGTTAGCCACTCCGCTCCGACGGTCATCGCACCCTCGCCCGTCTCGCTCGTCCGCACGTAGGTAGCGTCTACGCCGTAGACCGCACTGGAGAGTCCCGTCTGCGTGTCACCGGTCGCATCGAACTCGACTCCGAAGTCTGGAATCCACCGACCCGATGCGCCGACCTGGAGGGTCTCGTTGTCCGAGTAGTCGGTTAGAGCAGTCAATCTAGCCGTGAAGTTCAGATCGCCCACGTTCTTGCGCTCGTCCACACTGCGCTCGTGCGTCGTGTCGAATTCATTCTCCTCGGGGAGTAGAGAGGCAAAGGTTCCGACAGACCAACGAACCATCGAGGCATCGCCAGCCGGAACCCAGTGGTCCCACTGCACCCCGTCGCCTTTGACCTCGTCACCCAAGAAGGCGCGCAAGACGAGCGGGCGCTCCACGGTGCGCAGCTCATGCACGTGGCTCTGCATTTGCTTGCCGAAGTCAACGTAGAAGCGGCCTGCACGCAAGGTCGAGTTGTTCTCGAACCCGACGTATTGAATGGCCGCCTCCTCGATGGCCAATATCTCGCCGTCGGTGACACCGATGAAGTACGCCCGAGCATTGGGATCGATCCAAGACTGAGCACTGAGCTCCATTATTCGGAGCTCGACGTCGGCACCGTCCGAAGTGGCGCCGTTGAAGCCTGCGTAGTCGGCAATCGCGTCAATGATGAACGAGAAGGCAGGATTGAACTCGCTGGAGAATCGAGTCGATTGAGAAGATTCGATGCCACTCCTGTCGGATGTAGGAGAGCCTTGGTCGGACTCGGAATGTGATTTGGCAGGTGTGGTTGAAGAGAGACAAGTGACCAGGAAAGGTACCGCGAGGACTGAAGTGTTCATTTGGGTATCGCATGGAGATCTGATATCGCTTGGTGTGGCTCTGGAGAGCCGAGGACTCGCGCTGATCGAAGCCCTCAACCCCACGAAGGAGCCACGGTCCGAAAGCGCTACCGAGTATGGACTCGGTCAAAGAACCGCAAGCTCAGCTATGTGGCTATACGGCTCGGGGAGCAAAGCGATGCTCAGACGGGCGGCGATTGCTTCGGAGCCAACCGAAGCAGCGAGACCTGGACGTACCCAGAATTCGCTCGAAGCTTCTCGAGCTGCGGGCAGCGTGTTGGAAGAGCGACAGAAGTCGTCGCCTTCGCCGTAACGATGGAGCGTTCTCGAAGGGACGGCTCCAGCGCACAACTCTCGTGCGCGTCGGGCTCGAGTCTCTCTGAGACAAGCTGTACGCCCGCCTCATCCGTCTCACTCGATGAGGCACTCTCCGACGAGTGTGCGAGCTCCGCGTGTTCAACGCGTTGGTGCTCTGAGCAGACGACATGCCGCTCGAGGCTGTTGTGCAGCCCGGCGAACACCGGAGCGAGGATGAGCAGCCCGACCAAGAGAGCTTCACTGCACACCGCCTGTCGCACGACTCGCGCGATTCGATGTAGAGCAAGTAGCGGAAGCTGGATTCTGGTCGTCATGGAGAGGCTAGAGCTCAGGCGCTAGTTCGGCGACGATAGCCGGTCTCCATGGATCCCGCCACGACAAGCTGAACGATCACCGTAAGGGTTCGGAGTACTCCGAGGCTCCCGGTCCTCGCGCCGAACTTCCCCGTCGATCAACTCGCAGCCGAAAGACTCGCCACGTCTGCCGAGCAAGACTCTAGGCCGACAAAAAGAGCCCTCGTCGAAGCTCTTCGTCGAGGGCTCGTCCGATTGCTTTCACGCAGTCTCGCCGCGCTTCTCCCCCGCGGAGAGGTCTTAGAAGACGAAGTAGCCGCGGAGGTCCGACATCGTGATGATGCTGACGTTCTTGGCTTCGGCTTCGCGGTAGATGTCGAGCTCGTAGGGCTGACGGGGCTCGTCGAGCGGCTCACCATCTTCGTCCTCGAACATGGCCGAACCGACGATCAGGTAGTGCGTATCGAGCTGCAGGCCGGACTGGACCGTGATGCCGATGCGATCGAGCATGGCGATCAGCTCGGCTTCGCTCGGGCTGGAGAACCGACCGGCGAGCACGGCGTTGCGCTGGCCGCCGGGCACGAAGACCGCGTTCTCGATGATGTCGCCGGAGACGATCGGGTCGAAAGCGTTGGCGACGTCGAAGAAGGAGACCTCGGCCATGGTCGGCTTGAGCGAGGTCACGCGGCAACGAGCCTTCATGCGCTTGGCACCGGTTCCGCCGGCATAGACGTCGAACACGGTTCCGCGCGCGAGGCGATCGTTGGCGCCGATGTTGATCCAGCCAACCGGCAGCTTGGCCGAGACCGAGAGGACCTCCCCATCGGGAGTATCCGGCTCTTTCGGGAGCGCCAGCGTGCGGGCCATGGCTGCCTGGCGCGCCAGGGCCGCCTCGAGCGCTTTGGCGGACTCCGCCAAAGCTTCCTCCGACTGAACGCCGGCCTCGATCAGCTTGTTGTTTGCATCGACAGCTTCTTGCTGTGCGTTCGCGAGGCGCTTGGCGCCATCGGTCTGGTTGCGCTGGAACTTGTCGGCTTCGTCGGCGAGCTGCTGGCGCAGCGAGGCGAGTTCGGCGTCCTTGGCCGTCGTGATATCCGACGTCGTGCGGCGCGCCTGAGCGAGCTCACCTTCCAGCGTCGTGATTCGGTTGCGCTTCTCTTCGAGCTCCGCAGCGACTCGCTTGTACTCCTTGACGGCGGGAGCCAGGTGATCCTCGAAGGTCTTCGGCGACGCGTCGGTGATTCCGAACTCGTCCTTGAAGGTCTCGAGGCCGATCTTCATCGCCTCCAGGTTGATGCTCGGGTCCGCGGCGGTGGCGTCGAACCAGCCGACGGCGACGGTCTGCTCGCGGCGAACGTTGGCCTCGGTGTCGAAGCGCGCGACGGCTTCCGCCGCCTCGGCTCTGGCTTTGGCCTCATTGCCTTCCGCGCGAGTGAGGTCAGTCGTGGCGACGAACGCGAAGCCAAGAGAGACAAAGAACAAGACCAGCACGGTGATCATCCAGACGATGCTGATGCGTGCGGCTCCACGGGTGGAACGGGTCATTCGCGATACCTCGGTTTTGAGCAGTGAGGGGGGGGTCGTGCCTGGTGGCGAAGGGTGCCGGAACGGGCAGTCGAGAGCGGGGCTCCGGGGCTGCATTCTGGCGTGGATTTCACCACCTAGAAAGGCGATGAGGGGCTAAGGGAATACATTACGAGGCGGGTTTTGGGCAAGTAGGAAGTCGGAGAGCTTGACGCCCACGCTCCTGTTTCTAGCTTGAGGCCCCGACTCGAGGATCCAGAGACCGCTTTCAGATACCCAGCCGCACTGCGGTGGTTTCCGCCCACGGCCCCTTTTCCGGCCGATTTTGACGTCCAAAGAGTTCCGAAGCCGAGCTCCTCCTTGTCCATCCCCTCCCCCTCCAGCGGCAGCGAAGAAGTGCCCTCGCCCCGGTCGACTTCGGTCGTGATCGGCATGCTCGGCGGGATCGCCTCGGGCAAATCCTTCGCGGGTCGGCTCCTGGCCGGAGAGGACGGCACCGTCGTCGATGCCGACCGTTTGGCGCACGAGGTCCTCGCCTCCTCGGAGACCGCCGAGTTCTTGCGAGAGCGCTTCGGGCCCGAGGTCCTGGATGCGCAGGGTCGCCCCGATCGGCAGGCGCTGGCCGATCGAGTCTTCGCGAATCCGGACGACCGGAAGGCACTCGAAGCCTGGACCCATCCGATCGTTCGTGCCAGGATCTTGGAGGAGATCGACGCTGCGCGCGGCTCCCATCGAAACCCCATCGTCCTCGACGTTCCGCTCCTGCTCGAGAATGATGCGCAGCATGCCTTGGCCCGCGCGTGCGACTATTTGGTTTTCGTCGACGCGGAGGAGGCAGATCGGGAGCAGAGAGCCCGGGCGACTCGGAACTGGAAGCCCGGCGAACGAGAGCGGCGTGAAGCCGCGCAGTGGACCATGAACCAGAAGCGCGATGCCGCTTCACACGTGATCTCCAATCGCCAAGACAAGACCGAGCTCGAGCGAGCCGTGCAACTCTTGCGCAGCGAGCTCCAACTCGACTAGCCCCCTGCCTCGCGGCGCTCGTGCGACGAGCGCGCCCATCGGCGACCGTAGATCCGAGAGCTCGCCGCTCCGAACAAACTCACCTCGACTTACCGAGCAACGAAGACTGAATCCATGGCGTACAAGAAGCGCAAGCGCAACAGGCCCTATCACGGCGGACAACATGGCGGCAAGGGCGGCGGAACGGCCATGCTCGCTCCGTCCTACACGCCGGCGCGATTGGACTACGACACACTCCCGGCCGACCTGACGGCAGACGAGATCGGTGAGCTGGAAGAAGCGCTTCCTGCGACCAAGCGCAAGACGAAGCCGAAGCCGACGTACTTCCTCGAGCTCGGGGCGATGAACCTGGCCGAGCTCTACGACGCGGCCGATGCCGAGAAGCTCGAGACGACGAGCCGCAAGCGCGAGCAGGTCATCTTCCAGATCGTCGAGCAGCGCATCCAGAACCGGGTGCCCGTGATCGTCGAAGGTTGCCTCGAGGTCATGAGTGGCGGCCACGCCTTCCTGCGGTCCGCTCACCACGCCTACCTCTCGCAACCCGAAGACGTGTACGTGCCCCCCTCGCTCACTCAGGAGTTCGGGATGCACACGGGCATGACGGTCGTCGGTGAGATTCGGCCGCAGCGAGAGGGCGAAACCGCTCTCGCTCTCGGACGCGTGACGAGCATCGACGGCGACGACCCCGAGAAGGCGGGCACGCGGACGCCGTTCACGGAGCTCGTTCCGCTCTACCCCGAACAACGCATCATCCTCGAGGGTGGCCCGGAGAACCCGATGGAGATGCGCATCGCTGACCTGGTCACGCCGATCGGTCGCGGCCAGCGCGGTCTGATCGTCGCGCCGCCGCGTACCGGCAAGACGGTCCTGCTGCACCAGATCGCCAACTCGATCGTCGCGAACGATCCCGACGTTCACCTGATGATCGTTCTCCTGGACGAGCGCCCGGAAGAAGTCACCGACTTCGAGCGCTCGATTCCCGGTGACGGTCACGAAGTGATCAGCTCGACCTTCGACGAGCCCTCGGCGCGTCACCTGAAGGTTGCGCAGATGGTGATCGACAAGGCACGCAGCATGGTCGAAGCGGGCCGCGACGTCGCGATCCTGCTGGACTCGATCACGCGCCTCGCACGCGCCTCGAACAACGAAGCGCCGAGCAACGGCAAGCTGCTCTCCGGCGGTATCGAGGCCACGGCGTTGCAGTTCCCGAAGCGCTTCTTCGGTTCGGCGCGCAACATCGAGGACGGCGGCTCGCTGACCATCCTCGGCACGGCGCTCGTCGAGACTGGGTCCAAGATGGACGAGGTCATCTTCGAAGAGTTCAAGGGCACCGGCAACATGGAGCTCGTGCTCGAGCGACGTCTCTCCGATCGCCGCATCTTCCCCGCCATCGACATCAACCGGTCGGGCACGCGCAAGGAGGAGCTGCTCTTCAACGAGGAAGAGATTCGACGCGTCTGGATGCTGCTCAAGGTCCTCAACGAGCTCGACCCGGTCGAGGCCATGGAGATGCTGCTCTCCAAGATGAAGAAGACCAAGATCAACGCCGAGTTCCTGCTGACCATCGGGAGCTAGTCCAGTGAAGATCCTGTTCGGAATCGACACCTGGGGATTGGTCGGTGGAACGGAGCGCTACGCGACGGTGGTCGTGCCGGCGCTGACGGCCAAGGGGCACGAGGTCTCGGTGCTCTGCCGCCACGAGCCGGAGCAGGGTTTCTTGAGCGAGCACGTCGCCGAGGTCATTCACGAGCCCCTGCTCGGCGAGGCGAGCCTGCCGCGCGGCAAGGCGCGCGAGCTCGCGCAACGTGTCGAGGCGCTCGCGCCCGACGTGATCTACCTCCAGGCACTACGCAACGTCGATGCGCTCGACGCGCTCGTCGGAGTGGCGCCGCTTGTGCGTTACGTCCACGACCACACGCTGTTCTGCCCCGGCCTGAACAAGTATCACGAGAACGGCGACCTGTGCTCTTCGCCGATGGGATCGACCTGCCTCGACTACTACTACACCAAGGGCGGCTGCATCTGCTTCAAGCAGGTCCAGCACGGGAACCGAATCAGCGAGCCTCTGAAGATCATTCGCGACCGCATGCGCGAGATCGAGTCGACCGCGCGAGCGAGCCACGTGCTCACGAACTCCTTCTACATGCGCGACGAGCTGCTGCGCGTCGGCTTCGCGCCCGAGAAGACCTCGGTGCTCTACTACTTCACGCAGTCGGGCACGGACGCTCAGCCCATGGGCGAGCTGCCCGCAGCGACGCAGGCCTTCCTTTGCGCTTCGGATGCGCCGCTCGTCTTCACGCCCGCGCGCCTCACGCTCCCGGACAAGGGCGTCGACTTCCTCCTGACGACGCTCGCATCCCTGAAGGGCCAGTTCAAAGCGGTGATCGCCGGTTCCGGCCCGGTCGAAGACTACCTCCGTCAGAAAGCCATCGACGAGGGTCTCGGGGACCGCGTCCACTTCACAGGCTGGCTTGGCTCCACGGGAATGGAGACGCTCTACTCGAAGGCGGACGTCGTCGTGTGCCCCTCGGTCTGGAACGAGCCCTTCGGTCTGATCGGCATCGAAGCCTACTGCCACGAGAAGCCTGTGATCGCGTTCGGCGTCGGGGGAATTCCCGAGTGGCTCGACGATGGTGTGACGGGCTACTTGATCGAGCGCAAGAACACGGTGGCCATGGCCGATGCGATCGATCGCTTGATTGCCGACCCCGAGCTCGCGCGCAAGCTTGGGCGCGCCGGCCGGGAGAAGCGCGACCGCGAGTTCGGCTACGACCGACACATGGAGACGCTCGAGCGCCTGCTCGTGACCGCGGTCGGCTAGGGGTGAGCGCGTGACGCCTTCAGGACTTCGCGGAAGCTGAGCTTTCGCCTGCCCATGCCCTTGCGTGCCGCGAGGGCTGCTTTCAGCTGGTCGAGCGCCAGGTGGATCCAGACCAGCTCTTCGCGCAGGTCACCGAGCCAAGCATCGGTCGCGCGTCGATAGAGATCGCCAATGTGCTCCTCGATCAGCTCGGGCTCGTCGAGGAACCTCCACTGAAAGAGGAGACGGTTCTTCTCGATGATCGCGCGAACGAACTCGGGTTCGACCAGCTTGCCGATCGTGCCGCGGTGATGGTGCTCGACGACCGACGCCGGCTGGTAGAGCACTCGCTTGCCCTTCAGCCAGGCCCGGAAACACACGTCGAGGTCTTCGAGATAGAAGGGCTCGTACAGCTCGTCCATGCCCCCCATCTCCAGGAAGTCCGACTTGGAGATGAGGCAGGTACCGCCGACCGCGAAGACGACCGGACGCACGTCCTTGCTCTCGCGGTCGCGCTCTGATTCGAGCCCGGGTTGAACCAGCTTCACGGAACCGTTCGTGTAGGTGAGCTCGGTGATGGACTCGACCACGGGCTCCCCATCGAGGAGGACCTTCGGAGCGACGGCGAAGACTTCGCTCGCGTCCATGCAGTCGACCAGCGGCGCGAGGAAGCCGATGTGCACGCGCACATCGGGGTTCATGCAGAAGACGAGGTCGTTCTTGGCGGAATCGACACCGCGCTTCAGAGCTCTCGCGAAGCCCGTATTCTTGGCCTGAGAGACCACGCGACATTTGGGGAAGTTGCTCTTGGCCCAATCCGCGAGCAGCTTCTCTCCGGTGTCGTCCACGAGGATGACTTCATCGCCCGCTTCGCGCTCGTCGAGCTCCTTGAAGAGCGCGGGCAGATTCGCGTTGAGGAGCTCGCGGTCGTCGAGGCAAGGGATCACGATGGAGACGGGCTGCGTCATTGCGCACCACCGCTCGAGTTCTCGGCTTGCCAGTCCCGAATGCGTTTGCGCAGCGCACCGGCAAACAACGAGAGCCGCTTTCCGAACCACTTCTCTGCCGTCTCCCTGACGATCTCCATCTCGTTGCGTCGCCAGAACAGCTCGCGCTCCTCGGAGTCCAGGCGACTCAAGAAGTCCTCGACACGACGTCCCAGCTCGTCCGGTGCGACCTCCGTAGACTCCGCGTCCAGGAGTCGTTCGACATCCAGGAGCACGGATTGCCAGTTCTCCCGAACCGCGCTCGAGACCGACTCGCGGGCAACGGCCTCCTGTCCCGTCGGATTGGACTCTTCCACTTCGAAGGCCGCCAAGATCTCGCGCGAAGACTCGAGCCAAGCGCGCATCTCGAACTCGATCGAGGTGTATCTGGCCAGGCTTGCCTCGCGGGTCGC